>Ga0193719_10001144_pt1 | contig 10401 bp, 8 predicted proteins | sample U2a2metaG_FD_160103 | JGI IMG/M metagenome (GOLD analysis project Ga0193719, IMG submission 160103) | Soil microbial communities from a riparian zone of the East river system, Colorado, United States - U2a2 | ecosystem: Environmental > Terrestrial > Soil > Riparian zone | place: USA: East River... | reverse complement strand
TAGTCCACGGACGCATGCTTCGCCAAGATGTCGATCTAACGACGGTCTCCGGCTGTAACAAACTTCACCGAGCTTGAGCAATTCCTCCCGCACGGTTGCCATATCGGCAATATCGGAATCGAGCGGTTTACCAAACGCGACCATGACCCGGTAGGGAATATTTCGTGGCCATTTCTTAAAAAATCTTCCTCCCTGAAATGAGAAGATGGAACCCCAGAGCTGATCGAGCCAGACAGGCACGACCGGGCCCTCGGCCTGGCGCGCGATCAATTCATAACCACGCTGCAAACGCAGCAACGTCCCTGAGCGAGTGAGCTGCCCCTCCGGAAAAAGGCAAACCACGTCGCCCGAACGAATTGCTTCGGCGGCGGCACGCACTGCGTCCTTGGCACGTCGTGAAGTGATCGGAATGCATCCCGCCAGCCGCAAGATGGGATGCAACATCCGCTTTCGATAAAATCCTTCATCGACAATGTAACGGATCCGGCGTGGGCAGGCGAGCTGGAGAACGATTGTGTCGACGAACGAAATGTGATTCGGCAAAAGGAGAAAACCGCGCTCGGGTAATTGTTCCTGGCCCACCGCGGTTACTCGATAAATCGCCCGCCCGAGAAGTAATCCAAGGAAATAAAGGACACGTTGGCTGAGCGATGAACCGGTCACGCTTTATGATTTACAATCGGTGCGTTGCCCACTGCAATCGGCAATTGTCGATGGAAACAAATGCACGTCCCGCGCCGGGTGGCCGAACGGCGCTCAGTCTGCTGCTCGCAATCAACCTTTTCAATTACATTGACCGGCAGGTGCTCGCGTCGGTCGAACCAGAAATTCGCGCGCATTTCTTTCGGGCCGACGATCCAAATGCGCATGCTCTAACCGGTTTTCTCGGCACCGCATTCCTCGCCAGCTACATGATTTCCGCGCCAATCTTTGGCTGGCTGGCGGACCGGATGTCGCGCTGGATCATCATCGGCGCGAGCGTGATTTTATGGAGCGCGGCCACTGCCGCATCCGGATTGGCGGGTACTTTTGCGTTGTTGTTCACGATGCGGCTCTTCGTCGGAGTAGGTGAGGGTGGGTACGGTCCAGCTGCGCCCACAATCATTGCCGATCTTTTTCCGCTGGCGTCGCGCGGTCGCGTGCTTTCGTATTTTTACGTCGCGCTCCCGGTCGGAAGTGCGCTCGGCTACGTCATCGGCGGATTTGTCACATCGCATTGGGGTTGGCAGACCGCGTTTTTTGCGGTGGCGCCACCGGGATTGGTGCTCGGCGTCGCCTGTTTTCTCTTGCGCGATCCGCGCGAACGACTTGTAGGGTTGAAACAAAAACGGCGCGCGAATTTACAAGATTACCTCGGCCTTGTACGCATCCGCTCGTACGTTTTGAACACGCTGGCAATGACCGCGCTCACTTTCGCGATCGGCGGCATGGCATTTTGGATCCCGGGCTATCTTCAATATCGCGGTTTGCCGCCAAACAGCCGGATTATCTTTGGTGGCATCCTGGTTTTCGCGGGATTGACTGCGACACTGCTCGGCGGATTTGCCGGTGACTTTCTGCGCAAACGTTTCTCCGGTTCTTACTTTCTCGTGTCAGGAATTGGAATCTTGATCGCGTTTCCATTTTCGGCCGCTATGCTCTTCACGCCGTTTCCGGCGGCGTGGGTGATGATGTTTATCGCGATTTTCTTTCTGTTTTTTAATACCGGCCCATCAAATACAGCGCTCGCGAATGTGACCGATCCCTCGGTACGGGCGACAGCATTCGCGCTGAACATTTTCATTATTCATGCGCTGGGCGATGCGATTGCACCGCCGCTGATCGGGGCGGTAGCGGACCATACAAACATGAATGTGGCCTTTCTTCTCGTCTCGGCGACCATGATGATCGCCGGAGTACTTTGGCTTCAAGGGATGAAATATCTTTCTGCAGACACCGCTGCGGTAGAAGCTACGCTGAAAAACAGTTGAAGCGGGAACGCCAAAAAGCTCGGAACGGCTATAAGGTGGTGGTCTTAGAAACAAATGAACTGAACTCGCATCTGTCCTGGGAATGCTTATGTCGATGTTGCGCCACTTATTGATCTGTTCGCTGATGTCGCTGGCGAGTAATGCCTATGCCGACGGCGTTCCGGAGGATTGCACACAACTCATCCTTGGCATCGCGCCGACATGGAACTCAATGCGCGGCGAGTTGCGATTATTTGAGCGATCGGGTGGCGGTGATTGGGCGCCTGTGACTGGGTCTTTCCCTGCACTGTTTGGCAAAAATGGCGTTGCATGGGGCACAGGTCTCGCCGGGCAGAATGAGCCTGGCCTTCGAAAGAAAGAACGCGACGGACGGGCGCCTGCGGGAATTTTCGAGATCGGCAAAATTTTCGGATATGAATCGAATTTGCCTCCCGGAGCCGATTATCCGTATCACCAGGTGACGGAAGCAGATGTTTGGAGCGATGATCCGCGGTCGCCGAATTACAATCGTCATATCGTGATTGATCCGAAGAATCCTCCGGACAATTACACGCACGAAAAAATGCGCTCGGGCGATTTTGCGTATCACTGGCTGATTGAGATCCGGCACAATTCCAATCCACCGGTTCCTGGCGTCGGCAGTGCGATTTTCTTCCATACTCGACGCGGTGTTAACCGGCCGACTACTGGTTGCACGACGATGGCGCGGGCAGACTTGGTGAAGTTGATAACATGGTTGCGGGCGAAGCGGCATCCTTGTTACGCATTGTTACCTGCCACGGAATACGAAACAAAATCGCGTTCTTGGAACCTGCCGCCGCCAGAAAAATGGGGCCGCGCGGTTAGCTCGACTCAGATTCATTGATTCCTCTCGTTGTTCAGATAGGTTCTCGTTAACTTAACTGCTTCTTATGCGAAGACGTCCCAACCCCGATTCGGAAGCGAACATCCGCCGTATTGACACAAAATCGCGCGCGAAGAAACAGACGCACGGTTTTCAGGTCCATTTTCTTCGCGGAACCAAAGTAGTAACGAAGATGTTTAGCGACAGCATCTATGGGGGGAAAGAAGCGGCGAGGCGTGCGGCCCGGAAGTTCAAATACACAGCCATGCGCCGTCTGCCCAAGCGCAAATTTGTGGGCTTCAAATAAGGTTAACCGCTCTCTCTTCGGCGGTAAGCTTGCCAACATTGCAGGAATCCGGGCGCGAAATTCTCCGGTCGTGCCGCGGCCCAGCCATCCACCGCCGCCGGGGCGACAAAAGCACCGCTCTCGAGTTCACTGCGGTTGGGCCTAATATTGCCGTGCAGTTGTCCTCGATAAAGCCAGATAAACTCCTGGCCGGTCTGCGGCGAGGCGGAAATCTTGAGAAGCTTTTCAAGTGGAACATTTATGCCCAGCTCTTCCTGTAACTCGCGTTTCGCCGCTTCGTCGTAATTTTCCCCACCGCTCACGTGACCGGCTGCGCTCGAGTCCCACAGAAGGGGATGTCGATCTTTCCAGCGAGAGCGTTGTTGCAGATAAAGTTCGGCTGCGTCGTTGAAAATAAGGATGTGGACAGCGCGATGATACAAGTTATCCCCATGCACTTCGGAGCGGCCTGCATAGCGTAAAACCCGATCTATTTTATCGACCACTGGGAACTGTTCGTCCTCGATCGCGTGAGTCTCGGGGCGGATGGCCGGTGCGATGTAATTTGCCAAGCCAATCCACTGAACCAGCGACAACTCTTCTGCTCTAACCTTGGGATTGAAACCCACGCTGGAAGCGGCGTTATTCCAATCTGCGACGTAGGCGCGAAGCAATTTTTGCAACTGCTTTCTTCTTTGAGAAAAGCCACATCGAATCAACTTCAAAAGCAACTCGTCATCGCGTTCAGGTAGCTCAAGGGCATCGCGCGGCATGATTCGCACGAGCGCAGAATCGACATCGGGCTGTGGGAAAAAAACATTTGCTGGTATTGCGCGCAGATATTCAACGCGATGATGTAATTGCACGCGCAAGGTAAGCGCTCCGTAATTACCCGTAGACGGCGAAGCTGAAAGCCGTAACGCCATTTCCTTTTGTAACATTAACAACCACAACGAAATCGGACTCGGATATTTCAAAAACTTCAGGAGCAATTGACTTGAGATGTTGTAGGGAAGATTGGCAAGCAACTTCACGCCGCGATGCGAAAAAAGAACCTGAGCATCGAAATCCAGTGCGTCTGTGTTCAGCACTTCAAGTCGTGGATGAGTGAGGCGCTCACGCAAAAAATTAGCGAGACGTCTATCTTTTTCGATCGCGAAAACACGTGCACCTCTCTCAAGCGCCAGGTTTGTCAGAGCGCCTAGTCCAGGCCCGATCTCCACGATATAATCATCCGAAGTTATGTTCGCTTGATCGACAATCCATCGGGCGAGATTTTGATCGTGTAGAAAATTTTGCCCGAGAGTCTTGACCGGCGAAACGTGTATCTCTTGAAGCGTCGTTCGTATCTCGGAGAGCTTCATACAAACGTCGACAAACGCCTCGAGAATCCCGTGAAATTGGTGTGTTTGTTCACAGAATCCTGTGAACAAAATACGGCGGATCGATGATCTTATTCACAAGTTATTCATTGACTTCCTCAGCAATCACAAAGACGGGAGATTAGTCTGTTTTAGCGTGTGCTTTGTTGATCCTCTCGCTAGCCGGTAGAGCTGGGGGCGCGCGCATTTTGCGACCCGCGAGATAGATTCGCCGCGCATCTGTCAATGAAACGCCTTCGATAAAAAATACGCTTGCGGCCCGGCCGATCGCATATGTGCCTGTTCCTGCCATCAGTCCGCAGACGACGTTTCCCCACCCGGGAAGGAATTTTAGGATCACGCGCGTGCCTTCTCGTAGAAGCATGGCCGCGCCAACATTCGCACCGAGCGCCCCCATAAATTCTGCGGCCGCGCGCAGGCTCAGTTCACGGCCGCTCACATACATAATTCCGGCGACCATTATTAGCTGTAAGCTGGTGAGAATCGGCAGATCGGCTAGCGGGATCGGTTGAGCGCCAATTGCTGCACAGACGGCGGTGGTGGATTTTATCAGGGCCTGCACGACTTCGTGCTGCGCTTCGCGGTCTTGCGATATTCGAATCATTTCCATTCGGGCCTGGTTCGGTAGCTCGCGCGCTAAGATCGACATGAGTTTTTGCGCTTCGGGACTTGGGATCTTTCCCGGCTCGGCGCCGTGTGCCAAAGGCAAACTCAAGACTTCCAAAATATGCTCGCGGAGCATCGGGCTGGAGCGGAGGACCGATTTCAGCCGGGCTGCGGCGATGTTGGTATTATCCGATGCGATTGCCCGTCGTATCGGCGGAACAATAACTCCGATTATTTTTGCATCGCATTCAGATGCGTTATTCCAGACAAGATACGTGATCAAGTCATTAAACTTTCGCTTCTCAAGCTCACGTGCCGCTTGTTCTTCCTCGAGGAAAAAAATGGCATCGGCGGATTGAAATTTGAGTTCGTCATGGATTTGAATGGCAGCCGAATCATCAGTGTCACGGGCATCGAGAATTGAGATCATTCCCCGCTCAGGCAGGCTGACGCCGTGCCAACGGCAAATCCGGACAGGGAGATCGCGCGTTTGGGTGAAATCACCAGGCGCAAAAAGCGCGCGAATGATTTGGCCGATCGGCATTTTGCTCAATCCGGTGAAGAGAAAACGCGGGGGCCGCTGCTGGAGAAATAGTTGCTTAAGGGGCGTTAGCTCGCTGAGAACCGCTTTTCGAATCCTGGAAGGCAACTTGCCCGCAAGGCCTTCAAGCCGCTCGACAATTTGGAGGAGTGAAGGCGGATTCATCAGGATTGCACATTTTCGGTTTCGAATTTATCAGGGTGCGACACTTCGTTGACGGAAAATAAATTGTCGAACTCGAATGTTCCGCCATATAGAGGTTCGCACTTTTAATCTTAGATCTGAAATCATAATTCATCCTTTCCATTTATGAGTTTAAATTTTGAAATCCTCTCTCGAGCAGCGGATGAAGCGCGCGGCTTGTGCATGGACGCAGTACAGGCTTCCCAATCTGGCCACTTGGGGCTTCCTCTCGGCTGCGCCGAAATGGGCGCGGTGATCTATGGCTATGCTCTAAAACATAATCCCGACAAACCGCGCTGGATCGGCCGCGACTATTTCGTTCTCTCCGCCGGTCATGGCAGCATGTTTCTCTATGCCTGGCTGCACTTGAGTGGATACGATTTGCCGATGTCGGAGATCAAACGCTTTCGTCAATTACACAGCAAAACGCCGGGCCATCCGGAATTTGGTGAGACTCCCGGAGTGGAATGCAGCACCGGCCCGCTGGGACAAGGCGTCGGTAACGCCGTCGGCATCGCGGTGGCGACAAAAATGGCGGCGGCGCGCTTCAACACGAACGAGCATAAAATCTTCGATCAACATGTAATTTGCCTCGCGGGCGATGGTGACATGCAAGAAGGAGTCGCGTCCGAAGCGAGCGCCTTCGGTGGACACTTCGGTCTCGATAATTTGATCCTGATTTACGATTCGAACGCCGTCACCCTCGATGCGGCGGCGAAGGAGACGCAAAGTGAAGATACTGGCAAACGCTTCGAGGCTTATGGCTTCGACGTTCAAGAAATCGATGGCGAGGATATGCAACAATTTCTCGATGCGTTGAACGTTGCGAAAGAGCGGGACAACGGAAAACCGCAATTCATTATTGCGCATACTCTCATCGGCAAAGGCATTCCCGAAGTTGCCGGAACGCACAAAGCACATGGCGAAGCCGGCGCAAAATTTGTAGATGCCGCGCGGAAAGCGCTCGGCCTGCCGGACGAGCATTATTTCGTCTCGCAGGAAGTGCGGGATTATTTCGCTGAGCACAAAAAGAAGCTGCTCGCGGATTATGATATCTGGGAGAAATCCTACAACGCGTGGCGCACGAAAAATCCCAGGCTGGCAAAAATGCTCGATGACGGGATCGACCGAAAAGTTCCGGCCGATCTTTTGTCCAGACTTCCTGAATTTCCAAACGACGCCAAGCTGGCGACGCGCAAGGCCGGGAGTGACGTTTTACAGCCAATCGCGCAAGCGATGCCGTTGCTGATCAGCGGCAGCGCCGATCTGCACGGATCGACATTGAATTACATCAAGGACGGGGGCGATTTCACTCGGAACACCCCCAGCGGGCGCAATATTCACTTCGGTATCCGCGAACACGGGATGTGCGCGATCCTGAACGGCATCTCTTATCACGGAATGTTCCGTGCATCCGGCGCGACGTTTATGGTTTTTACTGACTATTGTCGCGCTTCAATTCGACTTAGCGCGCTTTCGCGTTTGCCAAACATCTACATTTTTACTCACGACTCCATTGGCGTTGGTGAAGACGGCCCGACCCATGAACCGGTTGAAACGGTGAGCTCGGTTCGTTTGATGCCCCACATCGATGTGATTCGTCCAGCCGATCCTGAAGAGACCGCAGGCGCATTTGTCGCGGCGGTCGAGCGAACTGACGGCCCGACCTTAATCGCGCTCACGCGCCAGGTCGTTCCGATTTTGAATGAGATTGATGCGAACTTGCGTCGTGAAGGCGTAGTGCGCGGCGGTTACATCGCCAAACGTGAGAAAGGTAAACTCGATGTGATCATGATGTCATGCGGGAGCGAACTGCAACATGCGCTCGCAGCCGCGAAAGAACTTGGCGATGGCGTGCGCGTCGTATCGATGCCTTGCTTTGAGCGCTTCGCGCGCGAATCGGAAGAATATCGCGAAGAAGTTCTGCCGAAATCATGCCGTCGCCGTGTCGCAATCGAAGCGGGCGTTCCCGAGATTTGGTATCAATACGTCGGTCTCGATGGAAAAGTGGTCGGCCTGCATGATTTCGGCTTAAGCGCTCCCGGCCCCGAAGTGATGAAAGAACGCGGCATCGACGCGCAGCACGTTATCGATGCAGCGAAATCGCTGTCGCCGCGTTGAGTCGTTAAGTGTTTAAACCGTTAAAGCTGATGATTGGGGTTCGCCGCTTCAACGCTTCGATGTCTACTTAAAACGCTTCGTCCGGGTCGCTCACATTGCGTGCTCGAGTTTCGAAGCGGGTGAATTCCTTCAGGAACGTCAGCGGAATCTCGCCCACCGGGCCGTTGCGCTGTTTCGCGATGATCAATTCGGCTTCGCCGGCCTTTTCCGCCCGCGCCTCTTCGTCTTCCTCATAAATTTCTGGCCTAACGAGTAACCCAACGAGATCGGCATCCTGTTCGATCGAGCCTGATTCTCGTAAATCGCTTAAACGCGGTTTGCCGCCGGAACGCGCCTCCGGTTGCCGGTTCAATTGCGCCACGACAATAATCGGGATCTTCAGTTCTTTCGCGAGACCTTTTATGCCTGCGGATATCTCGGAAATCTCAAGCTGCCGATTGTCCTGCGCGCGCCGGGACGTCGATCTTAGCAATTGCAGATAATCGACGATGATCAGTTGCACCTCCTGCTGAGCCCTGAGTCTGCGCGCCTTCGCCCGCAGCTCCAAAATGCTTAGACCGGCGCTGTCATCGATAAAAATCTTCGCTTCGGCCAGCTTCGATGCCGCGGCCGTCAGGCTCGGAAAATCGCGCTCGGCCAAAAATCCATCGCGCACTTTTTGTAAATTAACGCGAGCGCGCGAGCAAAGCAGTCTTTGCACAAGTTGTTGGCTGCTCATCTCCAGGCTGAACACGCCTACAGGGAGTCTTTCCTGCACCGCGACATGCTCCGCAATATTCATGACCAGCGCAGTTTTTCCCATGCTCGGGCGGGCTGCGATGACGATCATTTCTGCGCCGTGCATTCCGCTCGTCATGCGATCAAATTCGACGAAGCCGGTTGAGATTCCGGTAATCCCGCCTTTCCGCTCGTAAAGCTTCTCGATCGATTCGATCGCTTCCATCACCTGATCCTTCATCGAGAGCATCTGGCCTTTGAAGCGGTCTTCGCCGACGGCGAAAATTCGCTGCTCCACTTCGTCGAGGAGATTATTCACCTCGTCCTGTTCTTCGTACGCGCGCCGAACGCTCTCTGTGGCGGCGGCGATAATCTCGCGAAGAATGTATTTGTCGCGAACGATATCGAGGTAGTACTGAACGTTTGCTGCCGTTGGCACGAACGTGAAGAGGCCAGTGACGAATGCAGCGCCGCCCAGGCTCTCAAGCAGGTTCCTGTCGCGAAGCACTTGCGTAAACGTGATCAGGTCGATCGCCTGGCCGGCATTCCAAAGCTCCACCAGCACGGTGTAGATGGTTTGGTGCGCCGGGACATAAAAATATTCCTCGTTAATTTTTTCGACGCATTCTGCGATGGTGTCGCGCGGTGAAATGAGCATCGAGCCGAGGACGCCCTGCTCTGCTTCGACGCTGTTCGGCGGCGTACGGTGAATATCCTGCGAAGAAGATGTGAGTGACTGCCCGCCACGCAGGCCGCCATTTTTTTCCGGCCAGCCTCGGCCGGGCCCATTGCCCGATTCTCCACGAGGCTTCTCAGCAGTCCGCGAGGACGGTTGAGTCGCCATTTATTTAGGTCTCTGTTTTTCTTCTGAAAAGCGATCGATGTTTTTTCTCAGGCTGTCCGGCAGGAGTTTCTTCGGCCTTCGATTTTTCCGCCGATTTCACCTGAAAAACAAATTGGGCCGTTACATCGTGATGTAACTTGATCGGGACCTCGTGTTCGCCGGTATCTTTGATTGGGCGCTCCAGAACGATTTTGTGTCGATCGATCTCCGCCCCGAGCTCGTTTTTAAGACGATTAACGATGTCCTGCGCAGTTACTGAACCAAATGCTTTGCCGGTCTCACCTGTTTCCAGCGTGAACACGATTCGCGCTTTGGTAATTCGGCGGGCCAATTCCTCCGCCTCGTTCAACTCTCGCGCTTCACGTTCGGCGCGCTTCGCCTTGAGTGCATCGAGCTGTCGCAAACTCGCCGGCGTCACTTCATGGGCTTTGCCGTGAGGCAACAAATAATTGCGTGCATAACCCCGCCGCACCTTTACCACGTCCGCTTCGGCGCCAAGGCCGGGAACATTTTCGGTTAAAATGATTTCAGTCGAAGGCATGTTGTTACGGTTGTCTGGGCGAAAATTTCTTCGTGATGGAAGCGTGAGGGTAGCGAGTATAGAAGCCACGCGAGCGCTGTCAACGCCGAGAAAAAATTAAGATGTGCTGCGTGTCACACCACCTGATTTTGCGTGTACCAATCGGCGCGAGTGAGCGGCAGATGGGCCTGACCAGACGCATCTAACTTTGCGAACAGGGTTTGGTAAACGGCGATGTGGCCGCGGCGAAATTCGTGCGCGGAGCCGGCAAGGTAAAGACGCCAAACACGATAAGTCGTTTCATCGACAACGGAACACGCTTCGGCATGATGCGCTTCCAATCTGTTGTGCCAATGGCGCAACGTGAGCGCGTAATGCTCGCGCAGA
>Ga0193719_10001143_pt1 | contig 10403 bp, 11 predicted proteins | sample U2a2metaG_FD_160103 | JGI IMG/M metagenome (GOLD analysis project Ga0193719, IMG submission 160103) | Soil microbial communities from a riparian zone of the East river system, Colorado, United States - U2a2 | ecosystem: Environmental > Terrestrial > Soil > Riparian zone | place: USA: East... | reverse complement strand
GCGCCAAGGTAGGAGACGTTGCCCGGCCGAAGGTGGAGGAAGTGGGGGAAACCGCCCCCAAGGAAAAGCTGGTGGCGGCGGTGAAAGCCTCATTCGATTTTTGCGGTACCGCTCTCTCCCAGGCAGACGACTCCAAGCTCGGTGACCCGATCCAGGATTTCACCGGCAAGCAGCGCCCGCGGGCTTGGGCGGCATTGGCTCTGGCCAGCAGCTGGGCCGATCACTACGGTGCGGCCGCCATGTATCTCCGGCTCAAGGGCCTGTTGCCCCCCACCGCGCAAAAGAAGCCGGAAGAAAACAAGAAATGACGGCGGAGCGCCCCGCGGGCGTCATCGCCGTGGCCATGGTGTTTCTTGTGGCCGCCGTCTACCTGCTGGGGGTTGGTCTGGCCATGCTGGTTCGCCCCGGATCGATCTCCATGGCCGCAGGCGCCGAATTGCTGGGCGGACTCGAACTCGCCGGCCCTTACATGTTTCTGCTCATGGCGGCCGTAGGAGCAATCATTGCGCTCGGGCTTTGGCAACGGCAAGACTGGGCGCGCTGGATCGCAATTCTGGTGGCCTTGATCGGCGTGGTGTTGCTGCTGCCCAGCGTTTCCAGCGCGCTATTTGATTTTCGCTTGGGAAAGCTCGCCTGGGGCGGTCTCGAAACCATCGTGCGGTCGTTGGTTGTCTGGTATCTGTACCAGCCGGCGGTGCGAGAAGCCTACACGCGGAAGTAGCCGGGTTGCCTCTAGTTTTCCTCTTTTTTTCTGCTCTTACTCTTCTACTCTTACTCTTTTCTTCTACTCTTCCTCTTCCTTCACATCCCCGCGCGCCGCCTTCGCTTTCTCGACAATCTTTTCCTGCAGCATACCCGGCACCGTGTCGTAATGATGCATTTCCATATTGAAGCTGCCGCGGCCTTGGGTCATGGAGGTGAGATCTACTCCGTAGGTCAGCATTTCGGCCATGGGCACTTCGGCCTTGACGACCGTGTTGCCCCCCTTATTGTCCATACCCTGGATGCGTCCTCGCCGGCTGTTCAGATCGCCCATGATGCTACCGGCAAAGTCGTCGGGCACCGTGATCTCGACCGACATGACGGGCTCGAGCAGGGTGGGCTTGGCCATTTCCATGGCTTTTTTGAAAGCGATCCGGCCCGCCATCTGGAACGACATGTCGTTCGAATCCACGTCGTGATAGGAGCCGTCGTAGAGAATCACTCGGAAATCCACCACCGGAAATCCCGCCAGGTAGCCACGAGAGGCGGCATCCTTGATTCCCTTTTCGATGGCGGGAATGTAGTTCTTGGGAATGGCGCCGCCGAAAATGTCGTTTACGAACTCGAACTCTCCGCCGCGGGGCATCGGTTCCATCTTGATCTTGCAATCGCCGTATTGACCGTGTCCGCCGGTCTGCTTCTTGTGTTTTCCCTGCACGTCGGCCTTGCCGCGAATGGTCTCCCGATAGGGCACTTTGGGAGCTTTCAGGACCACCTCGGTGTGGTACCGCTTCTTCATTTTGGAAACAACCACTTCGATGTGCTGCTGGCCCGTGCCTGCGATCAGAAATTCCTTAGTCTGGGAGTCGCGAAAAAAGCGCAGCATGGCGTCCTCTTCCATCAGCTTGTGGATCCCCGGTCCCAGCTTGTCCTCGTCGGCGCGGCTCTTGGGCTCGATGGCAAAAGTGATGGCGGGCTCAGGCAGCTTCACGCGGGGATACTGAATCGGCGCCGACTTGTCGCCCAGGGTGTCGCCGGTAAGCGTGTCCTTTAGTTTGGCCACGGCTCCGATGTCGCCTGCGTGCAACTCCGTCACCGGAACCGGGGTCTTGCCTTGCATGATGGAAATATGCGCCATCTTCTCCTGCGAGCCGCGGCTGAAGTTCACCACACTGGCATCATTTTTCAGCACCCCGGAGAAAACCTTGAAATAAGAAATGCGCCCCGCGAAGGGATCGGAAACCGTCTTGCATATGTAAAGCGATACTGGCTCGGTGTCGGCTTCGTGTCGCCGCGGTGGTTCTCCATTGCTCGACGCGGCCGGGTCCCCCTGCACCCACTCGTGCTCCGAGGGCGCAGGCGTGTAGTCCACGATGAAATCCATGACCCGGTCGGCACCGATATTGCCCAGGCCAGAGCCGAAAATTACCGGGAATATCTTGTCCTCGCGGATCGCATTATGCAGTGCCGGGATGAGGTCTTCCTCAGGAATAGTTCCCTTCTCGAAGAACTCCTCGAGCAGCGCGTCGTTGCCCTCAGCCACCAGTTCCACCAGCTTTTCGTGCTGCGCCTGGGCCTCGTCTTTCATGTCGGCCGGGATCTCGGTCTCTTTCCCCTTACCGTTCCCGCCCAGTTCGTAGGTGTAGGCCTTCAGAGTGACCAGATCTACCACGCCGCGAAAGTTTTTTTCTTTCCCAATGGGCAGCTCCAGCGGAATCACCGAACGCCCGAAGGCGTTGGTCAGCGATTCCAGCACACGTTCTGCGTCGGCTCGATCGCGATCCATGCGGCTGGCCACAATCAACCGCGGCGTCTGATATTCCTCGCAGTAGTTCCACACCCGCTGGGTAACAACTTCGACGCCGGCGACCCCGTCCACGACAACGATCGCCGCATCCACCACCGGCAGGACCAGCTTGGCCTCGTGGACAAACATGCTGAACCCGGGCGTGTCCACGATGTTGATTTTCGTTTTGCCCCACTCCACGTGCGCCAGGCTGGCTGAAATTGACATCTTGCGCGCGATCTCTTCTTCGTCGTAATCGGTAATCGCGGTACCGTCGTCCACCCGCCCCATGCGTGGACTCGCACCCGCCGCATACAACATCGCAGAAACCAGCGACGTCTTGCCCGCGTGTCCGTGCCCAATCACCGCCACATTCCGGATATTCGCGCCTTCATAAACCTTCACGGGTTCGCTCCTTTAACTAACCAGCTCTGCTCCGAGCAGGGACAGCCCCGGTCATCACTTCACCCAGGGGCGGGGGCCCCCATCTCCGCCCAGCCGAAACGCTCGGCAGTCTTGGCCGACGGTTGGCTAAAGCCGGTTCAAATAGGACGCAGAAAAGAAGAGGCCAACTTATAGACCGAATCAGCTAGCCTGTCAAAACCGCTAGCCTGTCAAAACCAAGGATGCTACCACAGCGGAATTTGGCGGCTCAAGCCAGCTGGGAGAACGGTAAAGAGCCCGCGGAGCGCCTCCGGGTTTCGGCCGGTCTAGGCTCTTCTTGCCCAGGCCGCCCTTCCCGCCAGCGCCCAAGCTCCCCCAGCCATGGCCAGAGCAACCAGAATGCTAGTCCACTCCTTCCCATCGTGGGGCGCCGCAACCACCCGGGGCAGATGGACCAAGAACACCCATGAGAAGAACATCAGGCCCAAAAGAGTGGCCGCCAAACCCGCGTACTTCCGGGTCGCGATCGACACCGCCGCAGCGACCAATGCCACGCCCACGAAATATGCCCAGAACAGGTGCCGCGGAATCCACGACGGCACCAGCGTCGCCACGAAGCGGGCATAGATAAAGTGCTGCAAGCCAAAGACCACCAGTGAGATGGCAAACAGAAATCGTCCCAGCCCCACGACTGTCCCGGCCAGGACCAAGGCGGCGGCGCCCATTGCCAGAATCTCAAAACCACTTGTCCACGGGCCTGGATCGTGAGGATGGGCGGCGAGTCTGGGCGCATAGACCAAGGAAAAGCGGAGCAAGAGCAAGATGGCCAGCAGCATCGCGGCCCAACCCGCCTTCTTCCCGGTCCCGATAAACAGCGCGGCGGTGAGGAGCACCACCGCCGTAGCGTAGGCCCAAAGCGCAACCCCTGGAGTCCAGGGCGGCCCTGGCACTGGTCCCGCCAGCCAGGCATAGACCAGGTATTGAATACTGAACCCTGCCATGGCAATGGCAAAAAGGAAACGGCCAAGTCTGCCCAGGTTTTCCATATTGTGATTGCCTAGTTCCGGCGCGGCGGATCATCGCCTGCCGAATGGCCGACATCACCATTTCTTGAAAATCACAAACACCGCCGCCACGATCAGGGCGAATCCTAGAATATAGTTCCACCTGATGGGTGCGTCCAGATAAAGCACCGAGAACACTGAGAACACAGCCAGTGTGATTACTTCCTGAATCGTCTTCAGTTGCACCGCGGTAAATTCATACGAGCCGATTCGATTGGCGGGCACCTGAAAACAGTATTCGAAAAAGGCAACCCCCCAGCTCACGAGAATGACTTTGAACAGGGGAGCCTGCCGGTACTTGAGGTGCCCGTACCAGGCAAAAGTCATGAAAATGTTGGAAATGGTAAGGAGGACGATCGTAGTCATACCAGCTATCCTGCCTGATACTCCGATGTCTTTTCCAGCCAACCACACAGCGGCTCCAACGTAGCCACCCAGGGCTTGCTTCGCAGCCGCCCCTAGCCTATCCTTTGGACCAGAAGTTTGCCGGAATACCGACCAGTCATGCACCGCCTGACCGCCAGATTGTTGCTGGTTCTCCTGCTCACGAGCAGCTTTGCTCCCGTGGTCCTGGCCATCTCCGCTCCGGCGCCACATGCCTGCTGCATGCGGAGGCCAATGCACGGCCCCCGCTCTCGCAGCCTCCAAGCCTCGGCGGCGGTCGGCGAACACCACAACTGCTGCCCTCCGGCCACCACCGCCCACTGGGCCGAACTGGGATTGGGCATGAACTCGAATCTTCGCCCGCGGTTGGCCTACCGGCCGCCGGATACCCATCCGACGCTGCGTAGCAGTTACGAAAACACTCTCCGTCCGGTCCGCGGCCCTCCGACCAGTTAAAAGCCCTCTCCCGATCTCGTTGCGCCTGACTTTGGGATGTCCTCATATTTTCAGGTGGCGTTGTATTCATGCCTGAAAGGATTGGGCGGATATTTCTCCATTTTGGGTGGGGGTATCGTCTACGACCGCGTGGTGCGCATGAAAACCGCAGCGGCGGCGTTGGGTTAGGTGGAGGCAAATGGTTCGCATGCTCTGGGGTGCTTTGAGCGTAGTTCTTCTGCTGGGAGTGGGCCTTTGGATCTCGGGCCTGGTGCCGCATTGCTGTGGCGCCCGGCAGGCACCCAGCCAACCGGAAACCGCCCTCGCCCGGTTCTTTCGCTCTCGCTCGTTGCCCTCCGGTGCGACCCAGAACAAGAATCCGTTCGCGCTTTCTCCCCAGCTTCTACAGGAGGCGTCCCGGCATTTCGCCGATCACTGCGCCTCTTGCCATGGCAACGACGGTGGCGGCAACACCGAGATGGGCCGGAATCTGTATCCCCCTGCGCCTGACATGCGGCTCGGGGCAACGCAGAAGCTCAGCGACGGAGAGCTCTATTACGTCATCCACAACGGCGTGCGCTGGACCGGTATGCCCGCCTGGGGCGAACCCGGTGAGGATGCGGGCAGCTGGAAGCTGGTCTGGTTCGTCCGCCATGTGCCGCACCTGACCGGCGACGAGCTCCACGACATGGAACGCTTCAATCCCAAGAGCGCGGCCGAGCGCGAAGAAGAAAAGCAAGCAGAAGATTTCTTAAACCGCGGGCCGGCTGGAGATCCGGCTCCGAAACACCGATGAATTTTAATCTTCAGAAGGCGAAATATTACGGAGAACAAACTCGATGAAAAAACTCCGACGGACTCTGGTTCCCGCGTTGCTCTGCACTCTCCTGCTACATCCTCTGAGCTTTGCTCACGGCGGCATGGAGCACTTCTTGGGAACGGTACCCGCGATTTCCGACCATTTCCTTTCGCTAAACACCAGTGACGGCGCAGTCATCCGCATCGAGTTCGATCTTGAGACCAAATTCACCAAGGGCGGCGCCCCGGCCACGGTCAAAGATGTCCAGGTGGAAAGTCGGGTGGTTATTCACGCCCACAAACGTGACAACTCGCTTCATGCCGCCGAAGTCAGGATCGGCACCGGTCGAGCCCATGGCCAGCACTGAGTACCCAGGATGGAAGAGCACATGACCTACAAGCAAGCGCTTTTGCTCGGGCTGCTGTTGAGCAGCCTTACCGCTTTGGCCGCCATCTTTGGAACTGTCAGCGGGCTAATCCATGACCCGCAGCATCGTCCGGTCGAAGGCGCGCAGGTCAGGCTGCGCGCAGCAAATTCCGCCTGGACTAAGTCCATCACTAGCACCGACGCGGGAGAATTTCATTTCGACGCCGTGCCCCTGGGCGAATACAACGTGACGGTCGAACTCCAGGGCTTCGCCCCACAGCAACAGAAGCTCGTCCTCAGCTCGGGTCGCGACGCCAAGGTGCACTTTTCACTTACGGTCGCCCAAGCCAAAGAGACGGTGGAAGTGAGCGACACGTCCACGGCCGTGAACTCCGAGTCTTCGACCACCACCACCCTGGTCAGCCGCCGGCAGATTGCCCAAACCCCCGGGGCCGATCAGACCAACAGCTTGAGCATGATCACCAACTACGTGCCCAGCGCTTACATGGTGCATGACCAGCTCCACATTCGCGGCGGGCATCAGGTTTCCTGGCTGATTGACGGCGTTCCCGTGCCCAATACCAATATTGCGTCGAACGTCGGGCCGCAGTTTGATCCCAAGGACATCGACTACCTGGAAGTCCAGCGCGGCGGCTACTCCGCTGAATACGGCGACCGCACCTACGGCGTCTTCAATGTTGTCACCCGCTCCGGATTCGAACGCGATCGTCAGGCCGAACTGGTCACCAGCTATGGCAGCTTCAACCGCACCGAAGACCAGTTTAGCCTCGGCGACCACACCGACCGCTTCGCCTACTACGGCAGCGTTTCCGGCAACCGCACTGATCTTGGACTGGAAACCTCCAGCCCCGAGGTGGTGCACGATCTGGGCGCGGGGCTCGGCGGCTTCGCGTCCCTGACTTTCAATAAGACGCCAACCGACCAGCTTCGCCTAGTCGCTTCGGCTCGCGGCGACCACTACCAGATTCCGAACGATTCCGGCCAGCAGACCGCCGGCCTGCGCGACCTGGAAGACGAGCGCGATGACCTGATCAATGTTTCCTGGCTGCATACGGTGGGCGCAGGAACGGTACTTACGGTCTCGCCCTTCTACCACTTCAACCGTGCCCACTACCGCGGCGGGTATGTGGGCCAGCCCGACCCCAACGTCGTGGTCCCCGAGGACGACCGGGGTTCGAACTACTTCGGCGGCGTGGTTTCTGTTGCCGTCAGCCGCGGGAAGCATAACGCCCGCGCCGGAGTCCAGGTCTTCGGGGCTCGCGACAATCAGCTGTTCGGAATCGTAACCAGCGACAGCAGCAATCCGCCGATCAACCAACGAGAGATGGTTTGGGGAAACGTGGAAGCACTGTTTTTGGAAGAGCAGTACAAGCTCACTAGCTGGCTGACCCTGAACGGCGGAGTGCGGCTTACGCATTTCGGCTCGACCATCAGCGAAAATGCGGTGGATCCACGCCTCGGCGCGGCGCTTCGTATTCCGCGCCTCAACTGGGTTGTGCGCGGATTTTACGGGCGCTACTATCAGGCACCGCCGCTGCTCACGGTGAACGGCCCCCTGCTCGATCAAGCCGCCCAGCAGGGTTTCGGTTTCCTGCCGTTGCGAGGCGAACGCGACGAACAACACGAAGTCGGTCTAACCATCCCGCTGGCGGGCTGGGCCTTTGACGTTTCCAACTTTCGTACGGGCGCAAGAAATTTCTTCGACCACGATATCCTGGGCAACTCCAATATTTTCTTTCCGCTCACCATCGAGCGGGCTCGCATCCGCGGCTGGGAAGCCACGGCGAACTCCCCCCGCCTCGCCGGCCGCGCCCAGTTCCACGCCGCCTACTCCCATCAATACACCGAAGGCGCCGGCGGCGTAACCGGCGGTCTGACCGATTTCCAGCCGCCCGACGGAGGCTATTTCCTCCTCGACCATGACCAGCGCAATACGCTCTCCACCGGCTTCAATCTCCAACTGCCCGGGCGGGCCTGGTCGGACTTCAACGCCAACTACGGCTCTGGCTTTGTGGACGGAGAAGGCCCGCAACACCTGCCTTCGCACACCAGCTTCGATTTGTCGGTAGGAAAATTGTTGGGCGAGAACTGGAGTGTCCGCCTGAGCGGACTCAATCTGTCCAACCACCGCTACTTGCTGGACAACAGCAATACCTTCGGAGGAACGCACTATGTGAACCCGCGCGAAATCTCAGTCCAAGTGAAGTACCGCTTCCGCTACTGATTTTGTTCGAATCGCTATTTTTCTCGGGCGTCGGTGACTAGGCCGGAGATCCATTGATGCTGTTCAACGCCTCCAGCAACTCCTGGTTATTCGGGACCTGGTCGAGCGGATACACCTTGGCAAAGGCAATCTTCCCGCGCTTATCCACAATGAACACCGCGCGCTCAGAAATTCCAGGAAATGGCGGTATGTCCCGGAACACACCGAACAGCTGGCTTACCTTGCCGTGAGGATAAAAGTCCGCGCACATAGGAGTGTGCATCATCCCCAGCTCTTTTTTCTGCCAGGCAATTTTGCTGGGGATCGAATCCACACTGATGTCTACCACTTGCGCGTCCAGCGCGGCGAATTTCTCCCGGTCCGAATCAAACGCCGGCAGCTGGGCTGCGCAAGTCGGGGTCCAGTCGAGGGGATGGAAACTCACCACAACATGGTTCTTTCCCAGGTAGTCGCTGAGCTTCACCTTCACATGCTGCTCACCCTGCACCGCCGGCAACTCGAAATCCGGAGCCGTATCTCCCACCTTCAAGGCCATGGCTTTTCTCCTTCTGGCTACCATGTTAACCGAAGGCAAGGTGGTTCACTTCCTGTGCCCAGAGCGGGTTTCCTTAGCAAAATTAACACTGCTTTAACAATTTCATGGCCCCCAAGGGCTAGTATCGGCCGATGCCGCAGGAGCCTCTTGTCATTGAAGATCTCGCAGGCCCCAAGGAGGGACAGCGCATTCTCCGTCTCACCGGGCCTCTGGTCCTTACCACCCTTTTCGACTTTCAGTCCAAAGTGCGCGCTGATAGTTCGCGTACGCTGATGCTCGATTTCACCCACGTCCCCTACGTGGATTCCGCCGGGATCGGTGCCCTGGTAGGGGCATACGTCACCCATGAGAAGGAGGGCCGCAGGCTGTACCTGATCGGAGTCAGCCAGAGAGTTCAGGACGCGCTGCAGGTGACTCGGGTTCGACAATTCTTCAACTTCGTTGACTCCGTGGCGGCAGTGGAGCAGGCCAGCTGACCGGGAAGCCGAAATTAGGGACTTGATTTTCGATCTCCCTATCCTGATCTCGTCGCCAGCCCAGGAATCGGATGATTGAGCCATCATTTATGATGAAGACATGGTTCCCCGCCTGCTTGCCATCTGCCTGCTCGCATCCAGCCTGTGCTTTGCCGGCGTAACCGATGAGGTCCGCGACCAGCTTGCGCATAGCGATTTCGCCGCAGCGGAAGCCGCGCTCGAAAGCTATCGCAACCAGCAGGGGGTTACGGCCGACTATCTCGAAGCTCTCTCCTGGATGGCACGCGCGAATCTGCTCGCCAAGCGCTTCGATCGGGCCGAAACCTACGCCCGGCAGACTGAGAGCCTGAGCCGCCAGTTGCTCGCGCGACGGCCTCTGGACGCCGAGCCCCACCTGCCCATCGCCCTCGGCGCCGCCCTGGAAGTTCAGGCGCAGATGCTGGCGGCGCGCGGCCAGCAAACTCAGGCCGTTGCCCTGCTCCGGCGCAGCCTGGCCGCCTATCGCGATACTTCTATCCAGCCCCGTTTGCAGAAGAATCTCAATCTCCTCGGGTTGGCGGGACAGCCGGCCACGCCGCTAAAGATCGCCCACTACATCGGCCCCAAGCCGGTCTCGCTTTCCCAGCTCAACGGATCGCCGGTTCTGCTTTTTTTCTGGGCGCACTGGTGCGGCGACTGTAAAGCCGAAGGTCCGGTGATCGCCCGGCTCAAATCGGAGTTCGGCCCCCGCGGCCTTGCCTGCTCGCCCCCACACAACTCTACGGCTACGCCTCCCAGGGAGAAGACGCAAAACCTAAGGACGAACTCGCCTACGTAGAGCGCGTCTGGCAACACTTCTACCCGGAACTGCAGAGTGTTCCCGTCCCAGTCAGCAAAGAGAATTTCAGTCTCTACGGGGCCAGCACAACACCAACCCTGGTTCTGCTCGACCGCAGCGGTCGTGTCGCTCTCTACCATCCCGGCGTAATGCCCTACGACCAACTGCGTGCGGCCATCGCGAAAGTGGTCGCCCGTTAGGTCGCCCGAAACGGGCGCTAGGAACGAGAAACCGGCACCCGTGCTTGGGACCGTCTGGGGAGAAGGTACGTGGCCGACGAATGCATGCCGCGGGGCCGGGTCCGCCCCTTACCCCGGTTTAAGATTTCGACGTCGCCATCTACAATCGCCCTCTCGTGGATTTCCTGCGCATTGCCGAGCTGCTGCAGCCGTTCCTCGACCCCGACTCGA
>Ga0193719_10001142_pt1 | contig 10410 bp, 8 predicted proteins | sample U2a2metaG_FD_160103 | JGI IMG/M metagenome (GOLD analysis project Ga0193719, IMG submission 160103) | Soil microbial communities from a riparian zone of the East river system, Colorado, United States - U2a2 | ecosystem: Environmental > Terrestrial > Soil > Riparian zone | place: USA: East River... | reverse complement strand
GCTCGGGCTATGACATCGATCTGATCGTGCACCGTGGCGCCGGCGCGTATATCTGCGGCGAAGAGACAGGTTTGCTGTCTTCGCTCGAAGGCGGCCGTGGATGGCCCAAGGTCAAGCCGCCGTTTCCCGCTACGCACGGGCTATTCGGTTGTCCGACAGTGGTGAACAACGTCGAGACACTCGCGACGCTGCCATGGATCCTCGAACGGGGCGCAGCAGCCTATGCGGCCATGGGCACGGAAAAAAGCAAAGGGACCAAGCTATTCAGCGTCAGCGGCCATATCGCGAAACCCGGCGTTTATGAAGTGGAAATGGGCTATCCGTTCAAGAAATTTCTTGAAGAAGATTGCGGTGGCGTGCCCAACGGCAAAAAACTCAAAGGGGTCATTCCCGGCGGCGGTTCGATGCCCGTGCTGCTTCCCGACGAGATTGACAAAGTGAACCTCGACTACGAATCAGTTCAGGCCGCGGGCAGCTTGCTCGGTTCGGGCGGCGTGATCGTCATGGATGAAAGCACCTGCATGGTGCGGGCCGCGTTGAACCTTTCCCGATTCTTCGCGCACGAGTCCTGCGGCCAATGCAGCCCATGCCGCGAAGGCTGCCACTGGATGGAGAAGATTCTGCACCGAATCGAATATGGCCAAGGCGAACAAGGTGATTTGGATCTGATTCTCAACATCGCGGGCAACATTGCGGGCAACACGATCTGCCCCTTCGGTGATGCCGCCGCCTGGCCGCCGGGCGCATTCATACGCAAGTTTCGCGGCGAATTCGAAGCGCACGTCGCGGAGAAAAGATGCACGGTGAGGAGAGACTTGGAGTGATGGAGTATTGGAGTAATGGAGTGGTGGGCGGGGACACATTGCCCCAACACTCCAAGACTCCATTACTCCAATCTTCGATATGGATCCGGTAAAAATCACCATCGACGGCAAGGAAGTCGTCACCACCAAAGGCAAGACGGTCATTCAGGCGGCCGACGATGTCGGCATCCCGATTCCGCGCTACTGCTATCACCCGAAGCTTTCCATCGCCGGTAATTGCCGCATGTGCATGGTCGAGATCGAGAAAATGCCCAAGCTGCAGATCGCCTGCAACACGCAGGTGGCAGAGGGCATGTCGGTTGTGACCCAAAGTCCCAAGGTGCTGGCGGTGCGCAAGGCGGTGCTGGAATTTTTGCTGATCAATCATCCGGTGGACTGTCCGATCTGCGATCAGGCGGGCGAGTGCTGGCTGCAGGATTATTACATGCAGCACGACCGCCAGGCGAGCCGTTTCGACGTCGGCAAGGTACACGACCGCAAGCGCGAGATCTTCGGACCCAACGTCGTCTTCGACGGCGAGCGCTGCATCAAATGCACTCGCTGCGTGCGCTTCTGCCAGGAAATCACCAAGACCGACGAGCTGACGGTGATCAACCGCGGTGATCATTCGACAATTGCCCTGTTCGACGACGCGATGCTTGACAATCCGCTGTCGGCGAATGTCGTCGACATCTGTCCGGTGGGAGCACTGACCGATCGCGATTTTCGCTTTAAAGTGCGCGTTTGGTATCTCGATAAGACTCCGTCGATTTGTCCGGGGTGCAGCACAGGGTGCAATATCAGCGTGGAGGCGTATCAGAACCGCATCGCCCGCTTTAAGCCGCGCATTAACGAAGCGGTGAACAGCCATTGGATCTGCGACGAAGGCCGCTATTGTTTTCACGATCTGGCCGGAGGCGAGCGTTTGACCACGCCGCTGATTCGTCAGGAAGGCGGCTTGGTGCCGGCGACTTGGGACAAAGCTTTGCAAGCGGTTTACTCCAGCCTCGCGTCGTCTCAACCGTTGGCGGGGATTCTTTCCGGCAGAAACACCAACGAAGAAGCGTTTCTTTTCGCCAAACTGGTAAGAAGGTTAGCTGCTGACCATGCGCTCGAAGTGTTCTATCAGGAACGTGAGCTCACGGAAGTGCAGAAAATCCTTATGAGCCCCGATCGCTCGCCCAACTTTCGTGGCGCCCGTGAGATGGGGGTCGGCTCCGCTGGCGGTTTCGATGCGCTGATGCAGAAACTCATTGCCGGGAACTTTTCTTCCGCCTACCTGGTCGGCGAAGATTTGCTGGCGTCTACGGCTGAACCGGACCAACTGCGCGCCGCGCTGCAGAAACTTTCGTTCCTGGTCGTGCAAGACACGCGTGTGACGGAAACCACCAAGCTGGCGCATGTGGTTTTGCCGGCAACACACTTCGGCGAGAAGGAAGGCACTTACACGAATCGCAAAGGGCGGGTGCAAAGGCTCAATGCCGCGCTGATCGCGCCCGAAGGCGCGCTGCAAGACAGCGAAATATTTGCGCGGCTGTTGGATCTCGCCGGAGAGACCCATGGCTATTCCACTCCAGCCGAGATTTTTGCAGCGGTGGCGCGCGAAATTCCGGCTTATGCAAAATTAGACTACGACTTGATCGGCGCTCAAGGGATTGAGCTGAGGAGCGGCGGTGGCGGAGCATCATGATCGTTGACGTAGCGATTGTCGCGCTCAAGGCCTTTCTCGTCGTTTTCATGGTGCTCAACCTCGCCGGTATTTTGGGCTGGGTCGAGCGCAAGGGCAGCGCGCTGATTCAGGACCGCATCGGCGCCAATCGCGCTTCGATCTTCGGTTTCGCCGGCATGGGACTAGTCAACACGCTGCTCGCTGATCCGCTCAAGTTTCTCACCAAGGAAGATTTCATTCCGCCGGCGGGCGACAAGCTGCTGCATACATTGGCGCCTTGCATGGCGCTGTTTCCAGCGCTGGTGACTTTCGCCGTGATTCCTTTTGGCGATGTGCTCATCATTGGCGACCGGATGATCAACTTGCAAGTCGCCAATCTCAACATTGGGATTCTTTATGTCTTCGCCATGGGATCGCTCGGGGTCTACGGCATCGTCATCGGCGCATGGGCCTCAAATAACAAATTTTCGCTCCTTGGCGGCGTGCGCGGCTCGGCGCAAATGATTTCCTACGAGGTCGCCATGGGGCTCTCGGTGATGGGCGTGTTGATGGTTTACGGCACCCTCGAGCTGCAAGAGATCGCGCGCGACCAAGGCACGCTGATCCGCGAGCTGTTGCCGTCATGGCTGTTATTCATGCAGCCGATTATCGGTTGGCTCCCCGCCTGGGGCATCTTTCTTCAGCCGTTGGCGTTCTTACTCTTTTTCACCGCTGCGGTGGCGGAAACCAAACGAATACCGTTCGATCTACCGGAAGGTGAATCGGAACTCGTCGCCGGTTACCACGTCGAATACTCCGGCGGTAAGTTTCTCATGTTCTTCGCCGGCGAATTCGCCGAGATCGTCACCGCGGCGGCATTGGTGACCACATTGTTCTTCGGCGGTTGGCAGGTGCCGTATCTGATGCGCGACGGATTTCACTTTCCCTGGGGCGCGACTTGGCTGCTGCCGCATCTAGCGGTGGTTGTTCTCCAATTGGTTGCATTTACAGTGAAGGTCATCTTTTTTTGCTGGTTGCAGATCCTTTTGCGCTGGAGCGTGCCGCGCTTTCGTTACGACCAGGTGATGCGCCTCGGCTGGAAGATGATGCTGCCGTTGGCTCTGATCAACGTCGTGATCACCGCGATCGTCATCGTTGCTGCACAGTAAGTTATGGACGCTTCAACCTTCGTTTTTTTCCTGTTAGCTGGCCTCCTGGTGATCTCGTCGCTGCTGGTGGTGTTTCTCCGCAACGTCGTGCACTGCGCCATGGCGCTGGTGGCGGCGCTTTTGATCATCGCGATTTTTTTCATTACTCTTCACGCGCCGATGGTGGGCATCTTGCAAGTGATGGTGTACGCCGGTGCCATTATGGTGCTCTTTTTGTTCGTCATCATGTTTCTTAATCCCAGTGTCTTGGAGCGACCGCGAGCTGCCTGGTGGAGTTTTGCGTCGCTGTTGGCTGTGCTGCTCGGCGCCATGTTGGTGTCCTTGTTTTTCAACAACGAACCGGCGGCGGATCCGGTGGCGTCGACTGAACTTTTTGGCAGTCCGGAAATGCTCGCGAAGAGTCTTTTCAACGATTTCGTTCTGCCCTTCGAGATCGCCTCGGTTTTACTATTGGTGGCGATCGTCGGCGCGGTCGTGCTGGCGAAACGGGAGCGGTCGGTCTGATGTTGCCCGTCAATTACTATCTCATTCTGAGCGCCGTCGTATTCGCCATCGGCGTGATCGGCGTCCTCATCCGGCGCAATTTGATCGTCGTCTTGATGTCCATCGAATTGATGCTTAATGCCGTCAATCTAACCTTCATCGCCTTTTCTCGTTATCTCGGTTCGATGGTCGGGCAGGTGGCGGTCTTTTTCGTCATGGCGGTAGCGGCGGCGGAAGCGGTGATCGGTCTGGCGATCATCATCTCGGTTTATCGGCAGCGCAGAAGCCTCGATCCGCAGGATATGCAGCTACTCAAATGGTAACTAACCAGCTCGTCTTGGCAGATTACAATCTTCTGCGCTGGATTCCGCTGATCCCGCTGCTTGCCGTCGTATTCAACCTTTTTTGGGGTCGCGCCTTGGGCAAAAAGTTTGCCGGCGCCCTGGCGTGCGCCGCGGTGGGGGCTTCCTTCGCTCTCGCGCTCTATGTCTTCTGGCAGCTGCCGTCGAACGGGATTTTTCGTGACTCTATTTATACCTGGATCGATTCTGGTTCCTTCAGAGTAAATTTGTCATTTCAAGTCGACGCGCTTACGGCAGTGATGTTGCTGATCGTCACCGGCATCGGCTTTCTGATTCACATTTATTCCCTCGGCTACATGGAGCACGACGAGGGGATGGTGCGGTTTTTCATTTATCTCAATCTATTTATCTTCTTCATGCTCACGCTGGTGACGGGCGACAATCTCCTAATCCTCTTTGTCGGCTGGGAAGGCGTCGGTCTTTGTTCCTATCTCTTAATTGGTTTTTGGTACCACGATTCCAACAACGCGATTGCCGGCAACAAAGCGTTCATCGTTAACCGCATCGGTGATTTCGGCTTTATTCTGGGAATCTTTCTGCTGGTGACGGAATTGGGCCGCCAGGGTATCTGGACACTCGACTTTCTCGAGTTGCAAAAGCACGCGTCGATGCTTAGTCCGGCCAGCATCGGTGTGATTACCTTGCTGCTTTTTGTCGGCGCCACCGGCAAGTCGGCCCAGCTTCCGCTGTTCGTTTGGCTGCCCGACGCCATGGCTGGGCCGACGCCGGTGAGCGCGTTGATCCACGCGGCGACTATGGTCACGGCCGGTGTGTATATGACCGCGCGGCTGCATTTTCTGTTCGTCCTGGCGCCGTCGACTTTGTCGCTCATCGCTTGGATCGGCGCGGCGACGGCATTTTTCGCAGCGACCATCGCACTGACGCAAAACGATATTAAGAAGGTCTTGGCTTATTCCACCGTGAGCCAGCTCGGATACATGTTCATCGCCGTTGGGGTGGGCGCATTCAGCGCCGCTATCTTTCATCTATTCACTCACGCGTTTTTCAAAGCTTGTCTTTTCCTCGGCTCGGGCAGCGTCATTCATGCGTTGGATGGTGAACAAGACATGCGCAAGATGGGCGGGCTCAAAGCGCACATGCCGCAGACCTACTGGACCTATGTCGTCGCGACTTTGGCGATTGCCGGCGCGCCGTTGACGGCGGGCTTTTTCTCCAAAGATTTGATTTTATGGCAAGCCTTCAACCACGGCGCGACAGCGCTCTGGGGTATCGGTTTGATCACCGCCGGGATGACGGCCTTCTACATGTTCCGGCAACTTTTCATGGTATTTCACGGCGAATGCCGGGCCGACGATCATGCCAAAGCGCATCTTCATGAATCGCCCGCGGTTATGACCTTGCCGTTGATGATCCTTGCGTTTGGTTCGATCTTCACGGGTTGGTTGGGAGCGCCGGAGTATCTCTGGGGTAACCGTTGGGATCTTTGGCTGCAGCCGGTCTTCGGCGCGGCCGAAGCCCACGAAGGTTCCGTGGGCACGGAAGTTATCGTGACCTTGTTAACGCTTGCCGTTGTGGCGGTGGGGATTTACTTCGCCTACGCGAAGTACGGGCGCGACGGTACCGAGGTTGAACAGCGCGCCGGCGCGGGTGGCTTGCTTTATCGCCTTTCGCTCAACAAGTACTACGTCGACGAGATTTATGATCATGTTTTCGTTCGGCCGTTCACGGCAATCTCTGACTTCTTCGCCCGCTTCATCGATCCCTGGGTGATCGACGGTACGGTTAACGGCGTCGCGGCGGTCACGCGCGGCTCGAGCCAGGTCTGGCGCGGGCTGCAGACGGGCAACGTGCAACATTACGCGGCGGGGCTGCTGGTCGGAACCCTGGCACTGCTAGCCTATTATTTCGGTCAATCTTAATTATGTTCGGTCTAGCGATCGGTCATCTGAGCATATTGCTGGCTATCCCCGTGCTCGGGGCAGGACTGCTGCTCTTTGCGCCGCGGCGGCAAACTCCGACGCTTTTCGCGCTTGCGCTATTCGCGAGCGGGCTCGATTTCCTCTGGTCGATGAAAATTCTCCAACTCTTTGACGGTAAGAGCGGCGACATGCAATTGGTCGAGCGCGTCGCGTGGATGCCCGCCTTCGGCATTCAATATATCGTTGGCATCGATGGCATCAGTGTATTCCTCGTATTGCTCACGACTTTGCTCATGCCGATCGCCATAGTCGCGTCGTGGTCGGTGCAGGATAAGGTCAAAGAATATCTGATTTTCATGCTGCTGCTGGAGACCGGCATGCTCGGCGCATTCGTGGCGCTGGATCTCTTCCTTTTCTATGTTTTCTGGGAAGTCATGCTGGTGCCGATGTATTTCCTGATCGGTGTGTGGGGCGGGACGCGGCGCATTTACGCAGCGCTGAAATTCGTCATCTACACGATGGCGGGCAGTCTGCTTATGCTGGTCGCGATCATCTATCTGGCGACACGTTATGCCCAAACGGAGCAGGCGCTCACTTTCGATTTGCTAAAACTCTACGGACTGCATCTTCCCGTCGACCAACAAGGGTGGCTTTTTCTCGCCTTCGCCCTGTCCTTCGCAATCAAAGTGCCGCTCTTCCCTTTTCACACCTGGCTGCCGGACGCCCATGTGGAGGCGCCGACGGCCGGCTCAGTGATACTTGCGGGCGTGCTGCTCAAACTTGGCACCTACGGTTTTCTGCGCTTCGCCATGCCGCTTTTTCCCGACGCCGCTTTGGCTGCGGGACCGATCATCGTTGCGCTCGCAGTGATTGGAATTATCTATGGCGCCGTGGTCGCGATGATGCAAAGCGATATTAAAAAATTGGTCGCATACTCCTCGGTCAGCCATCTCGGCTTTGTCATGCTCGGCTTGTTCGCTTTGAACCTCCAGGGCGTGCAAGGCGGTTTATACCAGATGCTCAACCACGGCCTGTCCACCGGTGCGCTGTTTCTTTTGGTCGGCATGATCTACGACCGGCGCCATACCAGGCTGATCGATGAATTCGGCGGTCTGTGGAAACAGCTGCCGGTATTTTCCGTCATACTGTTGGTGGTGACTTTTTCTTCCATCGGCTTGCCGGGGTTGAATGGTTTCGTCGGCGAATTCCTCATTTTGCTCGGCTCGTTCGACGTAAGGCCGCTTTGGACAGCGGCGGCCGCCACCGGGGTCATCCTCGGGGCGATTTATATGTTGTGGATGTTCCGCCGGGTTATTTTCGGTCCATTGACCAACGCGGCGAATGAAAAATTGGCGGATTTGAATAGCCGAGAAATTTGCCTGCTCGCGCCGATTTTATTTTTGATTGTGCTGATGGGTGTTTATCCGCAGCCATTTTTGCAGCGCATGCAACCGGCCGTCGAATTGACATTGAAGCGCATGGCCACGATTACCGCTACGCCCGTGACCACCGATCACGGCGCCCGCAGAGAGCCGAAACGCGATGGACGTTAATATCATGCCGCTCCTCCCCACCGTGCAGGTGCTGCTCACGGCGCTGGTCGTCGTCGTGCGCGACTTGTTCATCGAGGAGCATCAGCCCAAAGGATACTTGGCATTTATCAGTCTGCTCGGTATCGGTCTTGCCGTCGCTGAGATCCTAGCGCTCTGGGGCGGGCAGGAAGGCGCGTTTGACGACAGCATCATATTGGATAATTTCGCGCTTTATTTCTCGCTGATTTTTTTGCTGGCCGCCGCGCTGACGATCCTCTCGTCGATTCATTATCTCCGGCAGACGGGCATCCACGAGAGCGAATTTTACGCGCTGATATTATTCGCTACGGTCGGCATGATGCTCATGGCCGCGGCCAACGATCTGTTGGTTTTCTTTCTCGGTTTAGAGACGATGTCCATTGCCGTTTACGTCCTCACCGGCATGTGGCGCGCGAGCGAGCGGTCGAGCGAAGCGGCGATGAAATATTTTCTCATGGGCGCTTTTGCCACCGGTTTTCTCCTCTACGGCATCGCTTTGATCTACGGCGCAACGGGATCGACCAATCTCAATCTGATCGCCGATTTTTTGGTTGAACAGCCGAGCGACTGGCCGGTTTATTTAATCGGCGGCGGTTTTCTCCTTCTCGTCGGCTTCGCGTTTAAAGTCGGCGCCGTGCCCTTTCACTTCTGGGTGCCTGACGTCTACGAAGGCGCGCCCACACCGGTCAGCGGTTTCATGGCCGTAGCCGTGAAAGCCGCCGCGTTTGCCGCCTGGGCGCGCATCCTGCTGCACAAGCTTTCGCCGCTGGATACCGACTGGGTTTTCCCGCTTTGGCTGATCGCCATCGGCACGATGACACTGGGTAACTTGTTGGCGGTCACTCAATCGAGCGTCAAGCGCATGCTCGCGTATTCGAGCATCGCGCATGCCGGCTATTTGCTGATTGCCATCGTCGTCGGTGAAGAGTGGGGCGGATTGCCGTTGCTCTTCTACGTCTCGACCTATGCTTGCATGACGGTCGGCGCCTTCGCCGTGTTGACCTGCGTCGCCGAGGGCGACGATGCACATGAGAATTACCGCGACTTCGCCGGTTTAGGTTTCAAACGACCCTTCCTCGGCCTGGCGATGTCGCTCTTCATGTTATCGCTGGCGGGGTTTCCACCGCTCGCCGGTTTCGTCGGGAAATTCTATATTTTTCGCGGTGCGGTGATGAGCGGTTACATCGGCTTGGCCGTCATCGGCGTACTCAATAGCTTGCTGTCAGTGATTTACTATCTGCGCGTGATCGTGGCGATGTACATGGAAGAGGGCGGAACCGAGGGCAAGAGCTTCGGCCAAGCGCCGTACGTCTACATCGCGATCGCGCTGGCCGTCATCGGCACGATTTACCTGGGGGTCTTGCCGGCTGCGGCCCTCAATTGGAGCCGCGAAGCGTTTTCTGCGCTCGACTAGCTCGGCCGTTGCGTGTTCAATTCGGTTTGGTGAAAAAACCGATCCCCACCGGCACTTCCGTGGTGCCAGGCAACCACTCTTCAAATTTGCCCGACTTGACGTAGAGCTGGGCCGAGCCGCCGCCGTCGAGATTGAGTAAATCATCCGCGTCGAGTTGCCAGCGACGATTCATGAACAACTCTTGGATTTCGCTGAAGCTCAGCCCGCCGACCAACGCGTCGGTGACGCCGACGATCATTTGTCCCTTATTATCGATGCCGATCACAGTCCGGCGAGCATAACGCGCCAGGTTGCTGCTGAATTCCACGGTCACGCCCCGACGCAACAACAGCGGCCCGGTTTGCAGGGCTTCGCTGGCCTGAGCAGGCAGAAACTCATCACGATGGATCACGAACGGGCCCGACTCGCCGACACCGAAGACGCCGGTATAGAGCGCGTGCTTGGAAACGCTTCGGTTTATTTCCTGCACCGCCGTTTTCAGGTAGGCCAGCGGACGGCTGTTTTCATCGAAATAACTGGAATTGATCGCGGCGATGGCGCCGGACTTCTCGGCAAAGGTTTTTGCGCTGGCGGTTTTCATTTGAAATTGCCCGGCGTGCAATACGCGCGCTCCGACTACTTTACTGTCAAAGCGCAATAATTTGAGATCGAGAGTGTAATTCGGATTAGCGCGTTCCATGACCATGGTGCGAAAGCCGACGCCGTTTTGCAGTGTTCGCCAACGGCCGGCATCCGTCACGGTCAGCGTCGCCCCGACTTGCGCTCTCGCCGGCGCCTGAGAATGCACCGTCTCGACGGACAGTAGGCAAAGAGTGAAAACCAAACCCACCGATAAATACTGACGCGCAATCATCGCTGGGCTTAGGATAACAAACCGGGATAGAAAGAAAAACCTGCGGGCCCGGGAGCACGCCGGGATTTGCTTGTTGCGGTCCGATCCTGATAACTATTTTAAAATAGCACAAGTTTAGCGGAGGCAAATATGAAACAACTCGTTTATATGACGTTCGTTGCGGCGTTGATCGCTGGGTTTTCGGCTTGCGGCGACAAAAAGGACTCCGTCACGCGGGACGAGGAAGT
>Ga0193719_10001141_pt1 | contig 10411 bp, 10 predicted proteins | sample U2a2metaG_FD_160103 | JGI IMG/M metagenome (GOLD analysis project Ga0193719, IMG submission 160103) | Soil microbial communities from a riparian zone of the East river system, Colorado, United States - U2a2 | ecosystem: Environmental > Terrestrial > Soil > Riparian zone | place: USA: East... | reverse complement strand
AGATACCCGAGCACGCTGGCGAGTTCAAAGAGTGGTGAATTTCTTTTTTTAAAACCTTTGCCTGTTGCGAAGGCGTCCCCTCACTCGCTCTTGGGTCGCTCACTCCCCATGTCCCGCACCACCTTGGACCTGGCCGCGAATCTCACCGCCGCCGAAGTTCGTCGTGTGCATGTTCGCATAGGACAGACCGGCGCGCACGGCTTCCAAGGCGGAGTCGAGATCACCTGCGGCAATGCCTTGGGTGACAGGACCCGTGACATTTGTCGCCGTGATTGTTCCGGTGATTGTCCCCGAAGTCGCCGCAGGGCAGGTGGGCTGATTTCCGCCGCCGCATAGGAATATCATCACGCCACCCGCGACCTTGCTCGGCGCGAAGTGCAGGTGGGCCACAGCAAGCGGCGATGACAGATCGGAGAAGGTTAACGAGAACGTGATCGCGCCCGGCTGGATCGTCATATCGAAGTCACCTGCGCCTGCGGTATTAATTGGAGGCACCTCATTCTCCCCGCTGAGGCTTGCGGAGAAACGCTCCGTTTGCGAGTTAACCACGGGTGCGGCGAGCAGATTTGCCATCGCCAAAACAAGCGCCATTCTAAATAGAGAGTAATTTCTTCTCATTATGGTCCTCTTTTCTTTTTCCCCGCTGCGTTAGATTTTGGAAATGCGGGTCCGGAAGAGGCGAAGAACCTAGCGGGGCAAAAGGCCTCCGCCTGATTCAGATCCGTCTAGCGATTTTAGCAGCGCTCCCGACAGCCGTATATTGGACTTTAGTCGTATACGTTTAGGGGCTAGATACGCCAAAGTTTTTCAGCCGCTTACATGATGCGGCGATTCGCGTTTACGATGCAGCTGGCAACGTGATCGGGACGCACGAGCACAAGGGCGAGTTCAGTAAGGACTGAACGGTTCGCCGGAATCAACGAAGACCTCAATCGCCGGTAGGCTCGAGTCTAACTCAGCCATGCAGACCGAAGGTTGGCCGATAAAATCCATTCGTACTCAGCTTGTGTGTCATTTTTTCCTGGCTGCTCTTTTTCTTGCTGCCCACCGAGCTTTCATGAGTTGCGAAAGCTTCTTCCGTCCAGCAGGGGTGATTCCGCCTTTCTTTCGCGCCGATTTGCCGACAGCGGTACGTTTTTGCTTTGCCCATCGCGCTTTTGCAGAGGCGGAGAGTTTTGCTCTCGTAGCGGCTGACATCCTTCTTCCGCCACTCCTGAGCGAAGACCGCGATAAAGCCGTGCCGAGAAGTGAAGCGAGACGTTTTTCCAAATCAGCGATCTGCCGGCGAATCGAAAGTGCTTCTTCCAACGATCTGAGGGATGTGTCCATGTCCTATGGATAGAGGTTCACTTCGTTTTCGCCAACTTTTATTTGCGTTTCGACACGATGCTGTGATTGGCGTGTACGATGACGCTGGCAATGTGATCGACACGCACGAGCACGCGGGCGAGTTCAAAGAGTGGTGAGCGCGATCAAAATGTTTGCGAGTACCGAGTCGGTCGGCCATCCCAAAGCGAAGGTTGCTACGAAATAATTAGGCATGGAGAGCAAACCCCAAAATATCAATGTAATCCGGTCCGTTTGGCGCCGAATTAAGAAGGACATCAAACTTCGTGACCTGCTGCCAGTAAAAGACGTCAAAGGTGGTGGCGGTGTTACGGGCAAATCCAAACCCATGACAGGCGGCACAGGCACCACAGGCAGCCACTAATCCGCCGCGGTTACGAACGCTTGGAACCGATCGGGATCATCTCCGATCGCTTCCATTTCGGCCAGCAATGCAGAGAACTCGGGCTCAGGAATGTCGCGATAGTATGGTTCGACTCCCGGCCGCCTGATGACGAGCCGGTGCGCCGCGACCCGGCAAGACCTCGACAATCTGGATGCCGCCACGAGGACTCGCTTTGGTGCGATGGACGTAACGCACCTTGAATTGCCGTCCATGGTAATCGAACCCGATCTGGCGAGAACGGCGGCGCTCGAAGGCAGCGCCGACGACTCGCTCGATGCCTTTGACGACGAAGCCGACCCACGATGCAATGCGGCGAACATGACGTGTGCCATGATACTTCTCGAATAGGTATCGGACGAAGTAATCAGCAAGCGCTTCCGGTGTGAGTCGTGTGGCCATGCGATGGCGAAAATTGTGCCGAATTATTCGGCATTTAGAAAGCGGAATCGTTTCGTAGCGTCCACCGTACGAACCGGCAAGAATGATGGACGAAACTTGTCCGGCAAAACGCGTTCCTCATTACGGCTCTTGTGTCGTCGGCGAGGGCGACGCGATGGCTGGCGGGGTCGCAGTTTCTGCGGGCGGCTGAAGGCGGTGCGGCTGCGAATACCACGAGAACCACACCGATGCCAATGACGCTGCCGCGCCGATGAGAGAAACGCCCGCAGCAATCCATGCCGAACGCCTCAATGCCCGCTGGTGTCGCTCCGTCTGTTCGTATGTTCGCTCGAACCGCCGCTGCTCCGGTTCGGCAGCGGCGCGGTGTCGCTTGTCTAGGATGCGACCGAGGACCAGCCGCTCGGCGGAACCGGGCCGGTACCGCCTCATCTCGGCGTGGATGTCGTCGTCCGGCAGATCTCGAAATCTCGGGATGAAGGACTCCTCAACCTGCCTCACTCTCTCGGGGTCTCGCTCCGGGCCGTTCATCGCTTCGCGTTATGCGTGCGAATGAGCCTAAGAAGTCGCGTTTGTGAACGCAATGCTATTTGCGCCTTGATTCCGGTGGAGTCCCCCAGGCCGCTGGTATAGCCTGCCGGAGCTGCCAGACGCAAAAATCCGGGCACACAGGCACGGGGTTTGGTTTGGGCGTCCTGTTTGCCTCATGCTGCCCGTGTGCGCTAGAACATAGCCATGGGCGAACATCGGCGAATTATATCTGACTTCTTATCTGAGACAGGCATTTTTGAGGCCAGTTATTTGCGGTAAGTGCCTCAATGCAACGCAGATGAGGCGGGGGCGGGAATCGAACCCGCGAATAGCGGTTTTGCAGACCGCGACCTTACCACTTGGCTACCCCGCCAGATTGCGAGATGGCAATTAAGGGGCGCGCTGTGCAAGTGTCAATGTTGAGGCGAGTGATTGGCAAATCGTGATTTGTGACTGGTGAATGTTAAAACGGCATGGCGATTTACGATTTAGCGATTTAATGACTTAGCCATTATCTTTGTCGCGTGGCTTCCCGCTCTTCCGACCTGTTCCATACCGCGCAAAAACGCATTCCGGGGGGCGTAAACTCGCCCGTGCGCGCATTTCGTCATGTCGGCACCGAACCATTTTTCGTCGAACGTGCGGAAGGCGCCAGGATTTGGGACGTCGATGGAAATAAATACATCGATTATGTCGGCAGTTGGGGACCGGCGATTCTGGGTCATGCGCCGAAAGTGGTTACCGATGCGGTCTGCGAAGCTGCATCGCGCGGTCTAAGCTTTGGAATACCAAACCCGCTCGAAGTGGATTTGGCAACATTTATCTGTAACTGGATGCCATCGATCGAAAAGGTGCGGATGGTTAACAGCGGCACAGAAGCGACCATGTCCTGCATACGGCTCGCCCGCGCATTCACCGGCCGCGATAAAATCATCAAGTTCGATGGCTGTTATCATGGACATGTTGACGCGCTGCTCGTGAAGTCGGGTAGCGGCGCTCTGACGCACGGCCAGCCCAACAGCGCCGGAGTACCGCAAGCATTTGTCGATCTCACAATTTCGCTGCCGTTCAATGATGTCGATCTTGTCCGAAAAGCGCTTCGCGAGAATCGAAATCAAATCGCAGCAGTGATCCTCGAGCCGATCCCGGCGAACGCGGGGCTTTATTTTCCGCAGGAAAACTTTTTATCAATCTTGCGCGAGGAATGTACAAGCCATGGCGCGCTTTTGGTTTTCGACGAAGTAATCACGGGTTTTCGTGTGGCGCGCGGGGGCGCCCAGGAGATTTACGGAATCAAACCCGATCTGACCGCTCTTGGAAAGGTCATCGCCGGAGGACTGCCGGTCGGCGCATTCGGCGGGCTCGCCGAAATTATGGATCAACTTTCGCCCAAAGGCCCTGTTTACCAGGCAGGAACACTGTCCGGAAATCCGCTCGCAATGGCGGCCGGCCTCGCGCAATTGCGTGAGCTGGAACGAATCAATGGATGGAAACTGCTGGAAGAACTTGGCGCCCAATTTGAACAACTCGCGCGCGAGGCGATCGCGCATACAAAAATCGGCATCACATTTCACCGGATTGGATCAATGTTTTGTTTGTTCTTTGCCGCGGGACCGATTGTCGATCTTGCCAGTGCGAAGCGGAGCGACTTGAAAATGTTTGCAAAGTTTTTCCATGCTTGCTTGAAGCGCGGCGTTTATTTTGCGCCGTCGCAATTCGAGACCGGATTTATTTCGACAGCGCACACGCGCGAAAACATCGAGTGCACCGGCGCAGTCATGCGCGAAGCGTTGGAAACACTGTAGGAAAAACGGTTCGCTTTTTTGAAAGGTGAATCTTTCAGCGACCGCAGTATTTGTAATTTGTCATTCCGAGCGAAGTCGAGGAATCTCTTACTCTTAAATCCGGAATATTTTGATCCCGCAGCAGCCGGAGCCTCCGCTTGATATGATAAGGACACCAAACCCGCGGATTCGGTCAGTTGCGAAATTCTTTTTCGAAGGCGACCGAAAATTTTTTGTTAAAGGGGTTACCTACGGACCGTTCAAACCGGACGTAGAGGGAAATTATCTCGGACGACCGGAACAGGTCGATGCCGATCTGGCACTGATGCGCCAGATCGGCTTCAATGTGGTGCGGATTTATCATGTCCCACCGCAGTGGTTTCTTGATCGTTGCGCCACTGCCGGCATGCGTGTCCTCGTCACATTGCCATGGGCGAAGCATGTCGAGTTTTTGGTCGAGCGAAAAGCGCGCCGTGAGATTGCTGAAGCGGTGCGTGTAGCGGTCAGTACCAATGCGGGTCACCCGGCGATTTTCGGTTATCTTGTTGGAAACGAAATCCCTAGCACGATGGTGCGCTGGCTCGGTGCGCGCCGCGTGATGGAATTTGTCGAAGAATTGGTTCGCATAGGGCGGGTAGTCGACCCAACTACGCTTTTTTCCTACGCGACGTATCCTCCAACCGAATATCTTCTGCCCCAGAACGTCGATTTTAGCTGTTTCAACGTTTACTTGCACAATCAGCGAGACTTCGAGCGTTACTTGCTGCGGTTGCAAAATTTGGCGGAAGAGCGGCCGCTGATTCTCGGCGAATTCGGTATGGACACCATCAGGCATTCTCAGGAGGAACAGGCCGAAATGCTCAGTTGGCACATCGACAGCGTGACGAAGTGCGGTCTTGCAGGAACGATTTTGTTCACATGGACGGATGAATGGTTCACTGGGGGGCAGGAAGTCACCGATTGGGCATTTGGGATCGTGACACGAGAGCGGAGGCCAAAAAAAGCGTTCTACGCGCTTCGGGAAAAACTTGGCCAGGACAACTCCGCGTTGCCGCTTCGCCCGTTGCAGCGCGCGCCGTTCGTCTCGGTAATTGTTTGTTCGTACAACGGCGGCCGGACGCTCGCGGCCTGTCTCGATTCGTTAGGTAAACTCAATTATCCCGCATATGAAGTGATTCTCGTCGATGACGGATCGACCGATGAGACAGTACACATCGCGGCGCAGTTCCCGCGGGTGCGCTACATCCATCAAAGCAATCATGGATTGAGCCACGCCCGCAATACCGGCGCTGCAGCGGCGAAGGGCGAAGTGTTCGCCTATACCGATTCCGACTGCATGGTGGATGTCGATTGGCTCTATTACTTGATTGCAACCCTTCTGAGCGGCGGCTATGCGGGAGTAGGCGGCCCGAACGTCACGCCACCCGCACAACATTGGATTCAAGCCTGTGTCGCAGCGGCGCCGGGCGGTCCCAGCCACGTTTTGCTGACCGACACGATTGCCGAACACATTCCAGGTTGTAACATGGCGTTCCAGCGGTGGGCGTTTGAGAGCGTCGGCGGCTTCGATCCAGAATATCACAAGGCCGGGGATGACGTCGATTTTTGCTGGCGCCTTCAACAAGCCGGTTGTGTAATTGCGTTCAGTCCAACCGCGATCGTCTGGCACCATCGCCGTTTTACGCTGCGAGCTTTTTTGAAACAGCAGGACGGCTATGGCGAAGCGGAATCGCTGCTCCGTTTCAAACATTTAATCTTTTTTGGCCCGACAGGCAGTGCGAAATGGCGGGGCCAGATTTACGGCGTGCCCCGTTCTACTTGGTTCATTAACCGGCCAGTGATTTATCATGGAATTTTCGGCGAAGGATTTTTCCAATCGATTTATCCCACGCCGGAATCTGAAGTCGCTGCGTACCTCAGGAGCATTGAATGGCTCGCTCTTACGATTTTTCTATTTGGTCTTGGAATTTTTTTGCCCGCGCTGCGTATCGTGCCCTATCTCATGCTCGGCGGCGCTCTGTGCGTTGCGCTCTCCTACATGGTGCGGGCTTCGATCGAGCCCAAGTTTGATACGGTGCACGCACGGTTGCTTGTGATGTTGCTAGCTTTCGCCCAGCCACTCGTCCGCGGGTGGTCGCGCTACTTCACCTGGCTGCATTTCAAGCGCACACCCAGGAGCGTGATTCGATCGCACGAACGTTTGCCCAATGGAGCACGTATTGCAGGCAGTCTGAGCCGGCGGGTTTTCTGGAGCGAAGAAGGCAAAGATCGTCACTACTTGCTGGGCGCGATCTTCCAGTTGCTTGATGAAGAAGGCTGGCGTTATTCCACCGATAGCGGATGGAATGAATGGGACATTCAAATCTACGGGAATTTCTGGTGGAGCATCGCGCTGCAAACGGTCACTGAGTATCATGGCAACGGGAAATGCCTGACGCGTGTTAGGCTTCGCAACCGTCTGGTCACGACCACCGTCATATTGAATCTCATTGCATTGAGTCTCCTGGTGTATCGGCAGCTCAACGTCTCCCATGTCGATTTCTGGTTCACTGTGCCGTATTTGTTCTTTCTCGTCTTTCTCGCAACGCGAGCGCGGGTGTTGAAGTCACGGGTAGCCGAACTTGTCGAACTTGCGGCGCGGCGCGTGGGTCTACTACGGGTTCCGCGCCGAGGGAAAATCGAGGGAAGCGAGTTGGCACACCGGGTTCAGATCCCGGCGGACGCAATCGATTCTGGTCTGTCGGGTCCTTCATAAGAGCGGGAAACTGCGCATCGCAATCTGATATTCAGACAGCGATGCACGGGAGCCTGTACGACCCCCCGCCCGACGGGGACAAACCGAAGTCAAATGGCGCCCGAGGCGGCGAGCGCCTCCCAGAACCTCAATAGACGTCGTTATCAGAGCTGTAACCAGAATCTCCCCGAATGGAGCGCAGCCTGGCGCGACTCCCCCACTCTGATTCTGGTCGATTAATCTGCCCCAATGTGATTTTGACCAGCCAAGGCGCTGCAGCCAGGGCACCGATTGAGACCAACGCAATCGCCGCCACCTGGCGAATCGAAGGTTTGATTTTGTCGGCCATTAATATCCCCAAGCCAAGGCCAATGGCAGCACGTGTCACCACGAGCAAAGGATCAATCGGGAGTTGCTCGGCAGTTTTTGAAATGGATATCGGGAGAGACATGGCCTACCATATACGTCTCGTTTCGGAAAAAGAAACGGGAAAATCGTCGCGGGCCTGTAAAATTCGGTCAGCGTTCGTTTCAATGCTCAATCGGACTTACGCTCTCATTCTCGCCGGCGGGAGTGGTGAACGTTTCTGGCCGCTTAGCCGGCTGGCCCGGCCAAAGCAACTCCTTCGCCTTGTCACCGACAACACGCTTCTCGAAGAAACCGTTGCGCGACTTGAAGGCTTCGTTCCGCGTGAATGTATTCTGATTCTGACAAACGCTGAACAGGAAGCGGCAGTTCGCAAACTGCTGACAGGTTTCCCGAAGGAAAATATTCTCGCGGAGCCAGCAAAACGCGATACCGCTGCGGCAGTCGCGCTCGGAACTGGTTGGGTGGCAGCGCGCGATCATTCGGCCACGATGATTGTGCTTCCCGCTGATCATGTCATCGCGAATCGAGCGGCTTTTCAGGAAACATTGGCCCTGGCCGTGGATGCAGCTGAGGAGACAGGCGAGCTTGTGACGATCGGTATCAAACCAACATGGGCTTGTCCCGGTTTCGGTTACATCGAGCATGGCGAGCTGGTCCATTTGCGAAAGTCCAACGACAAGAACGTGATTCATCGAGTGGTGCGTTTCCGCGAAAAGCCCAATCCCGATCTGGCTGAGTCGTTTTTGCGGAAAGGAAATTTTCGATGGAACGCGGGAATGTTTGTCTGGTCCGTGCCGACAGTCCTGAGCGAATTTAATCGTCGTGCGCCAGAGCTGGCCGACTTCATTTCCCAGCTTCGCGCACAGGGAAAGTTCGAGAAGGCGTTGCGTGAGCGCTTCGGCAAACTTCCGCGAATCTCATTTGATTACGCGATCATGGAGAAAGCAGACCGAGTGCTTGTGGTGGAAGCCAGCTTCGATTGGGACGATATCGGAAGCTGGAGAGCGATAGCGAATTACTTCGAAAAAGACGAACAGGGCAATGCCGCCAACTGCGCGGTCACTGCGGTCGATTCTACCAACAACGTCATTTTTGATGAGGATGGGACCACGTTCGCCCTGCTTGGAGTTCATAATCTCATCGTTGTGCGAACTGGCGACGCAGTTTTGATTTGTCATCGTCATCAAGCAGAAAAGATCAAGGACTTGATCGGCAAGCTGCCGCCGGAACTGCAATGATCTAAGGACGCTGTGAATCCAATTTTGGCTCTTGATCTTGGTCGCGCGCGCATCGGAGTGGCGATCTCTGACGAGTTACAATTATTGGCGCATCCGCTGGAAACAATCCTGGCAGATAAGCAAGCGATACAGCGATTGGCTCAAATAATTCGTGAAAAGAAAGTCGACCACGTCGTAGTGGGAATCCCGCGGCAGATGAATGGCCAGATCGGCGTCGCCGCAACAGAAGCCCTCAGGTTCGTGGAAAAGTTGCGAACGATTCTTCCATGCCCGGTTGTCACGTGGGACGAACGGCTGACCACCGTTGCAGCGCATCGGGCGCTACGCGAGGCTGGCAAAAAAACGCGCGACACCCGCGCTTATGTTGATCAAGTAGCGGCGCAGATGATTTTACAGGGATATCTGGATCGGCGGCAAGCGTCGAATGAGAGAGTGATATGCCGCGACGGCTGAAAATGATTGTCGCCTACGACGGGAAGGGATTTGGGGGATGGCAAAGTCAATCCCATCGCAACACGATTCAGGATCATATCGAGCGCGCGTTTGAGCGTATCGCCGGCAAGCCGATCCGCGTTCACGGGGCCGGACGAACCGATGCAGGCGTCCACGCTCTCGCACAGTGCGCCCATGTCGATCTCACTGACGACCATTTTTCGGCCGCGCGTTGGACGCAGGGGCTCAATGCATTGCTGCCGCCGGCCATTCGCGTGCTTCGATGCCGATATGTATCAAAGGATTTTCACGCGCGCCTTTCCGCGAAAGGAAAAGTCTATCGCTACAGAATCTGGTCCGGCCCGGTCCTGCCGCCATTCGAATATGGCCGCGCCTGGCATATCGCGAGCCCGCTGGATCTCGAAGTTCTGAAAGCAGCGGCCAAACACTTCGTTGGCACCCATGATTTTTCCAGCTTCGCTGCTAATCGCGGCAAGCGAGAAAAGAGCACGATTCGGACAATCTATTCTGTGCGCGTGCGCCGGAACGGACCTTGTGTAACGCTCGATTTCGATGGCGACGGCTTTCTCTACAAGACGATTCGATTGATCGTTGGTTCACTCGTCAAATGCGCGCTTGGCAAAGTGCGTGTCGAGGATTTGACTGATCGGCTGGCCTCCGCTCAAGCCGGCATGCCGCGCCTCGCCGCTCCCGCCGCAGGACTAGTCCTCGTCCGCGTCCGCTACGGATGATTTGGAGTCGTTCTTCCCCTCAGGCGCGAGGTTCTTGGCGAAACGAAAACCGGTTCGGGAGTAGCCGACCGCTTCGTAAAATTGATGCGCTTCGTCGCGTTCGAAGCGCGTCGTTAGAGTTACTCGCGTAACGTTCCTGTTAGCGAAATCTTTCTCAGCTGCGGCAATCAGAGCGCGGCCGCTGCCACTGCGTCGGAGTCTCTGGACAACAACCAGCGCAATGATTTTTCCGGACGGATCATTATGTTCGTAGCTGGCGTGTGTGAGCGTGCCAATCATCCCGCAAACTTGATTGTCGATCTCAGCAACAAACGTGCTGTAGCGCGGATCCAGCAAAATCGATTTCAAACGCGCCGTCATTTCCTCCCTCGTCGTTTCGTAGCCGAGCTCGCACATGAGCGCGGCAAGCGCAGATGCGTCGGTCAATTTCACGTCGCGAATCC
>Ga0193719_10001136_pt1 | contig 10434 bp, 10 predicted proteins | sample U2a2metaG_FD_160103 | JGI IMG/M metagenome (GOLD analysis project Ga0193719, IMG submission 160103) | Soil microbial communities from a riparian zone of the East river system, Colorado, United States - U2a2 | ecosystem: Environmental > Terrestrial > Soil > Riparian zone | place: USA: East... | reverse complement strand
CATTTGAGCAACTCTATGAAATTTCAGAGGTAAAGGGATGCCCCTTGCGCGGGTATTTACCAATTGGTAAAAAGGGACATTCCACGAGTGACACTCAGTAAAAAAGCCTCGTAATTTTTGGGCGCATTTAGTCATGCATATGTAGCAATCAGTGCGAGTTCGTTACCATCAGTCCATTTTCTGTAGTGTTTGGGCGTTTTCTGTCGCCGTCAGTCAGAAGTCTGTAATTTTTGAACTTTGATGTCCTTGTCGCTCGCACGGTGTACCGAAAGTGGCGCTTTTGGTAACACATGTGTAGAATTGACCTTATGAATTTAAGCACTGATTCAATTGATGTGGTTCTGTCCTCTCTGGCTGCTCTACGTTCCCCGTCGTTTGAAGGAACTTGATGCTAGGAACAAGCCTTGCTAGCAGCCTTCCTCGCAGATAACATCGACTTTACCAACTCCAAATATGGCTGCTTCTCAACCTCCTCTTTCCAATGTCTTGCAATATCGCCTCTCTGAGTCACCATCAAATGTTCAGGTCTTCTCTCAACTTGAAGTTCCAAAAGATCAACCCATCCGAGTCCAGCATGGCGCGGGCGTACTAGACTACAGGCAAAATTTTGCTTACAATTTGATCAGTCTGTTAGCCTGAGGCTCTGTTTCAGCAGTTCTTTTTATACTGATTTGGGATTTTCTAGATCACGCCGTTAGGGTCTTGTCTGAAATTTGGTGTCCTGAGGACATCCCCATCGCTTTCATAGGCCCTACCAAAGGCGAACCCGAGCCCTCAGCCCCCCTCCCCTCGCTCCTCAGTTCAACTGGTGCCAAGACCAACTCAACGCTTCCGCTCAAGAACTTTGTACATGAGGTTTTGAAAAGGTCCCGAACTTCCGGATCCATCCTGCAGATAGCACTCTGTTATCTCGAGGCAGTTCGCTCGAAGATTCCTGATATTGCCCACGACGAAAAACATGGATTTCGATGTTACTTTATGCTGGAGTCGACGATTTTGCTGGCCTCAGAAGCCGAGCTGGAGATCGACAGAATCTTGACCAACCACGAATCACAGCAACCATTTGTCCTCGCCGACGACATCGTGAAGACGGTTCAATTGGACCAAAGTCCGGATATGACAGACTTGGTGCCCCTGCGATTCAGTGGCTTGGGTGGTGCTTCAATTGCTTGTGTTGAACCACCCCTTGCTACGGTTGTCTCCGCTTCGCTTCCATCACCGCTCTTATGTCCCCGCAGAACTTTTCTCGCCAGCCTCATTCTTGCCTCCAAATTCTTACAGGACAAGTGTTATTCCAACCGTGCATGGGCGAAATTGTCGGGATTACCGCCTCGCGAAATCGGCAGGTGTGAACGCGCCTTGGGTCAAGCTCTCGACTGGCGACTATGGGTAGGCAAAAACATGACTTCATCAGAACCCGGGCCCACCATTTCAGCCGTTGCTGGCTTGGCTGTTCCTGTTCGTACAAGTCTAATTGGGGACTCACTACCAAAGGTACTGCATTTTCTGCAGAGTTTTCTGGTCACCCTATATTGACATCTGTATTTTTTGAGATCACATTCCCATATGTTGCTTCCAAAAGTCGTAGCAACCATTCTGGCCCGCACCTGCACTCTCTATCTAACACGCCGTCAACCTCAGCTACCCTCACAGTACCAGTGTCTTCATTCGAAGACAGCAGCTTCCCATTTTCCTGTATCGTCGATCCAAAACTTCCAAAGTCCGCACACATTGAACTTGCGGGCAAAATGGCCCTTGAGATGGCGCAGCTGCAAGCCAGGCTGGTTGCTGTTGCAAATGTGGCACCAGAGATTTCCCCACCTGGCATCGAGACTAGTGGCCACGTTTCTCTGGGGCTGGCAATATTGAAATAGATAACTCAGTACTCGTAGAAAGAACTCTATTAGTAGTTACCTATTGAAATAGATAACTGTACATATGGTAAGTAAACCATAATGAAATGTATCTAAGAGTGTGCTCACCTCAGTACTCGTAGAAAGAACTGAGGTGACACGACGCGTCTAGTCTATGCTATATACATGGTACCTAATAGTACCGAACCGAATAATGACATGTGTGCTATTTATAGCTTGCGTCGACAAAAACCCAACTTTTGTCGACGCATGACGTCACTGTCACGTCACGTGTCACGTGTCACAATAGATGCGGTTTGCAATATTCAACAGGCAAGTGTGCATTAGCACAACTTTGATCAGATTGAGGGCAATCTGACTCTTTCTCAACTCGGTGGTCTCGTCTTTTTTCCATACTATTCCCTTCTTACATAAAACAAATCAATACGTACATGATACATAGTAGTACATGCAGTCCGCAACCTGTTACATACCCTTTTTTCCATCACGGCTGCACACTGTCTTTGCATAAAGTTTGGCCATTCAACTACGCACGCGCCAAGTTGTCTGTTACTCTCATTAGTAGTTGAATAGTAGTTCATCAGATTTGGACGGCACTGTTGTTTTCGTGCTGATCAATTGTTGTACATATCTTTGACTACATTGCAACCTTTTTGAGCTCTATTCTCCATGTTCATAAAGGTACAGAGTGGCAGAACGCAGAGTGAATGTATCTTGCTGTCCCTACTACATAAACTCCCACTCTCGCAACCCGAGTTGTTCCCTGTACCTTCAGATAAGGTCTCGTTCGTCTGTGTCACTAGTTCCTCTACCGCTCTCTACTGAACTTAGCATGTCTAATCCACCATGCTTTTGTAGAATGTAGATGTAGGAACGCTGATCCCAAATTCCAACCAAATCCCTGATGTCCTCACATTGAATCGCACAAAGGCTGGTTGACCAACCTGTTCCTCGTACACAGCCAAGTACGGTTTGGGTGTCTTTGAGTTCAGAGAATACGACATAAAACAATGTCCGCTCTTCGCTGAGACGAAGCTCATAGAACGCGTGTGCTTTCCCAAACAGAAGCCGCTGATTATTCCCAACTCCCTAGAACAGACCAAGGTAATGCGCAGTGAGACCAACATAACGTGGAGGGAATACCAATCTCACCGAGAACCAGCAAGACTTTCTTGCCGGATTTGATTCTACATAGCCGATCTCGCTTTGAAGGACTCGGCCATTCGAGATCCTGACCTTCCCCCATCGTTGTATGTCTCCGAACTCAAACCGTGGAGGATTTTCTAGGAATGACATAATGTCCTTGTAAACGACGACGAGCTCAGAAAAAACGGGGGAGTTATGATTGCTGCCAGTTTCGCCAAAATGTGCTTTGTTGAAAGGGAGCTTCTGGAAGCATTTAAACGGTCGACGGTTCCCAGAATCCCGAAAAGCGATGTGGGTTTCTGATTCGAGTGAAAGATTAGGGTAATATGATGAGAGGAGCTTTATCCGTTCTCTCTTGATAATGAGGTTGGCGAGATTGGAAAAGGGTGATTTTTTGGATCGAATTTGACGGGACATCTCGCCAATGCTCCGTTCCACTGTAGACTGTGAACTGTTTCTAAGTGAGCCATTCCAATAGATATGGATAGGGATGTGGATTAGCTGAAAAATGCAAAGACGTGCACGAGAATTGAGATTTGGGTTGTTGCCGATGTATAGACGTTCGAATCCAACCAGAAATTCAACGATCATTCCACGAAGCTTCTGGAGATCTTCCATATTTCTCTCTGCTATCGTCATCGCATACTCCATGGCTCGAGAAAAAATAGAGAAGTTTTCGAGGACTAGCATATTCATGCCAATCTCGAGTCCAATTGGTACGATATACCAATGGAGGAGAGCCATCCATTCGAAGATCTTGTACTGACTCTGCCGCTTGAGGTGAACATTTCTAATTGGCCCACAAAATGCCGGCGGAAGGGTTGGCATCGCAGAAGCGAGAAGAGAACCAAGCAGTGAGGCTTTTGTAATCGAGAGATAAGCGACTTCGCTGGGCGAGGTTTCAGTTGTCCAGAGATCCCATAAGAAAGCCATGCAATTCTCATAGATGAGATGAAATGGATCAATCGGAAAGAATGTAGGGTGGTAAAATGCAGGGCTTGCTGCGCATAATGGAAGTCGAACAACGCCAGTAGTCTTTGTAATGGCTTTTCTCCGATTTTCATTTGCGGCCGTTTCGATTCGGTGCAAAATCTCAAAATAGTTACTGTGTTCCCTCATTGGAAGGTTGTCGAAGGAGTAGTGTTCCCGATCTGGATTCAGATTGTCCGCTGTCGGATTGAGCATTGGATAATACTGGGCCTTGGCTCCCTTTGTATTGCTGGCCTTTGCTGCCTGAACATGTGAGAACCGATCACCAAAGATCGCAGAGTGTCCAGCCATTCCGTTGATCTTGGCTGATCCAAGCATATCGCCGAGTCCAAGAACAAGGTAGCCATGGTGAAAGAAGTAGGATGAGTCAAGTGCGTCCCATATCCACATTCCTTCTGCGGCTTGGGCTAGCTCTTCGAATAACGGACGCATGAAGGATTCAATATCTCCAGGAGAGTTGGGGCCGGGTGTGGCAAAATTTATAATGACGTTTTTGGACTTGTAGCGAAGATCAGGTGGTAGATTGAAGAGAATCAGAATGAGAATCCACGTATTTGAGTGCTTCTTCATAGTCAGCTGAGCACCGTCGGTTGATAGAACAAATGCAGTGTCGCGAGGATCCTTGAACAACCCCATTGTTTTGTGGTGGATCTCAACATGAACGTACGAGTCCCCGAAATCAGAATATGTTCGGGCCTTTTCCAGCTTGTCTCCAGCTGTTGCAATGAGATGCAGTGCCTTTTGAAGACACTTGTCGCGGTGGCGCATCAGCCTAGAGCTCTCTGCGTTTGCATAGAGTGCTTGAATGGTGGGCTTTATGGGCAAAACAGAGTATTGTGCTGCCGGCCGTCTCTTCGCTCCCTCCCCTTTATATCGCGGTAATTGGCACTCCTTCTTTGTAGTACTCGAAACATATGGACACGACTGCAGGTTGGCGTAATCTCCAGTGTATGCAATGCAGCTCTTTAGGCACATATCGACATTTTTTGGATATAGTTTTGTGATCGATTCGGCTAGGCACTCGACCTTGTAAAGTGAGAGGATTGAAGTACCAGTGGCATTTTCTAATACCGCGGCATGTAGATTGTATGCATTTACAGTGCCGCCTGAGCGCTGCCACGCAGAGTAGTGCTGAAGGCTAAGCTCTTCAACATCGCTCAGGGCTTTCACTTCGAAAGGCGACGGTGGTGGATTAGGCTTGTGTTCGGCATGCTTTCGCAAGTCTTCTTTGAGTTTATCAAGGCAAGGGGTGGAGGGGAAAATGACATCCGACTCGGAGTCCTCATCATCGAAGTTGGAACCACAGGCCGCCTGGGGTATAGCCTGTCCAGCTAGATTGTCTGGGCTTACAGTCGATTGCGGCTCAGGCTCTGTTTGCGGCTCAGAGCTGGCCAAGCTGGTATGATCCACCAAATGGTCTCTCAGGCTGTCCGAGTCCGAGTCCAGATCTGAATCGGGGTCGAACTCAACAACAACGCGTTCTTCGCTAACATTACTAGTTGTGTCTGAATTCGAGCCTGAGTCTAGCGTATCTATAGGACTATTCAACCCCACTGTCTCGGAGTCGAGCGGCAAGGAGTTAACAGCTGATGAGCATTGGCCTGGAGAGTTATTGACCACCATTGGATCGTCAAAGAAATCGTCTATTGGCATAAAATCCGAAAAGATTTCTTCTGGCTGTGGATTTGGAGTCGAAACAGATCCATCGATTCCATCAATTGCATCGACGATATCGCGATCTGTGCCTGGGTTTGGAAAATCATCAGTGTATTTCAAGACGAAAATGGAATAAATCTGACTGGATTCCAATCTTTGGCCATACAAGCTTGTAACAGTTTTCTGGATGCACTGTTTTATAAAACAACAGAGTTCAGGGGATTCTAACCGCATTTCCAGATTATCAAGCATAGTCTGATCTCTGATAAGATGTGCCTGCACCCGCCGCAGGGACATAGATTTTCCAGGAGTACAGTCGGAGCAGAAACATGTAATATGCTCAGAGTCAGAAGCCATTTTATTCGACTTTTACGAACTTGATAGAATTGAAGCGAATTGATAGCATTCACGTGACTTCAAATTGAACGCGTCTGCAATTCAGGGACCAATCAAAGTCGTGTTGCTGGCATTAAACGTTAAACATGGATACGCATGGGGAGTATTTCACGCAACAAGCTAGCCATCCTCCACAATTCGAACAGCTGACAGCCCCTCCGCATTCCAATGTGTCCTACCATGAGCGCGCTTCAGCTTCTCAGGTTGGTTTGGACAACCTATTGTCCACCACGAACATGCAATCTGGTACTTCTCAATGGGATGCTCCGAGTCACAGTGCTGTAGCCGCAACAAACTCTTTGACTTTCAGACAATCTGGCATAGGAGGGGAACTTACTGACTTGCTTACTGATGAGCAACCTGCATACCGGAAACTCTGCAACTCCTTGGAGGCATCAACTGCTATGGCCACGAAGCTCCTCACCGAAAATGAAGTCCTTAAAGGTGAAGTCATGGCATTGAGAGCAGAACTCACCATGCTTCGGGAGAGAGGACATGTTTAGTACGCTTGAATTTACAAATTGCGAAGTTAAATATGTATCTGACGTCATCAAAAGTCCAGGAATTAGGTCCACTTCTGTTGGACCCAGTGAGTCGGCATCCCAGCGGCCTTCCCGTCCAAGTACGGGCACAGTGTCATCGAATGGCAGGGAGGCGACAAATGCTCGTAGTCTTGCAAGACCTCCCAGTATGCCATTTGAAGTCCTTTGGTTCAAGGACGACTGTGACAAAGATCCAAATGCCAAACCTTCGAAGTCAAATGCAACGAGACCACCAATGAAAAAAGCCCTACGGACGGCAGATGGCGAAGTGTTGTCAAGGGGGTCGTTCAAGGCAGTAAGCAAGTCCGGGAGGCTGGTGGCGAATAGACTACGACAAAAGGCAGAGGAAAAGTTTCCTGACTTTAAGAAGAACATGACCCGGTCGTTCTTTGAATCTGCGATGACGATTGAATGGCGAAGCGCTCTTGCAGAATTTGAGCAGGAGCAACCGATCCTCCAGCTTTGTGCTGGATCCTGGAAAGCTGAGCAGATGCTGTCGAATATCCTACGAAGTATGGGAGGCAAAAACAAGCGCAAGAAAGATGGAAATCATGAAAGACGCAATAACAATTCGGACTCGGAATCAGACTCGGAATCAGAATCTGGATCTGATAAACCGAAGAATCCCAAGCCATCTTCAGCAAAACGAAAGCGAGAGGAAGAAGAATCACAGTCAGGCTCAAAGAAGATGCGCACATCAATGCAGGAGGGTATAAGTCAAAACGATGATGTTGATCCGAGCGCCACCAGCCTCCTTGGCAACGAACCACCAATCGATACAATCGCCGACCTTCGCCTGCCTGCCAGCCAACAGGATATACTAGCTGTGAAGCCCGTGAAGGGAAAAGGGAAGCAGAAACAAAACCGTGAGTTCAGTGAAATTTGATACCCATTCAAACCTACTGAATTATTGCTGGAGCCTTCGACAGGGTCGCAGCAGCAGCTTTGACCCTTGGAAGTAGGCAAGAACCGGCGACGGCTAGCACAAGTATTAGCATTCATCCACCGCTTCCGCCTGCTGTTTCGGCGTTGAGTTTGATTTCCGTCAATGCCAGCTGTAAGTGTCTTCGAACACTCTGAGAGTCATGGGCTGGCTGACGAATTTATACTAGATGAATGTATAAAGGGTATAAGTTATAATACACAAGGTTTTTTTCAATGGGTCCTCATACACGGCCTTTTAGATGCCTTTGGTTCCGGTGGTTTCCAAAATATTCCAGATGTCTCCGATCTTCTCAAAGCGCTTCTACTAGCATCGAAATCTGCGGAGAAGAATACGGAACCAGCACCGCGCGTCCTTCAATTCATAGAACGAATCGAAAACGCTGATCCAGAAGTGGCCGATATTGATGAAGATCACACCAACGCTGGCTGGGGACACCAGCAATATGTTGGAGGCGACATGACTTGCTCGACTGTGCTGGAGTCATGGGAATGTATCGGAAATGTTCAAACGGCATATCGACTTCTTGCCGCTGCCCTGAAAACATGTCAAGTAGCTCGACATCTTTGCTTTGTCAACAAGATAAGTACTACTGGGTTTCTTAGCGATGCGTACCTTCGGGAGATAGTAGGGTTGTTGTGGGGTATGTTGAAGCCGGTATGTATACAATTTCTTGTGTTGCTGTTCCCTCTGAGTCTCTCAAAACCATTAGGCTTCAGACAACCCATCTTCGAACCCAAGTCTTCAAACGGAAGCGATCCCAGCGACTCAAGCTCCTTTGGACAACTGCCTAGCAACTACTTCCAAAGGCATCGCCGACTTGGGAGGTCCCCCCAATATCAACGCAACTGCTAGTGGTGGTTCAGTGGTATCATCTGGGAAAAAGGGAAAGGTTCTAACTGTTCAGGTATTTGAAGTTCTCTTCATAATTTTTATTTCTTACAGATTGTTATTCCGATAGAGCCTCCAAAAGGATGAGCTTGTGGCATGGATTGCCAACCATGGACTTGCAAAAGTTCCTCACGACAAGAAGAAGAACCAAGGTACATCTTCTTTTTTCAGGGAATGTTAATAACTAACTCGAAGTTTATCAAAGATCTTATCGCCCATATTCTCAGTGACCCTATGGAACGGATACCAACACCAGAAGATATCCAACGAATTGTAGATGAGGTAAGGACGGCCTTTTCTGTTCTATTTCTTACTCATCTCGTGTTGCCCAAACAGCGCACAGGACGCAAAAGGCCCGCAAAACGCCAACCATGAAGGCATCTCCTACCCATGGACACAACACACTTCCGAATCGTCCTCATACCATCACACATACTCAGTAATTCATGCTGCCAAAATGTCACGAGCTCCCTCTCCATTTCACACCACCCCCAGCTGTTGATTATCCCTTCCCGTTTTTACACGTAGTTGAACCGGCCTTTAATATAAAAGGGTACATATTTGCTACACTTTTACAACGAGTTGCAACTGATGGCAACGTGTACGCGACAAAAATACAACTGATTGATACACATGGACGACTGATTTATACACAAGTATGACTGATTGCTACACAAGTACTACCGCTTTATACACAAATACGACCGACTGCTACACACATATGCCTGATTGCTACACATGTGTGCCCGATTGTTACACATGTATGCCCGATTACTACACATGTATACCTGATTGCTACACATGTATGCCCGATTGCTACACATCTACAACTGATTTCGACACCTGCCAAGCGTTAGTGGCTGCAAAGACTACATTTCTGTGACGGAGTTGTACGAATTTCGTGCCATTCATGTAATTTTTTTGGTAAATTGGATATGTTTTGTACCGAATATGTAGAAACCCAAATTGCGACAATTTACTGACTGATTGCTACAAATTTGCGACTGATTGCTACATATGTATGACTAAATGCGCCCAAAAATTACGAGGCTTTTTTACTGAGAGTCAGGGGTTGTGTCTTGCCTCATCATTTTACTGCGATGCACATACACCGCTGAAAGCGGTTTCCACTAGCCCCGATGCAATGCCGCAGCTCGGCGTAAATGTATGCAACAGAACGCCAGTGAGTCAAAGGCAAGCACCGCATTCACAGGGGATCATGTAGGGATTGGTCTAAATAAATATTCTACTACGAAAGGAATGGCCCCTCTGAGTTCAGGCGATGTTCAATCCAAAGGCGATGCATTCGTTACACTCCATTCAAATGAAAGATTGAAAATTTTCAGAGAAATTTTCGGATGGAGCTGTGCAAATTACAATTACAAGTGTAGTTTACAGCATAGCAGCTTGAATGTGTTGTTGTGAGTTATCAGACACTCACGATAGCCGTCTCAGGCTAATTTATTCCAAGAACCTCGTGTAAGCACTCACCTGACAGTCTAAGCGATGTGCTCTTATTTTTGTCTGAAGACATTGGAATACCTTGGAGACGTCTTGGGCATAGGAATTCTCATGTCTGGTGTTTGATAGATTACAATTATGATATTCAGGCCATTTTAAATTCGTGTAGGAGTCTAATGACATGGTCAGGTGGGGGACACAGCACTTACCAATACGTTGACGCCTGGGAAAGATCACTCTAATTATCCTCCTCTCCTCATCCTCAATTCCATAGTATCTCACTCGAATTCCTCACCAGCAATACCGTATTTGAACGAAGTGAACTTGCAGAAGATTCCATGGGCATAAGGCCACAGTTTGAAGTAGAATTTGAAGACGATGGATACCTCTTCACTCGGTGAGTCTAGCCTAAGCCATCCAAGATCCGGGAAGTGGCTTCGGCCATGCCCTCACGCGTGCAACAATGGTACATAAACTGCAATGCAAGGTGGATCTATGTATGGAGTATACATGTGCATTGGGCCCACCTACTCCA
>Ga0193719_10001133_pt1 | contig 10444 bp, 9 predicted proteins | sample U2a2metaG_FD_160103 | JGI IMG/M metagenome (GOLD analysis project Ga0193719, IMG submission 160103) | Soil microbial communities from a riparian zone of the East river system, Colorado, United States - U2a2 | ecosystem: Environmental > Terrestrial > Soil > Riparian zone | place: USA: East River... | reverse complement strand
TGGAAGCGATCAAAATTCTGAAAACGGAAAGAGACTATTCGATCAAAGCGCTGGCGCAATTCACCCGGGTACAAAATCTCAAGGCCGTACAGGAAGGCTACGACTATTTCGTCAGGCAACTCGAACCGGTGCCGTATCCGTCGGTCGTGGCGATGCAGGCGGTCGTCGATCAAATCGCCGAGAGTAATCCGAAAGCGAAAAACGTCGACGCGAAAAACTACGTCAGCGACCGTTATCTCAGGCGATTGGAAGAAGAAGGGTTCGTGAAAAAGATTTGGGGCAAATAATTTTTCTTGTCCAGAGGAGGTTGCCGTCTACCTGCTTCGGGTGGAGCGGCGAAACCTCATGTAGGAGCCAAGCTCCTGGAGTTTCGCAAAGCTAAAAGTTCTCCGTTCATTTTGGCCGTCGGATGTTTCGTATTCGACGGTCACCGAATAAGGGTAGTCCCACGAAATCGTAAACGCACTGGCTTCGACTCTATCGAGATGTTCGCCTAGAGCGCGCAGCTGCTGAGAAGGTTTGCTCGTCGGTTTTGCTTGTGCCGGAATCTGACTGCGTCTTTGTTTCTGTCCTTGGGCGTCAAGTCGGGAAAGGATCTGAGGTTCATATCTCAACCAACCGTCACCGCCATTCAAAGAGCTACTCTTGGACGTATCCCAAGCCATTGCGATGACGCTGTTATTGATAATCCAACGCGAGGTCGGGGTGATGGAGCGGCTTCGGACCAGGTAGGACTCGCCGTGGTTTTCCAGCTCGAACACATCAATGCGTGTCAATTCCAGCGACTGGCCGATTGCTCTCAAATCTTTAGAATGGGGCACGTTAAAAGTTCTCCATCGCTAGTAGTAGCTAGCGCTCCCTTTCCTGCTCCAGCCAAAGCCTCGCTGCGGATATGCCGGCGCCCGCGCGGCCAATCCGTGCGCATTTTCACATGAGGCTCCTTAGATTTTCTCAAGTTGCCCTACGCTCGCGGCGGCTTTGCCACGAATGTGTCGGTGATGAACGCCGTATCGATCCTATTAGCCATGTCAAAATTCCAATATGACGATTCACGGCATACTCAAAAATTTTAACAAGCGAAAAAACCCGAACCAAGGGGGTGGCAAGTTTTTTTTCGATGCCTGCAAAACCTCACAGCGGAGCAGCCGTAGTGCGGACGGAGCGCCGCGAAATCTGCAGATCTCGGGATTGATGCGTCGTCGGCAACAAATTCTTCCGCGACGCGTAGAGGAAAGTCCAGATAAGCTTGGTGAAAAGAAAAGCGGAACAGTTTCTGCGGAATTATCTACTGCGCGAGGAAATTGAGCACCAGTTTCGCGGTCTCCTGGGGTTTTTCCACCTGAATGCTGTGGCCGGCGCCCGGGATGATCTTTAATTCGCCGCTAGATGAAATTAGATTCGCATAAGTTTCACCGTGTGACCGCGGGACGAAATGATCCTTTTCACCCCAGATGACCAGCGTCGGTGACGTGATTCTATGCAACCTGTTTCGCAGCGAGCGATTGTAGAAGTAGGGCGGCTTGAAACCAATCCGCGAGCTCAGGCGCAGCATCTGGTAGCGGCGCACTTCATCTTCCAGCTCGCCCTTGCCGTCGGGAAACATTTCCAGCGCGTTCTCTTGATCGGCGCTGGCAAACAGCATTTCTCTCAACGATGCATAGCTCGACCCGTACTCAGGCTGGGCCATCATGAAAACGTCGCCGATTAGTGCGCCCTCGACGAACAAGCCGGATGCGCCGAGCAAAACTAGCTTGCCGATCTTTTCCGGGTGGCGCACCGCAAGCTCGGCGGCGATCCAACCGCCGACGCCGCTGCCGACGAGATCGAACCGAGTCAACTTCAACGCATCGAGAACTTCGAGGTAATGAAAAACCACGTCTTCGATGGCGTCGATGTCCTTATACTCATCGGTCTGGGCGCAGCCGGGGTGAGCAGGCGCGATCACGCGAGCACGTTGGGCGAGCGTTTCATGAAACGGCATCCAGCTTTCTTTCACCGAGTGAACGTCGGCGAAGCCGTGCAGATAAAGCAGCGGCGCGCCGCTGCCACTTTCCAGGACTTGAACTTTGCGCTGATTGACCTCGATGATCCGACCGCTCAATGGACCGCCTCCGCTGATTGTTCGAAGCTGATTCCCGGATATTCCGCAGTGAACTGTTTCAGGGATGCATGGCGCAGCGCGGGCGCGACTTTTTCCGCGAAGAGCTTCATGCTTTTACGTGCCAGGTGATCGGGCATGTTGCCGAGCTGGAACTGAATCAGTAAATTTCCAACTTTGGCTTTCTCGATCAAATTTTGAATGCGCCGGGTGACGGTTTCGGGGCTGCCGACGATGATCGACTGCGAGGCTTCGAGCTCTTCCCAGTTTTCCACATCGCCCAAAAGCTTTCGCCCGGGCGTGTAACCCTTCATGTATTCGCGCCACGCCGCGGCCGGGATGTACGGCACTCCGGGGCCGTACGTGAGCTGGCGTCCGACGCGGCGCAGGTGACCTTTAAGACAATTTTTCAAAAAGTACCAAACGCCTTCTTCGCATTCCTCGCGCGCTTGCTGATCGGTCTCGGCGACGTAAGTCGACATTAAAATACCGAAGCGGAACGGATGATATGGGTCGCCGTGCTTTTCCAGCACCGCGGCAAATTCCTGTTGCGCGCGGTGGGTTTCGCCGCCGTGGCTGCGCGAAGAAAGAAAATAGCAGTAACCGCGCTTCGCTACTTCCGTCATCGTCGAAGGACTGCGCGAGCCGGGAATCCATACCGGGGGAAAAGGTTTTTGCAGCGGCTTGGGCCAGAGATTCACATAGCGCAGGGGAAAATAGCGGCCCTCATGCGCGAAGGGTCCGTCTTCGGTCCACGAGCGCACGATCAAATCCGCCGCTTCCCAGAATTTCTCTCGAGTGTTCGCCGACGGCACGTCATAATTAAAAGTTTCCGGCCCACCGCCGGGCGCGAAGCCGGCGACCAGGCGGCCGTTGCTCATCTGATCGAGCATGGCGTATTCCTCTGCCACGCGCATCGGATTCAAATGCAGCGGCAGGAGATTGCCGAGCACGATAATTTTTCCGCGCGAGGTATTTTGCGTGAGCGCCGCGGCGATCATGTTCGGCGAAGGCATCAGGCCGTAAATATTTTGGTGATGCTCGTTTAGCACCATGCCGTCGAAGCCGAGCTCATCGGCGTAAACGAGTTGATCGATATATTCCTGGTATAGGCCGCGGGCCTTGTCGTTGTCCCACAAACTGTTCGGCACCGTCACCCAACCGGTGTATTCTTTCTCGTCGAAATCTTTGGCGAGATACGGGTACGCCATGAAGTGCCAGCAGAAAAGTTGTACGGATTTCATCGTTCACCTCGGGAAAGATCGCGATATTGGCGCGCCAGCGCGGCAGAAACCAAATCGTTTTCGAAATATAGCTTCAATCATCGGCGCAGCGCAACCTTAGTGCCCGCATCGACATCGTCTGTGAGAAATCTTCCGCGGCGCGACTGATGTCGTTCTCAAAGGAAACAAAGTTGCTCGACGGGTCTCGCAATAGAGAGCGGTCAAGGGTAAAATTCGCCAGCCTTCGAAGAAAACGACCGAGGCCTGCTCTGAAACGAATCGGTGTCATTCTCCTGCTCTTCACTTTGGCCGCTTGCGGCGGCGGCGCCGAAGTGGACTTCGCGCGCTCGCTGGCCGTAAAGGCGCCCGCCGATCTGGTTTTGCGCGGCGGTAAAGTCATCACCGTCGATGGCGACTTCTCGATCCGTCAAGCCGTCGCGATCAGAGACGGACGCTTCGTCGCCGTCGGCACCGATCGTGATATCCGTCCTTTCACGGGACCGAACACGCGCGTCGTCGACCTCGCGGGGCGGACAGTTATTCCGGGACTGATCGATTCGCATGTTCATGCCACCGCAGACGGCTTACGGTGGGACGCCGAACTTCATTGGGAGCAGATGCATACGCTGACCGACGGACTGCGACAAATTGACGCGGCAGCGAAAGCTAGGCCGCCGGGCAGCTGGATTGTGGTCGGCGGGGGATGGGTGCCGACGCAGTTCGCCGAGCGCCGTTTTCCCACTCGCGCTGAGATCGATACGATTGCGCCGAATCATCCGGTTTACATTCAGTATCTGCGCCAGGGCGCGCTGCTGAACAGCGCCGGCCTTGCCGCGGCGGGGATTACGCAAGGCGTGCCCGATCCGCCCGGCGGCAAGTTCGAAAGGAATCCAAACACAGGCGAATTTACCGGATGGTTGCAAGGCGCGGCTTGGGAGCATGTCTATAGTAAAATTCCCGGGCCGCCCCTCGATAAGATTCGCGATAGTCTAAAAAATTGTTTTCACGAGCTAAACCGCGTGGGCATCACCTCGGTCGGCGACCTGCAAACGGGTGCGGTGACCTTTGCGCACCGACGGGTGTTGAGCGATATGGCGCGTAGCGGCGAATTATCGCTGCGAATTAGTTTTTATGTGGCTCCGAGTGACACCGGCGATGAGCTGGAGCAGCTCAAAACCGCGGCGGAGGAGATCAAACCCTTGCTGCAGAACGATAGGTTTCGTTTCAGCGGCTTCGTCGCTGCCATTGGCGACGATGATATTTTAGGCGACCCGAAGGGCATCACCTTAACTCCCGAGGCCAAAGAAAAATTTCGCAGTGTGGCGCGTTTCTTTGCCGCATCGGAATACAGCTTTCGCTTGAACTCCACCCATGACAGTAGCGCGCGGCAGTTGCTTGATGTACTGGAACAGGTCAATGCGGAAAAACCTTTTTCGCCGCGACGCATCGGGTTCGCCCATTTGGAAGATGCGACGCCGGAGACGATGGCGCGGATCAAAAAATTAGGCGGCGGCATCACGGTGCAGGATCGTATGGCCTTGACCGGGGAGCGTAATGTGGAGCTTTGGGGATTGCCGAAGGCGCGCAGCGCGCCGCCGTTGCGTGCGCTGATCGAATCGGGTATCCCGTTGGGCGCCGGCACCGACGCATTCCGCTCGGGTAATTATTCCCCGATGTTGGCGTTGTGGTGGCTCGTAACAGGCAAAACAGTAGCCGGAACGGCGCTGCGCGACCGTAGCCAGAATCTCACGCGCGAAGAAGCGCTGCGTCTTTTCACCGTCGGCAGCGCCTGGTTCACTTTCGAAGAAGGGCGCAAAGGCTCGATCGAAGTCGGCAAGCTCGCCGACCTGGCAGTGCTCAATGCGGATTATCTCACCGTGCCGGAGGATCAGATCCGCACGCTGCAGTCGCTGCTGACGATGGTTGGGGGGCGAGTCGTTTACACGGCAGGGCCCTTTGCCCAACTTGAACGCAAGTAGGTGAGGATTTGCTTGTCAGACTGGAGACCCTATGAGGAATCGTCAACGAATTTTCGCCGCAACGCTGTTTACTCTGATCTTCCTTGCCGATTATGTGGGAGCGACAGAGCGCTTTTATATCAGTATTCCCGGGCCGACGCTGAGCTATGTGCCGCTTTACTACGGCCAGGATAAAGGCTTTTTCGCGCAGGAAGGATTGGATCTGCAGGTGCTGGTCGTTCGCGGCATCGTCGGCGTCAGCAGCCTGATGTCGGGGGAAATCGACGTCACCTGTCATGCGGGGAGCGGTTTCTCGGCCGCTTTGCGCGGCGTGCCGGTCAAAATTATTTCCGTCACCCGCGACCGGCCGGTCCACGAGCTGATCGTCAGCGCGGCGACGAATACCCCGGCCGACATGAAAGGAAAATCGATTGCCGTAGGATCGTTGGACGGCACCGCCGCGATCATGACGCGGCGAATTCTTCAAGCCAAGGGATTGGATGCGCAAAAAGACGTGAACTTTTTGAGCATGGACACGCCGGCGCGTCTGCAATCGCTTTACTCGGGCCGGGTCGCCGGTGCCATGATGACGCCTCCGGCGGTGTATCTGGCGCTAGATCAGGGCTACAAAGTGTTCGGCCGCGGCCGCGATTACATGCGCTATCTGCAAACCGGTGTGGTTTCGAGCGATAGCAATATAAAACAAAAGCGCGAACGACTGGTGCGGTTTCTCAGAGCTTGGAACCGCGGCTTGAAAGTTTATCAAGAGAATCCCGAGATCATGATTCCGTACATACAAAAACGGCTGGGCATCAAAGACGCTCAATTGGCGCGCCGGATGTACGATGATGACGCGCCGTTCGTGCTCGACGGTGGCCGGTTGAGCGCCGACGCAATGAAGGAAATCGTTGAAATCGGCCGGGAAGCGCTGCGCATTAAGGAGCCGGTGACACCTGAGAAAATATTTGATTTTTCTCTGGCAACCGAAGCGATGAAATAAGTCGGCGGAGAATTTTAGGTTGAAGCCGGAATGGAAGTGAAGCTCGTCGCTTACCTTTTCACCGCCGCGCGCAGAAAACTGTAGTCGACGACATCCGATTGATTGATCGGTTTGGTGATCTTGGCCAAGGTCTTGGCTTCGTCAATGGCGGCTTGCAGTGAGCTGTCTTCGACGAAGCCATCCTGCGACAGGGCGTCGACTAGATATTTGTACGCTTCTTCCATCACGTCTTTCGAGTAACCGTACTTCTTTTGCGCGAACGAGATAAAGCCGGCCCTTTCCGTTTTCAGAGCCCGGGTGGCGCGCACGAAAGCGCGCACCATGCGCTGGACCTGGCCGGGATTCTTCTGAATTTTTTCCAAGCCGGTGGCAAGGCCGGTGAGCGGCCGTTGGAGAATCTTCCCGGCGTACACCAGCTCGTGAAAGCCTTGTTTCTTGAGCTGGATATTCAGCGGCACCGGCATATGCGTCGCTTGCACCGTGCCGGCGATCAGCGCGGCGTGGCGCAGCGTGTCGGTGCCTAAGGTGATGATCGTCACGTCTTTGTCGGGATCGAGACCGAGAGCGCGCAAGCCGACACGCGCGGCGAGATCGCCGGTGGCGCCGAACGAGCTGACGCCCACGATCTTGCCTTTCAACGCCGCGGCGTTGGGAATATCCGGCCGCGACATTAATGCGTGCAGCACTCTAGAAAAATCAAAAGTGAGATTTCTCACGGGCAGACCGAGGATCGCGCCGCGAATGATCGTGCCGGTGCTATAACAATAATCGATGTCTCCGGAGAGCAGCGCTTTGATCCCCAGATCGGCGCGCAGTGAGACGTACACCAGATCGATACCCTCGTCGCGGTAAAAGCCGCGCTCGATGCCGTAAAGCAAAGGCCCGATCGATAAGGCGGCGCGCGCGGAGTGGCCGACGATGACTTTCTCTTGCGCGCTGGACGACGAAGAGCAAAAACCCATCAGAACAATCGCGAAAATAGTCCTGTGAAGTTTCATGGCAGTCTCGGCTTTATCAATTTCATCCGTGCCTTGCAAAGCTGCGCCAGAACTTTTACTGGTGATGCGATGGAGGAACGATGAGTTATAAGGACGTGCGTGAGTGGATCAAAAAAGTCGACGAGATGGGCGAGCTTAAGATCGTGGAAGGCGCAGACTGGAACCTGGAGATCGGCGCCCTGTCGGTACTGGCGTCCAAGCACAAGGAAAACAGCCCGGCGCTGCTCTTTGACTGCATCAAAGACTACCCGGCGGGATATCGAATTCTCGTCGGCTTTTTTGAAAGCCTCAAACGCTCGGCGTTGACCACTAACTTGCCTTTAGACATTACCCGGGAAGGTTTCATTCAAGCCTGGCGCGAGCGGTTGGCAAGACCGGCATATATTCCGCCGGCAACGGTCAAGAGCGGTCCGGTGATGGAAAATGTTTGCAGCGGCGGAGACATCGATCTTTTCAAGTTCCCGGTGCCGTTTTGGCACGAGCGCGACGGCGGGCGTTACATTGGCACGGGTCACGTCGTGATAACGCGCGATCCTGATGAGGACTGGGTGAACGTCGGTTGCTACCGGGTAATGGTGCATGATCGAAACTCCATGGGCATGAACATCTCGCCGGGAAAACATGGCCGCATGCACCGGCAAAAATATTTCGACCGGGGAAAAGCTTGCCCCGTGGTCGCCTGTTTCGGCGTTGACCCGCTGCTGCACATGATCGCGACGCGGCCCGAGCCATACGGACGGTGCGAATTCGACGCCGTCGGCGGCATCAAAGGCGAGCCGGTCGAGGTGATCAGAGGCGAATACACCGGGCTGCCGATTCCTGCCTACGCCGAGATCGCGATCGAAGGCGAATTCTTGCCGGATCAAGGTAAAGAAGAGGGGCCGTTCAGCGAATGGACCGGTTACTACGCCAGCGGTGAAAAATTCGAGCCGCTGATCAAAGTGCACCGGCTCTACCATCGCAATGATCCGATTATCACCGCTTCGCCAGAATACCGCCCGACGGCGCGCGCCGAGCATTGTTACGAACTGTTGCGCGCGGCGTATATTCGCGATCAAGTGGAAAAAGCCGGCGTGCCGGACGTACAAGCGGTGGCGAGTTATTTTCGCCGGTTTCTAACGGTCATCGCGATCCGACAACGCTATCCGGGACATGCCCGCCAGGCGGGACTGATCGCGAGCCAATGCCAGGGCGCGGCATACCTTGGCAGATACGTTGTCGTCGTCGACGACGATATCGACGCCTATGATATCAGCGATGTTTTATGGGCAATGTGCAGCCGGGCCGACCCGGCCGATTCCGCAGAAATCATCCGGCGCTGCTGGAGCGGCCCGCTGGATCCGATCATTCCCAAAGAACGGAAAGGATTTAGCTCGCGTATGATCATTGATGCCTGCCGACCTTTTGAATGGCGCGAGCGATTTCCGCCCGCTGCCGAGATCAGCACCGAGCGCCAGCAGGCGGTCATGGAAAAGTGGCGGAAAGAGTTGTTCAATTGAAGTGAGCCGCTGACCTTGTCCGCGGGCAACTCATGCCTAGCCGTGCATGGCATAATTGTCATGTCGCGTCCGAAGCGTCTGGTAAAGTCGATGACTTCTAACTAGCTTCAGCTGCGACGAAGATGACAGACGACCGGTCACGTTAGCTCGTGTGGTCAGCAAAAAAAAAGGGGCCAGACTCTTGTGAGTCTGGCCCTTTGCCACTGAACGTGACGGGGGGTTCAGTGGCGGCCGCTGTTCCCGTGGGAGCTGTGCTGAAGGAGGCAGCGCGGGAAGCGGCACATCAATTCAGGTTCGAATTCTGTGACGGCTGCAAGAATCTAGGTTTTCGCAGTCGACGCTGCAAGTAAGTGTCCTTAGGCCAATTCCAATTGCGGCCGGGAAGTTCTTCGCCGTAATACGCGGCGCCGTTTACCTTGCTCTGTAAAAATATACGCTGCCAATAACTCGGTTTTTCTGATTCGGATTCCGTCGTCTTCATTTTCGTCTCTCCTTCTTTCTTTTTTTCTTAGACGATCAATGGACTCGAATAGCATACAATCTCCCGTCACCCATCAAGACAAAAGATTCTTTCGATTACGCCTTTCTGAAATTTTGAATCCTTTCACCGTCTGAATCTGCTGTTACGTTTCCAAAAGCAGAAGCCGTGCCGGGACAAAACATTCGCCTAGCCCTACCGATTGTCAATTTTTTTCTGGTAGATTACTCCACGCAGGGGGGCATGGGAGACCGGCTTCCCGTGGCCGGTGGGCGTTCGGTCAAAAATGCCGGGCTCGCCGCAGTAAGCAGGTTACCTTTTAGCCAGCGGGACAACCAGGAATTGGGTGTGCAGTTGCCAGTATTCTCCGCTAACTACGGGAAAATGGACGATTGTTCACTGATCGAGTTGATAGAATTCACTGGTATTCGAGCGTTACCCAACCCTGGTCCTGGTTGGAACGGTCTGATCAGGAATAGACCCTACGGTAGCGAGGAGCCAGCGGATAGCCGTCGCGTCAACGCTGGAAACTGGGAGGCTTTTGGACACGGAATGTATCGAGTGTTTCTTGAGAACAGGTCCTCGATATTGGAATGTTTTTGCATCAGGTCCTGCTCGAAACTAGAGCGCAAAAAGGTTTCAATGGTATGGCAATTGGCGTCGAAGCCATGGGCCAAAAATCGTCGCCCATCACTTTTCTGACAGCGTCTGTGTGTTGAGCGGTCCAGGGCAGCATGGAGTGAATGGCATTGTTTTTATCAAAGCATTGCCTGAATCCGAGAATTACTGCATCGAGACGATTGGGTCGCCTCTTCAAGGATTGCGCTGATAAAATTCTTCGCGAAGGACTATCACTTGCATGTTTGGGCGTCGAATTATTTTCGATCCTTTAAGACTTCATCGATCAACGTATAGTCCATCACCTTGGGCACCGGCACGGGCGTCGGAATCAGCTGCGAAGCGAGGGCCGAATCGTAGATCTCCTGGAGATCTTTGAGCGCGATTTTCCCGTCCGAGGTTAATCCGCTCAACCAGGCTAGGTACGATTCTTCGGCAATCCTCGGCGTAAGTTTCCATTTACTTTGGATATAATTGACCATCCAGGTTTTTTCCTTGCGATTGAATTCCATGGCTTCAAGAGTCGCTCGCAGCACGGTTTTGACTTGGGCGGGGTCCTGCTTCAATTTGGC
>Ga0193719_10001132_pt1 | contig 10458 bp, 7 predicted proteins | sample U2a2metaG_FD_160103 | JGI IMG/M metagenome (GOLD analysis project Ga0193719, IMG submission 160103) | Soil microbial communities from a riparian zone of the East river system, Colorado, United States - U2a2 | ecosystem: Environmental > Terrestrial > Soil > Riparian zone | place: USA: East River... | reverse complement strand
CAGATCCCATTTCTGAGTGAGATGGCGGCGCTCGGGCGTAAACAACAGAGCAGCGCAGACACCGGCCGCGAAGAATGCCATGGAATGTTTGTTCTCCAGCCCGAGACCGATGACCGCGCCGAACCACAGCCAAAGCCGGGGCGAGCCGCCATTGATAATCCGGACGAGCAGATAAATGGCGCTCATCCAAAACAGCGGCTCAAATGCGTTCATGGAAAAGAAATTGCCGACGCCGAGAAAGACGAGCGCGCAAAGCGAAGCGGTGCAGCTGAGCGCGACTGCCCAACTCCGTCCGCCGAGTTCGCGCGCGATCATCCCGGTCAGGGCAACATTGAGTGCGCCAGCAACAGCCGGAAGGAAACGGATTGCGAAAAGTGAATCGCCGAGAAGGGCGCGGCTCAGCCGAACGAGCAGCGCGGAAAGCGGTGGTAGATCGACATAACCAAAGGCGAGGTGTTGACCGCAGGCGATGTAATAGAGCTCGTCGCGAAAATAACCGTAACGGCCGTTGGTGAGGAAATGGATGAGCAGAGTGACTGCACCGAAGAAGACGATCAATTTTTGTTCGGTTGCGAACCGGCTTCGTGTTGGCATCCCTTCGGCGCCGATTTCGGGCGAATTCATGGGAAGCGATTACGCGCAAATCGCCGCTGCAATTCAAGCCCCTTCGTGCGAAGGCGTGACAGCGCTCTGCGCGGACTGATATTGTGCGCAAAATGGAAGCTGCCGATTGGACATCACTAAGCGACCAGGAACTTCTCGAGCGGCGCATCTCCACGCTTGGTTTGCGGCTCGAGGGCACGACACTGGAACCGCTGATCCGGCAGCTTTACGACGAGCTGTCGGCAAAGGGACTCACGTTTCATCCGCCCTGTCACATCGGCGACGAATGGTTCGTGCCGATTGGTATCCCGGCCATCTTCATTCCGTTTTTTCTCGTGCACGATCGGCTGCGGGCGCTGGAGCGCACAATGATGCTCGAAGTCGAAGGCGAAACGCCGGAGTGGTTCATGAAATTGATGCGGCACGAGGCGGCGCACGCTTACAGCTACGGCTTTCAGCTTCAACGAAAGAAAAAATGGCAACAGATTTTTGGACAAACGTCAGACGAGGAGACGCCGAGCCTTTACCGGCCGCGCCCGTTCAGCCGCAGCTACGTCGTGCATCTCGACGATTGGTACGCGCAGGCCCATCCGGACGAAGATTTCGCGGAGACGTTCGCGATCTGGCTCGCGCCCGGGCTCGACTGGCGCGAGCGTTACGCCGGCTGGAAGGCATTGCAAAAACTCGAATACGTCGATGAATTGATGCGCTCGCTGGCGGGGCAGCCGCAGGTGCACGCGCCAAAATATCGCGCAACTGATTACAACTGCCTGAATGTCAAGCTCAAGACCTATTACGCACGGAAACGGAAGTTCTACGAAGACTTGTATCCGGACTTCTACGATGTCGATCTGAAGCAGCTTTTCGCTGCGCCGGCCGGGCCGGGACGAATTAAAGCAAGCTCTTATCTGCGCCAGCGGCGCCGGCGGCTGATGAACTCAGTGTGTCAGTGGACGAACGAAAGAAAATATCGCGTCAACAAATTACTGACACGCTTGATCGAGCGTTGCGACCAGCTTGGGTTGCACGTGCATAACGACGACCCGCAAATAAATTTTCGCGTCTCCGCTTTTATCACGACGCTGGTCATGAATTATCTGTTCACAGGCAAGTTCAAGCGCACCAAATAGCGTGAAAAAGAAACTCAAAGTTCTCGTGCTTTTCGACGGCACAAGTCCGACCACCGTCGATCAGGACTTCAGCAAGGAATTGAAAACAAAGGATTGGAAAACCGAGGCGGACGTCATGGCCGCGCTCGGCGCCCTCGGTTACTCGGCGGAACATCTCGCGATCTTCGACGATGTCGATCTTCTCCGGCAAAAACTGGAGACGTTCGCGCCCGACGTTCTTTTCAACCTTGTCGAACAGTTCAGGAACAACCCAGGATTTGACCAGAACATCGTTTCGTTTTTCGAAATGCAAGGCCTGCCCTTTACCGGTTGCGGTTCGACCGGTCTTACGCTTTGCAAGCACAAGGGCATTTCGAAAAAGGTTCTGCATTATCACGGTATCCACGTGCCGAACTTCGTCGTCGTCCCGCGCGGCCAGCGCATCGGGCGACCCAAGCAGCTGAAGTTTCCGATCCTGGTAAAGCCGGTAAAAGAAGAAGCGTCCTACGGGATTTCGCGGGCGTCGTTCGTCGAGACGGACGACCAGTTCCGGGAGCGGGTCGCTTTTATTCACGAGAAATACAACAGCGACGCGATCGCGGAGGAATACATCGAAGGCCGCGAACTCTACGTCAGCATGATGGGCAACGTGCGGCTAATCGTCTTTCCGATCCGTGAGCTGGTCTTCCGCGAAGTCCCGCCGGACGAGCCGAAGATTGCGACGTATAGCGCAAAGTGGGATGAGGAATACCGCAAGCGCTGGGGTCTGGAGAATCAGTTCCCCGAAGGGCTCGATCCGGTACTCGTCACCCACATCGAACAGACATGCAAACGCATCTATCGTCTGCTCACAATCGATGGCTACGCGCGGATCGACCTGCGACTGACAACAGCCAACGAACTCTATTTCATCGAGGCGAACCCAAATCCGATTCTCGCAAACGACGAGGACTTCGCCCTTTCAGCGGACAAGGCGGGCCTGCCTTATCCGCAGTTGATCGACCGGATCACCCGGCAGGGGATGCGGACGGTTCGAGCTTGAGAGCCTTATTCGGTCCGCAACGCTTTAAGTGGCTCAACGCGCGTGGCGCGGCGCGCCGGGAAAAAACAAGCGAGCAAAGCAGCGATGGCGAGGAGGGCACCGGATGTGGCTAGCGCGAACGGATCGTTCGGACTGACCTCATAAAGAATCTGGGAGAGAACGCGGCCCGCGGCCAGGCAGAGGAGAAGGCCGATAGCCACGGCCAGTGCAGTTTGCATTGCCCCCTGGCGCATGATCAACGCGAAAATGTCGCGGCGATGCGCGCCAAGCGCCATCCGAATGCCGATCTCGCGTGTGCGACAGGCGACCGCGTATGCTTTTACGCCATACACACCAATGACGGCGAGGATCAACGCGATTCCGCCAAAGGCTCCGAAGAGCAGCGCGCCGAGACGCACGATCCAGAGGCCAACGCTTTTTTCAGTAAGATCGACAAAGGGCGCGATGCTCAGAAGTGGCAGGTCTGGATCGACGCTGCGCAATGTTTGACGCATGGTGGGAATGAACGCGGCGACAACATCCCGATCCTTCGTGGGAAGACGCACATGAAGGTAAACGTTGCCGTTGTAACCCTGCGCGAGCGGCACGAACAGTCGCCGATTGAGGGTGTCGTTTTGCACATCGTGGCGATGGCTGCTGACGACACCCACCACGAGCAGATCGTTAGGCGAGCCATCTTTCGGCGGTTGGGTGTAACGAATGTGCTGACCGACTGCTTCCGTATTCGGGAAAATCTTCTTTGCCATCTCGTCGTCAATAATCGCGACGCAGGGCGTATCTTTGTTTTCGGCTTCGGCCTGGTTGAAATCGCGGCCACGCAAGAGCTTTACACCGATCGCATCGAAGTAACCTGGAGTCGTCGCAGTGTAGAGCGCGCCCGCGCCGGGATCGGGCGCTTTCGGGTCGGTCGGCAACGCTTCCCGCATTGACATGATCCGACGGGTGTTGGTGAAATTGCCGTAGGGCAACATCGTTCCGAGCGCCGCGGTCTGGACTCCCGGTAGATCGCGCGCCCGTTGAACGGCGGCGAACATCAGGCGGCGCGCTTCAACCGGATCTTTTTTAATCAGCGAGAAATCCATCTCGCTAACAAGATCGCCCGCGGCAACAAAACCGGGATTGAGCCCGCTCGCCTTTAGCGCGCCTCGGAAAAATAATCCGGCGCTGAACAACAGCATGAAAGAAAGCGCAATTTGCGCCATGACCGAGATGTGGCGAGGCGCAAAGAAGCGGCTAAAACGGCCGATGCGTGCCGGTTCGCCGATTTGCTGTTTGAGATCGTTCACAAGATCTGCCTTCGTCGCTTTCAGAGCGGGTCCGAGACTGAAAAGAACGGTCGCTACGAGGCAGAACAGAAATGTGACGGCGAGGACGGTCGCATCCGGCCGCAATTTAACGACAAAGGAAAAATTCATCGAGCCCAGTAGGCGCGCGAGCGAATGGAGCAGAAGATCGTTGCACCAAATACTGGCGACGAGCCCGACCAAACCGCCGCAGATCGCGAGCAGCAAACCTTCGCAGAGTAATTGGCGCACGATTCGCCAACGCGACGCGCCAACTGCGAGACGCAGCGCGATTTCCTTGGAGCGCGCAGTGCCGCGGGCGAGCAACATGTTAGCGAGATTCAGGCTGGCGATGAGCAGGACTGCCCCAGCCATTCCAATCAGCAGCGTGCCGATGAGCGTGACCGGTCCGTCATCATCTGGTGACGTGCTAATGCTGAATCGCGACGGTTTGTGAATCTGCAAGTCTCGCGCGCCTTCTGCGTTGGACGGCTGAATGGCGTTGAATCGTTGAATGAGCGCCGGCAGACGCGACTTCGCAGTGTCAATCTTGATGCCGGGCCGCAGGCGCCCGGTCAGATTCAGCGCGTAGTTTTTTGGCTCCGCCAGATCGTGCAGAGTTTCGGAGTCGGCGAACGCGGAGCCGAGGTGCGAATGGACGCCGAGCGGCAGCCAGATATCGGGCGCGACGAGCGCGCTCACCCCGCTAAATCCATCTGGAGTGATGCCGATCACGGTGTAGGGCTGCCCATTGATCTGGAGATTGCTCCCGACAAAATCAGAGCGACCGCCCATCCGCTTCCAAAACGCATAACTGGCCACAACCACCGGCATGTTCGCGTTCGGTCGGCATTCCTCGGCGTTGTAAAACCGGCCGCGCAGTGGCTGCACGCCCATGAGCGAGAAAAAATTCTCTGAAGTTAAAAAGGCGAAACTCCGCCTCATCTCGTGATCGCGACCGATTCCAGCGACGGCGAACTCCAGCGCCGCAAGATCGACAAAAAGATCGCCGCCATTCTCGCGCAAGTCACGATATTCGGTATGCGAGAATTGGCGGTAATCGCGAGTCGCATTTTGGCGCGCAGTGAAAACGTTTACGACTTCCTCGGCCCGCAGTGGAATCATCGGCCGCAACACCACGCCATTGACGAGCGCGAAAATCGCTGAGTTAACGCCGATACCGAGGGCTAGAGTTAAAATCGCGACGGAAGTAAATCCCGGCGATTTACGAAGCTGCCGCAGCGCGAATCGAAAGTCGTTCATGTGATTTGTAACCTCTGTTGTCAGTCTTACTCAGGCAGCGAGTCGATCCTCCACGACTTGGCCATCCAGCAAATGCACTGCGCGTTCAGCGTGGCCGGCGAAACGTTCGTCGTGCGTAACCATGCAAATCGTTGCGCCATCGGCGTGCAGCTCCTTTAGCAAATCCATCACCGCTTCACCGTTCCGTGAGTCGAGGTTTCCGGTTGGTTCGTCGGCAAGCAGAATCGCCGGTTTACCGGCAAGCGCCCGGGCAACGGCGACGCGTTGCTGTTGTCCGCCGGAGAGCTGAGAGGGCAAGTGTTTGGCTCGGTGCGCCATGCCCACACGCTCAAGTGCGTCAATGACAGCAGTTTTACGCTCGGCCGCGCTCAATCCGCGGTATGTCAGCGGCAGCTCGACGTTTTCATAAACTGTCAGATCGCCGATCAAATTAAAACTCTGGAAAATGAAGCCAATCTGGCGATTGCGAACGCGGGCCCGATCGGCAAACGACAAGTTTGCGATCTCTGCGCCCTTGAGCGCGTAACTTCCAGCCGAAGGCGTATCGAGCGGTCCCAGGATCGAGAGCAACGTAGTCTTGCCGCAGCCTGACGGCCCGGCGATGGAAATATATTCGCCATCGCGGATGTCGAGATGAACTCCGGAAACCGCGTGTGTCTCCACCTCGTCGGTAAAGAAGATCTTTCTCACATCGGTGAGACGAATCAAAGGAGTCGATCCGTTTCTGGCTGGCGTTTGCGTCGGCTGATCTGAAATGAGTGAGGTTGTGGTCATCTGTTGCATGGTTCGATCTTTGGAATGAGATGCGTCCGAGGCCGTCCGTGGATTCAAAAAATTGATATCGCCGTTGCGAGGGCGATTACCGGTCACGCTGAATTTGTCCCGCAAGGAATGAAGGTGCCTCGCGGTTGAGATCAGCCGGAGTGCGATCTCTTAATGCCTTGGACGCACCCGAGGCGAAGTTGTCGGCGTAAGTGTCGGGCTTCCCAGCACGCTGGCAGCCGGGCTCGGAACGGGAAATGCAAATGTTGGTGACAGCGACGGCGACGCTGCCGGCGATCCACCTGGAGATGGAGATTGCGCCGGGCTGGGAGACGGCGAAGGACTCGGCGTAGGAGTGGGAGTCGGCGGAGGCGGGATGATATTTTCCCAATGATGCAGCGGGACACTCGCGCCGCCGATTTCTTTTACCAATGCTTCGCAGCGCGCCTGAAGTTTATCCAAGTCCGGTGGGCCAAACGGCTTGTCGGCCGTCCCAGGAAAGATCAGATATGTCACTTTGAGGTCGCTCACCGGCCGATTGTAAGGCGTGGACAAGGTATTGATTTGCTTTGCGATCCGCAGCGAGGCTTCGCCTGCCTTGTCATTTGGTCCAACGTCGCCCACGATCGCCGGATAAACTGCGTCTGCAAAAATGACCAGGGCATAATCTCCCACCTTCGGAGCGTTCTTCCCGCGCGCGAAAGCGCCCGGAATTACGATGAACGGATCGGTCGCGCCGATCAGGAAGCTAAATTTCTTGAGTGTCCCGACTTCGGCGCGCAGTTCCGCGATCGCATCGCGCAATTCGCGTTTGCGTTCCGGCGCGGTCGTTTTGAGTGCGTACTCGTCCTCCGCGTGTTTCAAGTTGCTCTGCATTGAGGCGAGATAGGGATTGGGCTCTGACGTTGTCTTTGGCCAGCGATAACTGGTGGCCGGTTTGAAATTGGCCGGCGATCCAGTGCCAATGGGCATGCGGTCGGCATCGGAGCCGTCGGCGTCCACGTCCATGTCAGCCTGGACAAGGAGCGCCTTGCGATGACTCTGCGGGTGCTCCAATTGCAGCACGGTCTGGCAATCGAAAAAATTGTGGCGGGAGGGGAGTCGGTCAAGACGCACGAGATTCTCCCGCAAGACTTTAATTTTTGTGTCGTAAAGCTGAGCGTAAAGGGGTGAAACCGAATCGGGAACCAACATCTCAGCCAACCTGGGTAACACGACCGGCAGTTGGGGGCTGACTTTGGCCAGCTCATCGATCGTCTTGTTTGGCGAAGGCACGCGCGCCTGCAATTTCAGATCGAGCACGTAACTGTCCGGTTCGACGCGTTCCGTGCTGGCGTCGGCGCCGGGCAGCGTCTCGATCGTGGAGTGAAGCGTGATTCCGTTGAACAATTTGGCCGTGTCCAATTTTCCGGTGATGACCGGCGGCCGCGTTGGTGTTGGCTCGGGTATTGGAGTTGTAGTCACTTCCACGGGCGCGACGTGCTGCAGTCGCTCCAGCGAGATCCAGCGATAAACAATGGCAGCGAAGATCGCGCCGACTACCACCAGCACGAGACGCCGCCACGTCCGGAGACGAATTCTTGCCACGCGATTACTTTTTTATCCAGGCGACAATTGCCGCGATGACCCCGATCACGCTCAAGATCGACATCATGCCTGCCGGCATCACTCTTCCCGTCTGCAAAAACTTGGGAACGAATTGCACAGCCAGAAGAAGAGAAATCACTAACGCAGTCGCCAATCCCACTCCGCGGTGCTCCGCTAGAAGAAACGCCGCCACCAGCAGCAAGACTCCCGTGATTGAACCGGCAATGATTGACGCTACGCTGCCAGCTTTAACGTAGCCAACGATCCCTCCGGCAATCGTGAGAACGCCGAAAAGAATAAAATAAATTTTTATCACTTCCATTGATTGCCGCCGGCGCATTCGTAAGCCAATACGTTGACGCTGTCCAGCGGCTCCGGCGCTGCTCGGTCACCGACCCCGGCTACAGCGTGCGCACGCTAGCGTCATTATAAAATTCGATTTGTCGGCCCCCGAGGCGGCGCACCACGCGCCACCCGTGGCTTGCCGCAAAATTTCCAATGTCCGCTTCGGACATTCCCCGGAGGATTCCCAGCTCGGCCGGCTGAGTGACGAAATACTCTGGCTTATAAGAAAGTACCGCGGCGACCTTTGCCGCGAGGGCTGGCAGATGCTCGTGCATAAAGTTTGCCGATCTAGCGGCTGGTAGTGCGACATGCGGTCGAGAGATTTTTCTTCACCGGCATAGGCGGCAGCTTCGGTTTTCGATTTAATCTTTCTCTCAAGGCAAGATGCGCTTTGCGGCTTGGGGAAGGTCCGCGTGCGCTTGGTTTTTCCATGTTGATCTTTGGTCGTTGCAGAGGCGTTCGCCGCGGCGAACGCGGTCTATCAACTTCGACGCTTGGCACAAGCGCCGCCACAACAATTCTCGAGCCACTGGCGCGGCCGCTTCCGACGGCTAAGTTCTGCAAATGTTTTCGGAAACGATCGAGCTACGCGGCCACATTATCGATTCGCTCATTTTGCCGAAAGTGCTGGATCAAATTCTGACCCACGGCGCGAATTTTAAGATTGCCGAAATCAAGATTGGCAAAAAGCGAGCGGACCAAAGCTTCGCGCGAATCGAGGTCTCTGCTGAAAGTAGTGAAGCGCTCGACGAGCTGGTCTTGCGCCTAAGACAGCACGGGGCTGAGGTCGCCAAATCGGCCGACGCGCAACTGGCGAAGGCGCCGACGGACGGAGTTTTTCCGCCCGATTTCTACGTGACAACCAACCAGCAAACATTTGTTCGATTTGGGGGCAAAGACATCGAAGTCCGGCCCGCCATGATGGACAGCGCAATTGCGGTTGACCGAAAAAAACGCACTGCCCGGGCGGTTAAGTTTTTCGATGTCAGTAAAGGCGATGAGATTGTCGTTGGACATGAGGGGATTCGTGTTGTTCCTGTTCAACGTTCGACGTCGGGTACGGACCTCTTTCAGTTCATCAACACGACCATTGATGCCGACGAACCGAAATCGGCGATCATCCGCGAGCTTGGGCACGAACTACAACGGGCGCGCGTAACGAACGCCAAAATCGCGATCGTTGCGGGACCTGCAATCGTGCGGACAGGCGCTGGTCAGTATTTGGTCCGCCTCATCGAGTCGCGCTATGTCGATCGTCTCTTCGCCGGAAACGCCTTTGCCGTTTACGATGTGGAACGGGCTCTCTTCGGGACCTCGTTGGGCGTGAATCCCGATCTTGCCTTTGCACGAGGCGGCCACGAGAACCACCTGCGTGCGGTTAATATGATCCGCGAGGCTGGTGGCATCGCCGCAGCCGTCCGAAAAAAGGTTCTGAACCATGGCATCATGCACGCCTGCGTCCGCCACAAAGTCGATATCGTGCTGACTGGCACGATCCGAGACGAGGGACCGATTCCCGGTGTAACCACAGACGCGCTCGAAGCTCAAAAAGTGATGCGAGTGAAACTCGCCGATGTCACCCATGTGCTGCTTCTCGCGGCATTCCAACATTCACTTGCCGTGGCCAGTATGCTGGCGCCTACTGTGAAGACGGTCTGTGTCGATATCGATCCGTCGGCAGTGGAACGGGCGGTCGAACACCAGCCTTTGCAATCAATCGGCCTCGTCACAGATGTGGAACCATTCCTGCGCGAACTTGCCGAGTGTATCGCGGAGAGCGAAGCGAAACCGGGCGATCGCAAAAAACAATGATCCGCGAATAAATTCTCGATCTTATGCGCGAGCTACTGCTTTGTCCGCCGGACTATTACGGAATCGAATACGAGATCAATCCCTGGATGAGCCGTGCCCGTGGCGCGGAGGCGGCCCTCGCCCAGAAGCAATGGAAAGAATTGCACGTCACGCTCTTGAAATTGGATTGCAAGATCGATTTGGTTGCGCCGCAACCAAACCTTCCCGACATGGTTTTCACAGCCAACGCAGGGCTGACCGTCGGTCGCAGATTCATTCCGAGCAATTTCCGACACAAAGAGCGCGCCGGTGAAGCGCCGCATTTTGCGCGCTGGATGGAAGAACACGGCTATGAGATCTCGTGGTTGCCGGATGATCTCTACTTCGAAGGCGAAGGCGACGCTCTCTTCAGCGGCGACGCACTTTTTTGCGGGTACAAGTTTCGCTCCGATATCCAATCCCATCGCGCCGTGGGTGAGATGCTTGGTTGTCTTGTTATCTCGGTCGAACTTGTCGATCCGCGCTTTTATCACCTCGATACCTGCTTTTGTCCGTTGCCCGATGGCGGTGCGATCTGGTTTCCGGCAGCCTTCGATGAATATGGGCAGCGCGCCATCCGCGAACATGTGCCCGAACTGATCGATGTCTTGCCGGAAGAGGCGATGCATTTTTC
>Ga0193719_10001130_pt1 | contig 10459 bp, 8 predicted proteins | sample U2a2metaG_FD_160103 | JGI IMG/M metagenome (GOLD analysis project Ga0193719, IMG submission 160103) | Soil microbial communities from a riparian zone of the East river system, Colorado, United States - U2a2 | ecosystem: Environmental > Terrestrial > Soil > Riparian zone | place: USA: East River... | reverse complement strand
GGAAGCGCCGGCGTCATGACTGGAACAGGTCCGGATCCCCTCTCGACCCCATATGAACAGACCATCACTGAGAGGATGATCGTAATGCCAAACACCCAACGTAAAAAAGGCGCGAAGGTGCGCAAGCGATCAAAAAAGATTGGGAGCAAAACCTCGACAACGCAGAACGCGCCCGCGGCGGCAGCCACTGCCGCTCCATCGCCGAGGTAAGCTCGCCGCAGAGGTAGGGTGATTGCTCGCCAGGCCCTCTTGTCACGCCGCTGCCGGAAACGCAACGCACTGATTCCAGAGGCTGAGAAGATCGCCAGCGCAAAGGTCGTGATTGTGCGCGACGACGGCGAGAGCAACGCCGCATGGACACGGGCATTCTCAATCGCGATGGGGCACTAACGTGCTCTCATAACCAGTGGCTGTTAACGTAGTGATTGATGATCCGATCAGCGGGCGGTGTGTCATACGCGAGCCAATAGTTACGAATCGCGCGGTCGATCAAGTCTTGGGCCTCAAACTCAAAATTCGCGGTCACCCACTCGTTATCACCACTATCGTTGTGTTTGAGTTGATTGCGTAATCGGTTGTGTGCCGCCATGATCTTTTTTCTGTTGGGAGGCGTTTTGCCGACCAGGTCAGCGAGCTGTGACCAGAAATGTGCATGACCATCCAATGCATTCGTGCCTGCTCGCTTTTGAGCGATGCGACCAAGAACTTCCTCGGCAGCGCCTGCAACGATTACGGCGATGGCTTGGGTTTTATTCCTTTGGCGGACGAAGTCTTTTTTAACGCAATCGATGATATAAGAGGCTTGTTCACGCCCGAGGTGTCGGATAGCTTCGGGGTCGTTGCAGCCGAATTTCATCAATAGATTTTTTTGCTTCAGTGTTGCCGGAGGCTCGTAGACACCTTTTTCCGGCACCTCGACGACGGTGCGTGGCGATCCGTCGGTATGATTGATATTGACGTGCTTCAACTCTGAAGGTTCCGGCGCTGGCGGCGGAATCGCATCAGACGGAAGCTCGTCGAGGATCGTGCTAATCTTAACCCAACCGTCGCCCAATCCGTCGCGCCACACGTAATCGTCAACTGTGATGGTTTTCCGAAACAGCTTCGTGCGGATCGCCTGTCCGGTGAATGGGCCAAGTTGTTTACCGTCAGCCGAGACGAAGTACTTAGCACCCGCGGAGGTCATTTGATTAGCCCAACGAGCTACAAGATCAGGTACGGCTGGCGAAGGCGAGCATAGTTTTGACGAATGCGTGCGTTCGATGTGAAGAAAGTTGTCGCGTTACGAAGATGCTAAAACACTGTAGTCTCTCAGTCACTGTCTTGACCCCGGAAGCTTGTTCAAAAACTGCTAATCGAGTTCGGCGAATAGCTAACGGGCCGGGCGGGCGCACGGTTCTCTTAAGGTGGCAAGGATTTTTTCCGAGAAATTCCGCGACGAGCAAATAAACGAAAAATTACCGGCTGATCGGCAGTTTGGAACACGCTCGTGTCCGCTGTTCGCTCGGTGCCCTTAGGGACACATGCAGGATGCCCGCTGTCCGCACAGGCTGTCAACCTTCGCCAAAGGCTACGGCGTGCCAAGGGAAGCCTATGTTCCGAAATCTCCGTCTGCTTGGCGTTTCACCGAATGGAGCCAGCGGCAAGCCGAGCGACATAGACTGCAGCCCGAAGAGGTGAGCGAGCTGGCGCGAGCGAATCAAACGCCCTACAATTCTTCCGCACATGCCCCTGAAATCTTTTATCGACGTCGCGGCCGATTCGCATTTTCCCATCCAGAATCTGCCTTTCGGAATTTTTATACCTAAACAGGGTTCGCCGCGGGTGGGCGTCGCGATCGGTGAGTACGTTCTCGATCTTTCAATTCTGGAAGAGCTAGGACAGTTCCGCTCGTCAGAGTTTCAAGAACCTGTCGTGCCTGTCCGCCGTGGCGGGAGCGCCAGTCGAATGGATCGACCGGTTTTCTCGCAGGATTCTCTCAATGCGTTTCTCGCTCTCGGACGGCCAGCGTGGCGCAAAGCGCGCGAAGTGATCCAACATGTGCTCTCATCCGAAACGACAACGTTGCGCGACGATGCAAAACTGCGTGCCCGAGTCTTTCACGCGCAAAAAGATGTCGTGATGCAACTACCGGCGAGGATCGGCAATTACACCGATTTCTATTCGTCCTATCATCATGCGCACAACGTCGGGACGATGTTGCGCGGTCCGGAGAACGCGCTCATGCCAAACTGGAAATGGTTGCCGGTGGCATATCACGGTCGCGCCAGTTCGATTGTTATCAGTGGCACAGAGGTGCGGCGGCCAAGCGGCCAGATCAAGCCGCCCGATGCAGACGTGCCAGCTTTCGGCCCGACGAAGAGCTTCGATTACGAACTCGAAATGGCGTTTCTAATTGGGCCGGGCAATTCGCTCGGCGATCCGGTGCCAATCGATCGCGCCATCGATCACATCTTCGGCTTTGTTTTGATGAACGATTGGAGCGCGCGCGACGTTCAGGCGTGGGAATACCAGCCGCTCGGCCCATTTCTAGCGAAAAATTTCTGCACCAGTATCTCGCCGTGGGTGGTGACGTTGGAAGCGCTCGAACCGTTCGGCAAACCTCTACCGCACCAGGATCCCGCGCCATTGCCGTACTTGCGACAGAAAGATGATTTCACGTTCGACATCCACCTTGAAGCGCATTTGAAAACTTCATTGATGGACGCGTCGCACCTCATAACGCAAACGAATTTCCAAAATCTTTACTGGAGCGTTGCCCAGCAACTTGCCCATCACGCTGTTAACGGCTGCAATCTGCAACCCGGTGATTTGCTGGCCAGCGGAACGATTAGCGGTCCTACGGAAGAATCGCGCGGCTGCATGTTGGAATTGACCTGGCGCGGCGCGAACCCGTTGAAACTGCCGAATGGCGAAACGCGCAAGTGGCTCGAAGACGGCGACACACTCACGATCACCGGCTGGTGCGAAGGCGACGGCTATCGCATCGGCTTTGGCGAAGTCAGCGGGCGCGTCTTACCTTCTGCGCAAGGTCGATGACCATTTTGCGTGGAGATCAGTCTGATAGGACGGGACCGAGCCTGCCCTGAGCGAAGTCGAATGGGGACCGCGGTTCTTGAGGTAAGCTGTGGAGGGGACGCGCTAACTTTAGCGACCTACGTGTGCCCGACTCGTGTGCCCAATGATAATTTTGGAGCCATTCTAAAAGACACCAAGCAGGATGGGCGTCGGCCGCACAGCCTGGAAGGCTATGTTCCGAAGACCGCGCGCGGCTGTTTGGCCAAGTTCACGCGCCCAAGAATCGACAACATCAATACGGCTCCAATCAGCCCGAACGGCGCCATGAAATAAAAATAATTGCCCCAGCTTCGATCGAGGAGCGCGCCCAGAAAGTAACCGGCCAGACTGCCGCCGAAATATTGGAAAGAATCGATCAGACCGGAAGCAAACCCGGCCATTTTTGCTCCGCCAATATCCATGGCTGCAGCGGTTCCGAGGATCGAGTGCGTCGCGTTAGCGGTAAATGAAATCAGAACGAGAAAAACGACCGCCGCGTTAGCCGTATGAAATTGAGCGGCGATCAGAACGACCGCTGTTTCCAGAAAATAGAGACCTGCCGCGACCGGTGCGCGACGGCCCCGAAAAACCTTGTCGGAAATAAAGCCCGAGATGAGCGAACCGACGGACGCCACAAATGGAATTGAAAAAGCCACCAGTTGAAACTGCACCGATTGGTAATCGAGGTGATGCACTTCCTGCAGGAAACGCGGGAACCATTGGTCGATGCCCTGGCGCACGGAACCAGTGCAGGCATAAGCACATGCCACAATCCAGATCACTGGATTTGTCACGATGATTTTGAACACATCAAAGACTTTGACCTGCACGCGTCCAGCGGTTTCCTCGTGCGGATTCACCGGTGGAAAGTTCGCTTCCTCTGGCGTGTCTCTCACGATCAGCGCCATGCAGGCGCCGACTACAAGTGTGATCCCTGCCGGGACCCAAAATAGCCAACGCCAATGCAACGGTGGAATTCGAATCAGACCGAGAAAGGTAAATCCTGCAAGCAACGCGGGTCCGAGTTTGAAAATGCCGAAGCGGCCCAGGTTGATCATGAAACCGAAGATGCCGGCGAAGCTGCCGCGCTCCGTGTGACGGAACCAGGCGGCATTTATTTTTACCATTCCGGGTGCGCCGAATGCCTGCATGTATCCGTCGATGCCGCGAATCACGACGAATAACCAAAGCAGTCCCCAAAATGACGCGGCGCCGAAAAGGATGTTCATAATGATCGTCCCCGCGGCAGCGATGAGCATCGCCCGTTTTCCACCGAAACGATCGGCGAGGAGACCATTGAGGATTAGCCCGCAGGCATAAGCGAGCAGAGCGGTCGTGATGATTGCGCCGATTTGGGCTTTGCTGAATCTGAACTCGCTGCTGATCGCGCCGCTCGCAAGCGGGAGATTGTAGCGGCACATGTAAAAGGAGGTGTAGAGCAGTCCAATGAATGCCCAGTTCAGTCCGCGTCGGGGGCGAAAGCCTGGCGGATGCGGCATGAAGAGGGGAGCACCCACCGATTCAGCCATGCTCGAAGAATGGGTGAAGACAAAGCGCCAACGCAATGCGAAACGATCCGGTGAATTGGGCCGCCGATCTCAGGCGATCCAGATCGTTTTCCTATTGACGAATTCGCGAATCCCCGCAGCACCCAGCTCTCTCCCAAATCCGGAACGTTTCACGCCGCCGAACGGCAATCTTGGGTCGGAGGCGACCATCGCATTGACGAAAACCATTCCCGCCTCCAGCTCGGATGCGAACAGCTCTTGTTCGGTCCGATCGTTCGTCCAGGCGCTCGCCCCGAGACCGAAGGTAGTAGCATTTGCGATCTCCACGGCGTCGGCGACATCGCGTATCCGAAAAAACGATGCGACTGGTCCGAAAATTTCTTCGCAGTACGCGGGAGAGCCGATCGGTACATCGACAAGGACCGTTGGCTCATAAAAAAAACCAGGACCATGAATCCGATTTCCGCCCGTCAATAATTTCGCGCCGGCCGCGATCGATTTCTGAACTTGCTCGTTTACACCTTCGAGAATCTGTTCCGTCGCGAGCGGCCCGATCTCCGTCGTCTCATCCAGGGGATCGCCAACTTTCATCGCACGCATGCGTTCAACAAATTGCCGAAGGAATTCGTCGTAAATTTGATCCGCGACGAGAAACCTCTTCGCCGCGATGCACGATTGGCCGTTGTTAATTGTGCGTGCTTTGATTGCAGTGCTGAGCGCGGATTCGAAATCGGCGCTCGGCATCACAATGAAAGGATCGCTCCCGCCGAGTTCGAGGACACTTTTTTTGATGTGCCGCGCGGCGATGCTGGCAACCGCGCTTCCTGCTTTTTCGCTGCCGGTGAGCGTTACCGCCGTTACTCTTGAATCGGTGATCACGTTTTCCACTTGTTCCGCGTCGATCAGGAGCGTCTGAAAAACGCCCTCATCGAATCCGGCACGGCAAAAGATCTCTTCAATCGCAAGCGCGCACTGCGGGACATTGGCGGCGTGTTTCAGGAGTCCAACGTTTCCCGCCATCAAAGCTGGCGCCGCAAACCGAAACACCTGCCAGAATGGAAAATTCCAAGGCATGATGGCGAGAACTGGTCCGAGCGCCTCGTAGCGGACATAACTGCGAGCGGCATCCGTCTGCGCGGCCTCGTCTTCTAAAAATCGCTCGGCGTTCTCGGCATAAAATCGGCAAGCGCGCACACATTTGCCAATCTCATCCAGCGCCGCGCGAAATAATTTTCCCATTTCCAACGTCATCGTGCGGGCGAGTTTGTCCTTTTCCTGCTCAAGTAATGACGCCGCGGCCATCATGAGTTGCCCGCGTTTGGCAAATGGACGTCGTCGATGGTGCGTAAATGCGCGCTCGGCGCATTTCAATCGCTTTTCGATTTCGTCGTCGTTGAAAGCCGGGAACTCTTTGAGCGTTTCACCGGTTGCTGGATTGATCGACGCGATTGCCATTCTCTGTAATAAACGCGAATCAGGTGGCCCGCGAGTCGCGAAAAAAATAGTCCAAACTTCCAGCTTGCGTTGGGTTTGCCTCGTAAGCGAGATGCTCGCGCTGCTCTACAATCGCAGACCTTTCGGAATCAAAATGCGGTCAAGCAAGTCGAAGCTCCATTGCACAATCAGCGCGAGGAGCGCCGCCGGAATCGCGCCTTCCAAAATCGTGACGTGATCGTTCAAATTTAGTCCGCTCAAGATTGGTTCGCCGTAACCGCCCGCTCCAATTAACGCCGCAAGCGTGGCAGTACCAATGTTAATGACCGCGCTGGTTTTAATTCCCGACAAAATCGAGCGCGACGCCATCGGTAGATAAATTCGCCAGAGTCGCACCGCCGGTGCGAGTCCCAGCGCAATGGCCGATTCGCGGAGCGATCGCGGAATGTCCTGCAAGCCGCTCGCAGTGTTGCGGACGATCGGCAGCAATCCGTAAAGAAAAAGCGCGGCAATCGCGGTCCGAACGCTGATTCCGAAAAACGGAAGGGGAACCAGAAGAGCGAGCAAGGCAAGCGATGGAACGGTCTGCATAACGCCAGCAAAACCAAGAATCACGTTTCCGGTCGCGCCACCACGGCTGGCGACAATCCCAAGCGGAATTCCGGTGATTACTGAAAGAAGCAACGAAAATCCCGCAAGTTCGAGATGGCGCAACGTCCAACGCGCAAGCTTTTGCCAAAACGATTCGCCGGCGGTAACCATCGATCCAGCGGCGTTCTGAAAATATAAGTTTGCAGCTTTTGTGTAGTTTCTTGTTCGCTCCGCTTCTGCGTTCAGTCGAACCATGCGCGCTTCATCGAGCGTGCCTGCAAGTCCGTGCAATGCAGCGATCGCGTCGTCGCGCAGGGAAGTTCGAAATAAAAATGCCGCATCGTATTTCGGGAAAAAATCGAAGTTGTCTACCAGGGAGACAAGATCGTTCTCCGCAATCTTCGCATCGGTCGAGTAAGCGTCCTTCACGTCGATCGAGCCTTTAGCGAGAGCGGCGTACCCAAGCGCGTGATCAATCCCGATGATGTTCAGCTGAGGGAGGCCGTAACGCTGGCGTAATGGTCGCCATCCATCACGTCGGTCTAAAAATTCGTGCGTAAGTCCGATTTTGAGTTCCGGATGTTTGCGCAAATCGCCGATCGTGCGAATCCCAAGCCGTTGCGCGTCCTTACGCCGCATGACAAGCGCATAGGTGTTGTTAAAACCAAGCGGCTCCGTCATCTCGACGCCGAACTTCGTCAGCGCATCTCGAATTTCCTGGACCGACAATTGCCGCTCGGTCTTGAGAATTTCTTGCGCGATCGTTCCCGTGTACTCTGGATAGACGTCGATTTGCCCGCCGCGTAACGCTTCCCAAAGGATAATTGTGCCGCCCATGCCTTGTCGATGTTCCGCCGGAATGCCCGCTTCGTTTAGCGTGCGCTTGGCAATTTCGCCAAGGACGTAAGATTCGGTGAACTTTTTCGAGCCGATTAAAACTGGATTGGCGGCGAAACACAACGTTGCGCTGAAAAAGAGAAGAAGCATTGGCAGGGACAGCGCGCTGCGCTGTCCGCGGACGCCGCAACGCGGCATTCCTACCAGAGTCAGGCGAAGGAAACTTTTCATGCCAGAGCGACGCTTCGTTGCGCGTTGATGAACTCGGAAACAAAGGGATTGGCCGGTCTTTCGCGAAGATCGGTTATCGAACCTTGCTGTACGACGCCGCCTTCATTCATGAGCACGATTTCGTCGCCGAAATAAGCTGCTTCCGCCAGGTCATGCGTGACGAGGAGCGCGGTTTGGCGCAAGCGCGCGAAAATCTCCTTGAGATCTTTTTGTAACGACGCACGCACCAGCGGATCGAGCGCGCCGAGTGGTTCATCGAGCAGCAGCAATTCGGGCGAAAGCATTAACGCCCGCATCAAACTAACGCGTTGACGTTGACCGCCGGAAAGTTCAAGAGGGTAACGCGCAAGTAAGTTTTCGGGAAATCTTGTCAGCTCGCACAATTCCAAAAGCCGCGCGCGCATTTCTTCATCGGATTTTCCGAGATGGCGCGCCATCAAAAGGATGTTTGCGCGTGCCGTGAGATGTGGGAAAAGACCGCCTTCCTGAATGACATACCCGATGCGGCGACGCAACATCTCGATGTTGGCAGGCGTAATCTGTGAGCCATCGAAATCGATTGTGCCAGAATCAGGCGCGATCAACCGGATGATGACTCGTAGCAGTGTCGATTTCCCGCAACCGCTCGGTCCGATTAACACCGTGGTTTTGCCGCGCTCGATCGATAGATTCGTCGGATGCAGTGCCGGCGCGCCAGCGTAGCGCTTCGCGACGGCGAGAAGTTGAACGAGCGCGCTCACCGGCGGCTAGTTTGCCACGGTGAAATAGAAAACGCCAAACAAGTGGCCGCTATCAGTCCACATTCGAACAAACTCAAATCCTGCCTTGCGGGCGAGTTCGATAACACCTTGCGGGGTGTGTTTGTAGGAATATTCAGTGATGATTTTCTCTCCCGCATGGAAATGAAACTGCCGGTCTTTAATTCGCACACTCTGATTGATTTCGCTGATGAGATAGATCTCGATCCGGCCTTCGCCCGGATTGTAAATCGCGTAATGCCGCCACTGGCGTAGATCGAAATTCGCTCCGAGTTCGCGATTCGCGCGCGCGAGCAAATTCAGATTAAATTGCGCGGTCACACCGGTGCTGTCGTTGTAAGCGCGTTCCAGAACATGTCGATCCTTTCGCAGATCGACGCCGATCAAAAGGCCGCCGTCATTTCCGCAAACACCGACAACGCGTTGTAAGAATGTCATTGCTGCCGGCGGCTCAAAATTACCGATGGTCGAGCCAGGAAAATAAACAATTTTGCGCGCAGTTTTTCGGGAAGGCGAAGGCAGATCGAACGGTTCGAGGTAATCGGCGCAGACCGGCAGGATTTCGAGCTCGGGAAAAATCTTGCGAAACAATACGGTCGATCTTTCGAGTTGTTCTTTTGAAATATCCACGGGGACATAAACGGCCGGCTCTTCCAGCTCTTCCAGAAGAATGCGCGTTTTTGTTCCAGCGCCGGTGCCGAGGCCGATCAGCTCGCAACGGGCGCCGATGCAATGGGCCATTTGATGAGCGTGAAGGCGGAGAATCGCGGTCTCAGCTCGAGTGATGTAATATTCCGGTAGTTCGCAGATTTTTTGAAACAACTCCGCGCCGTTCTCATCGTAGAAATATTTGCACGGCAACGTCCGCGGATGATGAGAGAGGCCGGCAATTGCCTCTAAAAGAAAATCCGATTTCGCCGGCTCAAGATCGATAACGGCGAGCCGATGTGGCTCGTGGTTCATTTTGAGTCGCGCGCGAGTCGAATCCCTGTGAATTGCCAGCGTTTCTCAGGCTGAAAGAAATTGCGATAGGTGTGGCGAATATGAGCACGGGAAGTGGCGCAAGAGCCCCCACGCAAGACATACTGATTGCACATGAACTTGCCGTTGTATTCGCCGAGCGCACCAGGCGCGGCGCGGTAACCAGGGTAGGGTGAATAAGCGCTCCGCGTCCACTCCCAAACGTCGCCAAACATTTGTTGAAGTTGTCGATCTGGTCCTGTCGATGGTCGTGGATGAAACTGCTCGTTCTCGACGAAATTGCCCTCGATCGGATAATCAAGCGCGACACGTTCCCACTCGAATTCCGTAGGCAGCCGCGCGCCACTCCAATTTGCGAAGGCGTCGGCTTCAAAATAGCTGACATGTGTTACTGGCTCTGATTCGTCAACGGGGCGAAAACCGGAAAGCGTGAACTGCCACCACGCGCCGTCGCGTTTTTCCCAGTAAAGCGGCGCCTGCCAGTGTTGCTCGTTTATCGTCATCCAACCGAGCGACAGCCAAAACTCCGCACGCGCGTATCCGTCGGCTTCGATAAATTCGAGATATTCGCCATTTGTAGTGGGCCGCGAAGCGAGCGAAAACGCACCGACCAACGTTCGATGACGCGGGCTTTCGTTATCGTAGGAAAAGGCGGAGCCCTCGTGACCGATCTCCATGGCTGTTTCTTCGAAATGGAGGAAATGCATCGGGGCGGTTTTTGCCGGGACAACGTCGATCTCGCGTTCGCGGAAAACTGGATAGAGCGGATTTTGCCCGAAGACGTGCTTGATGTCTGTGATGAGCAACTCCTGATGCTGCTGCTCGTGATGAACGCCGAGAACTAGAATGGGCTCGATGTCATCGAGAAGTTTTTCGTCAGCACGGGAAAGGAGATTGTCGATATGCGAATCGATCGACGAGCGATAGCGCTGTGCTTCCTTTACGGTGGGGCGCGAGATCAATCCACGGAGATCGCGCCTGTGCATGTCGCCGGCCGCGTTGTAGTATGAATTGAAGAGATAGGCGTATTGCGGAATTTCGGCGCGATATCCGGGAACGAAT
>Ga0193719_10001129_pt1 | contig 10463 bp, 16 predicted proteins | sample U2a2metaG_FD_160103 | JGI IMG/M metagenome (GOLD analysis project Ga0193719, IMG submission 160103) | Soil microbial communities from a riparian zone of the East river system, Colorado, United States - U2a2 | ecosystem: Environmental > Terrestrial > Soil > Riparian zone | place: USA: East... | reverse complement strand
TGGCCGCTCACGCTTTCCTCTACAATCCTCATCCGTCGGCCGTCTCCGCCGCCGAGGGAGAGGTCTCGGATCTCGCCGCCCCCCGCGCCTCGATCCGGGAGGCGCTCGACCTCGCCGGCGGAGGCTCGCCCGACGCCCCGAGCTCCCTCGGGATCGCGGCGGGTCCTCTTGCCGCGAGCGCTCTCGAGACCGGAGGCGTCGTAAGCGCCGGTTGGGTCTGGGACTACGGCTCCGAGATCCGGGATAGCTTCGTACCGCACGAGGATCTCGACGGGACCGAGTTCGCGGACTGGGAGGACGGGCAACTCGTGAACGGTCTTTCTTGGCCTCCGGGCGACTACTTCTACCCGGGAGATCACGAGGGCTGTCTCTGTGGCGTCATCCCGCTCCTCGTCGATGTCGCCGAAGCGGAGGGCGAGGAGACCGTCCCGGCGGAGGAAGCGGCGATGGCGGAATGAGCGGCGACAACGTTAGGGGTTTCGACACGCAAGAGGAGGCGCTAAACGACGCCGTCCTAGAGATCCTCGCCGGGGGCGTCGATATACCGATCTACGTCCACGTCGGGGATTGCCTCGGGTTTCCGACCTGTTCCTGCTCGCCGAAGGTCCTTCGGGTCGCGCGGAGCGATGAGAGGAGCGAGGGATGACGACGAAGGGACGGCAGTATCCGGACGACCGGTTCATCTCCGGGACCGAAGCGGCCGGCGGGAAGATGCCGGCGCTTCCCCCCGTCTCCCCGACCCCCGACCCGATAGAGACCCTCCGCTCCATCGCCGCCTCGCTCCGGAAGCTCGGGACGAATTCGTTCCCGTGGGCATCCCGGCGAGCGGATCTCCTCCTCTACGCCGCTACCCTCGAGATCCTCGCGAACGGCGCCGATTCTCCGCCCGAGATCCGACTCGTCTTCGACGGCGGGGACCCCCGGGGCGATTTCCTCGCCGTAAAGGACGCCGACGGGCGGCCCCTCGTCCTCGGGACATGGGTCCCCCCCGAGGACGGCTCCCTGCGCTGGGAGTTCCGGATTCCTCTCCCGACGATCCTCTCACTCGACGACGTAGTCATAGTCGATCAGGCATCCTGGCCGGACGAGGCCCTCGAGGCGCTGGCCGTCGGGATGCGCCGTCTCGTCGTAGCGCTCCCCGAGGGCGCCTCGCTCGAGACCGTGCCGATCGAGTTCCTCGAAGGCGTCGCGCGCTCTATCGGGTGGCGACCTCCCCTAACGGTCGGAGAGGTCTACGACGAGCTCGGACCGCAGCCGTACGAGACCCCTCCCGAGACCGAGCCCCCGTCGTGAGATCCTTCGACCGCTTCGCCGACGCCGTCGCGGACCGAGCCGCCTCGGCCTACTTCTTCGGCTTCTGCGTCGGGCTCGTCGTAGCCTGGGTGCCGACGCTCTGGCTCATGGACATTGATACGAGCCAGTTGATTATCAACACGGCGACGACGATCATTACCTTTCTCCTCGTCGCGCTCCTCCACAACTCCCAGCACCGTTTCGAGTCGGCCGTGAACCTCCGCCTACAAACGATCCTCGAAGCGCTCCCGGAGGCGCCGGACGAAGTCGTAGCCGACCCGGGACAGATCGCCGAGACCTCGCCGTGAGCGCCTACGACCTCGTCCTTACCCATACCGACTCGTACCGGGAGGATCCGGAGCGCCCGCACCGCCCCTCGTTCTCTCCCCAGTACGACCACCTTCCGCACGTCTCCCATCCTCATGCCTTCGGCGAGCCTTGCGCCGGCCGCTGTACGGAACTCCCTCCTCTGCGTGGCTCTCTCGCGGAATGGGATACCGCCCGGGATCGGCCGGAGATCCTAACCAGTCGGCCGAGACGGTTCTATCCTTCTCTCGGCGAAGAGAAGGAGGCGTAATGCCTATCCAGGATTGCCAATCGGACGGTAAGCCCGGCTTCAAATGGGGTGAATCCGGCCACTGCTATACCTATTCGGCCGGGGATGACGCCTCGCGGTCTCGAGCGAGAGAGAAGGCTCGGAAGCAAGGGGAGGCGGAGCACGCGCACGATAAGGCCGGTTTGACCATTCGCGCCCTGGCGATGACTCCGACCTCGGGCGAGCCGGTAATCGCCGCCGCCGGACTCGCCGTAAAGGCGGAGGATACGGGCCGGGTCCTCCTTCATCAGCGCCCGCTCGACGACGACAACGCCCCCGGGAAATGGGAGTTTCCCGGAGGTCACTGCAACCCGGACGAGGATCCCTTCATCGCCGCCTGCCGGGAGTTCGAGGAGGAGACCGGGATCGAGGTTCCGGATGGCGGCGCCCTCGCCGCGGCCGAGGTCGCGGAGGCCGGCGCCTTCTGCCTCTTTACGCTCGTCATCCCCGAAGAGTTCCCGCTGAACGGAGGGCAGCAGGAGGAGGCGGGTATCGGTAACTGCGCCTGGTTCGACCCCGCCGACGTAGAGGAGTCGGAGATCCTCCGAGAAGAGGCGAAGTCGAATAACTGGACGGCGATCAAGGAGGCCGCGATGAAGCCCGAAGAAGCTACTCCCGAAACGCCGGCCGTCCCCGAGCCGGCGCCGAGCGGTACGGCCGTTTCCGGAGGCGATACGCTCGCTGTACCGCCTCCTACGCCTTCCGGGAGTCCTCCCGCTCCGGAGGCACCGGGCGCGCCGCCAGGCTCCCCAGCACCTACGGAGGACACGCCTCCGGCCCCTACGGCTCCGGTAGCCGGAGACGTGATCCTCTGCCTCCTCCCCGATCCCGACCTCGCCGCGAGTCTCGCCGTCGAGGGGGGAGAGCCTCCCGAGCGCCTCCATCTCACGCTCGCTACCCTCGGCTCCCCGACGACTCTCGAGCGCGCGACGGTCGAAGCGGCCGTAGCCTCGGCGCTCGCCCCCGAACCCGCGGAGGCGGGAGAGGCCGAAGGCGCCGAGCCGATCTCCTCGATCGAGGGGACCTTCGACGGTCTCGCCCGCTTCCCGGTGGGAGACTCCGGTATCCCGGTCGTAACGACGTTCTCGGCCCCGAACCTCGCCGACCTTCAAGGCGACCTCCTCGAGTCACTCGGGACCGCGCTCGACCTCCCCGACCAGGCCGAGGGGTTCCTCCCGCACGTCACGCTCCGGTACGTCGACGGCGATCCTTCGGCGGAGATCCCGCTCGGCCCGCCCCCGGGGATAAAGGCGACCTTCTCCGAGATCGTCCTCGCCTTCGGTGACGTATCCGAGGACGGCAACCTGACGTACTTCGCCATGGACGGCTCCGACTCGGCACCCCCGGCGCCGGCGGAGCCCGAAGTAACCCCGCCGGCCGCTCCTCCGGCGATGGGAACCCGCCGCGCGAGGGCGCGCCGCGTCGGGGAGCTCCAAGTCCCTGCGCCCGGGGCGGACTCCCCCCCGACGTCCGTCCCGGGCGGGGGCGCGCCCGGTTCGGTCGCCCCGGGCGGCTTCGACCCCGCGAACTGCCTCCTTGCCCGAGGGACGTTCGCGAACAACGACTCCGGCTTCGCCTTCGCCTCGGCTCTAAAGGACGGGGCCCCGCTCTGGCCGTCGGTCGATTACTCGGACGCGACCTACCTCCTCTCGGAGGCTCCGGACGCGACGCCCACCGAGAACTACTCCTCGGCGCTCGCCATCGGCGTGACGTGCCTTCCGCTCCAAGCGCAGAGCCATCTACGGATCGTCGTCCTCGAAGACGAGCCCGCCGAGCCGGGAAACCTCGAGCCCGCTCCGGAAGGGGAGAACCCGGCCGATATCGAGAGCCAGGTCGCGGAGGCGCTCGAGGAGATCCTCGGCGAGCCCGAGGGGGCTCCCGGACCGCTCCGCTTCCTCATGCTCCTCCACGTTGAGGGGATGCCGACCGACGAGGGCGGGACCGACCAGGTCCGGAGGCTCTTCGATCCCGGCGCCTACCGCTTCCGGGAGAACGGCGTCGGGCTCCCCGTCCACTGGCGGGACTTCATCGCTCCCGGCCACGACGGCGGGATCCTCGGGGGATGGACGTCCGAGATGTGGCGCGGCGCCTCGCCGGAGGACCTCGCGAACCTCGGCCTTAACGACGACGGGACGCCGGTCGTCAAGGGCGAGACGACGGATACCGAGGAGGTCGAACCGACCTCGGGCGATCTCCCGATGGCGATGGCCGCCGCGGCGATCTGCGCGTGCTCGGATACGCCGACCGCTCCCGTCCGGCCGCCCGCCGCCTGGTTCGACCCTCCCGACCTCGACGGGCCGACGGCGATCCAGGTCACGCCAGAGGGGCGGGTCTTTGGGCATCTCGCCGGTCCGGACTGCTTCCTCTCCGGGAAACCCGGTCCCTGCCTGGCGGTCCGGAAGCATACGAGCCGGGACTTCTCCCGCTTCAACCACGGGGGGGACGACTCGAACGGGGGCCTCGTCACGGCCGAGGGGAAGCAGATCCGGGTCGGCTGTATCACGCTCGCCGGCGGGCACCCGAACCTCGGGCTCTCCGCCTCGGCGGCGAAGAAGGCCTACGACGACACGGAGTCCGTCGCCGCCTTCGTCCGCGCGGGCTGGGACGAGAAGAACGACCTCCCCTACGTCGCCGGAGCGCTCCGGAGCGACCTCCCGGAGGCGAAAGCCCAGATCGTCCGGGCCCTCGGCCTCTCGGGAGACTGGCGTACCCACGAGGACTGGCGACCGGTAGACGGTAAGCCCGAGCTCATCGCCCTCCCGGTCGTCCCGACGCCGGCGTGGGGATTCCGCTCCCAGACCCGGATCGCCGCGGCGGCTTCGGTCGGAGGCGGGGAGTGGGACGGGGAGCTCGTCGACAACGTCCTCGGGATCGAGACCCTCGCCGCGGCGGGAGGAGCGCCTCCTCCGGAGCCGACCGACTACGAGACGGTCCTCGCCATCGCCGCAGCGGCGCTCGACGCCCGGGTCTACGACGCTCCGAGCCTCGACGACCTCGTCGTCTACGGCCCCCGGCTCGAGGAGGCGGACCGGGCGATCCTCGGACGAGGCGCGTGAGGCGCTCTGCGACCCGATGGCGCTTCTACTACGCTCGGGGCCGAAGGGAGCTACGCCTCGGACTCTGGCGGCTCCGGCTCGATCGGGCCTGCCCGGAGTACCGCTGGGTCGAGTTCCGTTGGTGCGTCTGACCGTGCCCGACCGGCCCGTAGGACGACAGGAACTCGAGGTTGAGACGCTTCGCGCCGTCCTTGATCTCGCCCGTGCGGGGACGGCGGCGGTCCTCCGGGCACACCTTCCTCAAGAGGGGGTCTCGCCGGCCGCCGCCGTCTTGGAGCTCGCTAAGCAGGTAGGCCGTATTGCCGATGCGCTGGCCGATCCGGTATGAGCCTAGCGGAGGTCGTCGCCGCCTGGGAGGTCGTCGGAGCGACCGGCCTCCGCGAGGCTATCCATCCGACGGGCGCCGACGGCGGCGCCTACGATGCCTCCGGCGATAAGACCGCCGCGGCGGTTCTCGAGGCCTTCGGGAACCTGCCTCCCGGACCGCTCATCGACTTCGGCGCCGGCGACGGCCGAGTAGCGATCCCGCTCTCCTACCAAACGAACCGGTCCATCCTCGCCGCCGATTCGTCGGCGGCGATGCTCGACCAACTCCGGCGCCGGCCCGCCGGCGGGAGAGGGGTCTCGACTTTCCTCGCCGACGGAACCTCTCCCCTTCCGGAGCGGGCGGCCGGGATCTACGCTATCGCCGTCCTTATCCACCATCGGCACGAGGACGCGGCCCGGATCGTCTCGTCCCTCGCTGACTCCCTCTTCCCCGACGGGAAGCTCGTCCTCGACCTTCCCCTCTATGAGGAGTCCCGGGAGCCGAAGGACTGGATCGACATCGCGGTCTGGACGCTCCCCGAGCTCGAGGAGCTCGCCTCGTCTCTCGGCCTCCGGGTAACCTCGTCGACCGTCTATCCCGGAGCCTTCTCGTGGGAGACGGTCCATCCCCACGACTGGGTCGTCCTCGAAAAGACGTGGCGGTAGACCGGATCGACCTTGGCGGCGGTCACTCCTTCGAGTGGATCGCCGGAGACGCCGACTCCTTCCCCGAGCTCTTTCCCGAGCGTACGTACGAGAGCGACGGTAAGCGCCTCGTCCTCGTCGGGATCATCGAGTACCACCTACGGCCCGACGGCGAAGAGTGCGGCGGCGGAGTGAACTTCTCCCGGCCCTTAAGCCCGAGCCGGTATGAGGCGGAGCGTCCGGTATGGACGGTCGAGGCGCTCGACCCCCTGACGCTCTCGCCGAGCGTCCTATGCGCCCCCGAAAACGGAGGGTGCGGGGCTCACGGGTTTATCCGCGCCGGCCGCTGGGAGGGCGCCTGATGCCGAGGGGGCTCTCGGTCGTCATTCCCTTCCGGGCGACGACCCCGGAGCGAGAACGGAGTAGGGCCTTCGTCGAAGACTGGCTTTACCGGACCCTCGGCGATCCGGATACGGTCCTTGCCGACGATCCGGGTCCGGACTTCAACCGTGGGCGTGCCCTGAACGCCGGAGCCGGAGCGGCTACGGGAGATACTCTCGTCTTCGCCGACGCCGATCTCGTCGTCCCCGGAGACGTACTCCTCGGTGCTCTCCGAGCGGTCGAAGCCGGCGCGGCGCTCGTCGTACCCTTCTCGTCGGTTCTCGGCCTCGGGGAAGCCGCTACCGAGGGGGTTCTCTCCGTCGGCCGGCCACCCTGGGGGCCCTGGGACGATTCGGATATCGAGTACCGCTGGAATCGCCTCTCGACCGGCGGGATCAACGTCCTCCGTCGGACGACCTTTGAGACGGCCGGCGGCTTCGACGAGCGTTTCGCTGGCTGGGGATACGAGGACGCCGCCTTCGCCTCCGCGGTCGAGACCCTCGTCGGTCCGCTCGAGTGGCTCGACGGCGCGGCCGTTCATCTCTGGCATCCGAGAGATCCGACCCGGCGGGGAGACCTACCGAGCGTCGGGAGGGAACTCGTCGGTCGCTACTCCGCGGCCTGGGGCGACGCCGCCGCGATGAAGGCGCTGATCGCTTCCCGGTGAACGAGATCCTCTACCTCTTCGAGCAGACGACCGCGACCTTCGCTCCCGGAGGCGGACCGACCCGGCTTGCCCAGGTCGGGATACTCCCGCCGCTTCCGATCCCACGCTGCGGTCACGACTGGCGCTTCGAGGCGTCCGAGGCGGCGGCCTTCTTAGCGGAGGGTTTCTGCCCCGCCTGCGGTTGCGTCCTCGACCCCTCCTTAACGCAATGGACGTGCGACCAAGCCGAGCTCGATGTCTGTATCCCCTACTTCCCGTCGGGCCGAGGGGCGTGGCTAGGCTACCGCTGCCGGTGCTGTATCGCCGGTTGGGCGCTCGTCCTCGGTCCCGAACGACCGGCGGTCGTCGGGTTCCTTCCTTAACTCAGGGGAGGACCTCGACGGTAATCGTCGGTCCGGGAACGAGCGGGACGGGCCGCGAGGGAACCGGCCTCGGGCTAAGGAGGAAGAGGGCGACGAGGACCGATCCGACGAGGACGAGGTTAAAGGCCTTCCGGGCGAGGATCGACCCGGTCGCGCCGCGAGCCACGCCGAGCGCGGCTAGAGCGATTCCCCCGAGGACGTAGAAGAGGACGGTCACGAGACGACCACCTTCGCTCGGAGCCATCGCTCGTAGCAGTCGGTCTCCCGGGGGCAGGAGATCGTCCCGTCGCCGAGGGTCCGGGGCGTACAGGTACAGGGGCTCTCGTCGATCGGCGACGCCGCGAGAGCGGCTTCCTCCTCGGCCTCGGCGGCGTCGTAGGCCTTCTCCCACTCCTCGGGGACTCCGGTTGTCATAACGGGCTCCTTTCTAAAGCAACGTTTCTTGGACGGCAGACTCGCAAGGATCGGAAGTAGGTTCGTCGTCGATAACCCCGCCGGCCGGAGGGCGCGTCCATCCGAGGAGGACGGTCCGGACCTCGGTCCCCGAGTCCTTGAAGGCGGGTCCGTCGAGCGGGAACCATGTCCCGGACTCCTCGACGGCGGAGCGGAGGTCGGCGATACGGCGGTCCTTCCGGAAGGCGAGGCCCCCCGGAGCGACGGCGAGAACGACCCCTCCGGGCCGGACGCGGAGCATGGCGTGTAGGACGTGAGCGACGTAGGCGAGGCGGTCGGCCTCGGTCGAGAAGGGGGGATTCATCACGACGGCGTCGTAGACCGGCTTCGGCGTATAGGCGAGGAAGTCCGTCGCGACAACGATCCGCCCCGCCTCGACGAGGCGCTCCCGGAACTTCGGGAGGATCTCGACGGCGTCGATCAGCGGGTGGAGGTCTCGGCGCCGGCAGTACCCCTCGACGGCGTCGAGAAGGCTCCCGCTTCCCGCAGAGGGTTCGAGGATCCGGACGAGGTCCCCCTCCGCGCCGGGGATCCTCGGGAGCCGCTCGTCGGTAAGGAGCGCCTCCGCGACCTCGGCCGGCGTCGAGAAGTAAGCGGTCGGGTTCTTCGGCGGCATCTCGCCGGTAGAGAAGACGACGACGAGGAGCGGCGCCGGGTCCGTCTCGAAGACGTGCCCGCCCGCCCGCCGGTTCCACTTCCCGCCGAGGCGGGAGAGGACCTCGTTGAGCGCCTTATAGGTCGGCGGTTCGAAACGGATCCCCTCCGGCAGGAAGTAGGTACTCCCTTCGCACCGCCCGCTTTGGAGGAAGCGGAGGATCGCGGGGTCGACGAGAGCGCTCGCCATCAGAACTGAGTCGTCGAGAAGTCGTCGGTTACTTCGATCGTCGCGGCGTACGACTCCGAGTCGGCGTTGATCTCGGAGACGTTCAGGTAGTCGCCTTCGAGGTTCGCGACGAGGACGGGGCGGTTCGAGTCCAGCTTCCGGAGGGCCTCGATCAACTCGCCGGCGGTAAGAGTCTTCGGCATCTCAGTTCTCTCCTTTCGGCCCGTTCGCGGACCGGTCGGTACTACTTTTGATCGGACGGAAAAGGACCGGTTCGGCCTCGATGATCGTCGCCGGTCCCCGGAGGCGGAAGCCGAGCGAGTCGCCCTCCTTCCGGAGACGCCGGAGGCCGGCCTCCGCGTCGGGCTTATCGGCGTAGGGGCCGAACCAGCCCGACGGAGTCTTCACGATCCAGGGGTTCGCCACCTAGACGTTTCCCTCCTCGTCGGCGTAGACGACCTCGTCCTCGCCGGTCCTCCACGGGCTCTCGTCGCCCGGGTAGGGGATCTCTTCGTCGTCGAACATCTCGGGTTCTCCTCTCCCTTATCGGAAACTTCGGAGGAGGCCGGGGTCCGGGACTACTGCCCGCTCGCTCGGGGCGTCGGGTCCCGGACCCTCGACTTCCTACGAAACCTCCGCTAGTAGCGAGCCTCGGAGCGGTTTCCCTTAGCAGTTCCCGGGAAGCGACCTCACTCCCGAGCGCCCCACCCGCCGGAAGTACCGGCGCTTGGCGTCCTCAGAGGTTATTGGTCGCAGCCTGCCCGAGAGGGATTGGGCTCCCCGCTCCGTCGGCTCTTCCTCGCTCGATCCCGTCTCCTTTCGTAGGGCCGGGGTTCCCCGGACTCGGTTCGTTCTTCTATAACGACTATAGCGTACTCCGGCGGTCGAAGGGAAGGTATTCCGGAACCTAAAAGATTCTTAATCCGAGGGGGGACCGATCTACCTCCGGACGCCCCGCAGTAGGTTATACTCGTTATAGAGTAACCGAGAGAGAGGAAACCGAAAATGACCGAGAACCTCCGGAGCGCCGAGCTCCTTACCGCCGCCTCCGACCTTCTGTCGCCCAAGCCCGCCCGCTACGTCGTCCAGTCCGAATCGACCATCTCCGACGCGGCGCCGGTCTACGAGATCGGCTTCACCGACGACCCGAAGACCGCTTGCGACGCCGTCGCCCGCCTTACGCCCCTCGCCGTTCCGTGCGAGCGCTTCGTCGCTCGGGAGGCGCTCCGTCCGGTTACCGCCGCTCCGACCGCCCGCTACGTCTACGGTTCCGACGGCTCCGGTCGGGACCTCTCGACGGAGGTAAACGTCCTCGCCCTCCTCGACGACGCGGCGACGATCTCCTTCCCGACCTCCTTCCGTCCTCGGCTCGACTCCTTCGTCGGGGAGCAGGACCACGCCGACGGGACTCGGACCGTTCCGCTCCGCCGCCTCGACGCCTAGTTCCCCTCTCGCTACCCTTCCGAGAAAGGAAGTTCCGATGCGTAAAGCCGAAGTCTCGAAAGCACTCGCCGAGGGTCAGAAGACCTTCTACGCCAACGTTAGCGACCGGCGGACCTTGGTCCGCCTCGTAGGAGAGTCTCGGTACGGCGGTTGGGATGCCGTGAATATCTCGACCGGTCGGGCTATCCGTATCAAGACGGCGGCACGGCTGCACGGCGTCGCCCGCTAGTCGGACGCGCTGCCCTCCGAGAACCCCCGGCTCCGGTCGGGGTTCTTGCGTTTCCGAGGTAGCGAGTCGTACACTTCCCGCCAAGCACGCCGGGGCCCGTAGGACCTCCGGAAGCGAGGGCGACGCATAGCGCGTCCGACGTGGCACCAGGGGCCATAGCGCCGTTGGATCTCCGTCCGACGCGAGCGAAAGGCCTCCCTCGATGCGATT
>Ga0193719_10001128_pt1 | contig 10467 bp, 9 predicted proteins | sample U2a2metaG_FD_160103 | JGI IMG/M metagenome (GOLD analysis project Ga0193719, IMG submission 160103) | Soil microbial communities from a riparian zone of the East river system, Colorado, United States - U2a2 | ecosystem: Environmental > Terrestrial > Soil > Riparian zone | place: USA: East River... | reverse complement strand
CATTCCGTTGCTGGCGCACTGGCGGGCGGCGGATGCGGCGCTGTCCACCAAGATCGCGGAGCTGTTGTTGGCGCGCGCGTTCGCGGAGCTGCAGCTCGCGTCCGACTTCTGTAACGGCATCCCGCTGAGCAACGCCGCGGGCTCCGATGGCAGCATCATCTATGGCGATCCGCTGACCGTCGATTCCGTCTTCAATGTCGCGATCGCGAGCGCCGATTCTGGAATCGGATTGGTCACTCTCACCGACACCGCGAGCGTCGCCGTTCTGAGCGCTCTGAGAGTGATCAAGGCGCGCGCGCAACTCGGTCTCGACCAGAAGGCGGCCGCCGCGACAACGGTCGGTCCCGTGCTGACGACTTTCAGCTATAACCACACGTTCTCGACCAACGCTGGCACGAACTCCATCTGGAGCATCGCGCGCAGCAACCGTCGGTATCTCGTGGGCGACAGCATCGAAGGAAACGCGCGGAACATCCTGGTCGCGAACGCGATTCCGTATTTCTCGGCGGCCGATCCCCGTGTGCCCGCCAACTTTACCATCGCCACGGTCGCTGGAAAGCCGGATACCACAAAGTCTCAGGACGGCTTGACTCTCTCGCGTACGACGACTCTGTACGACCAAACAACGTCGATCGCGGTTGCCAATGGCATCGACGCACGGCTCATCGAGGCCGAGGCAGCTCTCGCCGCTGATAATACCGGCAACACGATGATCCCGATCCTCAACGGCCTACGCGGTACGGCGCGCACGATCGGCACCGTGACCGTCCCCGTGATGACAGCGCTTGCCAACCCGGCCACGCTGGCTGCTCGTCAGGATCTGTTCTTCCGCGAGAAGGCGTTCTGGACGTTCACGCGCGGACAGCGGTTGGGCGACATGCGTCGGCTGGTCCGTTACTATGGCCGCGTTTCGACCACCGTGTATCCCGAAGGCGCACATTACCGCGGCGGCGTCTACGGAACGGACCTTCAGCTTCCGATTCCACAGGAGGAGCTGAACAACCCGAAGTCGAAAGGATGCACTGACCGCCTGCCCTAGAGCTCCAATGGCACGACAAATGGGCGGCGCCGGAAGCGCCGCCCGTTTTTTTTCAACCCCCCAAGGGCTACGATGCTGGGTCCGGTTTTGGCCCCCTTGCGGATGAGTGACTCCGGCGACACGCTAAGAGAAAGGCGGAACACCTCGATGCCGAGACTGACCAACAAGGAAAAGCATACTCGCCCCTCCGGGGGCGAGCGCGTCTTCACCGACGCGTTCGGGCGCCTCTGGAGCGCTATCTCACACTCCGATACTCACGGCGTCACCGTCGTGTTCACGTGCATCACGGAAGGCCGACAGTCCGGGCGGGCGATCGCGATCGACCTGCCCGAGGAGGTCGGCGACGTGGGAGATGAAACGCTGCGCGCGTGGCTCGAGGCGGCCCCGCGCATCGGCAGACTGACCTGAGCCTCACACGGGAGCAGCACAATGCGGGAGTATCAAGGCGCGGAAATCCGAAACATCGCGGTGGTGGGACACGGGGCGAGCGGAAAGACCTCATTGGTCGATGCGCTCGCCTTTGTGTCGGGATCCAGTAAACGCCACGGATCCGTCAAGGACGGAACCGCCCTCACCGACTACTCGGCCGAAGAGACCGAACGTGGCTTTTCCATCAATCTCGGGTGCGCGTTCGCCGAGTGGATGGACGCGAAGATCAATCTGATCGACACGCCGGGATTTCTGGATTTTCAGGGCGACGCCGTCGCCGGTGTCGCGGCCGCGGATGGCGCGCTCTGTGTCGTCAATGCGAACGCCGGAGTCGAAGTGGGCACGGAACGCGAGTTCCGCGAAGCCGTCCGGCGCAAAGACCCTGTGCTCTTCGTGGTCAGCCTGATGGACAAGGAGCACGCGAACTTCGACCGCGCGTACGAGCAGATCAAGCACAAGCTGACCAACAAGGTCATCCCGGTTCAGATCCCGGCGGGCTCCGGCCCGGATTTCCATGGCGTCCTGAACCTGTACTCGAAGAAGGCACACATCTACAAGAAGGGCTCGAAGTCGGGACAATTCGAGGAAAGGGACGTGCCAGCGGAGCATCAAGCCACTTTCGACAAGTACTACCAGGAGTTGATCGAGACCGTCGCGGCGACGGACGATTCACTCCTCGAGCGGTACCTGGAAGGCGGCGAGATCGGCCGGGAAGACGCGGTTCGCGCGATGAAGGAAGCAATGAAGCGCATGGAGCTCTTCCCGCTCTTCTGTGTGTCGAGTGAGCTCAACGTCGGCGTGCAGGCGGTTCTTTCCACGGTCGTCGAACTCATGCCCAGCGCGTTCGACATGGAAGAAGTCCACGGGTTCAAGGGGGCCGAGGGCGACCACACGGTGGAGATTCACGCGAAGGATGACGGCCCCTTTGCCGCGCAGGTCTTCAAGACGATTTCCGAGCCACACGTCGGCGACGTGAGCTACTTCCGCGTCTATTCAGGTACCGTCAAGAATGGCGATGAGGTTTACAACGCGACCCGCGGCGCCGCCGAGAAGTTGAACCACCTGTCGATCAGTCAGGGAAAGGACAGAACCGAGATAACGAAGCTGCACGCCGGCGACATCGGCTGCGTGGCGAAGCTCAGGAACACCCACACCAACGACACACTCTCCACCAAGGAGCATCCGGTCCGGCTGCCGCAGATCGACTTGCCCGAAAGCCTGGTGCAGCTCGCGGTGCACGCGTCGAATCGCGCCGACGAAGAGAAGCTGCAGGCTGGCTTGCACAAGGTCCACGACGAGGATCCCACTTTCCAGATGCACTACAACCCCGAGACGCACGAGACGATCGTGGCCGGCATGGGGGAGCGACATCTGGAGGTGACGATGGCGAAGTTGCGCCGCAAGTTCGGCGTCACCGCCGAACTTACACGTCCACGCATCGCATATCGCGAGACGCTCAAGGCGAAAGGCGACGGTCAGGGTCGTCACAAGAAGCAGAGCGGCGGCCGCGGCCAATTCGGCGACTGCTGGGTGCGTTTCGCTCCGTTGCCTCGAGGAAAAGGATACGTCTTCGACGACCAGATCGTCGGTGGTTCGATTCCGCGTCAGTACATTCCGGCCGTGGACCGGGGGATCCAGGAGGCAGCCGTGCGCGGCGTTCTCGCCGGATTCCCGCTCGTGGATTTCAAGGTCGAGCTGTACGACGGGTCCTACCACACCGTGGACTCGAACGAGATGTCATTCAAGATGGCTGGCATTCTCGCGTTCAGGGCAGTTGCGTCCAAGTGCAAACCGGTGTTGCTCGAGCCATTGGACGAGATCGAGGTGCTTTCCCCCGACAGTTACATGGGCGACGTGCTGGGCGATCTCTCAAGTCGCAGGGGGCACATCCTCGGCACGGAGGCGGTTGAGGACACCCAGGGTGGGCTCACGGGATACACGCGTATCCGCGCGATCGTACCCCAGGCTGAGCTTCACTTGTACGCGTCGACGCTCCAATCAATGACGCAAGGTCGAGCGACCTATCTGCGGAAATTCAAAGGTTATGAAGAAGCGCCACACGAGGTCGCGCAGAAAGTCATCGCGGAGCACGGGAAGGAGAAGGAGGAAGAGCTGGTCGGGGCGTGAAGGGCCAAACAAGAACGGCGGAATGGGAAATCGGAATGGGAATGGGCGCCTGAAGAGTCTGTCCTCGCGCCCATTCCCATTCCTATTCCGCCTTTGGTTACTTCAACGTCGTCACCAGTATCGCGCCGCTGAAGTGCGTTCCGCCCCACCGGAGATCGGCGTCGGCTGGTGCGATGTACCGAATCAACCGAACGCGGTCCAGCGGGATGTAGTGCAGCGATTCCGCGGTGCCGAACGGCAGGTCGTCCAGGTAAACGCTTATCGGTGGCGCCGAAAAGGCCGGGATCGGACTCGCGCCTCGTCGCCTGAGAAACTCCGGCCGAAGTTGGCTGACCGCCTGGTACGCATCGGTGACACGCGATGCGACGATTTCGGCTGCAGTGATCACGTCTCGACCACCGCCGGAAAACGCCGGACGATTGGACGATGTTGCAGCAGCGCAGGCAGTCAATGAGACGCCCACAAGCACGTACGAAACGCGCCGCCACATAGAACCTCCTCAACCGGAGCTAACCGGTCCGGCACGGTCGAACGATTGTGGTGTAAAAAACTCTCTCGCAATCTCGGGAAAGGCATTTCCAATGCCACTCAATTTCCATCGGGCATGCATCGATACTTGCCCTGCCAGCGCACCCGGCTCAGTATTGCGGCGTGTGATCCACTTCACAGGACGGTGTGAATGAAACGTCTGATCGGCTATGTCGCGCTGTCACTTACCCTCGCCGCGGCCGGCGGATGCGCGAGCTCGAAGGGGACGTCACAGTCCGGAACGGCGGTGCGCCGCTCAAGCGATTCGATCAGCGCCGAGGAGCTCGCGGGGACGGGCGCAGTGAACGTCTACGATGCGATCCAGCGGCTTCGGCCCCAATGGCTCACATCTTCGAGAGTTCGTCGCGGCGGCTCGGGCGACGATCTCGTGGTGTACCTCGACAGCAACCGGTACGGAACCATGGGATCGCTCCGCCAGCTCTCGCTCGGCGGAGTCCAAGAAGTCCGCTACTACGGTGCCAGCGAGGCCACGAATCGGTACGGAACCGGACACACGGGTGGCGCAATCCTCGTCATGATGTCGAAATAGGAAACAGGAAGGAGGAGACAGGAAACATTCCTCCTTCCTGTTTCCTCCTTCCTGTTCAGGAGCCCGTCTTCCGGCTCTTGGCTCGCACCTGTTTTTTCTGCGCCGCACGCGACGCGATGCGGATGGGCACGATGTCTTCCGCATCGCAGCCGATGCTGACTGGCTGTCGAGGCTGCTTGTACACGAACCGCTTGCCTTCGTAGTTCCGGAAGATCACCTCGTCCTCATTGATCTCCTCGACGTACTCGGGGAGTAGCGGCACCTTTCCGCCTCCGCCCGGAGCGTCGATGACGAAGTGCGGGACGGCGAGTCCCGATGTCCACCCGCGCAACGCTTTGATGATCTCGAGTCCTTTCTCGACGGTCGTGCGGAAGTGCTCTCCACCCGCCACCTGATCGGCCATGTAGATGTAGTACGGGCGCACCCGCGCCTTCATGAGCTTTTGCATCAGGTCTTTCATGACTTCGGGGCTGTCGTTCACTCCCCGCAGCAACACCGTCTGACATCCCAACGGGACGCCGGCATCCGCAAGTCTACCCAGCGCGGCGACCGCCGCTGGCGTCAGCTCGCTCGGGTGATCAAAGTGCGTATTCATGTAGACGGGATGGTACTTCTTCACCATCTCGCAGAACTCCGGCGTTATCCGCTCGGGCAGGTGCGACGTGATCCGGCTGCCGATGCGGATGATTTCCACGTGCGGGATTGCCCGCAACCGCTGAAAGATGTGTTCCAGTCGACGATCCGAGAGCATCATCGGATCGCCGCCGGAGAGAATGATGTCCCGAATCTGCGGGTGTGAAGCGATGTACTCGAAGGCCGACTCGTATTGGTTGAGTGGGATCTTCTCCGGATCGCCGACCTTCCGGCGCCGAGTGCAGAACCGGCAGTACGACGCGCATACCGGACTGACCAGAAACAGCACGCGGTCCGGATAGCGATGCGTGATGTTCGGGACCGGCGAGTCGCCATCCTCGTCCAGCGAATCGATGACGCCGTCCACGATGTCGAGCTCCTGCATCGTCGGGACGTATTGATTCCACATCGGATCGCCCGGTTCCTGGATGAGATCGAGCGCGGCGGGCGTGATGCGCATCTGAAAGTTGTCGAAGGCCGGCTGCAGCCCATCGACGTCGATCTCGCGATCGGCAACCTCGGCGCCAAACCGCTCAGTCACATACGCGTGCAGTTTTGCCAGGCTGTCGATGCTCTGATGAACGGTCTTCTGCCAGTCACTCATATGCCTACGCAGGAAGAGGACGGGCGGCCACGCTGCCGCCTGGGTCGCCAGACCCCATACGCTTGCTGAGTACAACCCGGTCATCGCCGGGCGCGTAAAAATCGCGAAGCCGCGCGGCTTCTTCGTATCCGCGCCTGTGATAGAACCGTCGCGTGGGCGCATAGTCTTCACGCGAGGATGTCTCGATCAATACCAGCCGCGCGCGGCGCGATTCCAGCCGCCGCTCGACCTCGGACATCAACGTCGCTCCCGCGCCGCCGCGTTGCGCGCTGGGATGGACCGCGATCCAGTAGAGGTCATAGGTCCGGTCCGTCGCCGGGGTCGCGCCGAAGCAGGCGTAGCCGATGAGCGTGTCGGCCTCGAATGCTCCGATGAACTCATAGTCGGAATCCGCAACGGCGGAATGGGAGTGGGAGTCGGAATGGGCACCGCGTCCCGTCTCTGGCCCATTCCCATTCCTAATTCCCATTCCGCCTTTCGCGGCATCATCGAACAACTCGAGTGCCACCGCGATCTCGGCCTCGGAGAAGGCTCCCGTGGCGCGAACGATTTTCTCGATCTGTTGACGATGCTCGGGCTGCAGCGGTCCGATGTTGATCGTCGCCATCACCTAGTGCCGCCGGCGAACAGCTCCAGCTCCGGCGCGGCGCCCACCTGCATTCCCGACAACTGCTGCGCCAGCACCCACTGGACGTACTGAGGCTGCTGGTCGCGTCTCCGTGAGAGGCCGAGCTCCGTGATCGTGCGTACGAGCGTGGCATACTCGACGCCGGCCGTGCGCGCCATCCGCGCGAGACCCGCATCCGGCGCGATGTCCGGATTCGAGTTGACCTCGAGGATCCACGGCTGGCCGTTGGCGTCGAGCCGCATGTCCACGCGGCCGTAACCGTGACCGCCCACCAGACGCCAGGCCTCGAGCGCAACCCGGCGCACTTCGTTGGTGCTCCGCGCGGGCAGCTCAGCGGGACACCGTGGTTGGGCGCCGAGGTCCTCATCGCTCCCAGTCTCCCACTTCGACCGATACGTGACCATGCGCCACATGCCTTTCGGCATGGCGGTAAAGTCGATTTCGGCGATCGGCAGGATCGTGTCCCCGACGATGCCGACGTTCAACTCGCGCCCGTCGACGTACCGTTGCACGATCACTTCATCGAACGTCTGCAGCATCGCCTCGACGCGAGCTTTCAGAGCGCGCGCCGTGCGCACCACCGACCGCTGCTCGACGCCGATCGAAGCATCTTCCGCCGCCGGTTTCACGATCGCCGGATAACCGACGCTCCGCACCCGGCTTCCGCGTCGGAGCGTGATCCAGGGCGGAACCGGCAGCCCCGCCTGCGCGAGCACAGCGTTGACGACGTGCTTTCGCAAACACAGCGCCGTGGTATAGCTCGAGCTTCCGGTGTACGCGAGGCCGAACAGTTCCAGGACGGAAATGACCGGCGGCTCCATTTCGGCCACCCCGTCGATCCCCTCACACATGTTGAAGGCGACGTCGAACCGGCCGCGCTTGATCCGGTCGATCCATTTCGCCTCGGCAGAGACGGGAATCCGGACCACGGTGTTCCCTTCATTGATGAGCGCGGTCTCGATTGCTTCGACCGTTTGCAGGATCAGAAGATCCGGCGCGATGTCGAGCGACGATCCTCCATCGAACAGGAGCGCGACTCTCATCGCCTGGTCCCTCCCCCCCCGCTCCCACCTGCTCGACGCCCACGGCCCAGCCGAACTCCCTGTCGCTTGGCAGCCGCGATCACGCAGCTCTGAATCAGCTCCTCGTAACTCAACCCCGCTGCCGCCGCCGCCTTGGGCAGGCAGGAATTCTCCTCCGGATTCGGGAGAATGCCGGGAAGCGGATTCACTTCCACGATGTTCGGCATGCCGAGCGCGTCGAGCCGGACGTCAACCCGCGACCAATCGCGGCATCCCAACGCGTTGTAGGCACGGAGCGTCACTTGTTCGATCGCCTCACGCAGGGTCGCGTCGATCGACGCCGGGCACTCGAACATCTGGAGCGGACAGTCGGGCGTATCCCATATCCACTTGGCCTCGAAACCGTAGATCGGCAGGGCGCCTTCAGGGAGCGCGTCGAAGCGCATGCCGACGATCGGCAAAACGCGCGCGTCCCGTCCGTTCCCGACCACTCCGCACGTGAATTCGGCGCCGGGAAGGAATTCCTCGAGTATGACCGCTTGTTCATAGACCTCGAGCAACTCGGCGACACAAGGAAGAAGCTCGCCGCCGTCACGGATGTAGTTTCGCTCGGTGATTCCCTTGGACGAGCCTTCCTGGACCGGTTTGGCGAACAGCGGATAGCGCAAGAGGCCCGCCCGCTTCACGGCCTTCGCTTCAGCGAGCGACTCGACGAGCGCGAATGGCGCGGTCGGGATGCCATAAAACTGCAGCATCTGCTTCGCTCGGGCCTTGTTGAGCGCGAGCGAGAGCGTGAAGGGGTCGCTCCCCGAGTACGGAATCCCGAAGAACTCACAGATGGCCGGGACGTGCGCCTCGCGATTCTGGCCCGTCAGTCCCTCGGCCATGTTGAAGACGATATCGGGGCGGGCTTCCCGTAACCGCTGCGGAAAATCGGCCGACGCCTCGAGGCGAACGACGTCGCCCAAGCCGCTGAGCGCCCGCTCGACCGCCGCGATGGTCTCCGGCGAGTCCCATTCGGCGTACGCGTCATCGGCGCGAGCGACGGAAGGATTCCGCTCGACGCTGACGGCGGCGGCCGTGGTTCCCGAGCGCGCGCCTAATGCGCGCCCGAAACTGGGCGGCTCTTCGTCAACTGAGCCCGCGCTCGACGTTCCGGGGACGATCAGCTGTCCCTCGAACTCTGTCGAGTCGTCTGGTTTCTGGTTGTATGCGAATCCGATGCGCGTCATCCGGTCCCGGTCACCGGTGTTGCTCTTCACTCGCTGAACATTGGCGGGCAAGAGCGATGCCATGCGCTACGACGCGGTCAAGATAGGAAAATATTTTTTCGCGCGCAACGATTTTCTTTTGGAAAAAAACGGAATCGGAATCGGGATGGGAATGGAATCGGCGAAAAAGTTTTCTCGGCGCCCATTCCCATTCCGATTTCCCATTCCGCCGTTGGTCTCAGACCTTGTGATACTCCACTCGCGCCGCCTCGCGCCGATCCTCTGCGACGTAGATCACGAAATCGGAAAAGAATCCGAGCGCCTCGCTCTGGAGCAGACGCAACGCGACGAGGCCGAGTCGGCGGATCTCCATCTCCGCGCCCTCGCCCGTGCGAAGCTCGAGCATCGTCCGCCACGCGCGTGCGTTCCCAGTCACGACGATTTTGGTCTCTGTGGCGTTCGGCAGCACCGCCCGCGCTGCTTCGCGCGCCATTTTCCGTCGATGGACCCGGTCCGCGATCCAGCCGTAGCGTTCCATGAGCTGCTCGACGAGCGCTACGTAGGTCCGCTGGGCTCCTTCCACCTCCTGGCGCCACCTTTTTTCCAGCGCCTCGTCGCCGATGATCGCCGGTGGAACCACGAAACTGGCGTTCGACTCGTCGACGTATCGCTGTGAAAGCTGGGAGTAGGCGAATCCCGCTCGATGTCTCACTAACTCATGCGTCAGCGACCGACTGACGCCCTCGAGCAGCAGCGAATAGTTCGCGTGCTCGAGCACACTCCCGTGTCCCTGCTTCTTGATGTTCTCCAGGTACTCGCGTGTCGGCCGCTTGGCTGGATTGGCCTGGCTCATGTAGCAGAGACGGCCGGCGAACTCCGCCAGATGCTCGCCATCCGTACCCTCGCCGAGCCATACGACCGGCAGATGGGCCGGCTCCTGGAAGTGAGGCCGGGCGAGCAAAGTGACTCTCGGTTCGTAAAAGAGTTCCATGGCCGCGAAAACTACAACAGGTCCAACCTGAACCGAGAGTAGGCGCGATCACGCTCCACAACTGACAGCGCGCGATGCGCCGCCGGCGGAAGCGGATCCAGCGTAGGGTCGTACTTCACCACATCGATCGCTTTCTGGTCCGGCAGTGCCACCTTCACGCCGGGATTGAGAATGTTCGCCGGATCGAAGCTTCGTTTGATCAGTGCGAAACGCTCGAGCGCGTCGCGACTCCAAACCCGATCGAGGAGCGGAGTGCGCAGCCGGCCGTCCCCGTGCTCGCCCGTCAAGGTTCCGCGGAGCGTAGCCACGAGCTCGGTTACCTCGCCCAGGATTCTTTCGACGCGTGTCCGCCAGTCGGAGCGGCCGACGTCGAGCAACGGATTCACGTGCACGTGGGCGTCGCCGGCATGGCCGAAAATGACGCCGCCCGTCTCGGCTCGTTCCAGAATCGCGCGAACGCCACGGACGTATGCGGCAAGCGCCGTCGGCGGGACGGCGGAGTCCTCGATGAATTGCATGGACCGCAGCGAGGGGTCTATTCGCGCGATGGCGGGACTTGCGGCGTGCCGGAAAGACCAGAGCTCGGCTTCGCGTCCCGGACCACTCGCAACGATCGCGTCGTCGGCCCTCCCCCCCGCGGGCCCGCCGCCTCTCGACCGAAACAGCGACCGCAGGCGATCGACCATCTCCATCGCCGAACTCGCG
>Ga0193719_10001126_pt1 | contig 10476 bp, 7 predicted proteins | sample U2a2metaG_FD_160103 | JGI IMG/M metagenome (GOLD analysis project Ga0193719, IMG submission 160103) | Soil microbial communities from a riparian zone of the East river system, Colorado, United States - U2a2 | ecosystem: Environmental > Terrestrial > Soil > Riparian zone | place: USA: East River... | reverse complement strand
TACTCCATGAGTGGTCGATGCAGGGAACAGAGGGACAGAACGTCCTTCCCGCTTCCATTTAGCGCAGGCGCGTCGTTGCTTCTGGTTGGCGGGGGCTGGGGAATCGCCACCGGTCTGGTCGAAGCTGCCGGCCTACTTGTGTTTCAAAGGCTAAACTGGGCCCGATGGGGTCCGATGATGCATGTCTCCAAAGAGATTTTCTGGATTTCGCCGGTGGTCGATGCCATTTTCTTTTTCTCGCTGGCGTTGCTGTGTAGCCTGCTGGCTCGATTCGCACCGCGCCTTCCGGCAGGTCGCATAACTGTCTTCCTGCTGACCTTCCTCAGTATCTACGACTGGCTGACGCTAACCAACCGGCTCTACCACCGCGCCTGCCTGCTACTGGCGCTCGGCGCCGCCGTGGCGTTCGCTCGTTGGTGCGGCAGGCGGGAAGATGCCTTCTTACAACTTTGCCAGCGGGCTGCACCCTGGGTGTTTGCGGCATGGGTGCTGGTGTTCATCGCGATCCAAGGCGGCCGGTGGGTGCACGAGCGGGTGGTTGTGGCCCAGCTGCCGCCAGCTGCATCCGACGCGCCTAACGTGCTGGTGGTTGTTGTAGACACGTTGCGTGCCGACCATGTTTCTGGGTATGGCTACACCCGGCAGACCACGCCGAACCTCGATCGCCTTGCACAGCAAGGGGTGCGGTTTGAGAACGCGATTTCTACCAGCTCATGGAGTTTGCCTTCCCACGTCTCTCTCGTCACCGGACGGCATCTGTTCGAACACGGAGTTGGCAATGTCCAGCCGCAACCGTGGCTGGGATGGGAGGGACCAAGCCTCGGAGGTTTTGCAACGTTGGGCGAAGCTCTGCAGCAGAAGGGTTACCGCACCGGAGCATTTTCCGCTAACCGGACTTATTTCTCGCGTGACCTCGGCTTCGGAAGAAGCTTTGTTCACTTCGAAGACTACTTTCACTCCCCTGCCGACATGTTCGTGCGGACGCTCTACGGCAGGGAGTTTGCTCGCATTTATCTCAAGCGCAGCGACCACAGCCTGGTCAAGCGCACACTCCGGAAGCTTGGTTGGACTTCCCTGCTCGATCAGGATGCGGAGGGCTCCGGCAGCTACGGCGGCGGGTTCGGAATCCGCAAGCGCGCTGACGTGGTGAACAAAGAAGTAATGGACTGGATCGGCGGCGACCGAGGGCGGCCCTTCTTCGCCTTCCTAAACTATTTCGATGTCCATGATCCCTACGGCGGGCCACGGACCTACCCGAGACCTGCATGGCCACAACAGACCGACATCGACGCCTATGACAATGGGGTGAAGTACGCGGATGATTACCTTCAGCAACTGATGGAGGATCTGCACCAGCGGGGCTTGGCGAACCATACGCTGGTCGTCATCACCTCAGACCACGGCGAGTCTCTGGGCCAGCACCACTTGCAAACCCACGGGCGAGCGCTTTTCTGGGAACTGATCCACATCCCTCTGGTTATTTATTTTCCCGGGCACGTTCCTGCCGGTGTAGTGATAGAAAAGCCCGTGAGCAACGCGGCCGTCCCCGCCACAGTTCTGAATTTGGTAGGAGCGGACGACTCTAGGTTTCCCGGACCTGCACTCAGCGCACTTTGGAGAACGCCAATGGTGGAAACGCGATGGCCCGACCCGCTCGCCGAACTGGCGCAGAACAAGTATCCGGGCAAGGTCGACAGGGAGGCAGATCAACTCGTACCCACCGCGACCAGCGGCGCGATGCGTTCGATCGTCAGCTCACAGTGGCAACTGATCTCGCACGACAAACTCGGTGATCAGCTGTACGACTGGACGCGCGATCCCGGAGAGTCCACCGACCTAATCTCGACCCCGGAAGGCAAAGTCTCCGCCCGTAGCCTGAGATTAGAGATGGAAGGACTGATGAGGCCAACGGAAAAGAGGTGAATCATTCGAGAGCATCGGCTCTCCACCACTCAAGTAGAACCGCTGAATAAGAAAAAGAGGTAAGCGGCGTTGCCTACCTCTTCGTGGGGTGAACTCCTCAAAACTGCGACCGGGGAAAGCCACGTCTTGAGGTACTAAAGTTGCCCCAAGTTAGTTGCTAAGACGATCGGGCGCAATACTGGAAAAATACTAGAATCCGGCGAGCGCTTTGATCCCCTTGGATTCCACGCATTCGTAAGCGCGGCCTGCGGCGAGATTCTTGTACTCTTCGGCGCGGCCGTTTGGCCAATCGATCACCAGGCGATCGATCGTATCGCTTTTTCCCAAGCCAAAGGTCAGAGGCAGCTCCGATTGCGACAGATAACTCGATCCTCCTTTTACCAGGCGGGACTGACTGGACTCGCCTTGAAAAATCCGCACCGTGGCTCCAATTGCGTCACGATTCGATTTGGTGCCGGCCAGGCGAATGCGCACACTTTTATTTCCCGCGAGATGGTCGTTTCGATAAAGATAGGCTGGGCCATTGTTGGTGGTGATCAACAGATCGACATCGCCATCGCGGTCAAAATCGCCGTAGGCGAGTCCTCGCCCCACTTTGGGTTGACCGAAGCCAACGCCGATTTCGCTGCCCACATCGTGAAATTTGCCGCGCCCATCGTTCAGGAACAGTTGTGGGGACTGCGCGTAGCCGACGCCTCGAACATCGCGCACTGTGTCATCAATGTGTCCGTTCACTACTGCCAGATCGAGTGATCCATCGAGGTCGGCATCGAGAAACACGCACCCAAAGCCCAACCTGTCTTTGGAGGCGAGACCCACGCCGCTCTGGGTAGCTACGTCCGCGTAACTTCCGCCGCTTGCGAGGTAAAGCCCAATCATTTCGTTGTCGAAATTGGTAATGGCTACGCCGGAGGTACCCGAATTATTGAAGTCGGCGACGTCCACGCCCATGCCAGCGCGAGCTTTGCCCTCGCCGCTAAAAGCGATGCCGGCTTCCACCGCGACATCTTTAAATGTTCCGTTGCGCTGATTGCGGTAAAGCTTGTTAGGCTGTGTGTCATTTGCCACGAGCAGATCCGGCCAGCCGTCCTGATCGTAGTCGAGCATGGCCACACCTAGGGACTTCGAACTGCTGTCAAAAACTCCGCTGCTCGGCGTAACATCCTCAAACTTCCCGTTGCCCAGATTGTGAAAGAGCCAGCAAGTCTCGCCGCGGTACGCTTCCGGCGTGCAATAGGACTTCCTTTTGCCGTCCGGGCTGCAAAACACATCATGCTCGGGAGCCCATTTCACGTAATTGCAGACAAACAAATCCAGTAAACCGTCGCGATCGAAATCGAACCACAGCGCGGATGTGCTGAATGCCTGCCGTCCTCCCAGTCCGCTGGCTTTGGTGAGGTCAAGGAACGTGCCCTTACCGGTATTCTTGAACAAACGATTTTGGCCAACGCAGGTCACGAGAAGGTCAGGATAGCCGTCGTTGTCGTAATCTCCGACCGCTACACCCATGCCATACATCTCGATATCGAGACCAGCGCGGCGCGTGACATCTGAGAATGTGCCGTACGATTATTGCGATAGAGCTTCAGCGTGCTGCGCTCGCGCTTGTGTCCCGGCCAGTCCATCCCATTGATGAGAAGAATGTCCTGCCAGCCATCCCCGTCGTAGTCCAGAAATGCACAACCAGCGCCCAGCGTTTCGGGAAGCAGTTTGCCGCCGTAGGCCCCGCTGTTGTGACGGAACTGCACCCCAGCCCCGGAAGTTACATCAACCAACCGAAACTTTGGCGACGATGGTGGCGCGGCCAGCGCATCCAGCAGCCGGCCGGAAGCGGATGCAAGGCCCGCCACGCCGAACAGAAATCGGCGCCGGTTCACGGAAGATTTACCAGCCCGTTGCGGATGGCGTAGACGACCAGTTCCGCAGTCTTGTGGATGCCCAACGCATCCATGATGTTGGCACGATGAACCGCCACGGTATTCGCGCTCAGATCGAGCACCGTCGCAATTTCCTTGTTGGATTTCCCGTCTACAATCATCTGCAGGATTTCGAGTTCGCGAGGGGTGAGATGTTCGTCGCGCTCACCCTTGAGAGCGGCCGGACGAGGGAGCTGAGAATCCAGCACGGTTTCTCCCGCTACCACTCGCCGGATCGCCGCTCCCAATTCCAGGTCCACAGCATTCTTGAGAACGTATCCGCGCGCGCCAGCATCCAGTGCCTGGCGTACTAGGGTTTCCTCGGGATGCATGCTGAGCATGAGCACCAGAGTTTGTGGCTGCTTTTCGAGAATCTTCCGTGTGGCTTCCAGGCCGTTCATTTTCGGCATGGCGCAGTCCATGACCACCACTTGCGGGTGCAGTTCCCGGGCCAGGCGCACGGCTTCTGTGCCATCGCCTGCTTCGCCTGCCACGACGATGTCCAGCTCATCTTCAAGAATGCGCCGGAACCCGCGCCGTACCAGGCTATGGTCATCCACCAACAAGACAGTAATTTTATCCGCCATGTGAATCCTGTTTCTCCCCCATATTTTCCCTTGGGATGGTGAGGCGAATCAGCGTACCACCCTCCGCGGGCTGGGCAAATTCAAGGGAACCACCCAGCAGTTCCGCTCGCTCCCGCATCGCCACCAATCCAATTCCCTGCTTCCTTGCCTGCACCGTGAAACCAATGCCATGATCTTCCACTTGCAGCTCCAGATGTTTCGGCAGAAATCGCAAACGCACCCAGGCTTCTTTGGCTCCGGAATGACGCGTCACATTGTTCAACCCTTCCTGCAACACGCGATACACGTGGATAGCCGCATCGCCATCCACGGGAAAAGCCGTTCCCGACTTCTCATAGGATAGGTGAATACCCGCCTGCCGTTCCACCACCGGCAAATACCAGTCGAGAGTACTCTCGAGGCCAGATTCGTCGAGCATTACGGGATGCAGAGCCTGGGAAAGACTGCGAACCTTGTCCAAAGTGGCTTGCGCGATTTCGGCAACTTCACGCAGATCCGCCCGCAACCGCGAACCCTCCGGCACCTGGTTGCCGGCGCGCGAGAGCATAGCACCTACCGCGGTCAAAATCTGCCCAAATTCGTCGTGCAGCTCGCGGGAAATGTGACGCAAAGTGGATTCCTGAGTGGAAATCAATTTCTGTGCCAGCTCACTACGCTGCGCGGAAAGGGCAGCGAGTTGCGCAAACAACCGCCGGTTGGAGCGGATCGAATACAGCCCGGTGAGCAGAATTGCTACTAGGGTGAGGGTCAGAAACAGATAGACCTGTCGCTGCACCCGGTCATAGATCTGCCCGATGCGTAAAGCCGCTTGCTCCTCGCTTTCGTTATTCTGCACCAGCAGCCGTGCCACCGCCGTGCTCAGCGCTGCCTGGCGTGCCTGCAACGAGAGCTGAATCTGGGTGCGCGCTTCGTCCGGCTTGCCGTTCGCGGCCAGCGCCAAGGTGCGATCGAGTGCGTCCCAAAACTGGGCAATCGAGTTTCCCAGATACTGACTCTGCTCCGGAGTGCGGTCCGCCACCGCTACCTGTTCCTCCTTACGAAGCGCGTCGTCCAGGTCCGATCGTATGCGCTGGAATTGCGCCGTCCATGCGGTCAAGGGATAGGGTTCGTTATTGTCCAGCATGTCGCGCATGGCCAGGGCCAGGGTGTTGAGATCATTTTGAATGCGAAGCAGTTGGAGTGAATCCTTGCGGTTGCGAACCACCAGATTGTTCTGCAATTCGCGAAGACCAGAAATCTGCCAGGTGATGTATCCCGAACAGGCCACGACAGCGGCCAGGGTAATGATCAACCCCAAGAACAGTCCCGGAGTGGGAGACCGATGAGGCGTATGCGATCGCAGCACGTCCCGAGGATACAATGCGACGATCTGAAGTACCACCCGTCCGCTTTGTACTCGCCCTTGTTTATACTCTGACGGGATCGGGAGACCCATGCGAAGGCTGCTTTCACTCCACGTCAACGCACTCTGCCTACTGGTGTGCATGACCGCAACTAACATCCTGGCGCAGATACGCCCGTCTGATTCCGTAGCAGCGACGGAAAGCATTTACGCCGATTTACTGGACGCTTACGGCGCATTCAGCACGATTGATTCCGGCCTTATGAAGAGCTACGACGGCAGAAACCGTCAGACCTGGGAGCGAACGTACCGTGAAAAGCGTGACGCCCTGGTCGCGCATTTATCCAAGCTCGCCACGGACGGACTCTCCAAGTCCGACCAGCGAGCGGTTATTCTAATGCGCGCCGCACTCTCTGATTTCCCGGCGGATTCTTCGACCCTTGTGCCCCGCGGCAAATGCAAGAGTGCAGAGAATCCACACCTTACGTACGACGCGCTGCGTGCTGCCCTGTATTCGTGTTTCGACAAGCTGGCCAACAATCTCCAGTTCGAGGGCGCGACCGTCAACCGCGTATCCGCATTCAGCTTGCTGGAACAGATCAAGGAACCGGAAAGACGCAAGCGCTTGTTTCTTGCCTTCAATCCGCTGTGGGAAGCCGTGAATGCGAAGGATCAGCCCGACAGCCCGTACCGGCGCATGATCAGGATGGCGTCCGCCGATGCCACAAAACATGCTTCGCCGATCACTGCGGCGGCCGACAGCCTCGGAGTTCGGCCAGCCGACGTCGAAACCTGGCTCGAACACATTCTCGACACCTGGCGCCAGGTAAGCGGCGACACCCCCATCGAGCCGTGGGATTTCCGATATGTGGGTGGACAAACTGCCCGGCTGGTGGATCGGGCCATTCCCCGCGAGTCCCTGCAGAAGATCAGTGAACGCTACTACCACGATCTTGGCGCCGATCTTAAAGATCTTGCAGTCATGTATGACCTCGATCCTCGGCCGGGGAAGGCACCTCTGGCCTACACCGACTTGGTGCGATGTCGCCGCATGATGAACGGCGTCTGGCGGCCGGCGATTGCGCGGGTTTCGGCGAACTACGGGCGGGGTGGCCTTTCCAACATAAATGAACTGGTTCACGAAGAAGGCCACGCGGTTCACTTTGTCGCGGTTCGAGCTCGTCCCGCCTTTACCTATCCGGACAGTCCTCTATTCACCGAGGCCTTCGCCGATGTTCCCTCATGGAGTGTCTACGATCCGGCGTGGCAGCAAAAATATCTGGGCACTTCCGCGTCACCGTCCGCCTCGTTGTGGAACCTTTACTCGGGCGTGATGCTGGATGTCGCCTGGGCTTTGTTTGAAATCAGAATGCTGCACGACCCGGCGGCGGACCCGAATGTGGTATGGGCGGACATCACCGGTCGCTATCTCCATATCGTGCCGCATCCTGAGTATTCATGGTGGGCGGTGCGAGTGCAGTTGATGGATTCTCCCGGCTACATGGTGAATTATGGTTTGGGCGCCGTGATTACCGCCGATATCAGACAGCGCATCCGCCAGTCTCTTGGACCATTTGAGACCGGAGATGCGCGCTGGTATTCCTGGATTTCAGGGCATCTGCTACGGGTGGGCGGAGAATTCGAAACCGCGGACCTTCTGCACCAGTTCCTCGGCCGCTCGGTGTCACCGCAAGCCTTGATTGACGACATGCGAAGGCTGGCTCCATCGCACTGACCTGCGTTGCAGAAATTTCAGTTCTGCTTCGCAGGAGCTGCGTCCATGTCTTGTGGGAACGATTTGAAGGCCACTTCGCGCGATTTCGACGAAGTCTTCTTGTTGGCGTCCGTGGTGTGTTGCGTGAGCGTGCCCTTCAGCAGATAGTACGCTTCGTCCCCCGGGCTCTTGCCCGGCCCGCGTTCGATGATGCCCCTGAATTCGTACCATACGCCGTGCACCGTTTCCGTGGTGAAGCTCAGTTTCTTGCCGTCGAGCGCACCAGGCTTGAAGAAATGATCGAGGAACTCGCCGTGATCGCTCTCCAAGTCGCCATAACGGGAAACAAACCCGGTCACTCGGCCTGCATCTTCGATCGTGAGTTGTACAAATTCGCCATCCTGCAAAAAGGAATACATCCCGGAGTAGTCTTCCGCCGGTCTGGTAACAGGTGTCCTCGAGTTTGGGCTCTGCGCCACCAGCACAGTACACAAGAGCAACATCACCGGAATCATTTTATTCAGTCTGCCCATGAGGGTATTAAAACATGGAAAACTGCTGGGAAACGGCGGCACTGAACCACAGCTTGACCTCCCGCCAATGCAAGACGGGCCGGTGTGCGTGAACTCGCGAGTATGTGGCCGCCTAGCGCGAGGGCTATAATCAATTTTTTGCCCCTGCGGCCTACTTGATGAAACCAGCCTCTGTGCTTTTGGAATCCACACCCGAACCCTTGCCAGAAGCCGCGTCCTCGCCCGCATTCCTAGTGGACTTGCCCGCCTGGCACACGGTCTTCTTCCGCAATCTGCTCGACCTGTTTTGTTCCGTTCAGCAGGCTCCTTTCAAACCATCCTCCCCGCCGGGCTCGTTTTGGCCGGACGTTTTCGTTACGTCTCGTCCGCCCTGGAGCCGATTTGCGTTGTCGGTATTCGGTCACGTCGCGGCGTGCGCGGCGCTGTTAGGCTCCATACAGCTATGGCCACAAAAGCCGCAGGTTGTGGTGAGCCCCGCCTTCAGCCGGGCCGACGTAATCTACTACGTGCCTTCGGAATATCTTCCGCCGCTCAACACCGGCGGCGCCCGGAAGCCGGTGCGGCAAAAAGGGGAACCGGCGTACGCGCCACAGCCCATAATTTCGGTGCCGCCCGAGGCCGACAATCGCAGCCAGACCATCGTCACTCCGTCTGACCTCAAACTGAATCACGACGTGCCCCTGCCCAATATCGTGGCCTGGTCGCAGACTCATGCCCCGCCCGCAGTGCCACTCGCTTCCACGACAGCGGCGACGGCCGATCCAAGACTGCCGGCACTTCCCGTCGCTGTGATTGCGCCGGCGCCGGAAACAATCTCCAGCGAGCAACCGCGAACTCCTTCGCTGTCGCAGGCGGTCGTGGCGCCCGCGCCGGAAGTAAACGCACAGTCCTCCGCCCGCGCTGTTCAGGCCCCGCAAGCCGCGATCGTCGCGCCCACGCCTCGCCTAGACGAATTTTCCCTCCGCCGGTTAGGCGACATCAACATCGGTCACTCCGCGGTGGTGGCGCCTGCGCCGGAGTTGCCAGTGGCGGAGCAATACGCCGACCGATACGCGACGACTGGCCGGGCGCAATCCGCGATGGGCCCCACCGGCCCGGCGGTCGTACCGCCTCCACCCTCGATTGCGGGCAACGCCGGTGCGGACCCAGGGGGAAGGCTCATCTCGCTCGGCATTCAGCCCGCCGTGGCGGCGCCGCAGGCCATGCCAGCTGGAAATCGTCGCGGCACCTTTGCCGCGACTCCCTCGGGCAAGGCGGGCGCAGCCGGAACTCCTGAGGTTTCGGCAGACAATAACTCCGGCAGCGGGAGTGGTTCAGCTGCGAGCAAGGAACTCGGCATCCCTACTGGCCTGAGCGTCGGGGCGTCTAAAACCCAAACCAATTCCACGATGGCGGGGCAAGGATCAGGCAACGGAATCGGGAGTGGCACTTCCCCATCCCACAATTCTGACAGCTCCCGTCTTGTCGCGAATGTCACTCCGCCCCGGGTCCCCTCGGCTGCGACCCCTGCGGCTTCGGACATTTCCCAAGATCAAGCTACAGACGTGGATCATTCGATCTTCGGCGATCGGAAGTTCTATGCCATGACCCTGAACATGCCGAACCTCAACTCCGCCGGTGGAAGCTGGGTGATTCGCTTTGCTGAACTCAATGGAAACCAGACTAAGGGGAATGAAAGTAAGGGCGAGTTGACTGCGCCGGTAGCTACACAGAAAGTTGATCCCGCGTATCCATTGGAGTTAATGCGGCGCAACGTGCATGGCACAGTGACACTTTACGCCGTCATTCGTAACGATGGGTCGGTAACCGATGTGCGGGTGCTGCGGGGAGTAGACGACCGTCTTGACGAGTATGCCCGCGCCGCGCTGGCCCATTGGCGTTTTCGTCCGGCCATCAAGAACGGCAACCCCGTAGATCTCGAAGCCGTGGTATTGATCCCGTTCCGACCGGTGCGGGGGAAATCGGGTTTTTAGCTCGATTGTTTCTCCACTGTCGGACGTTAAAACCAAGCGGCCAACTTTAGGGCTCATCGCCGTTCTGACCGTAACCTCACTGCACTACCAGAACAATCTGCTGGGTCCGGGTGGCCGTACCAGACGTCACCGTCACTGTGAGGTTGTAGGTACCCGCGGGGGTTCCCGTCGTTGTACTGGTCGAACTGCTGGAACCACAGCCCGCCTGGAACAGAACCAGCGAGAAGAACCCGCCTAGCAAAACGGTCAACCACACCCGGCCCCGCCATCGTGAGTTCTTTCCTCCCATGCCCAGGGCCAGCAGTGCCAATCCTGAAACCGGGAGCAATGCGGCATAGAAAGGCTTGCCCACGGGGGAGAGACTGGCGGGCGTAGTCACGCGAGCCGTGGTGTTGACCACCAACTGGCGGCTTTGTGGTCCGCTGCTCAGATTGGTAAAGGTAGCGCCGTTGGGGAACGTCGCAGTGCCGCCAGTTGGTGCTCCCGAA
>Ga0193719_10001125_pt1 | contig 10482 bp, 10 predicted proteins | sample U2a2metaG_FD_160103 | JGI IMG/M metagenome (GOLD analysis project Ga0193719, IMG submission 160103) | Soil microbial communities from a riparian zone of the East river system, Colorado, United States - U2a2 | ecosystem: Environmental > Terrestrial > Soil > Riparian zone | place: USA: East... | reverse complement strand
GGACGCTGCCTTGGAAGGCAGAATGTATGTGCGTCTTCAGAATTCGAAGCAAACATTCCTCGCCAGGCAATCGATCAGGAAAGACATCGACAAAAAACCGGAGGAATTTCGCGATAGAAAATTAACGGATCTGACCACTGCGCAGATACGCCGAATCACATTGAAGACGCCTGCCGGCGAAATGGACCTGGAGAAGAAAGGCGATCACTGGGACATTCTTAAGCCGCTGCGCGCGCGGGCTGACGACGGGAAAGTTGGCGACTTGATTTCGCAAATCACGTCAGCGCGCATTCAACAATTTGTGGCCGATGATCGTGGTGACCTGCGCTCATATGGATTGGCGGAGCCGCGCGGATCGATCACGCTGTTTGATCAAGCCGAGAAAAAAGACCAGAAAGTTGAGATCGGCGAGTCGATCAAGCTCTTCGGGCGGGAAGACAAAGGCCAGACACTGCAGATCGGCGGCATGCCAGAGAAGGAAAAAGACCAGATTTACGTGCGATTCAATCCTCGCGGATCCGTTTACACGCTCCCGAAAAAGACCGAAGAGATCCTAAACACGAAGCCGGCTGATCTGCGGGACAATCATTTGGTTCGAATCGACACAAACATTCTTGATCGGATCACGATCGATGTCCCAGGCAAAGGCAAAAGCGTTCTCGCGCGCAAAGATGGAAATTGGACAATCGCCACCCGAAACAATGCGCCGGCGGATTCAGGTGCAGTTCAGCGCCTGATCGACACGCTGCAAAACGAGCGCGTAACAAGATTTGTAGAAGAGGTCGCTTCCGATCTGCCGAAATACGGCCTCGATAAGCCGCAGACGCAATTAACGTTCAGCTCATTTGCTTCCGAGAACACTGCTGAAAGCAAAGCGGGCGAGCAGCCGTTTGCCGGAATCGCCTTTGGAAAATCAGAAGGCGATAATGTTTACGCCCGCCTGACGGATGAGCCGTTCGTCGTGGCAGTCCGTCGAGGTTTGCTCGATCAGATTTCACCTGATCTCCAGCGATGGCAGGAGTTGTCCATCTTTAAGTTTAGACCGGAACAAATCCATCGCTTAAGCGTCACGACTGACAAAGAACTGTCGCTGGAGTGCGATCAAAATAAGCAATGGCACTGGCTGAAAGGAAGCGGCGACATCAATCAAGCCAATGTGCAATCGCTGCTCAACACATTGTCGAGCTTGCATGCAGTGCGCTGGCTCGGGGCTGCGATGCCTCAATATGGCTTCGAAAAACCACAGCTTGTGCTCGCATTCACAACGTCACCGGATAACAAGACATCACATAAATTGAGCATTGGCGCACAAGACAATGACGGCACCTGGCGCGCGCGCGTGGACGGACGGGAAGGCACCTTTGCAATCAGCAATGCGGACTTGAACACCTTGAAATTACCGCTGGCCGGCCAAGCCACTGCGTCGCCTTCCCCAACAACGACGCCCATTACAAGCGTGACGCCCTAAATCTCTCGTCATAATTTTTCGGCGGTGTAAATGGTAACGATTCCGCCGGTGAGAGGTTCAAACGTTTGGTGCGTGAAACCGTTTTCCACCATCAACTCGCACATCGCACCGCCGCTCGGAAATTCCTCGATCGAATCACCAAGATAATCATAGGCGGTTTTCGTCCCTGTTAGAAAAGAACCGAACAACGGTAGGCAGCGATGCAAATAGAAACGATAGATTGCGCGTAAGATCGGCGTTGTGGGCAGTGAAAACTCGAGCACGAGCAAGTGCCCGTTCGTCTTGAGCAGGCGCGACATCTCAGCAAGCGCAGCAGCCCAATTTTCCAGATTGCGCAACCCGAATGCGATGGTCACACAATCGAATGAAGCATCGCCGAATGGCAGGTTCATCGCATCGGCAAGCATGATTTGGCGCACACCCTTTCGCCGCGCAAGGTCCAGCATTTCCGGCAGAAAATCGACGCCCACGATTTCCGCATCCGGCATTTTTTTTTGCAAGGCTAGCGCTAAATCCCCGGTGCCGGTCGCAAGATCGGCAATTCTGTGTGGTCGCCAACCGGCGACGATTTCAGCGGCGCGTCGTCGCCAGTAGAAATCGATCCCGCAGCTAAGCAAATGATTTGCGAGATCATAGCGCCTGGCAATGCACCCGAACATTTTTCGGACCCGCGCAGGTTGCGTAGTCATTTCTTCAATATTTGATGGAACGCCAACTCGCACTCTTTTGGTAATTCAACTTTGCTGGTTACCACATCGATATAACTAATTGACAGCGGGGAAGCGCCAGCCAAGTAATCAGGCATCAAGTTGTTATAAAATTGTAATTGCCTTCCCAGCCAACCCCAGCTATCTCATAACACATGGATATATCCGTTAAAACTCTACAAGAAGCGATTTCAATTCGCCGACAAATCGATAACCTGGAAAAACGTCTTTCCTCAGTCCTGGCAGGCGCCCCTTCGAAGCCAACAGCTCCCACGGGCAGCCGCTACTTTTCGCCCGGAACGCGGGCAAAGCTTTCGGCAGCTGCCAGAGCTCGTTGGGCAAGAGAAAGGGGCGTGACGACAGCGGCTCCTCGCAAGAAAAAAGGCCAGCTCTCACCGGCCGGGCGAAGAAAGCTCTCCCAGTTGATGAAGGCTCGCTGGGCGGCAAGAAGGAAAGCAGGTGGCGCGAAGAAGGCTCCTGCAAAGAAAAAGGGCGCACTTACGGCGGCCGGGCGAAGAAAGCTCTCCGAGCTAATGAAAGCGCGGTGGGCAGCCAGAAGAAAAGCTGCAGCCAAGAAGTAACCAGCTCATTCAAACTGGCATCGTAGCGTTTTTATTTAGCCCTTTTTGAAGGTAGATGGGGGGTTCTGCTCGCGAGAGGACTCGAACCTCCACGGGTTTCCCCATACGGTCCTGAGCCGTACGCGTCTGCCAATTCCGCCACGCGAGCATAGGCAGCGGGCCCTACAATGCGCGCGCGCCAAGCGGCCCGCAAGATTAAATCAGCGACGTTACGATAGGAGAAGCGAGCGACGACATTTCGCTGGGTCACTCCTGTCGCTTTTTGCGTGCGCGGACCTCCAACTGATGCGCTTTGCGTACCTGACCAATAGAGCGCAGAAGATCGGCGTAATTGGACACGACGATGTCGTAATCCTTGGAGGGCTTTTCCTGCACTTCCTCCCACGTTTTCAGCGACGATTGATAAAGCTCTGCAGCTCTAGCGTAATCACCTCGGGAATGATAGACCACCGCCAGGTTGCATTGTGATTGCGCAATGTCGGCAAGCGGAGGTGGTTGCAATTTCTGCCGGGTGGCCAAGGCGCGAAGATGTATTTTCTCAGCTTCAGTGTAACGGCGCTCGTTTGTATAGAACACCGCGAGGTTGTTCAGCACGGACGCAACGTCGGCATGGTCAGGTCCCAATTGCTTCTCGTAAATTTCCAAAGCACGCAGATAGCATGGTTCTGCCGCCTTTTGCCGGCCCGACTTGCGCAGAATCATCGCGACGTTGTTTAACATCGTTCCTATATCCGAATAAGGAACGTCTTCGATTTGGGTGCCGGCAGCTATTGCTTTCTGATAAAGATCGATTGCTTCTTCAGATCGGCCCAGGCTATCGCATAAGAACGCCAGCCGCCGTGCTGAACGAAAGATAGCCCGGTGGTCCGGCGGCTTCATCTTCTCCAGAATTGCGTGCGCCTTCAGCAAGTTTGCCTCGGCGGCGGTGTAATCTCCCTTTTGCTCGAGTAGCTGGCCTAGCTTCTCGAAGCTGGTGGCAAGCGGAGCCTCGCTCCCCTTGAAAGCGCGCTTGGCGACTTCAAGAGCTGTTTCGGCAACGCGAATCGCCTGAGGCAAACGATTCGCGGCATGCAGAGTATCGAGCTTGTCATTGAGGATGGTCCAAAGCCTTTCTTCGCCCTTCATCACTCATCACCAGCCCTCGCTTAGCTGGCTAACTAATCGGGTGGCGAGATCTTCAGTAGCAAGTGGCAGGGCTTGCCGTTCATCCGTGGTTACGTCGCTGCTCACAAAGAAACTGGTTGTCCCGACTGCTTCTTTCGCCCCCACCATCTCTTTGCCATCTCGTCCGGTTAGAGAGTATTTTACGCTTAACGCCAGACTAAACTCGGTTGTGGCCAACACGTTGCCGCGCACCGAGCGCGCCGGCAGGCGGCGGATGAGAGAGATTTCGCCATTCAAAGTAGCGTCCGCTTTGTCTCCACTGGTAACCTGAAAGGTCCCATCCTGTTGCAACTGCTTGATTACAGTATCAGTGACCAAAACTTCGATGCGTGGGACCAGAGTGCGATTTTTAAAAGTTGGGACTGCGATGGTGTGAACGTCACGAAGATAATATGGCTTTACCGGCCCGACGTGATAGCCAAGGCAACCACAAAAGGCGAGGCAGAATACTGTCGCAAGTGAAGCTTTCAAGGCGCCGGTGAGGCCGATGCCGCTGGGCTAGAAGACATATCGGAGCTTGTGCTCGTGCTCGGCGGTGGAAACAGGTGATCAGGAGCAGTGGTAATGTCGGGCGCAAGTGAAGCCGGTGGCGGAAGCGAAACATCGCTGTCCGGGGCAGGCAGCGGCGCTTCATTATTTGCTGCACCCGGCTTCGCGGACCCGGTTCCGGCAGTCCGCGCTCCATGCGCTTCGCTCTTTTTCTTGCCAGCTTGTGCCGGGGCTAAGGCCGCTTGAAGCGTAGCCTCACCGACCTTCGCGCGCAACTGATCGATCCGTTTTTTCGCCAGATTACTTTCGGTTGAGCCAGGTTGCTGCCGAATCACCTCATTGTAATAAATTACCGCCGCGCGATAATATTTCTGTTTGTCGTAAAATTTGGCTACTTCGTAGGAGCTGGTCGTTTCCTTATGCTCAAGAAGGTCAAGGTTTGCACGCGCCTGAGCGGCTTTCTCGCTATGCGGATAATGGAGAAGGAAATCTTGAAAAGCTGTTTTGGCGTTGGTGGTTGCCGCAGCATCCGTGGTGCCCTTTCGGGCTGCCATTAGCCAGATATACCCGATCTGATATTGGGCGTCCGCTGCGACCGGCTCGTTTGGAAATTTGGTCACCACAGCCTGGTACGCTTCAACCGCCATCTCGGGCACATTCTGTTTCTCGCGTGCGAGGCCGATGTTGAATTGCGCGCGCGCTGTGTATTTCCCGTATAGCGCAGTGCGGACAATGTTCGCGAAAATGGTCACCGCCTTATCCAGCGAGTTCCCAAGCGAGATGCCCAGAATTTTCTTCTTTTTGCCAGTAAGATACATTTCGCCGATGCGAAACTGCGCCTCGATTGCTTCATCGAAGTGCGGGTTACTGGGATATTTTTCGACCAAGAGCCGATACGAATCCGCCGCGGGGAGATAGTCGTGCACCTGTTCCTGCAACTGCGCCCCGCGATAGAGGGCACTCGGGGCAAGAGCATCTTTGGGATGTTGCCGCACGATGTTTGCGTACGCATGAATCGCTCGTTTAAGGTTGCCTTCCTTTTCAGCGGTCTGCGCAGTCTGATACAACTCCAGCGCCGTCTCGCTGACTTGTTCTTCCCCGGGGGCGACGAACTTGGCTTTTTTGCCCGGCTGAAAGACCACCGAGGCCGCTACCGATTCAGAAAAAATCAAAGTGGCAGCTGTACAAAGCAAAGCGACGCGAACCAAGAAGTCCATGAGGTGTGGCAGGGTAATTGACTTATCGATTCCGTCAAGGTTATCAGTCGGCCAAACCGAAACTCGATGGCTGATGTTCACCGGGATTTTACAGTAACACCTTTTCCAGACGGGCAAAACCGATTAAGTGTCTAGGCCCATTGAATCTGATCGACCAGCATAAGATTCGCATCGGCGCATGCGCCTGGAGTTTCGAAGACTGGCGCGGCTCCTTTTATCCCTCGAAATTGCGAGAGTCCCAGTGTCTCGAATTTTACGCCAATTACTTCCCGGCTGTGGAAGTCGATTCGACATTTTATGCCGCTCCAAGCGAAGCGACCGTTCGCCGTTGGATAGAGATCACGCCAGCTGCTTTTCGTTTCGCCTGCAAACTCCCGCGCGAGATTACGCACACCCGGCGACTGCGCGATTGCACAGCAGAATTGAATTCGTTTCTTCGGGCGATTGAGCCGCTCGCGCCAAAGCTCCAAGTGATTCTTATCCAGCTTCCGCCGTCCTTTTCGCCAAAAGACGGCAAAACGGCGCTGCGCAAATTTCTCGAGCAACTGCCGCGGGATTTCCGGTTCGCGCTCGAATTTAGACACCCCGGATGGCATCGGCCACAGTTTATTCGCCTCCTGGAAAAGTATCGGATTTGCTGGGTGTGGGCCGATACCACTCCGCTCAACGAACGAAATCTTGCCCCGTTTGAATTTCTACCGTGCACGACTGATTTTCTCTATCTGCGTTTGCTCGGGGATTACGCAACGAAATACGACGTTGACGGTGGCCACGTCCATCGTTACGAAAAATTGCTCTGGAAACGCGAAGCCGCGCTGGACAGCTGGTCGATTAAAATTGAGCGGCATCTTCCCGAGGTCCGCAATGTGTGGGCATTCGCCAGCAACCATTTCGAAGGATTCGCGCCCGAAACTTGCCAACGTCTCGCTCAACGTCTCGGCTTCATGTTGCCGCTGCCCCCCGAAACCGAACAGGCGTTCTCGACAGAGAGACGATCGCAGCTCGACCTTCAGTTATAGCAGCAGCTGGATACGGTTGTGCTTTTCGAAAACGCAGACCTGACGAATCCCAAAGTCCGCCATCTTTTGCGCGAGGCTTGGAAAATTGTCGCCGAGTTGCGCGTGTGAGTGAGCGTCGGAGGCCGTAGTGAAAGGAATCCCCTTCTCTATTGCCAGCTCAATGATCCGGTCGCCCGGGTAAAGCTCTTTCACCGGCTTGCGCCATCCAGCGGTGGAGAGCTCAATCGCGAGATTCTGCGCGCGAATAAAATCGAGTGTTTCATTAACCAAACTGTCGATCTCTCCGCCTGGCCGATGACCGTGGATTTTGATCAGATCCAGATGGGCAAGGCAATCAACCAGCCCTGCCGTTGATATTTCGCGGACACGGCGAAAGTAATCGGCGTAAATCGCGTCGATGTTCCGGCCTTCGAATTGCGCTGCCCCATCTGGCACGCTGTCGAACATCTGATCGGCGCGATCAAGGAAATGAACCGAGCCCAGGACAAAATCGAGCTTATCCCAATGTTTCTCAATCCAGTTTCGGCCAGCCGCCGAGTGAGCAGGATCATTGTCGAGCTCAATCCCGGCGCGGATTCGCAAATCGGGATTTCTTTCCCGCAAACGATCGATTTCGTCGAAGTCGATTCCGGTGTGATAACGATCGTGATCAGTGAAAGCGATGTCGGTTAACCCTGATCTGCGCGCTGAATCCGCCCAAGGCTGAAGCAATGCCTGCGTGTACCGCTGCACGCGATGTCCCTGCGGATGGGTATGGTAATCTGAAAAGAGGAGTAATGGAGTATTGGAGTGTTGGAGTATTGAAGGTGCCTCAGAAGCCATTACTCTCTCACTCCACTACTCCATCGCTCCCTCTCTCACGGCACAGCCAGGAATTTTTGCCGGATGCGCAACTCCGGGTATTGGGGAAAGAACACTTCGGCGATAAACACTTTGTTGGGCGTGAGCTCACGCGTCGAGATTGTTTCGCTGTACTCGACCCGCTCTTGCGGATTAACCAGAATCGTGGCGGGTTTTTCCGTGATTGCGTGATTGTCGGACCACTTTGCCAGGATATCTCCTCCGGAATCCATCAGATAAATTTCGATTCGCTGGTTCGTCGGAAAGTCGAGCGCCACGGGACGCTTTGAGAGATTTGCCAATGTTAGTTTCACGCTGAGCTGGCGAACCTCAGATAACTTGACGGTCTGCGGCGTGATTTGGAGATCGAGAGCCAGTCCGCGCAGCCTTGGATCTTTGTATTGCGGAACGACCTCGGGAGAAAATGGGTGCAGAATGCGGCTCAACCATCCGCGCCTCCGCGGCGTCGCCGTTGGCGTGGCGTCCTGGCCAAAGATGCCCGCGGCCATAAAAAGCATCAGAAGAAGCAAAACAATGCGGCGCTTCATGAGTGGACTTAAACAGCCCCGAAAGTTTTCGGAGTTGCAAAATTCATGTCAAACCCTTTATCAATCGGCATGAAAATTCTCTGGGTATTGGCTCTTTGTCTGCTTTGGGCGCCGGTCGTAGGCGTTGCGAAACAGCAGCATTGCATCTTCCGCGTGCATGCCCAGGCGAATCCTCGAGACACCGAGGTTTTCGCCTCATCGGTGCGCGCCCAAGTTTCCGGTAAAGAGGTTGCCATCGAAAAGACGCCGTGGATTTCGGAGCGAGATGTCATGGCGTTTTCTGCCTATCCGGGCCGGGACGGAACTTATGGCGCGCTCATTCAGCTCGACCAGCACGGACGCGTCGTGCTCGACACTTTAAGCGTTGAGCACCGCGGCAGTCTCCTCTTTGTTTTCATCAATGGCCGATTCATTACCGAGCTCCAAATCGACAAACGCGTTTCGGATGGAAAGATCTATATTCCTTCAGGCCTTACCGTAGCCGACATTGACTTGATGAAAAAAGATTGGCGCTTGATCGGCCAGAAGAAAAAGCGGTGACGCGGTTGCAAAATGACGAATGCCCAGACGAAGGAATGACGAAACCCAAATGACGACCTACTTTGCGCGACAGAATTTGTCATTCGTCATTCGTTTCACGGCGGCAATCGCACTGTCCATGGCTTCGTCTGTTTGGCTCATCGCCGAAACCCACGGTGTTGTCGATTTAATTCTGCCAACGGATAATGACGCTCTGTTCGCGGGCGACGGTGCCGCCTTTTACCAGTACGTCGAACGCAACTACAAGGGAGAGAAATCAACTCCATGGGAGGGCGGCAAATACGGCTTTGTACGCGATCCCACCGACACAGCAGGTGGCCTCGTTTATACCCGCTTTCACGAAGGAATCGATATTCGCCCCGTACATCGCGATGCAAATGGCGAGCCCCTCGACGAAGTCCGCGCCATTGCCGACGGGAAAGTCGTGCACGCCAATCTCGTACCCGGCTACTCGAACTATGGGAGATACATTGTGATCGAGCATCGCTGGGACGGCTGCAGTTACTACAGCTTGTACGGACACCTGAATTCCATCCAGGTGCACCCGGGCGATTCGGTCAAACGCGGCCAGCCGGTCGCTATCATGGGCTACACCGGAGTGGGGATAAACCGGGAACGGGCGCATCTCCATTTGGAATTGGATTTAATGTTCAGCCATCAATTCGAAGCGTGGCACGACGCATTCTTCAGAAATGACCCGAATCACAACGGCATTTATAACGGCCTGAATCTTGCCGGGCTCGACATTGCGCAGCTTTATCTGGCGCTCCGCCAAAACCCGTCGCTTAGCGTTGCTCAGTTTCTCAGTGGCGAAGAAACATTCTACAAGGTGACCCTGCCCAAAGCGCGCCATTTCGAGTTGCCAAAACTTTATCCCTGGATGCTGGCCGGGAACCGGAACCAACAAGCTTCGTGGGAAGTTTCTTTTGCGCGTTCCGGTGTGCCGCTAAAAGTAGAACCGAGCGACAAACACGCGACCCAGCCGGAGCTGAGTTATATCAAGAAAAGCTCGATTAATTATTCGTCCTTGACCCGTGACATAGTCTCCGGCCACGGCGAAACCGCGCAGTTGACCGGTTACGGCAGTCAGCTAATGCGACTGCTTCTTTTTCCCGACTGACGTTTCGTTCGTTTCATCAGCATGAAGTCGGCGTCCCTTGGGCGAGCGCGACGCCGTGAGGAATTGCGCCCTGCACAAAGCCGAGACATTCCACAGCGCCGCTCGGCTTTCCGGGAAGCGCGATCACCAATGAGCCATCGACAATTGCGGCGAGGCTGCGCGACAAAATGGAATTGGGCGTGATCTTCATCGACTCCGCCCGCATCACTTCGCCAAAGCCTGGCAACTCAACGCGCATGATCGCGCGAATTGCTTCTGGGGTGACATCGCGCGGTCCGATGCCAGTGCCGCCAGTAGTCAGAATCAAACCACAGCCTTGCCGAGAAAAGGAGCGGATTGTTTCCTGAACGCGTGTTGTGTCGTCCGGCACAATCGCTTCCCCGAGTACCTGCCATCCCGCTTTCTGAGCCGCTCCTTTCAACGCGGGTCCGCCAAGGTCCTGATAATGCCCTGCGCTTGCGCGGTCCGAGATAGTGATGATGCCAACTTGTATCTGCATGTTTAACAATCGGCGCGCATAAAAACGCGGTCATCCTGAGCGCAAGCGAAGGACCTCTCATACCCCAAGTGATCACGCTGTTTAGCTTGTGTGCCGCAACCTACATAGGCGTGGTCCCTCGCAGTCTTCGCGGCTCGGGATGACAGTGAAAAACGGCTACGGCTAGACATGACGCTTCGTCTTGCTGATTAAACGCACATCGTAAATCTGCAGCTCTTTGTCCACGGCTTTGCACATATCGTAGATCGTAAGCAACGCGACAGCGACACCAACAAGCGCTTCCATCTCGA
>Ga0193719_10001124_pt1 | contig 10482 bp, 8 predicted proteins | sample U2a2metaG_FD_160103 | JGI IMG/M metagenome (GOLD analysis project Ga0193719, IMG submission 160103) | Soil microbial communities from a riparian zone of the East river system, Colorado, United States - U2a2 | ecosystem: Environmental > Terrestrial > Soil > Riparian zone | place: USA: East River... | reverse complement strand
AATTCAACGACTTAACTGCCGGATTTAGCGCCGCTGGGTTGCTGCGGCGCGTTGCGCACGTCGCGATGGTTAATCCTTTTTTATAAAAATCCGCGTGATACAGGGCGATTGTCGCCGCAATGATAATTACGCTCGGGGATTTACATTGCGTTGGGTTCAGACCCAAATTGCCAATCCCGCGTGTCACCAGCAGCCGGATGTAACCGTCACGCAAATGGTTTTGCCGAATTGTCTCAAGCACTGCCTCGGTCATTTCCTTCTTCGTCATCGGAATTTCCAGACAGATCGAACGCGCCGAATCCCACAACCGGAGAAGGTGTTCTTCGAGTCGGAAGACACGCCCATTGTAAAAGCGAATTCCTTCAAAGATTCCGTCGCCATAAAGCAAACCATGATCGAACACGGAAATCTTCGCGTTGGCTTCCGAGTAGAATTTTCCGTCAATGTAAATCTTCGCTTCCTTCACGCCGGTTGCCCGACGCGGTCGACTTTCGACTGCGGGTTCGATTACTGCCTCGGCACCAGGGTCGTGAATTTTGGGTTCGTCCAACACCGTCGCATCATTGGTTTTCATAATCGCAACAAAATCTCCAACGCTTAGGCGAGCAATTCAAGTTGCAAAATGGGAGATCGTTAAAGGGTTAAAGCTTTGAAGCGCGGAAGCGATGACCGGCCCCGCTTGAACGCTCCATCGCTTCAACGCCCCTCATTGCAACACACCGTCTTTGATGTGCAATTGACGGTCACCGCGTGCTGCGAGGCGAGCGTCATGCGTCACCACCAGGAGTGTCATTTTCCGCGAACGCGTCAGGTCCATTAACAGGTCAATAATTGCATCCCCGGTTTTTGAATCGAGATTTCCGGTTGGCTCATCGGCGAAGATGATTTCGGGATTATTCGTTAACGCCCGCGCGATCGCCACGCGCTGTTGTTCGCCTCCCGAAAGTTCTGCGGGCAGATGCTGCATGCGGCCAGCCAAACCAACTGCCGTCAAGCTTTCTTCGGCGCGTTCCCTTGCAGATTTTCCACCGATCATCCCCGGCAGTGAGACGTTTTCCAGCGCAGTCAGTTCCGGCAACAAAAAATATCCCTGAAATATGAAACCCATTTTCTGATTTCGAAAACGCGCTTGTGAGGCAGACGTGCCGTTGTAAAGATTTCGTCCCTCGAATTCGACCGTCCCAGATTCGGGGCGCTCCAAACCTGCAAGGGTGTAGAGAAGCGTTGTCTTACCTGCACCCGAAGCGCCGGAAAGAAACACCGCTTCATTGCGTGCAACCTCCATGGAGATACCCCGCAAGACCTCGATCCGGCGAGGCCCCATTCGGAATGATTGGAAAAGATCGCGCGCCACTAGTTGCGGAGTTGCCGTTTCCATCGAGGAAGGTTTGTCCTTTTATCTGCCGCAAACACAACGCGAATACAAGAGCGCCTCGCTCGTATGTACGCGGAAAGCCGCCGTTGAGCTAATTCGACGGCGGCTCCCAGATTAACAGAAGTCTGTTACGTCATTCCTAGCGATTCCAGCGTCGGCTGATCGATTGCTGCTGTTTCTGCCAAGCCGCTGGCGCGCTGGTAATCCGCAATAGCGGCGCGCGTCTGCGGCCCAAGCAGACCATCCACTTCCCCCGGATTATAACCTTGTTCTTGCAGTGCGGTTTGGACATTTGCGATCACTTGATCGGGCGGCAAATTATTATAGCCGTATATAGGGCCGTCATAGGCGTAGTACGCGTTGGGAGCGTAGCCCCAAGCCGGGATCCAGTATCCCGCGTTCCAGGCGTACCATCCGCCATATACAAAAACTACGCGGTTGTTGTAATGGCTCCTCCACCAGCCTTGGTCGTGCCACGCAGATCTATAATTCCGGAAGGCCCAATAATTGTTACCCTGCCAGTTTTGGCTGCCTCGGATGCGCCTGCCTTGCTGGAAGTTGACAGCTGCGAATCTTGTCGGGCGCGTGTTCGACGCCAAATTGAAACGCTGTGCCTTGTATTTTTTATTCGATTGAAACGCGGCGGCAGAAGCGGGGTTACCTTTCCATTGCTTTCCCTTCTTGGAATAAGCTGCAGAGTTCGCGTATCGACCAGTTTGGGCATTCTGCGCGGCGATTTGCTGGGAACCCTTCTTGGCCTTTTTCACGTTCGAGCCCGACTGATAAACCTGCCTGTTAACCCCCTGTTGCTCTTGTTTTGTTTTCTTGGTCGCATATCGCCCAGCCTGCGTATTCTGTGCAGCGACTTGCTGGGAACTCTTTTTCGCCGGTTTTACATTTGATCTCGATTGATAAACCTGATTATTGACGCCCTGCCGTCCTTTTGCCTTTTGATATGATGTTGCCGTTGAGGCTGGCTGATAGCGCTTGGGCGCGGCCTTCTTAGGTCCGCCCGCCGGACGCGCATACTGCGTCGGTTGCGCCTGTCTACTCTTCTGCGCCTGCTTCTTTGATTTGTTGTCTTTTTGCGCAGCGCCTGCGGAACACGCGAGCGCAATGCTGCAAACTAAAATAAGGAATGTTCTCATAGTTTTTTTCTTACTGAATTGCTAGACGTTTAGCTTCATATACTTATTCGACTGCAGTTTTGGCAAGTACTGTTCTCAATTCGATTTCGTAGCAAGATGCTAAAAAAAGCTGCCGGCGAAAGAAGGCGGCGGCGGCTTCTCGATAAGAGCTTTGTTATGCCATTCCGAGTGATTGTAACGTCGGCTGATTTCATGATCTTTCCCTTGTTTTGCCTTTTGCTAATTTAACTCCCGCTGTACCCGCTGCGTTGCGGTGTTTTTGATCAGCGCTGCTGCTGGCGCACGGCTTCAAACAGCACAATTGCGACCGCGGTAGCCAGGTTCAGGCTACGAGTTCCATGCATCGGAATACTGATGCAGCGATCTTTATTGGCCACGAGCAAATTCTCCGGTAGCCCTCTTGTTTCAGGGCCAAACACGAGAAAATCATCGCGCTGAAATCTCACCTCGTAGTAAGGACGCTTACTCTTTGTTGTCAGGAAAAAGTAATTCGCATCCGGCGGTTGCGACCGCTGCAGGGCGTCGAACGAATCCCACAGCTTCAGGCTCACTTCGTTCCAGTAATCAAGGCCTGCTCGTTTCAATTGCCGATGGTCCAGCGAAAAGCCAAGCGGCTTGACCAAATGCAGAGTCGATTGTGTGGCCAGACAAAGCCGGCCGATATTGCCTGTGTTTGGCGGTATCTCCGGCCGAACCAGGACAACATTAAACATGCACTCTTCCTAATCCGCTGCGTCTTGAGCTCATCTCACCTTCAGTCCGTAGAAGGAGAGGAACAGATAAAGAAAGAAATAACGCTACAATTTGCTCGCGACGAATTTTTCCAGCTTCGCCACATCTGCGGCAAACTTCCGAATTCCTTCGCCCGTTTTCTCGTAGGCCATCGCGTTGTCGTTCAGCATCCAGCGGAACTTTTTCTCGTCGAGCTCCAGTTTCTCGATCTTCGCTGACTTCGCTTTCTCCGGAGTGAGCTTCCGCTCGACTGGCTCGTTCGATTTCGACAGCTCTTCCATCAATTCGGGACTAATCGTCAGGCAATCGCATCCCGCCAGTTCCAGAATCTGTCCAACGTTCCGAAAACTCGCGCCCATCACCTCGGTCGGGATATCAAACTTCTTATAATACGTATAAATTTCCGTAACCGACTGCACTCCTGGATCTTCTCCTCCAGTATAATCGCGTTTCATCTCCTTTTTGTACCAATCATAAATTCGCCCGACGAAGGGCGAGATGAGCTGCACTTTCGCTTCCGCTGCGCGAACCGCTTGTGGCAACGAAAACAACAGCGTCAGATTGCACTTGATTCCTTCCTTCTGGAGTTGCTCGGCGGCCTTCAAGCCTTCCCAGGTCGAAGCGATTTTGATCAACACCCGCTCGCGCGGAATTTTTCGCTCCTCGTAAAGCTTGATCAACCGGCGCGCTTTATTGATTGAACCCTCGACATCGTATGACAATCGCGCGTCGGTCTCGGTCGACACGCGTCCTGGCACAATTTCGAGAATGTCCGTGCCGAACTGGACAAGCAGATGATCACATATGTCTTCAATCTGCTCCTGGCCGCTCAGGCCTGATTTCTTGCGTTCAGCCAGTACCTCCTCGAGCAGATGCGCATACTCTGGTTTTTGAGTGGCGGCATAAACGAGGCTCGGATTCGTCGTCGCATCCTCCGGCTTGAAATCCTTGATCGACTCGAAGTCGGCCGTATCAGCAACAACTTTGGTAAACTTCTTGAGTTGATCTAGCTGATTCAGTTTCGTTTCAGTTTTTTCCCCTTCAGCAATAGCAGTGCTCATAATAAATTCTCCGTTTTGACTTCGTCTGAAACGTACGCCTCGATCAAAAGATCGACAACGATAAAGTCTCGGCTGTCATTCCGAGCGAGTTGAGGAATCCCGTGGCGAATCGCCAGGGCACCTCCACGGGATCCTTCGACCTCGCGCAGGACGACAATGGTTAGGCAGAAACGGCGGGCCGCGCTTCGGCCGTCCGCTTTGAGCCAAGCGCGGCTTTGACGAAATTATTCCCAAGCTCCCACATCGGTCCCGGGAATTTGCGGCATTCGGTGAGCACGTCGTCCAGCGCGTTCACGAACATTTCGACTTCTTTTTCGCCGATGATAAGCGGCGGTAAAATTTTCATCACGTCCATGGCGTGACCCGCGACTTGGGTAAGGATGCGATGTTTGCTCAGCATTTGCGTCACGATCATTTGCGCGAACAGCACCTTGTCGATCTTGTGCAATAGCTTCCACGCCATCTTTAGCTTGAATTCCTGCGGTTCGTGAAACTCGATCCCGATCATGAGTCCCTTGCCGCGCACTTCTTTGATGAACGAGTGTTTCGCGCGCAGCGCATCCACTTTTTCCATCAGGAGTGCGCCCATCTTCGCGGAATTCTCAACTAACTTTTCGTCGTCGATTACCTCCAGCGCTGCGAGCCCGCATGCCATCGCCAGATTGTTGCGACCAAATGTTGTCGAGTGGACGACACAGCGGTCCATGCGCGAAAAAGTTTTCTGATAAATGTCGCGTCGCGTCACGATCGCGCCGCACGGCACGTAGCCGCCGCTCAATGTTTTTGCCAGCGTAATGATGTCCGGCTCCAGATTCCAATGTTGGAATCCAAACATTTTTCCGGTGCGACCGAGTCCGGTCTGCACTTCATCAGAAATCAGCAGCGTCCCGTGTTTCCGGCAGAGTTCCTGCGCGCGAATAAAGAAATCGGTCTTGGAAGTTTGACAGCCCTTCCCCTGGACAGTCTCAATCACCAAGGTCGCCACGTCGCGCGAACGTAACTGCCGATCTAGTGCTTCGACATCATCGAGTGGCACACGCGCATCAAATCCCTCCATCAAAGGGCCGAAGCCTTCGGTGAAACTTTCGCACCCCATCAAGGATAACGAACCGAGGCTTAGTCCGTGAAACGCGCTTGCAAGCGAAACCGCACGTTTTCTTCCTGTAGCAGCCCGCGCAAACTTCAAAGCGCCTTCCATCGCTTCGGTTCCTGAGTTACAGAAGAACACCGCATTCAGATGCGGCGGGGTTCTTTTCGTCAAAGCCTCAGCGAGTAACCCGCTCAAAAGCGAGCAATCCATCTGCACCATGTTTGGCAGATCGAGATCGAGGACATCCCGAATCGCTTGTTTCACCACAGGATGATTCCGTCCGATGTTGAAAACGCTATAGCCGCTCAGAAAATCCAGGTACGGCTGATTATCCATGTCATAGAGGTACGCGCCTTCCGCTCGCGCATAGACCTTGTCGAACCCGATTACTCGCTGCGCCTGGACCAGCGTCGGGTTTACGTGCCGCTCGTGGAGTTGATAGTTTTCACCCAGTCGCGCCGCGATAATTTCCTTTAGATCAAAAGCCATCCACTGATGTTCTGCGATTTGCGTTCGAAACGCAAATTACGGCTGCCAGTCGCGGTAAACGGAAAGCCGCAGGATCATTTCGACCCTGCGGCTTTTGAATTCGCGGCCAACCAATCCTTGCCACGTCGTAGCTAAGGCGGGTCAGTCTTGGTCTTCAACGACTACTCGCTCGACTACCCGTTCCCTTTCAGGTCCGGTGTAGTAAACCCGCACCTTCTGCCCAGCTCGCAGCGGCGCAGTCACGATTTTGCCCGCGCCGTCGACCACTCGCGCGGCCGTGCCCAAAGCAAAACTGACTGGTCCTTGCTCACCCTTGACTATAACAGTCTTACCGGGCTCATACGTGGTCACGGTGCCGGCTGTGTAGGTTGTACTCGTTGTCTGTGTTGTCGTTGCTGGTTCTGTTGTTGTTTCGGTTGTGGTTGTGCTTGTCTGCGCAAACGCCACAGGCGCAACTAATGCGCAGGCGAGAGCGACTATTGCTTTTTTCATCATCTCCTCCTTTTCGTTGATGGTTTTCGTCTAAATTTTGTGATTGGTAGCGAAACGGGGGATTACAAAGCATTTCCCACGTCTATCTCGCGATCGACCTTCGCGAGAGGTTGCTTACACAAAGCAAAGCTATTTTCTCTTACTGCTCGACGATCACGTGATCGACTGTCCGCGTTGGGCCCAAGTCTGCGTAAAAAACACGGACGCGCGTGCCTGGTTTGATCGGCGCTGTTACGGGCCGGCCATACTTATCAAATACGAGCCCGGGCCCGAACATATCAAACCGCTCCGGATTCGCACCGTCCGTGCGAATGACCAGTGTTCCGGCAGGCTGATAACTGGCTGCGCTGCCTCCCTGGCTCGCAATGATGGGTGCCGTTACTGTTACTCCCTCTACAGTAGTCAGTGCGGTCGTTGTCCGGTGATACCTTGTGCGTTTTGTAGTAGTCTGCGCAAACGCCGGCGATGCAATGAGCACGCAAGCGAGAGCGACAATTGCTTTCTTAACCATGGATGCCTCCCTGTTGTTTATACTAACACCCAAGGTTCGTAGTTCGAAGATGTGCTGGACGCTTCCAAAATGTGACGATTTTAGGAAAATTCTTATTTGAGTAATTGAGCGGTCTTGCGGATTCGTTACCTTGCATCTGTCGATGACTAGCCAGACGCCGACTGCCGAGCCAGCAGTCACCCCAGAACTCGTCAAGCAACACGGACTCACTCCGGAAGAATTCGAGCGCATTAAGAAGATTCTCGGTCGCGAGCCAAATTTCACCGAGCTGGGAATTTTCTCCGTAATGTGGAGTGAGCACTGCTCCTATAAGAACTCGAAGAAAGAACTAAAGAAATTTCCGACTACGGGTGCAGGCATTCTGGTCAAAGCCGGCGAAGAAAATGCAGGTGTCGTCGATATTGGCGACGGTTGGGCGATCGCGTTCAAAATGGAGAGCCACAATCATCCGAGCGCGATTGAACCTTTCCAAGGCGCAGCGACCGGTGTCGGGGGAATTATCCGCGATATCTTTACCATGGGCGCGCGCCCGGAATTTTGCCTGAATTCTCTGCGGTTTGGACCAATCACTGGTGAAAATCCGAAATCCGAATCCGCCTCAGCCGGACGAGATCCGAAATTAGCGGCGAACCGCCGCTTATTCACCGGCGTCGTCTCCGGGATCGCGCATTACGGAAACTGCATTGGGATTCCTACAATTGGCGGTGAAATCTATTTCGATGAGAGCTTTGAGGGGAATCCGCTCGTAAACGTTTTTTGTCTCGGTGTGTTGCGTCACGAGCAACTAGCGCGTGGCACAGCGAGCGGCGTTGGTAATCCAGTTTTTTATGTCGGCGCGGAGACGGGGCGCGATGGCTTGGCCGGTGCAGCTTTTGCTTCGCGCGAATTGACCGACGAATCGCGCGAAGATCGTCCGGCCGTGCAAGTCGGTGATCCGTTCAAGGAAAAACTTTTGCTCGAAGCGTGCCTTGAGCTCCTTAGTCATGACGCAGTCGCCGGGATTCAGGACATGGGCGCAGCGGGACTTACCTGCTCGACATGTGAAACCGCCAGCCGCGCCGGAAGCGGCATTGAGATTGACCTCGCTAAAGTTCCGAAACGCGAGCCCGGTATGACACCATACGAGATTTTGTTAAGCGAATCGCAGGAACGGATGCTGATCATCGCCAGGCGCGGCAAGGAAGACGTGGTCCGCGCAATATTCGAGAAATGGGATGTGCCGTGCGTCGAGATCGGCCGCGTCGCCGATGACGGCATGATGCGTGTGCGCGATGACGGCGCGATTGCCGCGGAGATTCCCGCCAAGGCGCTGGCTGACGAAGCGCCTCTTTATTCGAGGGAAGCGAAACCTGTTGCAGCCGCAATCGATGATCGCGGTCCGAGGAACCTTGCCGAGATCGATAATCAGGAAGCGCTACGCCAATTATTGCGTGATCCGACCATTGCATCGAAAAACTGGGTGTATCGGCAGTACGATCACACGGTGCGCACCGGCACGCTCGTGAAGCCCGGTTCGGACGCGGCCGTTTTCCTTGTGCGTTATGCAAACAAAATCCTGGCTGCGACTACTGATTGCAATTCGCTCTATTGCGCGCTGGACCCGCGCGAAGGCGGAAAGATTGCCGTCGCCGAAGCGGCGCGAAATCTCACCTGCTCGGGTGCGCGTCCTCTCGCAGTCACCGATAACTTAAACTTCGGCAATCCTTATAAGCCGGAGAATTTTTGGCAGTTGCGAGAAGCAGTCGAAGGCATCGCCGAAGCCTGCCGCGCGTTTGGCACGCCAGTAACCGGCGGAAATGTTTCTTTATATAATGAGAGCCCGGCAGGCGTGGTCGATCCAACGCCGACCATCGGCATGGTGGGTTTGATCGACGAAGAAGAACACATCACCACTCAATGGTTCAAGAACGAGGGGAACGTGATAATCCTGGTTGGTGAAATCGCTGGTACTATAGCCGCGGGCGCCGACCGCGGCGGCGAGAAGACTGGCCACAACGGACAAGCCGGGGTCAACGCCATGGGTTACAGTCTCGGCGGTTCACGTTATCTCAAGGTTTGTCACGGCTTAAAACTTGGCCCGCCGCCACGCGTCGATCTGGCGTACGAAATCAAAATCCAGAATGCGGTGCGCGATTTGATTCGCGAAGATCTGGTGAAAAGCGCCCACGATTGCAGCGAAGGCGGTCTCGCCGTCGCACTCGCTGAATGTTGTTTTCATCCGGAAAAGCTTTTTGGGGCGGACATCGATCTTAAAGCAGGCGACACGCCTGCCACCGCAGTGTTATTTAACGAATCACAGTCGCGGATTGTGATTTCCGTCGTGGCCGAAAACCTCCAAAAGACGATGTCGATTTTGCAGGAGCAACAAATTCCATTTCAACCGGTTGGCAGAGTTGGCGGCAACCAACTTCGCATCCGAGTCGGCAGCGAAGAATTTTCCTGGCCGGTTGGCGATCTTTACGATGATTGGTGGAACACCATCCGCCGCGCAGTGGAACGCGATTCGGCAGCGGAGGGAATCCCGAGTTTATGACACGCCGTATTGACGTCGTCTTTGCCGGGCATTTCGAATATCGCCACACATCGAGAACGATTCGTTGAACCGTGCGCGATTTGGTGAATTATTGAGTGTGATCTCTCCAGACAAGATCGACATCACCGAGGCCGAGACCAATCCGTTCCCGCAGCATGAATGCGGACTGTTCGGCGTGTTCGGTCACCCGAATGCGGCGGTCCTGAGTTATTATGGCCTGTTTGCTTTGCAGCATCGCGGCCAGGAGAGCGCGGGAATCGTCACGAGCAACGGGCCCGGCACGACTTTTCTCCAGCACAAAGATATGGGTCTTGTGTCGCAGGTATTTGGGCGGGATGAACTGGCCAGACTGAAAGGGACACGCGCCATCGGGCACACGCGTTATTCGACCACCGGAACCAGCACGATCAAAAACGCGCAACCCTTCGTGGTCGACTGCGTTCGCGGCCAAATGGCAATTGCGCACAATGGTAATTTGATCAATGCGGATCTTCTGCGCGATGAGCTGGAACGAAAAGGCTCCATTTTCCAAACCACCGCCGATAGCGAAATTATTTTACATCTCCTGGCGCAACCCTCGGTGAATGGCGGAAATGTTCTCGCGGCGTTGCGCCGGATTCAAGGGGCGTTCTCTCTCATCATCATGAGTGAACGCGAACTGATCGGAGTGCGCGATCCGTTTGGCTGGCGCCCACTCTCCCTGGGCAAACTCGATGATGCCTATATCCTGGCATCTGAGACTTGTGCTTTTGATCTGATTCATGCGGAGTTCATCCGCGAAATTGAGCCCGGCGAAGTGTTGATTATTGATGAAAACGGATTGCGCTCCGAAAGGCCGTTTCCGGATGCGCGGCCAGCATTCTGCATGTTCGAATACGTCTATTTCGCGCGCCCGGACAGTATGATCGGCGGAGTTAACGTCGGTAAGGTGCGCATGGAAATGGGACGCGAACTGGCAAGAAAATTCCCAGTCGATGCAGACATCGTTGTCCCAGTGCCCGACTCGGGAAATTATGCTGCTCTTGGTTTTGCGCAGGAGCTAGATATTCCG
>Ga0193719_10001123_pt1 | contig 10487 bp, 8 predicted proteins | sample U2a2metaG_FD_160103 | JGI IMG/M metagenome (GOLD analysis project Ga0193719, IMG submission 160103) | Soil microbial communities from a riparian zone of the East river system, Colorado, United States - U2a2 | ecosystem: Environmental > Terrestrial > Soil > Riparian zone | place: USA: East River... | reverse complement strand
CGATTATCCGGAAATACCATCTGCCGCTCGAATTTCCAAAGGCGGTTCTCGAGGAAGCGTCCGCGATTTCCCAAACCGTCACTCTGATCGACGGTCGCGAGGATCTACGCCAGCAATTCATCGTGACGATCGATCCCGATGACGCCCGCGATTTCGACGACGCCATTCAGGTCGAAGAAATTAAAGGCGGCTGGCAGCTTGGCGTTCACATCGCTGACGTGAGCGCGTATGTCCGACCCGGCAGTGCGCTCGATCGGGAAGCGCAGCGCCGCGGCAACAGTGTTTATTTGCCCGACCGTGTGATTCCGATGTTGCCCGAGCGATTGAGCAACGGTGTTTGCAGCTTGAATCCGCATGTCGATCGCCTGACCCATTCCGTTTTCCTCCAATTCGACCGCAACGGCCGGGTGCGTCAGACCCGTTTTGCGCGGACCGTCATCCGCAGCGCGCATCGGCTGACTTACAAACAGGCATTCGCAATTCTAAAAAGTTCGGCGCGCGACGAACTAAGCGAACGGTTGCACACGGCCTGGAAGCTGGCCGCGTTGTTGCGCAGAAAACGCTTCGAACACGGTTCCCTCGATCTGGACATGCCGGAGGTAAAGGTGGTCGTCGATAAAAAGGGGAAACCGATTCGATTTGAGCGAGTCGAGAATGATGAGTCGCATCAATTGATCGAGGAATTCATGCTGGCGGCAAACGAAGCGGTAGCGCGGGAACTGAAAAACCGCGTGATCCCGACGATCTACCGTGTGCACGAAAATCCCGAGGCTGAGCGGCTGGGCGAACTTCGCGAGTTTGTGCTGGCCCACGGAATTCAGGTCGGTGATCTGACGCACCGCGGCGAGGTGCAAAAACTACTCGCAGCGATCCGGGGAACCGCGGAAGAGCATCCGCTCAAGATTGCGCTGCTCAAAAGTTTGAAGCGTGCACGTTACGCCACGACGCCGCTGGGTCATTATGGTCTGGCCAAAGTCAACTACGCCCATTTCACCAGCCCGATCCGGCGCTACGCTGACCTTGAGGTCCATCGTGCATTGGCCGATCGCGATATCTCGCGCCGAAGTTCTCGGGCAAGTTCGCAGCTCTCGGCCATCGCCGATCACATTTCAGACACGGAACGCAACGCCGCCGAAGCCGAAATCGACGCCGTGAAAATGAAAAAGTTGGAATTTTTCGAGTTGCAATTGCAGGCCCGCGATCCGCAGGTATTCGACGCGGTCGTAATCGATGTCCGTAACTACGGCATTTTGGTCGAGCTGCCGGAGATTTTGCTGACCGGCTTGATCCATGTCTCGACCCTGGCGGATGATTTCTATGTGTTCTCGCCCAGCCAGCGCCGTTTTGTCGGACGGCAACGCCGCCGCCGGTTCGCGGTGGGCGATAAGTTGCGCGTGCATGTCGCCCGGGTAGATCAGTTCAAGCGGCAAATTGATTTTGCGATCGCCGACCTGAGACCCGGGTCGGATCGGCAACCGCGCAAACGCCGCCGGTGATGAAGCCGGCGGCCAAATATTAGCCTTTTGGGCCGTGAAATTTAGGTAAATTTTATGCTTCCACAATGGTTCTCGGCCTGCCACACTCCCGCCCTACATGGACAATATTATCGAAGCGAAGGAGGTCCAGATCGAACGGAAGCACTTCTATGTGGAATTCCGTGAAAACGATCGGGGAAGATTCCTTCGCATTACCGAGGAAGCCCATGGCCGGCGAAATACCATCATCGTCCCGAGTACCGGGACACACGAGTTCACTGCCGCCATCGAGGACGTGCTTGCCGCTACCCAGCAGGCACCGGCATAAGATTCCGCACGATTCGAACCAAAACATCGTGCCGAGAGCGCGTTGACACGTCGAGTCGCGGAACTATTTTGCCGCGCTCCGGTCACAATCTCTCCGTTTCATGGCTCGAAAATCTTCCGCTTCCCGCCGCGCCGCTGCCCGGCCGGTTTCTGCTCGTCGCACAAAGCAAAAACCCGCGGCCAAAGTCCTCCATCGGACAGACTCGCCGAGGCGAGGCAAGGCCGCGAAGTCCGTTTATTACTTCGGAGAAGGCAAAGCCGACGGAAACGGAAAAATGAAAGGGTTGCTCGGCGGCAAAGGCGCGAACCTGGCCGAAATGACCCGAATAGGTTTGCCCGTACCGCCGGGGTTCACGATTTCGACGGAAGTCTGCACTTATTTCTACGCGCATCACCGCAGCTACCCCGCTGCGATGCGGTCACAGGTGGAAGAAGGAATTCGCCGGATGGAACGGATCATGGGCACGAACTTTGGCGACACCAAAGCGATGCCGTTGCTGGTGGCAGTGCGATCAGGGGCACGCGATTCGATGCCGGGAATGATGGATACAATTCTCAATCTCGGCCTGAACGACAAAACCGTGGTGGCGGTGGCGAAGGTGACAAAAAACGAGCGTTTCGCGTGGGATTGTTATCGGCGCTTTATTCAAATGTATGGCGACGTGGTCATGGGCGTGCAAAAACGTCCCGACGAAGATCACGAGCCGTTCGAGACGGTGATCCACGAGCTCAAACACGAGCGCCATCACGAGGATGTCGACGATACCAAACTGAGCGTGGTCGACTTGAAAGAGTTGGTCGCGCGTTTCAAAAAGCTGGTGAAGGAGCGGACCGGCAAACAATTTCCCAGCGATCCATGGGAACAACTCTACGGATCGATCGGCGCCGTGTTCGGTTCGTGGATGAACGATCGCGCCATTGTTTATCGTCGAAAATACAACATTCCCCAGGAATGGGGCACGGCGGTGAACGTGCAGGCGATGGTGTTCGGCAATACCGGCGCCAACTCCGGTTCGGGCGTCGCGTTCACCCGCGATCCTGCCACGGGCGAGAAAGTGTTCTACGGCGAGTTTCTGATTAACGCCCAGGGTGAAGATGTCGTCGCCGGCGTCCGCACGCCGGAACCGGTCGCGGATTTGAAGAAACATTTGCCGAAAGCGCTGGTCGAGTTGGAGCGGATCCGACACGTCCTCGAGGCGCATTTCAAGGATGTGCAGGATTTCGAATTCACCATTCAGGATGGCAAAGTTTTTATGCTGCAAACCCGCAACGGCAAACGCACGGGCGTGGCGGCAGTCAAATTCGCCTGCGACATGGTGCGGGAGAAATTAATTGAGTGGAAAACCGCGATCATGCGGGTGCCGGCTGATCAGCTCGATCAGGTGCTGGCGCCGGTCTTCGATCGCAATGCCCTCAAGAGCGCGAAGGCAATCGCCAGCGGACTTCCGGCCGGCCCTGGCGCGGCCACGGGCAAAGTTTATTTCAACGCCGATCGCGCCGCCACCGCTGCGCACAAGGGCGAGAAGGTGTTACTCGTGCGGGTCGAGACTTCACCGGAAGATTTGCGCGGCATGATCGCGGCCGAAGGAATTCTGACCGCGCGTGGCGGTGTTAGTTCGCACGCGGCCTTGGTCGCACGGCAAATGGGCAAAGTATGTATTTGCGGCGCCTCGGCGCTGAACATCGATTACCGCGCGAAAACGATGTCGGTAAACGGCACTGTGTTTCGCGAAGGCGACGATTACCTTTCGATCGACGGGACGAGCGGGACGGTCTATGCCGATCGATTGCCCAACGCCCCATCGGAAATCATTCAGGGATTACTCCACGGCGATAAGATCGCGCAGAAGGCCGAGACCTATCGCAATTTCAATCGGCTGATGGATTGGTGTTCAAAAGTCACCCGCATGAGTGTGCGGACCAACGCCGATACGCCGGAGCAGGTGGAAAATGCGGTGGCATTTGGCGCCAGCGGCATTGGTCTTTGCCGAACCGAACACATGTTTTTCGAGGGCAATCGCATCGACGCCATGCGCCAAATGATCCTGGCACGCAAAGCGGACGATCGGCAAAAAGCACTGGCCAAATTGTTGCCGTATCAAAAGGGCGATTTCGTCGGCATTTTCAAAGCACTCAAAGGAAGACCGGCCACGATTCGTCTGCTTGATCCACCGTTGCATGAATTCTTGCCGCAGGATCACGCCGCCCAAAGCGCGCTGGCCGACAAAATCGGCGTGAGCACGGACGAGATCGCGCGGCGCGTGCACGAATTGCACGAACAGAACCCGATGCTCGGCCATCGTGGCTGCCGGCTTGGGATTTCGTTCCCGGAAGTAACAGAGATGCAGGCCCGCGCGATTTTCGAAGCAGCGGTGGAAGTGCAGAAGAGCGGGATCAAAGTAAATCCGGAAGTAATGATTCCGTTGGTCGGCTTTAAACGAGAACTCGACTTGCAGGTCGAAATCGTGCATCGCGTCGCACAGGAAGTTCAAGCCGCGAAAAAAGTGAAACTGACTTATTTGGTTGGCACCATGATCGAAGTGCCGCGCGGCGCGTTAACCGCGGATGAGATCGCCCAAACAGCGGAGTTTTTTAGCTTCGGCACGAATGATCTCACTCAGACTGCGCTCGGGATGAGTCGCGACGACAGCGGCTCGTTTTTGCCGCACTACGCCGAGCTGGAAATCGTGAAACGAAATCCCTTTGCCACGATCGATCAAAATGGTGTCGGCCAACTGATGCAAATCACGATCGAGAAAGGCCGCAAGACGCGGCCGAAAATCAAGCTCGGCATCTGCGGCGAACACGGCGGTGATCCCGATTCCGTGAAATTCTGCCACCGAATTGGTCTCGACTATGTCAGCTGCAGTCCCTTTCGCGTCCCGATTGCGCGTCTCGCTGCCGCGCAAGCCGCATTGGCGAAATAGACGGTTAGCGCATTAATTTGCCGGCTAACGCGAAGCGAACTCAGCTGTCCAAGCTCGAATGGCCTCGGACAACAACGAAAAAAAGCTCGAAGAAGACATTTGCATTCACATCTTCACCGTCTCATCAGCGATGGTGGGCGTTTGCCTGACAGTGATCGGACTGATTCGCGTCGTCATTACCCTTGGCAAAGCCGATACTTTAGCCGACGACCTTCTTGCCAGTGACGCGCTCCTGTTTCTGACCTCGTGTCTGCTTTCCTATACCGCCTTGCGAGTTCGCAGTTTTCAGCGGAGGCACCGAATTGAGCGCGCAGCCGACGGCATTTTCATCGTCGCCATGGTGGTAATGACCGTAATCTGCGGTTTCATCACCTACTCAATGTCGGTTTCGCCGACCGTTGGACATTAGAAGCCATCTCGCGACTCATATTCCCTGTGCCCTCACTGTTCCGGCAACCGCCGGATGCGTCTCTTGCAGCGGGAGAGAGGAGAAAGTCCCGGACGCGCGGTCCCTCGGAGAGAATTGTGACATCGGTCCCTGGTTCCGTAATCCTGTAAATCCTGTCTCTATTTCTGCTTCACTTCCTCGAACTTGCTCCACGCGTTCCAGGATTTCTCCCAGTTGTTTTTCGCCGCCCACGCCTGGGCTTCCAACAAATGGAAATAAACCGGTGGATTCCGGTTAAAGGTAAAGTGCCGAATGGTGGCAAGCGCGTCGTCAATCGAGCCGTGATTGATTTGCTGGCAATAGAGAGTGTAGGCAGCGGAAAAATCGTTGGTGCCGCGATACACCCGGTCGCGCAGACGCTCGAGTGACTGGCCGGTTTCTTCCGGCGGCAAAACAGTTTTCCTATCATATTTCTCCATCAATTCACAGGCACCACGGAAATCACCCGAGCTGGCGCGATGTTTGGCAACCGCACGCCAGGTGTATTGCAACCACTCAGGATGTTTGTTCACCACCGCGACGAGCGCGTTGATGTCGCCCCGACTGTCCCAAAGCTGGAAAAACTCGCGTTTTTCCCCCGGCGTCATCGCGGTCAGATCCGGATCGGCATCGAAAAATTTGCTGAAAGCAGGCCGAAATTCCTGCGCGTTCAATTGTTCGAAGTAGGCGAGCGCCAGGTCGTGTTCACTGAAAGCGAGCCGGCGAATAATCGGGAGCGCAGTCGGATCGCGCAGGTCGGCGGTAAACATAATGTCGCGGAATACATCCTTGCGTTGTGTCCCGGCGCGGCGCAGCGCTTCGCGCCACGCCATTTCCGCCAGGTCCGGCCTGCTGCGGAGCCAAACGAAACCTTCCTGCAATGGCACCGATTCGGAATTTGGCTCCAGAAATCGCGCCCGGCGAAAATCATCGAGCGCCTTCTGTTCCGGCTCACGTTGCGCAACCTCGGCGGCACCGCGCAAATAATATAGTTCCCAATCGAGCGGCGCCCAGTTCAACGCGCGCGTCGTCAGGTTGATCGATTCGGCAAAATTATGGCCGCGATTCGCGACGACGGCGAGTTGCTTGGCATTGTTGGCACCGACCGAGCCCGGCAACATCGCCATTGAGCGCCACGCAACAGGCCAGGAAAGACCAATTGCGAAAAGGGCAAGTCCCAGAACCCGGAAAGTCCATTCCGTAATTTTTGAACACAGCAGCTTCGTTGGCCGGTGCAGAGAAAGTCCGAGTAAGAACAATGCGGAATAGGCCGTGCCCACGCGATGTCCCGAAACATCAACCAGGCCGTGCAAGGCAAACATCAGCGCGCCGATCAAGGCGGCGAGACGGAAGCGCTGGTTAGTCCCGACCTCCAGGGGAGCAACGCGCTGGATCACCAATACCGCACCGATAATAATAAGAGGGATCGCCAGCCATCCCATCTCCGACCAAATCCAAAACCAGTCGCTCTCGGGATGAAGCGAACGGGTAGTGCCCTGCGAAGCATCACGAAAGATGGCAAAAACAGATTCGAAATTACCCAGCCCAAGGCCGACCCACGGTGAGCAGCGAATCAACTGCCAGGCGTCCTGGAAAATCAACCATCCGAAATCGGCCGGGAAATCGCTGCCCGCGAATTTTTGCAAGTGAAAACGCTCCAAGGTCGGTCCGCCGGCAAATAGGAGCACGCTAACGAGAATCAGGAGAAACGAAACAGCTAACGAGATGCGGCAGGCAGTACAGGCGCGGGCTGGGGCGCCGAGACGCAACGCTACGGTCGCGATCCAGATTGCGCTCGAAGCTAAGAGAATGAGAATGCCGGCACGGGAAAAATTGAGGCAGATCGCGGCAATTACGATAGCAAGGGCGATGACCCAGAAGACCCAGCGTGTCCGGCCGTGCCGAATGTCATCCTGACCCGAGGCGAGGATGAGAACGGAAGTGAAGCCGAAGAGATCGGCAGTTTGGTTACGATTCAAAAACGGGCCGAAATTGCGCTCGTTTCTCCAGAACGGGATGGATTGATGCGTGAGGTACACCAGGATGCTAAGCGCAGCGATCGCGACAATCCCGGCGGCGAAGAGTCGCAGCTGGAAGCGCGCAACGCGCAATTCGAGTTCCTGGGCCGAGACGCGGTAAAGCCAGCACAAACCGGCGACGAGACTGGCGAAGCAACCAAGGGTAACCCACGGCTGAGGAGTAACGGTAGTGGGCAATTTTATCCCGAAGTCGTTTTGTAGTGCGGTCCGCCAATCGGGCGTGAAAAACCAGGCCTGCGGTAGAAAACTAACCAAGCCGCAGAGCGCGAAGGCAACGAAGACGGTGTTAATCTTCCAACCCAACGAGCGGCGTGGCGGTTGGAAGATCAGGAAGAGACCCAATAAGGCGACAACGATGCCTTCGGCCCACTTGCTGGTCGCACCGCCAAGAAAAACCGCAAAGACCGGGAGCAGCGCGATGAAAAAGCTGCGCGCCCATTGCGCAGGCACGGGATGGTGAGTAATAGCGCTGGCGTCGGTTTCTTCCATGCTGGCGTCGACTCAACAGAGGAGCATGCGGAATCTAGTATGGTCTCTCATAAATACCTTGCGATGCTAAAAGGTGGATCGAGCACTCCGAAATGCCAGTCCGGCCCGGACCTCGATGCTAATGTTTGACGACGAAGCCGCAAATATTTGACATCGAGCATACGAGCCGGACTGGCACAATGCTGGTCTTGGGTCACATTGTTCTCGCAACGCTACTGCGATGCCCGGGAACTCTCGCAACCAAGCCTATATCGATCACGTTCGGAGACTGGAACAACGCATCGAATGCAAAGACGAAGCGATGCGGCTTGCGGTCGGCGGCGAATTCGATGCAGTCGGTAAACTGGAGTATTACTTGCTGCGCTCGCTCGGATTAAGCAGCGGACATCTTGTCATCGATGTCGGTTGCGGCAGCGGGCGATTGGCGCGGCAGCTGGCGAGCGACACGAGCATTCGCTACGTTGGAACTGATGTCGTTCCGCGATTGCTTGAGGCGGCCAGGACTGCCGCAGGGCGAAATGATTGGGAATTCCGTCTGGTTGAAGGCATCCGGATCCCGTGTCCGGACAAATGTGGCCGATTTCGTCACGTTCTTCTCTGTTCTCACCCACATCACCCACGAGGAGAGTTTTCTATATCTCCAGGAGGCAGCGCGCTGCTTGAAAGCGGGCGGGCGGGCCGTCCTATCGTTCCTGGAGTTTCGAATCCCGTGTCACTGGGAAACGTTTAAAATGTCGCTGAGAGCAAAACCCGACGGACCGCTAACGCAATTTGTCGATCGCGATGGGCTCACGGCGTGGGCAAGCCATAGCGGACTGGGGGTGGAATCATTTTTCGACGGCGACAAAGGGCACTTTCCGATTCCGGAAGAGGTTAAGTGGGAAAACGGAACCGTAATGAAATCGTTGGGTAATCTGGGTCAATCGGTCGCGGTCTTGCGAAAAGTGTAGAGAAATTGGCCGGGATCGCCGATCCCGGCTACAGATGGTAATGGAGCAGCGGATACTCGAGCGTGTCAGTCGGGAGTTTCAAGATTCGGATCGAGATGCTGTGGTTCAATTACTCGAGAGTTACGTCGGACCGGAGAGCGATCGCGTGAGATGGGATATTTTGGACTTGAGCGAAGGTGGCCTCGGGAAAGTCCGTGACTATATGAAAGCGGCGCAAACTGATTACCGTGACGTTCTCTACTGGGCTGAATATTTTAAGGATGACCCGATGCTGCATGGTCGCGACCCGAAACAGATGGTTAGTGAAATCCTTGCCAAATGGGGCAAAAAGAATGAGTGACGATTCGATAGAGCCGTCAAAAACGACTGGTGATAGGTAGGGGCGATTGACCTCAATCGCCCGTCCCACGAAAGCCGGCTGCCGTTTCGCCGACAAAAACATAGGGCCATTCACGGGCCACAGTAGCTAAACCTGCCCGCACCGGATTTTGGCGATGTACTCAAATTTTTCAGCTTCGCTTCCTTCATGCCGCAAACGGTGATCAAAAAAGTTTCGTTGCCATCGGATCCTCGCAATTTTCGTGGTGATCCGTTTGAAATCGCGCACCAGACTTGAAAGATTTGCGTAACCTGGAATGCCAACCAGCATGTGCAGATGGTCAGGCATCAGGAGCAAGACTTTCATGTGCCATTTCTGAGCGTTGTGATAACGCCGAGCGGTCTTGAATATCATCCGTGCGACCGTCTCTCGACAGAGTTGATTGGCTACGCGGGTTTCGCAGCAAATTGTGATGAAGAAGGTAGCGCCAAAGCGAGCGTCACGATGAGTTGAGTGATCGAGTATGCCAAAATGTTAGCGGGCGATTGAGGTCAATCGCCCCTACCTGGCGTCACGCGCTCCTTATTTTGGGGAACGGGAATCGGCGTGGGTTTTGACGTTGCGCCGTTGTTTGTCTACGACGCGGCGCAACTCGCGCTCCATGATCTTGAAGGCGTCGTGCACCACTTTTGCCAGCGGATCGTGCGTCCCATTATCAATCTGTTTTTCTTCGGCGACCAACTCGTGACCGGGCGGAACCGTGACATCGATTCGCACCCGGTATTGGTTTCCTTTTTTATGGGCGTGATTGGGTTGCTCAATGGCGACGTCGCACCGGCTGATGTGATCGCAGAATTTGTCCAACCGCTCGGCCTTCTCCAACACCATCTGTTCGATGCCGAGGGATTTTTTCAGGCCACGATACGTGATTTTTACTGGCAATTGCATAGCGGTACTATTGTAATGCTACCAGGCTCGTCACGCCAAGCTCTCTCGTGCCTATTTCGGTTACCGTCCAATTCTTTGCGAATTGTTGAAATACCCTCATCCTAATCTTCTTCCCTCGGGAGAAGGGACTGCCTTCCCGAGAGCGATACGTCGAGGTGGCCTCCTCTCCCTGGGGGAGAGGATTGAGGTGAGGGCATCTTTTCAAGGCTCCTAGATTGGCCGCAAGGACCGGAAATGAGAACCAAATTTGGCCGGCTCTACCTTAACCAGATCGGACTTCACAAATTCGACTATGCGATTACGAACGTCTGCCGCAATCAACTCGACGATAGCGTTATGGCAAGAAGGAGGCGCGGCGAAAGACCAGCCTTCAATCCCATTGGACTTGGCAATCTTGGTGATTTGGTCGGCCAGCTGTTTGTTAATTCGACGTTCAGTCTCCGTTTCCAATTTGGTCTCAGCGATCGATGCCTGATGCATCCCGGAACCGTCGTTGGGGGCGTAGCGCCCCGCCAAGTCCGTCACTTTATCGACCATTTTCCCATGCGCATCGGTGACGTTGAACGCCTGAATCAGCTTTAACCTT
>Ga0193719_10001121_pt1 | contig 10497 bp, 1 predicted proteins | sample U2a2metaG_FD_160103 | JGI IMG/M metagenome (GOLD analysis project Ga0193719, IMG submission 160103) | Soil microbial communities from a riparian zone of the East river system, Colorado, United States - U2a2 | ecosystem: Environmental > Terrestrial > Soil > Riparian zone | place: USA: East River... | reverse complement strand
GGCAAGACCTCAACGATCTCGCTCGAACCATTGCGTTTGCCGGCTCAATACGGCCACTTCGCCAGCGCCGACCTGCATGTCCACATGAATTATGGTGGGCACTATCACAACACTCCTCAGAATTTGATCGAACAGGCACGTGCCGAACATCTGGATGCAGTCTACAACCTCCTCGTCAACAAGGAAGAGCGCGTTCCGGACGTCGCGCAGTTCACTACCAAGCCGTCGCGTAAGGACAACGTGCTGCTTATGCAAGCACAGGAATTTCACAGCAGTTATTGGGGACATCTGGGCCTGCTGGATCTGGATGATCATTTCCTGACCCCGGATTTTTCCTCCTATCGGGAATCGGCCTTTTCCAGTCCATATCCGCACAATGGCGTGATCGCTGCCCTGGCCCACGCGCAACATGGTCTGGTCGGATATGCGCATCCCTTTGATGGGCCGGTCGATCCCGACAAGGATCGCGAACTCAGTAATGCGTTGCCGGCCGATGTTGCTCTGGGCAACGCCGATTATTATGAACTAGTCGGTTTCTCCGATCACCGCTCCAGCGCCGACATCTGGTATCGGCTGCTCAACCTTGGTTTTCGTCTCCCAGCCGGCGCGGGTACCGATGCGATGGCAAACTATGCTTCGTTGCGCGGCCCGGTCGGCATGAATCGGGTGTTCATCGCTATGGTGGGCGAGACAACGCCGGAAAAGCTGCACGCAGGTCTGAAGCAGGGTCGGACCTTCGTCAGTAATGGCCCCTTATTAGGCTTGGACATCAACGGCAAACATCCCGGGGATGAAATTACATTGGCCAAGCCGATGACACTGCCGTACCACGCATCCCTGCGTTCCATCGTGCCAATCGATCACTTCGAATTGATCTTCAACGGTCGCGTGATCGCAAGTCATCGCCCTGATGGAGCACGCACACAGGCCGACGTGAATGGCAAGGTTGAGATTCCTGCCAGTGGTTGGCTAGTCCTGCGCGCATGGAACGATCACGCCGACCCGAAGGTGCAAGACATCTATCCTTATGCCAGCACCAGCCCGATCTATGTGACGGTTGATCGGCAGGCGCCGCGCTCGCCGGAGGATGCGACCTATTTTGTTAGCTGGCTAGATCGCGTCATCGCCGGCGCAACTGCACGCAACGATTACAACAGCGCGCAGGAAAAGCAGAACACGCTGCAATACCTGAGCGCGGCACGAACGGTGTTTCAGGCACAAATAGGAACAGCGCCCTGAAAGGCGCTTAGGGAGTAGTCGCGAAAGAAGTGCTCCCGTTGGCGGGCTTCAGGGCTACCCTTGGCGTACGATCGTTCGTTTTGGTATCACCACTGCTGAGCAACGAATCCTAACGTGATGCTGACCAAGTTTCCGCGCTCTAAAACCTCACCGGCCAGGTCAAGGCCGCGGCGTTCACGCGCGAAAGAGCTTCCTTTGCGGGCGGAGTTGTTTGGCGTTGAACAACTCGCGCGTCACGCTCAGTTCATCGCGGCGCAACATACAATCGTCACGGGCCGCGCTTCCGCTCGGCTGCTCACGAGGCTGGATCAGAATGAGAAAGTGCTGCGCACTTTTAATCGCGCGACTTTGGCGGTGGATAAAAGCCGGCCTGTCACGCCCGCGGCGGAATGGCTGCTCGATAATTTTTATCTGATCGAAGAGCAGATCCAGTTGGCCCGCCGGCATCTGCCCGAGCACTACAGCCGCGAATTGCCTCGACTGGCCAATGGCCCGTCCGCTGGATTTTTGCGCGTCTATGACATCGTTCTGGAATTGATCGCGCACGTCGACGCGCAGATCGACGCGGACTCGCTGAGCGCGTTCGTAGCGGCATATCAGACGGTGGCACCGCTGAAACTAGGGGAACTTTGGGCCGTGCCGATCATGCTGCGGCTGGGATTGATCGAGAATCTGGCCCGCATCACCACCGGGCTGGCCCAAGGCCGACGTGATCGCGATCTGGCCAACCAATGGGTGGAGCGTTTGCAGGCGATGGCGGAGAAAAATCCATCGCGCATTGTCATTGTGGTGGCGGACATGGCGCGGGCGGAGCCGACGCTCTCCAGCTCGTTCGTGGCGGAATTTTGCCAGCGCCTTTCGCGCTTGAATCCCGCTTTGCATCTGGCGCGCGGCTGGCTCGAGCAGCGCACGCTCGAGCAGGGTCTCTCGGTGGAGCAACTGGTCCATCAGGAAAGTCAGAGCCAGGCCTCCGATCAAGTTTCGGTCAGCCACAGCATCTCGAGCCTGCGTTTGCTGAGCGCGATCGATTGGAAGGAGTTCGTCGAAACGCTCAGTCTGGTCGAGCAAACGTTGCGCGGCGAGCCGGCCGATGTTTACGGTGACATGGATTTCGCAACGCGCGATCGTTATCGCCACGTCGTTGAGCTCCTCGCCCGTTACAGTGCGCTCTCGGAAATCGAAGTGGCGCGCAAAGCCGTCGAGCTGGCGAAGGAAAGCGCGCAACAAAAAGCGCGGGAAGATCGCACCGCGCACGTCGGTTTTTATTTAATCGACAAAGGCCTTCCCAGACTGGAGCGCGCGTCCGGCGCGCGCTGGCGGTGGAAGGGTTTTGTCGAACGAAGTTTTCGCAAGTTTCCTTTCACCTTCTACGTAGGCGGAATTTTTCTATTCACGCTTTTGGCCACGCTGGGATTTGTACGCGCGGCGGAAGCGCGCGGAGTCGCGGAATGGCAACTCGTTTTTTGCGCGATCACATTGTCACTCGGAGTCAGTCAGCTGGCGGTGGCCTTGTGGAACTGGCTCGCCACTTTGCTGCTCAAGCCGCAACTGCTGCCACGTCTGGGGTATTCGCCCGGCGGTATTGCGCCGGAGAGCCGCGGCATAGTAGTCGTTCCCACAATCCTGAGAAGCGCGGAAAACATCGATCATCTGCTGCAAACGCTGGAGATTCATCATCTGGCAAATCGCGATCCGCATCTGCACTTCGCCCTCCTCACCGACTGGCCCGATGCGGCGGAAGAAAATTTACCGGAGGACGGGCCGTTGCTGGAACGCGCAAAGGCGGGAATCGAATCATTGAATCGAAAGTACGCCGGTGGCCGGCGCGATCTCTTTTTCCTTTTCCATCGGCCCCGCCGCTGGAACGAGAGCGAAGGCGTCTGGATGGGGTACGAACGGAAACGCGGAAAGCTGGTGCAGTTCAACGCCTTTCTTCGCGGGCGCTGCGCGGAATGCTTCGCCGCGGTCGTGGGCGACCGGTCGATCTTGCGTGAAATCAAATACGTCATCACCCTCGATACCGACACGCAATTGCCGCGCGAGTCAGCCCGCCAGCTGATCGGCACGATGGCGCATCCGTTGAACCGGCCGCAATTCGATCCGGCGCGCGGGATTGTGACGGAAGGCTACAGTCTTTTGCAACCGCGGGTGGATGTGAGCCTGCCGACGGCGGATCGTTCACGATTCGTTAGGTTGCACGCAGGTGAAGTCGGGATCGATCCCTACACGCGCACCGTCTCGGATGTTTATCAGGACCTTTTCGGGGAGGGCTCATTTATCGGCAAAGGCGTTTATGACGTCGATGCCTTTCAGCGCGCGCTGGCCGGGCGTTTCCCAGAAAATCGAATCCTGAGCCACGACCTGCTGGAATCGGTTTACGCCCGCTGCGGTTTGGTGAGCGACGTGACACTTTACGAGGAATATCCGTCGCGCTACGAGATCGACACCGTCCGGCGGCATCGCTGGATTCGCGGCGACTGGCAAATTTTGCCGTGGCTGCTGCCGCGCGTTCCCAACGCGGAGGATCGCGGCATCCGCAATCCGATCTCGGCGTTGTCGTGGTGGAAAATTTTTGACAACCTGCGCCGCAGCCTTGTTCCGATCGCGCTCGTGCTTTTTTTCCTGGCGAGCTGGCTGCTCATTCCGCGGCTCGGGCTGTTGGCGACCGGCGGTTTGCTCGCCATCGTTGCCCTGCCGGGTTTGCTTTCGCTCGGCGTCGAGCTCCTGCGCAAGCCAGAGCAGTTGCCGTGGCCAATGCATTTGCGTGGAATGTTGGCCTCAGCGAAACGGACGCTCAGCCAGATCGGACTTACCCTGGCATTCCTGCCGAACGATGCTTTTCTCAGTCTAACAGCAATCGGCCGGACACTTTGGCGCGTGTTTATCACGCGGCGACACTTGCTGGAATGGGTCACCTCGGGCGAAGTGGCGCGCAGTGCGCGGACCGATCTTGCTGGCTCATATGCGGCAATGTGGTTTGGACCGGCAATCGCGCTCGTCGGCGCAGTTTCTTTGGGCCTCATGCAGCCGGCACGCTGGGTGGTTGCCCTGCCATTCTTCGTTCTTTGGCTCGTGGCACCCTCGATCGCGTGGTGGATCAGCCTGCCAATCGAGCAGCCGGCCCCGGAACTCAGCGTCGAGCAATTGACCTTGCTCCACCGCATCGCGCGCAAGACCTGGCATTTTTTCGAGACCTTCGTCACTGCGGAAGAGAACTGGCTGCCGCCAGATAATTTCCAGGAAGAACCAGCGCCCGCCGTCGCCGCGCGCACTTCACCTACCAACATCGGTTTGTCATTGCTGGCTAATCTGGCGGCGCGCGATTTTGGCTATCTCTCGTTAGGCCGGTTGCTCGAGCGGACGCAGGCGACCATCGACACCCTGCATCGGCTGGAACGGCATCGCGGACATTTCTACAACTGGTATGAGACGCGCACCCTGCGACCGCTGATCCCGCTGTATGTCTCTAGTGTCGATAGCGGCAATCTCGCCGGGCATTTGCTCACGCTGGCTTGCGGATTGCGCGGACTAGCCGAGGAAAAAATTCTCGATCCGCAAATTTTCTCCGGCCTGCGCGACACGCTCGCACTCGTAAAACAATCGGCGGGCGAGAATGCGCTTTTATCGCAGCTCGATGCCGAGCTGGCGCAGACGCCGTCCGATCTGCGCGCTGCCGCAACGTTGTTGCAAAGCGCGGTGGAACAATCAGCGAAGATTTCCAACGCGTTGGCGAATCGAGAAGAAGATTTGAAGGCATGGGCGCAAACGCTACAACGCAGTTGCGTCGAGCATTTGGACGAACTGAATTTCCACGCACCTTGGCTGAAGGACGAAAATCTCACGACCAGGATTGCGCAACTTCATGCGGCTCCTTCTTTGCGGGAAATCGCCATTCTCGACCAGCTCGACGGCCAGTTCCCGGCGCGTTCAGAAGTTTTGGAGGAGGCGAGCAAACGTGCGCGTGAGCGGGTGCGTGCTTTGGAAACTCTCGCCAGTTACTGCGAAGAACTGGCGGGAATGGATTTCAGTTTCCTCTTCGACAAGGCGCGCAACCTGTTCGCCATCGGCTTCAACGTCACCGAGGGCCGGCGCGACCTGAGTTTTTACGACCTGCTCGCGTCGGAAGCGCGTCTTTGCAGTTACCTCGCCATCGCGGAAGGACAGGTGCCACAAGACCATTGGTTCTCGCTTGGCCGGTTACTGGTCGCTCCCGGCGGCGAACCGATCCTGGTTTCGTGGAGCGGATCGATGTTCGAATATTTGATGCCGTTGCTGGTGATGCCGAGCTACCGCGGCACCTTGCTTGATCGCGCCTGCAAAACGGCGGTTGAATTGCAAATCGAATACGGCAATTCGCGCGGTGTCCCATGGGGTGTTTCGGAATCGGGCTTTAACCAGGGCGATGTACAGCAAATTTATCAATATCGGGCCTTCGGTGTGCCGGGGCTGGGTTTGAAACGGGGTCTGGCCGAAGACCTGGTCATCGCGCCTTATGCGACGGTGCTAGCGTTGATGGTAGCGCCGCGGGAAGCCAGTGAGAATCTCCAGCGCCTGGCTCGCGATGGGCGCGAAGGCGCTTTCGGATTTTACGAGGCCGTCGACTACACGCCATCGCGTCTGCCGCCGGATGAGAGCAGCGCCACCGTTCGTTCCTACATGGCGCATCACCAGGGAATGAGTCTGCTCGCCCTCGTTTCGTTGCTGCGCGATCTGCCGATGCAACGCCGCTTCATGTCGCGTCCATTGCTGAAGGCGGCCGATTTGTTGTTGCAGGAGCGGCTTCCCAAAACGGAGGCCAGCGTCTTGCCAGAAGACCTTGAACTGGAAGAAACACGGCCGCGTTTCGGTGAGGGCGAAGATGTCATGCGGGTCTTCAAAAGTCCCATGTCGCGTACGCCGGAGACTCATCTCCTTTCCAATGGCCGCTATCACGTTGCCATCAGCAATGCCGGCGGCGGATACAGTCGCTGGAAAGATCTCGCCATCACCCGCTGGCGCGAGGATGCGACTTGCGATTACTGGGGCGCGTTCCTCTATCTGCGCGACGTGACGACGGGAGAATTCTGGTCCGCCGCTTATCAGCCGACACTGCGCGCGACAAAAAATTACGAAGTTATTTTCACACAGGCCCGGGCGGAATTTCGCCAGCGCCATGGCAATCTCGAAATGCATACCGAGTTGAGCGTTTCGCCCGAAGACGACGTCGAGCTGCGTCGCGTCACTCTGACCAATCATTCCTCCGCCGCGCGTACGATCGAACTGACGAGTTACGCCGAAGTCGTGCTCGCGACCCAGGCTGCGGACGAGGTGCACCCGACCTTTAGCAATTTGTTTGTGCAGACTGAATTTGTGCCCGACTCGTCCGCCATTCTCTGCACCCGGCGCGCGCGCACGGCCGAGGAAAAACCACCTTGGCTGCTGCATTTGCTGGTCGGGCAGGGCGGCATATACGGCGAAACCTCCTGCGAAACCGACCGTGCCCGATTTGTCGGGCGGGACGGAAATTTGGCGAACCCGGCAGCGATGCAAAGGGTTGCGCCGCTTTCGAACACCGCCGGTTCCGTGCTCGATCCCATCATCTCGCTCCGGCGCACTGTCACGCTGCAACCAGATGAAATTGCCATCCTCGATTTTGTCATCGGCGTGGCCGAAAACCGTGAAACCGCAAACGCGTTAGTGGAAAAATATCAGCATTTCCGCATGGCCGATCGCGCCTTCGATCTGGCTTGGACCCACACCCAGGTGATCCTGCGCCAGCTCAACGCCACCGAAGCCGAAGCGCAACTTTACGCCCGGCTGGCAGGAGCGATCATTTATGCCGACCCCGCCCGTCGCGCGACCTCCGGCATTCTGCTGGAGAATCGCCGCGGCCAAAGCGCCCTCTGGGCCTACGGTATCTCTGGCGACACGCCGCTGGTTCTCCTGCGCATCACCGACTTGGAGAATATTGAACTCGTGCGCCAGCTCATTCAGGCGCATTCCTACTGGCGCGCGAAAGGTTTGACGGTCGAGCTGGTGATTTTGAACGAAGACGTTTCGGTTTATCGCCAGAATTTGCAGGATCAAATCACCTCGCTGATCGCAGCCGGCAGCGAAGCGCAAATGCTCGATAAACCTGGCGGCATTTTCGTTCGCCGTCTCGAGCAAATCCCGAATGACGATCGTGTTCTTCTCCAATCCGCCGCCCGCATCGTCCTCGATGACGAGCGCGGCTCGCTCCTGGAACAACTCGAACAACGCAGCGTACTCGAGCCGCCCATCCCAGCATTCAATCCCAGCCGCGCACCCCGGGTCGAGACGCCTTCGCCGCCGCCGCCACGCGATCTCATTTTTCGCAACGGCCTTGGCGGTTTCACTCCCGATGGCCACGAATACGTCATCACGCTCTTACCCGGCCAGGTCACGCCCGCGCCGTGGGTAAATGTGCTGGCCAACCCATCGTTCGGCACCGTCATATCTGAAAATGGTGGCGCTTACACCTGGTTTGAAAACGCGCACGAATTCCGGCTCACACCATGGTTTAACGATCCGGTGCGCGACCTCACCGGGGAGGCCTTTTACATCCGCGATGAAGAAACTGGCCAGGTCTGGTCGCCTACGCCGGGGCCGGCTCGCGGGGCCGGCGCTTACATCATTCGGCACGGATTTGGTTACACGGTTTTCGAGCACACCGAGCGCGGCATCGTTTCCGAGTTGTGGATTTACGTGGCGATGGACGCGCCGGTGAAGCTCGCCGTTTTCAAACTGCGCAACATCTCTGGCGGACCGCGCCGGCTTTCCGTTACCGGCTATTGCGAATGGGTGCTGGGCGATTTGCGCCACAAAACGCTCCTCAACGTCCAGACCAATGTCGATCTCAAGAGCGGCGCGCTGCTGGCCCGCAATTTCTACAATACGGAATTCCCAGACCGCATCATCTTCTTCGATGTCAATGAGCCGACCCGCACCCTCACGGGTGATCGGAAGGAATTTCTCGGGCGCAACGGGACGCTCGCTCAGCCGGCAGCACTAAAGCGGGCGCGACTCTCCGGAAAAGCGGGCGCCGGTTTGGATCCGTGCGGCGCGATGCAGGTCGCTTTCGATCTTGCCGATGGGCAGGAACGCGAAACCAGTTTCCGGCTCGGGGTCGGTCGCAGCATCGCCGAGGTGCACGATCTGGTCTTCCGTTTTCGCCGCGCCGAAGCCAGCCGTGTCGCGCTCTCCGCCGTACATGAATTTTGGAATCGTACCCTTGGCGCGATCAATGTCGATACGCCAGATCCCGCCGTGAACACGATGGCCAATGGCTGGCTGTTATACCAAACCCTTGGCTGTCGGCTCTGGGGTCGCACCGGCTTTTATCAATCCGGCGGTGCGTATGGCTTCCGCGATCAATTGCAGGACGTGATGGCACTGGTGCACGCGGAGCCGGCCCTGATCCGCGAGCATCTTCTCCGCGCCGCCGCGCATCAATTTCGCGAAGGCGATGTGCAGCATTGGTGGCACCCGCCAGTGGGCCGCGGCGTGCGCACCCATTTTTCCGACGACTATCTCTGGCTGCCTTACGTTACATGCCGCTACGTTTCCTGCACCGCCGATACTGGCGTGCTCGACGAGCAAATTGCCTTTCTCGACGCGCGTCCGGTTATGCCGGAAGAGGAATCGTATTACGATTTGCCGAATCGCTCCCAGGAATCGGCCACGCTCTATCAGCATTGCATGCGCGCGATCGAGCACGGTTTGAAATTCGGCGAGCATGGCTTGCCCTTAATGGGCTCCGGCGATTGGAATGACGGCATGAACCTGGTGGGAAAAGAAGGTCGGGGCGAAAGCGTATGGCTCGCCTTTTTTCTTTACGATGTGTTGACGCAATTTGCCGGGCTGGCACGTGGGCGCGAGGACGCGACTTTTGCGGAGCGTTGCCTCGCCGAAGCGCGGCAGTTGCAAAAAAACATCGAGGAACACGCTTGGGACGGCCAGTGGTATCTGCGTGCCTATTTCGACAATGGCGAACCGCTCGGTTCAAAAACAAATTCGGAATGTCAGATCGATTCCATCCCGCAAAGCTGGTCGGTCATTAGCGACGCGGGGGATTCGGCGCGGTCGCGCCAGGCGATGCAGGCTGTGAACGAGCGTCTCGTCCGGCGCGACGCCAAACTGATCGAGCTATTCGCGCCGCCGTTCGACAAATCGGCGCTCGAACCAGGCTACATCAAAGGCTACATCCCCGGAGTGCGCGAGAACGGTGGCCAGTACACGCACGGCGCCATTTGGGCCGCGATGGCCTTCGCGCTCATGCGAGAAAACGAACGCGCGTGGGAACTTTTTGCTTTGCTCAATCCCATGCAACACGGCGCGACGGCGGAGCAGATCGCGATCTACAAAGTGGAACCTTACGTCATGGCAGCCGACGTCTATGCCGTCGCTCCGCACATCGGTCGCGGCGGTTGGACATGGTACACCGGATCAGCCGGCTGGATGTACCGGTTCCTCACTGAAACTCTGCTCGGCGTCCATCTCGAAGGCAATCGCCTACGTGTGATTCCACGTTTTCCGCCGAGCTGGACGAACTATAAGATTCACTATCGCCACAGGCAGACCGTTTATCACATCACGATCAGCCGTCTCGCGGCGGGTGGGACTGGTGCAAATGAATTATCCCTCGACGGTCAAAATCTTACCGAAGAAACGATTCCCCTGACAGACGACCACATCGAGCACTTTGTCGAGTTACGAGCGCGATGAAACCAGCGCTCGAAATCACGGCAACATGCGTGCTGGGCAAAAAGACAAGTATCGGTTAGGGAATCTTGAGATAGATTCAAACTGAACGTTTGCTCACGCCATCACGCCGAAACTAACCCTTAGAGCTTCGGCGAGGCTATGGTCCTGGCGCAAGTGGCCGTACGTCTTCATGTCATCATGGAAAACATTTCGTCCGCCGGTGGGATGGCGTAAGTCACGATCGGCGTGAAGAGGAACCGACTTCCTCGCTTTTCTACAAATTCTCTGGCTTCGTCATGTATTGACTAAAATGCTGTCCAGCCTTCTCGCCTCCTCGAACCGCGCAAGATTTAACCTAAAATTTCCCGCAGCGCAGCGAGGACGAGAGCCACGTTGCGCACGGTCGAGCCGTGACCCATGAGGCCGATGCGCCAGGCTTTGCCGGCCATCACGCCGAGGCCTGCGCCGATCTCGATACCGTATTCATCGAGCAGACGCTTCCGCACGACGGCATCATCCGCGCCGGCGGGAATGTTGATGCAGTTCAGTGTGTGA
>Ga0193719_10001118_pt1 | contig 10510 bp, 9 predicted proteins | sample U2a2metaG_FD_160103 | JGI IMG/M metagenome (GOLD analysis project Ga0193719, IMG submission 160103) | Soil microbial communities from a riparian zone of the East river system, Colorado, United States - U2a2 | ecosystem: Environmental > Terrestrial > Soil > Riparian zone | place: USA: East River... | reverse complement strand
CCCTCACGGTGCCTTCGTCTCGTCTGGGGAGCGTCTCCCTCGACAACGTGGCCGCCTTCACGCCGGGCCTCTCGCCGTCGGACATCAGCCGGCTCGCGCGCCAGCGGCAGGTGACGGTGTTCTGCAACCTGCTGCCCACCGCGTCGCAGGCCGAGGTGCAGCAGACGATCCTCGCCGAGTTCGCGAGGCTCAATCCGGGCAGCGACTATCGGGGCGGCTTCGCGGGACGATCCCGCGAGCTCGGACGCGCGGCGCAGAACTTCCTGATCGCGTTCGCGCTGTCGCTCGTGTTCATGTATCTGATCCTCGCGGCGCAGTTCGAGTCGTGGCTCCACCCGATCACGATCCTGCTGTCGCTGCCGCTGACGCTGCCTTTCGCGCTGTTGTCGCTGATCATCTTTCAGCAGTCGTTGAACATCTTCTCGGCGCTGGGACTGCTGGTGCTGTTCGGCGTCGTGAAGAAGAACTCGATTCTGCAGATCGACCACGCGAACCAGCTCAAGGAGACCGGCCTCTCGACGCACGACGCGATCGTCCAGGCCAGCCGCGACCGGCTGCGGCCGATCCTGATGACGACCTTCGCGTTCGTCGCCGGGATGATTCCGCTGATCGTGTCGCGCGGCATCGGCTCGGGGACCAACCACGCGATCGGGTTCGTCATCTTCGGCGGCCAGACGCTCGCGCTGTTGCTCACCCTGCTCGTGACGCCGGTCGCGTACTCGCTGTTCGACGACGCGTCGCGCATGCGGTTATTCGGCCGGCTGACGGACCGCGTGAAGCGGCGTCCCGAACCGATACCCGTCGCGGTACAGACGATGACTATCAACCGAACCTAACCTAATCACCACGGAGGACACGGTGGACACGGAGGTCAAGACCTATGGTTTGGTTTTTTCCTCTGTGTCCTCCGTGGCCCCCGTGGTAAAGAGTTCGAAGGTGCACCATGCGACAAGCTGTTCTCATCACCGTCATCTCCATCACAGTCGCCTCGAACGTCTCCGCGCAGTCGACGCTGCGCCTGACCGTTGACGAGGCGGTCAGGATGGCGCTCGACCACAACGTGGACCTGAGCGCGGACCGCCGCGATCCGCAGATCAGCGATACGCGCGTGGCCGCCGCGGCCGCCGCCTTCAAGCCGACGTTCACCACGAGCCTGCAGCGCAACAATCAGCTCCAGCCGCCGGCCAGCTTCCTCATTCCGACGGCGACCCGCACCGACGCCGTGTCGTCCAACGCGGGCGTCAACCAGAAACTGCCGTGGTTCGGCACGTCGTACGGGCTCTCGTGGACGGCCACCCACACCGACAGCAACAGCTTCCTCACGAGCTTCAACCCGCTGCTGCAGTCCGGGTTGTCGCTGAACGTGTCGCAGCCGCTCGTGCGCGACCTCTCCATCGACAGCGCGCGGCTGCAGGTGGCCACGAGCCACATCAACCGCGACATCGCCGGCACGCGGCTGCGCGAGAGCCTCGTGCACACCACCGCGAACGTGAAGAGCGCGTACTGGAATCTGGTGTCGTCGCGCGCCGCGGTCGACACCCGGCGATCCGCGCTCGATCTCGCGCAGGAGCTCGCGCGCGTCAACAAGGCGAAGGTGGACGTCGGCCAGTCGCCGCCGCTCGACCTCGTCTCCGCGCAGGCCGAGGTCGCCGCCGATCAGGAACAGCTCATCATCGCCGAAACCGCCGTCAAGCAGGCGGAAGACCGGCTGCGGCTGCTGATCTTCGACACGGGCGATCGTGCCGTGTGGAATGTCCGGCTCGAGCCGGTGGACTCTCCGCCGGTCGGCACGGCGACGCCAGACGTCGACGCTGCCATGACGAACGCGCTCCGCGATCGCGCGGATCTGGTCCGCGCCCGCAAGGACATCGAGACCTCACAGACCATGCTGCGATTCGCCGGCAATCAGCGTCTGCCCGACGTGCGCGTCAACGCCAGCTACCTGGCCAGCGGCCTCGGCGGCACGCAGGTCCTTCGCACCGGTGGCTTCCCCGGCACCATCGTCGGCCCCGGCGAGATCACGGCGTTCGCCTCAGTGCTCGATCAACTCTTCCGCCACGATTACCCGACGTGGGCGGTCGGCGTGAGCGTCAGCTATCCGATCGGCAAGGGCGCCGAGGAGGCCACCTACGCGCGCGCGAGGCTCGAGCGCGCGCAGGCGGACGACCGGCTCAAGAGCGCGGAGGCCCGCGCCATTCAGCAGGTCCGCGATGCCGCATGGAAGATCGACATGAACGCGAAGCGCATCGAGACGACGCGCGCCGCGCGCGATCTCGCCGAGCAACGGCTCGAGGCCGAGCGCAAGCGCTTCGAAGTGGGTATGTCGACGAGCTTCCTCGTCATTCAGGCGCAGCGCGATCTCGCCCAGGCGAAGACGAACGAGCTGTCAGCCGTCCTGGCCTACGACCTCGCGCTGGTGGACTTCGAGGCGCTTCAGCAGGCCGGCCCGGCCGCGGCGCCGTCATCCGCCGGCGCCCAGCCGGCGGGCGCAGGCCAGTAGACCACGCCCGCCGTCGTATCCTCTGTTGAGGAGGATGCATGAGCAAGCCATTCGTGTGCGCGCTGGTCGCGACGGTCCTGGCCGGAGCCGGAGCCACGATGCCCGCGGGACAGCAGCGCCCCGGCGAAATGACCCGGGGCGAGGTCTGGATTCAGAATCGCGGGAAGACCGAAGCCGTCCCGGTCATGATCGAGGAGGTCGCGACCGTGCAGGTCATCGGCACCCCCGCCGTCCAGGTGTCGGGAACGCCCACCGTCACGATCAGCCCGTCCAGCGTCGCCCAAGCTCGACTGGTCCGCCAAGTATGGGATTATCACACCGTGAAGGTCGCGACCGGTCAAGATGCAGCGTCGGCATTGTCCAGAGCCGGAAACGAGGGCTGGGAGGCCACCGGTAATCAGTTCTCAGACGGTTTCGGCACGACGATTCTCATGAAGCGGCCACGCCAATAACTCTGGATCTTTTCTTGCGAGACGAGTGAACTTCTGGTGGAATCTCCCCAGGCGCGCTAACGGAGGATCTATGGCTTTCGCGTTCCAACGCAATATGGGAATGATCGTGCTGGGGCTGTGGCTGGTGCTCTACGGCCTTGCCTCGCTGGTGCCGCTCGGCCTGCCGTCGCCCTTGATGGCGGTGCTCGCGCTCGTCGCCGGCATCCTGATCCTCGCTGGACGGTAGGCGCGCCGGGCGCGCCTCTACCACCCGACAACGCGCAGCAGCAGACGCTGCCAGGTCGGCGCCAGGAGCGACTTCAGCACGACATCCGCGACGAGGCCCGCGCCGGCCCAGGCGAGCAGGCGGCGCGCGGACCGCCGGTCGACACGGAATCCGCCCAGCCGCGACAGCAGCGGCACCGCCAGAATCACGCCGATCGTCACGAAGCTGACAATCCGGATCACCGCCCACGGATGCCAGGCGAGCACGAAGGTCGCCGCGGGATGCGCGCTGCCGGCCGCGAGCGCGCCGACGTAATGGCCCATGTAGTTCATCAGCACGGCGCCCATCGCGAGTGCAAGCACGCCGCCGCTCGCGAGCGCGAGCAAGGAAAAAATCGCCGCATGCGCCGCCTGTTGCGGAATGAAGCGCGCGGGCTCGCTCTCCGCGCCGCGCCCCGTCATCAGCCAGTCGAACATTTCTGCCCGGTACGACGCGCCGCGCAGGAAGAGGGTGTCGGTGCGCCACGGCTGAGCGTACGACAAGAGCGTCGCGCACGCGCCCAGCGCGAGCGCCCACACGAGCATGCGGGCGACCGCGAGCCGCACGTCGCCGCGAGAGAGCGCGGCGACCATGAAGGGAAAGGCGACGAGCGTGTTGAACACCGGCACGAGCAGCGGGATGCCGACGGCCCAGGAGAGGGCATAGGAGAGGACGGTGGCGAGGACGATCAGAGCTGCGGTCATTCTTTACTTTTGTGGCGGGGCCCCACCCCCGCCACCTGTGCCTTCGCGGCGTCGCCGCTCGGCATTGATTCCAACGACGATCCGCTCAGTCAGCGGTTCACGGGGTGGGCACCGCAAGCGCTCCGAAGTGCTCCTCGTACCGCTTCCTGAACTCATTCCACGCATACGCGTGGCTCTGGCCCCCGAGATGCTCCAGCGCATAAGCCGCCGCCACGCTGCCCACACGCGCGCAGCCGTCGTAGGGCAGCCCGAGCGCGAGGCCTTTCATCAACCCGCCGCGAAACGCGTCGCCGACGCCGGTCGGGTCGACGATCCGGTGCGGCGTCACGGCCGGCACGTCGGCGCGGGCGCCGGGCGTGTACACCGAGCATCCGTGCTCACCGCGCGTAATGATCAGGGCCTTGGTCTGCGCGAGCACATCGTCCTCGCGCATGCCCGTCTTTTGACCCAGCAGCTCGAACTCGTAGTCGTTGCAGATCACGATCGCCGCGCCGGTGGCGCCGTCCTTCAGCTCGTCACCCGACAGGCGCGCGCACTGCTGCCCCGGATCGAAAATGTAGGGGATGCCGAGGGTGCGGCACTCCTCGGCGTACTGCACCATCGCCCCGGGATCGTTCGGCGAGATGATCGCGAGGCCGCAGTCCTTGACGGTCCGGAACGACAGCTCGGCCGCGTTCGCCATACCGCCGGTGTAGAACGACGCGATCTGGTTGTTCGAGACGTCGGTGCTGCAGAAGAACGACGCGGTGAACTTGCCAGGGATCTGCTTCACCAGCGACGTATCGATGCCGGCCGCGTCGAGCCACTGGCGGTAGTCGCCGAAGTCCTCGCCGGCGGTTGCCATCAGATACGGCCGCTCGCCGAGCAGCGCGAGCGTGTAGGCAATGTTCGGCCCGCAGCCGCCACGCCGTTTCTCCATCGTGTCGACGAGAAAGCTGACGCTGAGCCGATCCAGATGTTCCGGCAGGATCTGTTCCGTGAAAATTCCCGGGAACGTCATCAGGTAATCGAACGCAATCGAGCCGGTCACGACAATTTTCATGGATGGGGTTCTGCGGTTCTATCTCATGTACTTCCCGATAATCGGCGCCAGTTCCTGTTTCGTCTGCTCCGGCACGAATTGCGGCTGCGTGATGAGCGCCGTCGCGAGCGCCGTGGCACATTCGCACGTCCGCGCACCGTCAAGCCGGCCGACCGCCTCCGCGATCGCCTGCTGTGCCGTCTTCGCGTTCTGCAGCAGGTTGGCAATGATGAGATCGACCGTGACCGAGTCGTGATCCGGGTGCCAGCAATCGTAGTCGGTGACAAGCGCCAGCGTCGCATAACAGACCTCCGCTTCACGTGCGAGCTTGGCTTCCTGCAGGTTCGTCATGCCGATGACGTCCATCCCCCAGGACCGATACAGCCGCGACTCGGCCAGCGTGGAGAACTGCGGCCCCTCCATGTTCACGTACGTGCCGCCGCGATGCACCGTCGCGCCGACCGCCTGCGCCGCGTCCGCGGCGATCGTCGACAGCGCTCCGCACAGCGGATGCGCGAAGGCGACGTGCGCCACGAGCCCGCGCCCGAAGAACGTGCTGATGCGCCCCTTCGTCCGATCGAAGAACTGGTCGGGCACCACGATGTCGAGCGGCCGGTACTCCTCTTTCAGGCTGCCGACCGCACTCGCCGACAGCAGCCGCTCCACGCCGAGCACCTTGAAGCCGTAGATGTTGGCCCTGAAGTTCAGCTCCGACGGCAGAAGGCGGTGGCCGGCGCCGTGCCGCGCCAGAAACGCGACGCGCTTCCCGCGCAGGGTGCCGAGGACGTACGGACCGGACGGCTCTCCAAATGGCGTCGCGATCGTCTTCTCTTCACGGTCGGTCAGCTCCGCCATGTCGTAGAGACCGCTGCCGCCGATGATGCCTATTTGGACCGTCATACTTGTTTGCCGCGGCCATTGAACACAGACCTTTGTGTCAGCTCAGCGCCGGAACAACCCGGAGCTTCCCATCCTGTTCTCGGATGGAGCCAGCGGCGATCGCTGGATCGTGCTCGAAAAAGACGAGCATATCGCGGTCGACCGCTTCTTTCACGAACGCTTTCTTCGCCGCCAGCGTGTCCATCGGATACAGGTCGTATCCCAGGATCCACGCCAGGCCCAGATGCGCGGCCGTCGGCATCAGATCGGCCACGAACGCCGCGGTCCTGCCGCCGGACTCGATGAGCACCATCTGGTGATGCATCGTGTGGCCGCCGGTGCGACGCACGCGGACGCCCGGCATGATGGTCTGATCGTCGTCGACCAGCTGCAGGACACCGGCGTCGGCCAGCGGCACGAAATCACCGGGCAGGTAGCTCGCCCGGTTGCGCTCGTGCGGATGCGTCGCATCGTCCCATTCGCCGCGCCGCGCGACGTATTGCGCCCGCGGGAACCGCGGCACGATGCGTCCCGACGCTTCGCGCCGTGTGAAGCCGCCCGCGTGATCGAAGTGCAGGTGCGTGGCGAGGACGATGTCGATGTCGCCGGGCGCGAGCCCGGCCTCGGCCAGCGTGTGATCGAGGTGGCGCGTGCGCTCGACGCCGTAGATGTCGTTGAACTTGTCGTTCCCTTTATCGCCCAGGCCCGCGTCGATGATCATCGTCCGAGCGCCGCGCACGACGAGCGGCCGCATGGCCAGCGTAATGCGATTGCGCGCGTCGGCCGGCGCCTTTTGTTCCCAGAGGACTTTCGGCACCGTGCCGAACATCGACCCCCCGTCGAGATGGAAGAAGCCGTCGCAGAGCGAGATCAGTTCCAGCTCGCCGACGCGATAGCGTGTGACCGCCGACTCACGACGGAGGACCGACGACTGATGACTGATCTGCTTCAGCTCCACGAGCACGCCATGCGCGCTCGACGGGTGGATGAATGCGACGAGCGCGCCTTCGGCGCCTGGCCGCGCCTGGTCGTCGATCAGCCGGGCGCCCCGGCTTCTGAGCTGCGCGAGCGCGGCGTGGATGTCGTCGACGCGCAGCGTGATGTGGTGCAGTCCCGGGCCGCGTGTGTCGACATACCGCGCGATCGGTGAATCGGGGGCGGTCGCTTCGAGAAGCTCCAAGCTCGCCTCGCCGACGGGAATGAAGTGCGCGCGGACGCGCTGAGCCGCCACGTCCTCGGGCGCCTCGATCTCGAGGCCGAGCGCATCGCGGTAGAACGCGAGCGCGGCCGAGAGATCCTTCACGGCGATGCCGACGTGATCGAGGACAGCCTTCATTTTCTTAACGTCGCGTCTGGGGCCCCACCCCCAGACGCGCCTTCGGACCTCGCGCTCGAGCCTAGACGCTCGCGCTCGGCTGGCGCGCGTGGGGCCCCACCCCTAGACGCGCATCTTTCAAGGCGCGTGGGGCCCCACCCCCACGCGTTGAAGACCTCGGCCTCGAGCCTAGACTCTCGGCCTCGGATGTCACCGTGAGCCATCATTCTTTACGTCGCGTCCGGGGCCCCACCCCCAGACGCGCCTCCGGACCTCGCGCTCGAGCGTAGACTCTCGCGCTCGGCTAGCGCGCGTCGCAGCAACCCGTCGGCAGCAGTATACGGATCGAGCTCGCGCGCCGCGATGCGATCGGCCACTGACGTCAGCTCGCCTGGCGACAGCACGTCGCGCTCGAGGTGATCCATGAAGCGCTGCGACACGAGCTCGCGAAGGCGGTATTCGCTCCGTGTCCGCCGCCGCGCCGCATGGCTGCGCCCTGAGTGCGCTCGAAAGCGCCAGATCGTTTCCACGAGCTCCGGGACGCCCTTTCCGCTCGTGGCCACCGTCGTCACAATCGGCGGCCGCCACTCGTCGGCGCCGTAGGCGTGCAGCGCGAGGTTGGCCTCGACCGTCGAGACGAGCCGGTCGGCGCCCTCACGGTCGGCCTTGTTCACGACGAAGATGTCGGCGATCTCCATGATGCCCGCTTTAAGCGCCTGCACTTCGTCCCCCGCGCCCGGCACGAGCGCGACGATGGACACGTCGGCCGTCCGGATGATGTCGACCTCGTCCTGTCCCACACCCACCGTTTCGATGACGATGACGTCCTTGCCGGCCGCGTCGAGCACGAGCGCCGCGTCGCCGGTCGCGCGCGCGAGGCCGCCCAGATGTCCGCGCGTCGCCATGCTGCGGATGAACACGCCTTCGTCCGACGCATGCACCTGCATGCGCAGCCGATCGCCGAGCACCGCGCCTCCGCTGAACGGGCTCGTCGGATCCACGGCGATCACGCCGACCGATAGCGGACCCACGACCGACCCTTTTCTCAGCGCCGCGACAAGGCGGTCGACCAGCGTGCTCTTGCCCGCGCCGGGTGGGCCGGTCACGCCGACGAGATACGCGCGGCCCGTGCGGCCGAAAATCGCCCGCACGAGGTCGGCGCCGGCCGGATCCTCGTCCTCGATCAGGGAAATCGCGCGGGCCATGGCGCGAGGGTCGCCCGCGATCACGCGTTCGGCGAGGGTGGAGGTCATGGTTCACTCTCTCGCGGGGCCCCACCTTCTTCACGTCGCTGGGGCCCCACCCCCGGCGCTGCGGGCTCAAGGCTGCCGCTCGCTGATGCCTCGTCCCTCGCACGGCTCGGGACGACCCTGAGGTCCGCCGAAGGGCCGCACGCGTCGCGCCGCGGCGCGCGCGTGCCGGCATGGCCGCAGGCGCTCATCGAGAGAGTAACTGACGCGCGATGACGAGCCGCTGGATCTCGCTCGTGCCCTCGCCGATGGTGGTGAGCTTCACGTCGCGGAAATATTTCTCGGCCGGATAGTCCTTGACGAAGCCGTAGCCGCCGTGGATCTGGACGCCATCGTCCGCCGCTTTCACGGCGATCTCGCTCGCGTACAGCTTCGCCATCGCCGACTCGAGCGTCGTCCTCCGGCCGCAGTCCTTCAGATACGCGGCGCGGTAGGTGAGGAGCCGCGCCGCCTCGATGCGCGTCGCGTTGTCGGCGAGCTTCCACTGGATCGCCTGGAAGTGGCTGATCGTCTTGCCGAACGCGGTCCGCTCCAGGGCGTAGCGCAGCGCCGCTTCGTGCGCGCCCTGCGCGAGGCCGACCGACAGCGCCGCGATCCCGATGCGTCCGGCGTCGAGCACCTGCATCGTGTGCACGAAGCCCTGGCCTTCTTCGCCGAGCAGGTGGTCGGTCGGGATGCGGCACTGCTCGAAGCGCACCTCGCTCGTGTCGCTCGCGCGCATCCCGAGCTTGTCTTCCTTCTTGCCGGCGGTCATGCCCGGCGTCCCTTTGTCGACGATGAACGCGGAGATGCCTTTGGTGCCGGCGGCGCGATCGGTGATGGCCATCACCACGAACGTGTCGCCGACGCGGCCGTGCGTCGTGAACGTCTTGGCGCCGTTCAGCACCCAGCAGGTGCCGGCGCGCGCCGCCGTTGTCCGCATGGCGGCGGCATCGCTGCCCGAGGTCGATTCGGTGAGCCCCCACGCGCCGATCTTCTCGCCGCGCGCCAGCGGGACGAGGAACGTCCGCTTCTGGTCTTCAGTGCCGAACAGGAAGATGTGCGCCGAGCACAGGCCGTTGTGCGCGGCGACCGACAGCGCGACGCTCGGATCGACGCGCGCGAGCTCCTCGATGCAGATGCAGTAGTCGATCGCCGAGAGGCCGGCGCCGCCGTACGACTCGGGAAACTGAATGCCCATCAGGCCCAGCGAGGCGAGCTTCGGGACCAGCTCGATCGGAAAGTGCTGCGCCTGATCCCACTCCATGACGTGCGGGCGCATCTCGGTTTCGGCGAACTCGCGCACGCTGCGGCGCAGCAGCTCCTGTTCCTCGGTCAGACGGAAGTCCATGGATCTTTCAGCGAGCGACGGCCTGAGCCTAGCGCCGGGGGTGGGGCCCCGGCGCCGTGAGGGAGGTCGGGCCCCGCGAGAGAGTGAGAGATGCCGGGTCAGTGTCCGACCAGTCTGTGTGGGGTGTACGATTCAACACGAACCAGCCGTAAAGCAGCCCCGAGTAGGTCTGCCATCGCACGGCGTGCCGCGCGTAGAACGGCACCAGCGCGCGCTGCAGCGCGGGGAGTCGATACAAGGGCACGCCGGCGAAATAGTGATGCTCCAAGTGGTAGTTCGAGTTGAGGAACGCGAAGTCCCAGAACCAGTGCCCGCGCATGAGCGTGCCCCATTTCGCCGGATCGGACGGATCGATGTCGTAGTGCTGCCCGAGGCGGTTCAACATGAAGGCGATCGGGAAGATGAAGAAGACCGGGATGATGTACGCGCGCAGCGCGGCGCCACCGCCGGCGAGCCACCAGATCAGCGCGAGCACCGTGAGGTGCGCGACGATCGACACGCGCCGCTCGAACGCGATGCGCCGCTGCAGCTCGGCCGGATACGTGGCGCTCTCCTTCCGCGCGGCGCGGAAATAGATCGGAAAGAGCGCCGGCGAGCAGTACAGCAGCTTGTACCAGCGTGCGTTGATCTTCGGCGACAGATGATGCCGCTTCGGATCGTCCTCATCCGATCCCAGCTCGGCGTGATGATCGAGATGCCACCGGGTGAACTGGCTCGCTGAAATGCCGCTCGGGATCGCGTAGAGCCAGCCGAGCGTGCGCTCGAGGCCCGGGCGCCGGCGATCGAAGACCGTGTGGTGGACGACCTCGTGCAGC
>Ga0193719_10001117_pt1 | contig 10511 bp, 8 predicted proteins | sample U2a2metaG_FD_160103 | JGI IMG/M metagenome (GOLD analysis project Ga0193719, IMG submission 160103) | Soil microbial communities from a riparian zone of the East river system, Colorado, United States - U2a2 | ecosystem: Environmental > Terrestrial > Soil > Riparian zone | place: USA: East River... | reverse complement strand
TTGCTGAAAGCGATCATCAATCCGGCGATGATCGTGACCTGGCTGGCTGGACTTTACCTCGCCTGGGCCGGCCACTGGTTTTCGGCGCCGTGGCTGCATGGAAAGCTTCTGCTGGTCGTCGTGCTGTCGGGCGTCCACGGTTTCTTTTCCCGCTGGGTGAAGGATTTCGCTGCCGACCGGAATGCCAGAAGCCAGAGATTCTACCGTGTTATCAACGAGGTACCGACTATTTTAATGATCGGGATTGTGATCCTGGTGGTGGTGAAGCCGTTTTGATGGACTGGCCGTCAACAGTTCGAGCACTGGGCTGCTTGCGGAAAGTCAGGCGATTTTCTATATTGCTGAAATCCCACCCCACGCAGGCGGATGTGGTTGCGTTCCGGCTTCTCCGTTGAGCCGGCCGCCGCATCAGGTTTGAAGCCTCTCCGGCACTTTCCTTGCTCAGACCTGCGGACCTTCCTTCTTTTCGCGTCCGCATTTTCTTAAAGCCACCTCGCAACCCTTCCCAAAATTACTCCACAGGACCACCCCCATGCGGGAAATGAAACTTCAAGACCTCAAAGCCCAGACGCCAGCCGAGCTCGTATCGCTTGCGGAAGAAAAAGGGGTCGAAAATGCCAGCACCATGCGCAAGCAGGAGCTGATGTTCGCAATTCTCAAACAACTCGCGATCCAGGAAACCGACATTATCGGCGAAGGCGTCGTTGAGGTTCTCTCCGACGGATTCGGATTCTTGCGCTCGCCGGACGCCAATTATCTGCCGGGACCGGATGATATCTATGTTTCGCCCTCGCAGATCCGCCGCTTCGGGCTTCGCACCGGCGATACCATCGAAGGCCACATCCGCAGCCCCAAGGAAGGCGAACGCTATTTTGCGCTGCTCAAAGTCAATACGCTCAATTTCGAAGATCCGGAAAAGTCGAAGCACAAGGTCAATTTCGACAACCTGACGCCGCTGTTTCCCGACCAACGCTTCCGGCTCGAGCTGGAAGACCCCACCAGAAAGGACCTTTCTGCAAGGGTTATCGACATCGTCGCCCCGATCGGCAAAGGCCAGCGCGCATTGATCGTGGCACCGCCCCGCACCGGCAAGACCGTGCTGATGCAGAACATCGCGCACTCGATCACGGCGAACCATCCCGAGTGCTATCTGATCGTGCTTCTGATCGACGAGCGTCCGGAGGAAGTCACGGATATGCAGCGCTCGGTCAAGGGCGAAGTCGTCTCGTCGACGTTCGACGAACCCGCGGTGCGCCACGTCCAGGTTGCCGAGATGGTCATCGAAAAAGCAAAGCGGTTGGTCGAGCACGGCCGTGACGTGGTGATCCTGCTGGACTCGATCACGCGGCTCGGGCGCGCCTATAACACCGTGGTGCCGTCATCCGGCAAGGTGCTGACCGGCGGTGTCGACGCCAACGCGTTGCAGCGGCCAAAGCGTTTCTTCGGCGCCGCGCGCAACATCGAGGAGGGCGGCTCGCTCACCATCATCGCGACCGCGCTGGTCGATACCGGCAGCCGCATGGACGAAGTGATTTTCGAGGAATTCAAGGGCACCGGCAATTCCGAACTGATTCTCGACCGCAAGGTTTCGGACAAGCGGACCTTCCCCGCGATCGACATCTCGCGCTCCGGCACCCGCAAGGAAGAACTGATCACCGATCCGCAGCTGCTGAAGAAAATGTACGTGCTGCGCCGGATCCTCAATCCGATGGGCACCATGGACGCGATCGACTTCCTGCTCGACAAGCTGCGCAATACCAAGAACAACGCGGAATTCTTCGAATCGATGAATACGTGAGGCCGTGGGGCAGGCTTGAGGGGGCGCCTCTCCCAGCGGCGCCCTTTTTGTGCCCAGCTCCATGTTGCGGTTTATGCTGCAGCAACACTGCAGCATAAAATTGCCACCGCCTCGGCGGCGCACCTTCGGTAAGTATCTGAACTACCTAGTGATTAGGACATGGATCAGGGTCGACCGCCCCAAGTCGCCCGGATGGCCGCTGCATAAAATGCTGCGGAATTGCTGCAGCAATAACCGCACCATCAGCGCCTTTGCCCCGCCCCGTCTGAATGATTTGGCCAGCGGAAATTGCGTTGCCTTTTCAAAGGACTCTGGAACAAATAGGCGATGCATCCGCGGGAACAGACCATCTTCGCGCTATCATCGGGCCGGCCGCCGAGCGCGATTTCCATTGTCCGGCTATCCGGGCCGCAGGCCGGGGTGGCGCTGACCTCGCTCGCGGGGAGGATTCCGAAGCCGCGGATGGCGATGCGGGCATTGTTGCGGGACGGGAACCGGCAGCCGATCGACGACGCGGTCGTGCTGTGGTTTCCGGGACCGGCGAGTGCGACCGGCGAGGACGTCGCGGAATTCCACGTCCATGGCGGGCGCGCGGTGCTCGCGGCACTGTTCGCGACGCTGTCGGGTTTCGCTGATGTCCGTCCGGCGGAGCCGGGTGAGTTCACGCGGCGCGCGTTCGAGAACGGCAAGCTCGATCTCACCGAGGCCGAAGGCCTCGACGATCTGATCCACGCCGACACCGATCGGCAGCGCCGCCAGGCGCTGCGTCAGCTGAAAGGTCTGCTCGGCGACAAAGCCCGCGACTGGCGCGCGCAGATCATCGAGGCCGCTGCATTGATTGAGGCGGGGATCGATTTCTCCGACGAAGGTGACGTGCCTGCCGAGCTGATCGCGCCGGCGCTGGCAAAAATCAAAACGCTGCTTGGTGAAATCCAGGAAGTGCTTGCGGCACAGGGGCGAAGTGAGCGGCTGCGCGAGGGGCTGGTGGTTGCGATCGCGGGTCCCCCGAACGTCGGCAAGTCGATGCTGATGAACCAGCTGGCGCGGCGCGAGGTCGCGATCGTCTCGCCGCATGCCGGCACCACGCGCGACATCATCGAGGTGCAGCTCGATCTCGACGGCTATCCGGTAACGGTGATCGACACCGCCGGAATTCGCGAGACCGACGATCCCGTGGAGCAGGAAGGCGTGCGTCGCGCGCGGGCGCGCGCGGCGGAAGCTGACCTGGTATTGTGGATGATCGATGCGCAGCACGAACAAGGCCCGCAGAAAAGTGCCGCGCCGGTATGGACGGTGCGCAACAAGATAGATCTCGATGCGGTCGGGGCCGATTCGCCGAAGCCACGCCAAGCGGCGGCTATCGGGCAGGAGAGGCGGCGTGGCTCCGATTTTGGAATCTCCGCCAGTCGCGGCGACGGGATCCCGGAGTTGATCTCGGCCTTGGTTGGGTTCGCGCGGGACTATTTGGGCTCGGGCGAGGACGGCTTGATCAGCCGGGCTCGGCAACGAAAATTGCTGCAGGAGACGGCGGATTCGCTGCGGGGCAGCATCGAAGTGATCGGCAACGGCGAGGAGCTTGCGGCGGAAGAGTTGCGGGCCGCGGCTTATTCCCTGGGTCGGTTGCTTGGCCGCGTCGACGTGGAAGATATTTTGGATGTGATCTTCAGGGACTTCTGTATAGGGAAGTAATAGTTCTTCGTTCATTTCTTGGATCCTTGTTTCACGTGAAACGACAGGCGGTGTTGTCAAGGCACTGCGCTCTACACGAACCGAACTCCGCAAGAGCCAACTTCCCGCTTCCGGGTTTTCGTATCCCGCGATAGAAGTCCGCCATGATTGCTCGGCAAGAATCATTCGATGTCATCGTCATTGGCGGAGGCCATGCCGGCTGCGAAGCCGCGTCCGCCGCCGCGCGCATGGGCGCGAGGACGGCGCTGGTGACCCATCGGTTCTCAACCGTCGGCGCGATGTCCTGCAATCCAGCGATCGGCGGACTGGGCAAGGGCCATCTGGTCCGGGAGGTCGACGCGCTCGACGGGCTAATGGGCCGTGTCGCCGATGCCGCCGGCATCCAGTTTCGTATGCTGAACCGGCGCAAGGGTCCGGCGGTGCGGGGCCCGCGCGCCCAGGCCGATCGCAAGCTCTATGCCGCGGCCATGCAGGCTGCCATCAACGAGACCGCCAATCTCGAGGTGATCGAAGGCGAGGCGGACGATCTGACCGTTTCAAACGGCCGCGTCGCCGGCATTCGTTTGGCCGACAGCCGCGAACTTTCCGCGGCCGCGGTCGTCATCACCACCGGGACTTTTTTGCGGGGCCTGATCCACCTTGGGGAGACGAACTGGCCCGCTGGCCGCGTCGGTGAGGCGCCGGCGCTCGGGCTCTCGAAGTCGTTTGAGCGCGCCGGCTTCACACTGGGCCGGCTGAAGACCGGCACCCCGCCGCGGCTCGATGGCACGACCATCGACTGGTCGGCGGTGGAAATGCAGCCCGGCGACGACCCGCCGGAGCCGTTCTCGGTGATGACCGACAAGATCACGACCGCGCAGATCCAGTGCGGCATCACGCGGACAACGGCCGCAACCCATGATGTGATCCGGGCCAATGTGCATCGCTCGCCGATGTACTCCGGACAGATCAAGAGCACCGGACCGCGCTATTGTCCTTCGATCGAGGACAAGATCGTCCGCTTCGGCGACCGCGACGGACATCAGATCTTTCTGGAGCCGGAAGGGCTCGACGATCCAACCGTCTATCCCAACGGCATTTCCACCTCGCTGCCGGAAGAGGTGCAGCTGGCGATTCTGGCCTCAATTCCTGGCCTCGAACGGGTGCGGATGGTCCGTCCGGGCTATGCCATCGAATACGACCATGTCGACCCGCGCGAACTCGATCCGACGCTGCAGACCAGGCGTTTGCCGGGGCTGTTCCTGGCGGGGCAGATCAACGGCACCACCGGCTATGAAGAGGCTGCGGCGCAGGGGCTTGTCGCGGGTCTCAATGCAGCCTTGGCCGCAGCAGGTTCTGCGCCGGTCGTATTCGACCGTGCCGACGGCTATCTCGGCGTGATGATCGACGATCTCGTGACGCGAGGCATCACAGAGCCGTACCGGATGTTCACTTCGCGGGCCGAATACCGCCTGACGCTGCGGGCCGATAATGCCGATCAGCGCCTGACCGAGAAGGGAATCGCGCTGGGCTGTGTGGGGCAGGCCAGGTCGGCCCGTCACCGCGCCAAGATGGCGGCGTTGAATGCCGCGAAGGCGCTGGCGAAGTCGTTGACGCTCACCCCAAATGAAGCCGCGCGGTTTGGGCTGGCGCTCAACCGAGACGGCCATCGCCGCTCGGCCTTTGAGCTGCTGGCCTATCCGGAGATTGGCTGGACGGAGGTTCGCGGCATCTGGCCGGAATTGTCGGCCATTGAGCCATCGGTCGCGGTGCATCTGGAGGTCGATGCCAAATACGACGTCTACCTCAAGCGCCAGGTCGCCGATGTCGATGCCTTCCGGCGCGACGAGGGGTTGTTCCTCGGCGATATCGATTACCGCGTGGTGCCCGGGCTTTCTAATGAGGCCCGTTCAAGGCTTGAGGCTGCGCGTCCGCGCACGGTGGGGCAGGCGGGTCGGCTCGACGGCCTGACGCCGGCCGCGCTCGGCATTCTGGCGGCGTATCTGCGCAGGGAAGCGCGGCGGAAGGGTTTATCATCGGCGACGGCGTAGGGTCTGTTTCACGTGAAACAGGGTTGCGTGTACTCCTGACGTCATCCTGGGGAGGCACCTAAGCGCCGTCTCGAAGGATGGCCACAAACACTCGTCGCCGTCCTTCGAGGCTCGCCGAAGAGGGCTCGCGCCTCAGGATGACTACCATCGAGCAAATGGCCAAGATGGCAAAACAGATCAACGCTGCTGTCGCCGCGGACAAAGCCGCTGCCCTCGCGCTGACGCCGGTTTCACGTGAAACAGAAGCGCGGCTGGATCGCTATGTCGGCCTGCTGCTGGAGTGGCAGGCGAAAACCAATCTTGTGGCGCCGTCGACCCTGCCAAATCTGTGGACCCGGCACATCGCGGATTCGCTGCAGCTTTTGGCCCTCGCCCCCGCGGCCAAAGTCTGGATCGATCTCGGCAGCGGCGGAGGCTTTCCCGGCGTGGTGGTCGCCTGCGCACTGGCGGAAACACCAGGCACGATCATCCATCTAGTGGAGCGCAATGCCAAGAAGGCCGCCTTCCTGCGCGAGGCTCTGCGCGTCACCGGCGCGTCGGGGATGGTCCATCTCGCCGATATCGGGGATACTGTGGATAGAATCACCGGCCCTGTCGATTGCGTCACTGCCCGGGCGGTCGCTCCGCTAGACCAGCTCATCGGTTTTGCGGCGCCTCTGGTGAGAAAGGGTGCAAAAGCCCTGTTTCTCAAGGGCCAAGATGTAGAGGCGGAATTGACCGAAGCCACTAAATATTGGAAAATAACACCGTATCTGCATTCCAGCCGCACTGGCGGAGGCGGCTGGATCGTCGAACTCGACCAGGTCGAGCGGCGCGACCAATCCGCGACAGGCAATGGCACCGGGCATGACCGTAATTGATGATATTTATCAAGAGGATAAGGCGGCAACCCCGGCCGGCCATCCGCGCATCCTGGCGCTCGCCAACCAGAAGGGCGGCGTCGGCAAGACCACCACCGCGATCAATCTCGGCACCGCGCTTGCGGCGATCGGCGAGCGGGTGCTGATCGTCGATCTCGATCCGCAAGGCAATGCCTCCACCGGGCTCGGCATCGACCGCCGCAGCCGCAGCTGCTCGACCTATGACGTGCTGATCGGCGAGGCGCCGCTGCGCGATGCGGTGGTGCCGACCGCGGTGCCGCGGCTGCACATCGCGGCATCGACCATGGATCTTTCAGGTCTCGAACTCGAACTCGGTTCGGCGCGCGACCGCGCGTTCCGGCTGCGCGATGCGATCACCGCGCTGAACACCAACGCAACGCCCGACACCAATTACACCTATCTGCTGATCGACTGTCCACCGTCGCTCAATCTTCTCACTGTCAACGCGATGGCCGCATCGAATGCGATCCTGGTGCCGCTGCAGTGCGAGTTCTTCGCGCTCGAGGGTCTGTCGCAATTGCTGCAGACGGTGGAGCAGGTGCGCACCACGCTCAATCCCAATCTGTCGATCCACGGCATCGTGCTGACGATGTTCGACTCGCGCAACAATTTGTCGAACCAGGTCGTCGCCGATGTCAGGCAGTTCATGGGAGCCAAGGTCTACAACACCATGATCCCGCGCAATGTGCGGATCTCAGAGGCGCCGTCCTACGGCAAGCCGGTGCTGGTATACGATCTCAAATGCGTCGGCAGCGAAGCCTATCTCAAGCTTGCGACGGAAGTGATCCAGCGCGAGCGCGAGCTGCGCACGCATTGATTTACGCAACGTCATTCCGGACAATCCGCACAGGCGGATTGATCCGGAATCTCGAGAGGCGAAAATGAATAACTTCGAGATTCCGGGTTCGCGCGATTTGCGCGCGCCCCGGAATGACGGTGAACAATAAGACGAAGTGAGACAGGAGCGTTTAGGTTGAATCCAAGGGAGCTGGCGATGGCCGAGGAAGCGCGTTCGCGACTGGGGCGCGGTCTTGCAAGTCTGATCGGGGATGTCGGCGGCGAGGCCGCGCATCTGGATCGGCCGCGCGCGCAACGCAAGGTGCCGATCGAATTCCTGAAGCCCAATCCGCGCAATCCGCGCCGCGATTTTTCCGACACCGAGCTCGGCGAACTCGCCGACTCGATCAAGGAGCACGGCGTGATCCAGCCGATCGTGGTGCGTCCAGTGCGGGGGGTGCAGGATCGTTATGAGATCGTCGCGGGCGAGCGGCGCTGGCGCGCGTCGCAGATCGCCGGGCTGCACGAAGTGCCGATCGTGCCGGTCGATGTCAGCGACTCCGATGCGCTCGAGATCATGATCATCGAAAACGTCCAGCGCGAAGACCTCAACGCGATGGAGGAGGCGCAGGGCTATCACGCCCTCGCCAACGAGTTCAAACGCGGTCAGGACGAAATCGCAAAAATCGTCGGCAAGAGCCGCAGCCATGTCGCCAACATGATGCGGCTGACGAAACTCCCCGCCGAGGTGCAGGCCTACATCGCATCGGGCCAATTGTCCGCCGGCCATGCGCGCGCGTTGATCGGCGTGCCCGATCCCATCGCCGCCGCCAAGCGCATCGTCGAGCAAGGCCTCAACGTGCGTCAGGCCGAGGCGCTTGCGCATGTCGAGGGCGTGCCGGTACGCAAACCGCAGAAGGCGCGTGGCGGCAAGGCGAAAGACCCCAATACGGTCGCGCTGGAAAATCGCGTCAGCGACGCGCTCGGGCTCGCGGTCAGCATCGATCACCGCGATCCCGGCGGCACCGTGCACATCCGCTACCGCGAACTCGAGCAGCTCGATGATATCGTGCGACGGCTGGATAAGGGGAACTGAACTCGGCTGCGCTCGCAGAATTATTCGTAGCCCGGATGAAGCGAAGCAAAATCCGGGAAATGCGAATCCCGATGGATGATCCCGGATTGCGCTGCACTCCATCCGGGCTCCAGGATTCTTTCATCCCCTTCGCTTCGCATTCGCCGCGATCGACAACAGCGCGCGCTGGGCGATCACGGCCGCCAGGGCTGGCTGCTTGCGCATCTCGAGCGCCGCGGTCGCGAGTTGATCGATGATCGCGACCAAACGCTCCGCATTGAAATTGCGTAGCGCGGTCTCGACATTTCCTTTTCGCGAAAAGTGCAGGCGCGGAAATCCGCTGTCGAGCAATGTCGACAGCGGCGCCCCTTCCGCGACCGCGAGAGCGGATTTGTGCAGCCACGCCGCCTGGCGCTGGGCCGCGGAAATTATCACGCCGGGGTAAATGCCTGACGTCATGGCCTTGGCGAATTCGGCTTCGACCAGGTCGGGCTTTCCGGCAAATGCGCCATCCACGATCGGATCGATCTTCAATTCGGAAGCATCGGCGACCACCGCCACCACGTCATCGAGCGTGACCTCACGCTCGCCATGCGCATAGAGCGCGAGCTTCTTCAACTCGTTGCGCGAGGCCTGGCGGTCGCCGCCGAGCAATGCCGTCAACGCCGCCCGCGCGTCCGGTGCGATGCGCAGACTAGAAAGCCGCAATTCATCGTCGATCAATTTTGCCAGCTCGCGCTCGCCATCCGGATAGCAGCCGATCGCCACCGCCGTCTTGGCGCGCTCGCAGGCCTTGCGCAACGGCGATTCCGGCCTCAGCTCGCCGGCCTCGATCACGATGCGGCAATCTTTTATGGGCGTTTCGGCCAGCGTGTCGACGCCGCTCGCAAAACTGCGGGAGCCGGCGCGGACACGGATCGCACGGCGCCCGCCGAACAGCGGCACCGTCATCGCTTCATCGACCAGCCGCGACGGTTCGGCCGAGAGTTCATCGCCATCCAGCTTGACCAGCGAGAACGGATCGTTGGGGTCGTCGACCGCGGACGCCAATAGCGCCTCGGCGCGTTCGCGCACCAGGCCGGCATCGGGACCGTAGAGCAGGATGATGGGACGGCCCGGATCGGGCCGGGCGAGAAAAGCGTCGATCTCTTTTCCGCGGAGCGCGACCACGAGCAGGCTATCGTTTGTCATTCCGGGGCGCGCGCCAGCGCGAACCCGGAATCTCGTGCCAATAGACTTCCAGATTCCGGGTTCGCTCGCTGCACTCGCGCCCCGGAATGACAGTTGCCATCAGGTGCCGGCGACGAAGAACGACGCCAGCCGGGTCTGGATATTTTCGGCGATTTCCCGGGCGGCGCGATCCTCGGCGTCCCGGAAGGCGCGGGAGCGGGCGAAACGCTGGTAGCTGCCGGGCATGTCATAGGACACGCGGGAGAATGTCGAGCCGGTCATGACCGATTTATTCGAAGCGATTTCGATCAGATTGTATTGCGCATCGATGCCGTAATTCTCGCTGGTGGGCAGCGCGGTGGTCGGATCGGTCATCAGCGACGAGCGGGTCGTGTTGAACCGCAGCACCAGCCGGTGGGTGGGCGGCATGCCGGTGGCATTGCCGTAGAGCTTGAACGCGAGCGCATTGCGGATTTCCACCCCGATCCGCGCCTCGCGCGAGGCGTTGGGCTTGTCCACGGGCGGGAGTTCCACTCCCATCAATTTTTCCCGCAGTCCGGGCGTGCCGTCACTGCGCTCGGCATACATCGGCTGAAAGCAGCCGGCCGTCAGCGCCGCGAGGCGGCCACGGCCAAAAGCCGAGCAGCGATGCCGGTCCTAGCCAACGACATTCACGATCCTCATCGGAACAATAATCACTTTGCGGACAGGTTTGCCGCCGAGCGCCTGTTTTACCGCATCGAGGCCCAAAACGGCAGCCTCAATTTCCGGATTTTGGGCGCCGCGAGCCACCGTGACCTCACCCCGTTTCTTGCCGTTGACCTGAACCACCAGCGTCACCGTGTCTTCAACCAGCAAATCGCGTTCGATTTTGGGCCAACTTGCCTCCGAAACCAGGCCGGGTTGTGCCAGCAGCTGCCAGCTTTCCTCGGCCAGATGCGGCATCATGGGGGCGAAAAGTTGAACAAGGATGACCGCGGCCTCGCGGATGGCCCACGCCAGCTCCGGCGACGGCTGGCCCTCACGCGCCAGCACGTCGCCCAGCGCGTTCGAAAATTCCCGGATATAGGCGAGGCAGACGTTGAAATGCA
>Ga0193719_10001116_pt1 | contig 10519 bp, 10 predicted proteins | sample U2a2metaG_FD_160103 | JGI IMG/M metagenome (GOLD analysis project Ga0193719, IMG submission 160103) | Soil microbial communities from a riparian zone of the East river system, Colorado, United States - U2a2 | ecosystem: Environmental > Terrestrial > Soil > Riparian zone | place: USA: East... | reverse complement strand
CACTCTTCGAAGATACGGACTTTGATCGCAGAACCTTGAGTCAGTATGGCATGCAGCCGGCCGTAATGAGCAGCTGTAGCATCCGTCGCGAGGATCGCTGACTTCACCGGTGGACGACCTGCATAGAAGCGGCGCCGATGGAGAGAAAAGCGAATCATGTGTTCGAAGTTGAGATCAACTGCATCAGCTGCCACGGTATCGGTGAAGCGATTGAAAGGTTCCTTCAACGTGGTCTCGAGTTCTCCGATGACAGTTATAATTCTGCTAACAGCCGCCCTGTTCAGCAAACCGCGCGGTCTCCAGATCGCTAGACGACTGTCTTCGTGAAACTCGACATCAGGCGGCAGTATCATTTTGTTCATTCCATCGATCTCCACTCACGCCACAGCGGCTCGCTTGAGGGTCTCGCGATAGAATTACCCGCTGAGCCAGAGAGAATTCCCGCAGGAACGTTCGCAGTCTTCTTGGGCTCTGCCTATAAGACCTTGGTCCAATACGTCCGTGTGGCGGAGCGCACAGCGGAAGCTAGGCAGAGTCCCAATTTGCGGTGAGTGGAGTACTTGCTGCTCCAGCTCGCGATGCTGCCTTTCACTTTACCAATTCGAACTGTGTTAAAGCTTTTTGATGTCGATTGGTTTTTCAAATTAAACGTGAGCTAACATTGCTTTCCATCTCTGTTCTCTCATTTGCTACTGCTGAAACCGGTTCACTTGTTTTCCCACGGGAAGATGGTCTTCCAATCGTCTTTCATGCTCACGACGGTCCAGTTTTTCACCTTCGCTTCGTCGAGTCCTTTGTCCAAGCGACCAATGCTTGAGTTCCGGTCGTAGGCCCATTCCCGCTTCGCGTCGGTATGGTGGACGTAAAGACAGAAGCGTGCGCCCGAGCCGGCGGCGGTCCATTGCAGCATCTGCAGGTCGCCATCGGAGTTACCGAACGCGGCGATCGGGCGGCGGCCAATGTTCATCTGGATACCAACTGGTTTGCCTTCTTTGTCGTCGATGAACTGTACTTCGGGCAACTTCACCAGCATCGGATGGCCGTCGCCCAGCTCGAACTTCAGTTTGCCCGTGCTGCCGACGACTTGCTCTGGCGGGATGCCATAGACTTTGTCCGCGAAGGCGCGCATGAACTCGACGCCGCCGCCGGAAACGATGAAGGTCTTAAAGCCGTTCGCCCGTAGATACGCGAGCAGCTCCAGCATCGGCTGATAAACCATCTCGGTGTAAAGCCGTCCCGTTTTGGGATGCTTCGCGGTAGCGAGCCACTCCTTAACGATGCGATCAAACTCTTCGGTCGTCATGCCGCTGTGTGTGGCGGCGACAATTTCCAGGAAAGCGTGCTCGCCGCCGGTCAGCGCGGTTTTCATGTCGCCCTTGAGCAATGAGGCAAATGGCTCTTTGGTTTTCCACTCGGGATGCTGCGGTGCGAGCACCTTCACCCGGTCAATGGCGAAGAGAAACTGGAAATACAACGGCTGCTCGGCCCAGAGGGTGCCGTCATTGTCGAAGGTGGCAACGCGCTCGGGCACCGGAACAAAATCCGGCGAACCCTCCTTTGTCACCTTGGTCACGAAGTCCACGATTGCCTTCATCGGCGCGGTGTCGTTCCACGATGGAAGCGGGTCGGCGGCGGCCCGAGCACCGGTGGTTGTGAGCGCCAGCGCGCCAACGAGCGCGGCGGCGATGAGGTTTTTTGTGTGTGTGGTTTTCATGGTCCCGCTCAAAAATTGACGCTGCAGGCTATGATCGCACAATGAGAATGAATCTTTTTCTAGTCATAACGTTCTTGGAGTTGATGTTGATCATATTCCCCCTTCAAGACGAAGAATCAGGAGAATAAATGAGAATAAATTGGCGTGGCTATTGGACCTTAGTCCCATCACCGCTGCGCGGAACCTAAACGCATTGGACTAAAGTCCCATACACAGCTGTCGGGAGCGCTGGTAAAAAGCCTTTGATTACGTCATCCGACGTCTCAACGCACTTTCGGCCGGGCCGAAAAGCCGGTTGGGGGGCTTAACCTTCGGTGAGGCACCGCTTAGCGCGATCTCCAGATTCAACTGGAGCCCCGAGTCGACCAAAGCGAGGCGGCTGTTCAAAGCGCCTCGTGAGGATGATTCCCCGTTCCGCGCGGATCTGGAGCAGTCAACCCCAAATGAAAGGCCGTTTATGAAATTCGTCAGTCTCAGAACAGAGTGCACTCACCGACGCGGTACGTTAGACAAGCCGTCGCGCGTCACACTTGAATCTTTCACCAATCCAATTGCCACGTCTCACCAAATCCACACCTACACCGAGCTCCAGCGACAGATTCACGACGACCTACGGATTCAACATCCCGAATGGGTCCAGCCAAATGGCGAATCCCCCCATGTGTGATTCTTACGAGGCGCGCCTCGTGGAGCTGCTCGATGCTTTGACGCGAAGGGGATCCACCGAGTATAGCGCTTGACTCGATAGACACCCGCTTCCTTATGAACAAGGGAGCATATGATGAAAGCAATATCGATCCTGTCGATCGGTGCGCTGGCAGCGGTCGTCGCGGGCTGTTTAAACACTGAGCACAGTGCCTCAGCCACAGGAGAGCGCTATCCGTGGAAGAAAAATATTGTGACAACTGTCTTTTGGATCGGCGAGCAGCCGAGCGGAAATAATCCCGTGCCGAACCGGAGGAGCTCCTGGGACAAAGATTGGACCAGGAATTACGGCGGTTTTGACGACCCAAATCCTGCGCATCGGAGCAATTACATGCCGGTGAAATTTACGCCGCGACAAAATCCGTTTTACTGCGCCCTCCCATACAACGACAAGTCAACCAATGGTCACCGGCCGGAAGCGCCCCACGTCGTTCCGTGGTTCAAGGAAGCGTACCAAGGCCCCGGCGTTTCCACCTGCAAGGATCGATGGGTCGCGATTCGCAAAGGGAATCGAACGGCTTATGCGCAATGGGAAGACGCAGGACCTTTCCGCACCGATTATTGGCAGTATGTCTTTGGCAACGAACGTCCGAAACCGAATTTGAACAAAGGCGCGGGTCTCGATGTCTCTCCCGCGGTGCGTGACTATCTCGGATTAGGCGAAACGGATGTGACCGACTGGCGCTTTGTCGAGTTTAGCGAAGTATCGCGCGGGCCGTGGTCGACGCTCGGAGAAAACAACACATTTGTGATTAGCGATCGCAAAACAGGCAGGGAATTGGCCCAGGCGTCAAAGCGAGCTGAAGGCGGTGCGATTGCGCGATAAGCTTGGCGAGGAGAAGCCATCTATTTTTTCTTTGCCTCGGCCATGAGCGCCTTGCTCAAACTTGCGGGATAGGCATCGGGCCGAAGAATATCCGCAGCACCTTTTCCCTACCAATCACGCGCACCAGTTCGTGCATCGTGCAGTACATAACAATCAGCACGAGTAGAATAACCTGGATAGCCCAGAAATGCGGCCACACGATTTCCGCCAGCAGCTCCTTGTTGCCGGCCACAAGGCCGCCAGCTTGCCGCCAGAAATCGATAAGACGCTCCAGATAGTGAACGAGGGTGGCCACCAGCAGGTAGATCAAGGTCTTCCAGGCGACGTTGTAGATCAGCGGTTTATTTGGAAAGCGATTGATCATCGGCAGCATGTCCGCGATTAACACTGCCTTGCCCAGAATGAGGGCGGCGACCGCAACCGACATCGTAGACAGCGGCGAAATCCCGGTTCCCTTCAGCATCAACACGCGAACAAACGCCACGATATGCAAAGCCACGAAAAAAAAGATCGTTGGTGGGAGCAACGCAAAGAACTCCTCCTTAAGCTTGGTGGATAGTTTGGTCATGGAGTTAAATTGCGATGAGTCTTATCGGTTTCATGATTCTTGTTCCTTTCGATTTCGATTTGTTATGTCAGTTGATCCGTGTTGGCTTTCTCAGAAGACACGTGACGCACCAGATGGTCATCACTGCGTGAAGAACAACGGCCGGCCACAAGCCGACGCCGATCGGACGTAACTGGATGCCGGCAACACCGAGGATGATCGTCGCGCCGAGGTTGTACAGCACCATCGCGCTGACCAACCCTCTCGCGGCGCAGCTCTGCGCGTCGTAATGCGCAAGCCAGCAGGCGACGCCCAGCGCGAACAGGGCCGTCCCGGCCACGTGTCCGAGCGCTACAGAAGCGGGAGTGTCAAGCCCTGAACCAAGCAGAAGAGTCACCGTTGCCGACGGAAAACACAACAACGCCAAGCCGACTCCCAACTCTATTACTGCGGTCACGATCAGAAGGCGTTTCATCGGCGGGGACGTTTCGGATTTACCGGGCCGAGCTTAGTTGGGACTGGTGCGGCCCAGTCGTTGCACGATCCAATGGATAGGATGAAAAGGGCGGGCGGCCCTTGCGAGCCGCCCGCCGTGAAGGTCATTTCTGTTACTGGCCGGTGCCTTTGCTCGCCGCCTGCGCCTGTTCCATCTTTTTCGCCATCTCCGCTTTGACGGCATCAAGGTTGAAACTCGCGCCTTTCTGCATTGGCGGGTATTCGAGGAAGGTCTGGAGTTCCTTGCCCATCACCTGCTGGACGAACACAAAGCGCCAAAATTGGAACTTGAACCAATCGAAGTATTGCTGTGCGCCTTCTTTCGTCCCGTTGCCAGGCCAGCCCATGCGCTCAAACGGATCGAGGCGAAGGTTGGTGATATAAGGCACGTCCATATGCGTCTTTTCACCCACCCAGCCATTGGGCTGGTCGATGAAGCGAAACTTGTAATCGTCAATCCGCACCGCGCCGACCGTGCTTTCGCCGAGGTAGAAGATTTCGTGACGCGCGGACGGACCTTTGCCGGTGATGGCGGCCGTCTGGTCATACCCGTCCAGGTGGTTCTTGTAGGTTCGGTCGCCGAGCTTCACACCCTTGAGCAACTGGTTAGTGATGTCCGGATTGCCGGCGGCAGTCAGGAAGGTCGGAAACCAGTCCATGCCGGAGAAGATGCCGTTCTGCACGGAGTCCGCTGGAACATGGCCGGGCCAGCGCAGGATGCACGGCACGCGGAAACCGCCTTCGAAGATCGTGCCCTTGGACTGTGCGAACGGGGTCGTTCCGCCATCGGGCCAGGTAAAGAGTTCGGTGCCGTTGTCGGTGGTGAAGACGACGATGGTGTTGTCATCCAGGCCCATGTCCTTGAGCTTCTGCATTACCAAACCGATGTCGTCATCTAGTTGGGCCATGCCTGCTTCTTCTTCCGACCAACCATTCTCCGAGTTCCGCATCTTCTCATACTTGTCCGAGAGATGGGTCACGATGTGCATGCGCGTCGGGTTGAGCCAGCAGAAGAACGGCTTGCCGTCCGTCTTGGCCTTGTCCATGAAATTGATCGCGAAATCACGGATCTCGTTATCCACCGTCTTCATCCGTTCGGGATAAAGCGTACCGGCGTCCTCGATCTTTTGCTTGCCGACTTTGCCCCAGCGCGGCATCTCGGTCGCATCGTTGGTCGTCGTTGCCCAGGAGTGAACCATGTTGCGCGGGCCGACTTTGTCCAACAACTCCTGCGGGTAGTTGGGGTGCGCGGGGTCTTCCATCGCGTCTAGGTGATACAGGTAGCCGAAGAACTCATCGAAGCCGTGGACTGTGGGTAGAAACTCATTCAAATCGCCCAGATGGTTCTTGCCGAACTGGCCGGTGGCGTAGCCCTGCGCTTTGAGCGCGGTAGCAATGGTGCAAGCCTCTGCCGGTATGCCGATTTTGGCACCCGCCTGGCCGACCGTGGTCATGCCTGTGCGAATCGGAAGTTCACCCATGATGAAGTTCGCGCGACCCGCCGTGCAACTGGCCTCGGCGTAATAATCGGTGAAGAGCATGCCTTCCTTGGCGAGCTTATCGAGGTTGGGTGTCCGCCCGGCCATCATGCCCCGATGGTATGCGCCGATGTTCCACATGCCGATGTCATCGCCCATAATAAAGACGATGTTTGGTTTCGTATCTGCCGCCTGAGCAGAGCCCGCAACGAGTGCAGCAATCAACGGGGCGGCCCATTTTGTTAGTATTTTTCGTTTCATTGTTGTTTGGTTATTTGGGTCGATGCTGCAACGAGTCGGCCTTTGCGAACCGACCACCGTTGATTTCATTTCAGTCCGTTTCTTGGTTTGTTTTCTTTGGATTATTTCGTTTTTCCAATTGAACAGGAGGCCGCAGAGGAAACAGAGCAGTCATTCTCTGTTCTCTCTGTTTGCTCCTGTTGAATTCGCTTCATCTTGCTGCCCTAAAACCGGCCCATCCCCATCCCTACCCCCATCCCCATCGGTCCCCAGCCTGCTCCCCACCCACCCCATCCACCCCAGTCCATCTCTGCATCCTGGTACATTTCAGCGGTTTCGAGATTCTCCTTCGCAAGTTTATTTGTGGCGCGGAGTTGTTGGTAACCCTGGTACTCATTAGGTCCACCGACATAGGCCCGGTTCTGAGCCGGATCCGGGAAAATGTAGTAAGTTTTCCCCTTTTTGTTGATCATGGTTACTTTGCCCGGCGGAAGCTTTTGGAGCTTTTGCTGTTGTGCAGGCGTCTTTGGGGTGACCGTCTTAAAGCCGGCGGCCACCAGCATGCTCTCTCTGTTCTGCGTGCTGGTCGTTGTGGCGCAGCCGACGGTCAGCGCTAGCAGAGCTGTGACGCTGATCATCATCAATGAGACTCGTATTTGTTTCATTTTCTTGGTTCCTTTAGTTTAGGTTTGAGGTTGTCTTGGAGATGGTTTCATCGGGAGGAAAGAATTCCCGCAGGAACTTTCACAGGTTTTCGTGGCTCTGCCTATAAGACCTTGGTCCAATAGACCCTGGTCCAATACGTCCGCAGGGCGGAGCGCACCGCGGAAGCTCAGTTCGCATGAACAGAACCGACGCACCTTACGGCAATTTAAGAACGCGGAAGAATCCTTTCGCGGCGAAAGTCAAGAAACTAGGAAACCTGCTCAACCTGAAACCTGCGATGATTCTATTGATGTATTGAGTTTCACTCGGTTGTCGCAGAGGGCTTGTCTTTTTGCGCGACGAGAATTTGGAAGCCGGGAGCGCTTTGCGTCGTCGGATCCACCGGCTTGTCGGTGAAGATAATTGTCGCGCCCGGCGTGATGACTTCCTTCGCCTTGGCCAAAAAGTCGGCCGGCAGCTGGCTTTTCTGCGCCGCCTCGAACAGGCTCTCGCTTGATTTCTCTTTCCCCGCAGAGGTCACTTCCACCCAGCGCAGATGCCCTTGCGCATCCGTTCCGTTTAGCGCGCTGAAAACCCTGTCATTCAGAGGCGAAGCCGCATTCGAGTTCGGCATCCCAGCCCGGCCGATCTCCACGCCGTTGCGATAGACATACAGCGTTTTGTCCGCGCTGCTGACCAGCAGTGAAATTGGACCGCTGGCCGACTTCTCGGGATTCCATTCAAACTTGCCCGCAGCCATCGGCTCGCTCTCCTCGCCGCTCTGCGTGAAGAACAGACCCGGGTGCACCGTTTCGGCCGGCGCGGAATGCTCGTTCGCGATGATCACGGTCGCGCCTTTCATCGTGACGCCAAAGAGTAGCTTGGAAAATTCTAGTGGCAGCCGGATGCAGCCATGCGAGTCGGGATAGCCTGGCAGATTGCCGGCGTGCAGCGCAATCCCACCCCAAGTCACGCGCTCCATGTAAGGCATCTCCGCACCTTTGTAGATGCTTGAGGTGTGATGAACTTCCTTTTCCAAGATCGTGAAAACCCCGGTGGGGGTTGGGTGACCCGGTCGCCCCGTGCTAACACTCGATCGCGCGATGCGGATACCGTTACGATATACGTATGCCACCTGCTCGGTGGTGCTGGCCACGATCAGCAAGGGTCCCTCGGGCGCACGGTCGGGTTCCCACACATATTGGCCGGGTTTCAGCGTCACGGTTTCTGGGGACACTCGCATGCCCTCGGTAAAGGTTTCGGCAGATACGGTGAACGGCTCGAGAAAGAACAGCGCGACAGCGAGAATAAGGAATGAGTAGAATGAGGACTTCATGGTCAGGGTTTTCATGCGCGTCATTTTGCGAGGTGGTTCAAGACATTAATCATCGGCTCGCTGGGAATCCGGATCAGACCGCCAAGCGGGTGGTCGAGTTCCAGAATTAGGAAAACCGCGCAGGCGACCGAGAACGCGGAGGCGACCAACGCGAGAGTGGTCGTGGCGTTGGGCGGTGCGACCAGGCTGAAGCTAAGGAAGATGACCACGAGCCAGGAGACCAGCGCGATCAACAGCGGCCTCGAAATGGACGGAATCGCCTGCGCTTGCAACAACGCCCGAAGCTGGCCGAGTTCCACCATGAGAGTCGCCGCCTCTGTCTTGAGGGCGCGTTGCGAGTCATCGTGCGGTGAGAGACGATGGACGGCGACGTAAAACGCGTCACCCATCTGCTCGTTGGGTGCCAATTGGGCAGGCCCGCCTCTCTCTCCCGGCCACATGCGCCGGACGGCGTCAGCGACAGCGTCGCGACACTCGCCGCGCGCGGTCGCCGCTTCGGGTCCGTAAAGAGCCAGCACCCGGTCGAGGAACGCGACCTTAGAGGCCATCTGCATCACTTCACTTCGCACAGTGTCGTAGGTGCCCTTGGCCGAGCTGATCAGCAACCCCAGGAGCAGCGCGGTCATGGTCGCGACAAGGCCCATCGCCAGTTTTACGGCGTCCTTGGAGTCCGCGGTCAGATGGTCCTCGGGAAGGTAGCGACGCACACGCCTTCCGAGCAACGCGACCCCGACGAGGCATACGAACAAAATAGCGGCGGGGATGGCAGTATTCATTGTCGCGTGTTCGCTCGCTTGTCACTAATGCGAGGAGTTATCTCTATCATATCACTGTGGGATTTGCTCGCTTATAAAACTTTGGGGCAACATCATTCATAGAACATTTGGCTAAAACCGATTTGATTGATTCCAGGATACTGAACTAGCGATTGAGCAGCGGCGAGCGGAAATATGGATTGTGAATGAAGTTGTGAGAGATGCCGTTGATGTTCTAGGAAATGCTGACCGAGTAGATGAGACCGCGGACGAGCATCACCCAAAGCGAGACGCGTGGAAAAAGATAAAACATGCCGAAGAAGTAAGCGCAGTGGACGAGGTGCGTCGCGGCGGGAATTGCGTCCCAGCGCGTGTGCGCAAAGATCCTCGAGTTGGTCTTGGCGCACCCGACGCCTACGAATTCGCTCGATGAGAGTGCCATTGCGGTCGAGAACTATCGGAGTTTGCCTGCTTGGGCGCTTACCGAATATTGGGCTTTAGGCCTATACCAGCGGAACTGGCTCCCTAATTCGGTGATTTCGGCACGTGGTACCTCTCGAAGTAATAGGTAATGGTGAGGTTCGCTTGAAACTCCTTATTGCCGCCGTCGAACGTCTTTTCCAAGGTGGCGCTGAGGACGACCGGGACATTCGGAAGGCGCTTTGCAACACCCGCGTCCACTGTGTGAGTCCAGCGGTCCCCATTTTCAAAGTCGATTTTCGCTTTGTATCTCGTAGCGATCGACCAATCGTACGGCAGAATGAAAGTGGCCGCTAAAGACAACTCAAGAAAGCGCTGCGGCGCGACATCGTGTTCTTCGGCGATTGAATGGCTGTATTCCGCGGTCGGCGCAAGCGTGAGCCAATCCGTAACATCGCGTGCGACAGCCCAAAACGAGTGTAGGCGCCACGCACTATCGCCAAGCGCGGGACTGGAAGCAGTATCACCGTGCAACTCAATACCACCGCCCGTTCGCCAGCCGTTGTTCAGGCGAAAAGCGGTGCCTGTCCCAAGCTCGAGATCGCCCAAGCCGCCGATGTCGGCGTGGCCCGATGCTTCATCGCTTCGGTCATAAACGACGGGTAATTTGAGCCGTACGGCCCAGTCTTGCCGATCGCTCACAGGCCACCCCCATAATCCTGCTGCCGTCCACCTGGCTTTTTCCGCGCCGTGTTTGAACTGATCCCATTCTGTGTCCAATGACATGTAAGATCCGATGATGGTCCGATCGTTTAGTTGTTTCAGTTGGTCTGCGGTTGACTCAGTAGAACCAGACAACACTTCAGCCGCCAGCAGTCGGCCTGCGGCAAGTATCAGTGCAACAAACAGGGATTGGTTCAAAAACTTCCAAAGATTTGGGGAAATAGGCCGCACTAGTTTGTAATGGGCGTCCAAATCTAGCATCATCAGAGCTTCATTCGTATTCCGAATGTCAGCTACCGCTCTGACGCGTCCGATGGAAGCGCTCCAGGCAGGCCTTCGCGGATCAGTTTTGAGAAATCAGGGGAGTCGTTGGCGGCGCGGGCGCGGGTGTCGATCAGGCTTCGGGTTTTTAGCTCGGCAAAGGGAAGCCCGTCGGTGACGATAAGATGGCGCTCATACAACAGTTCGTCGCCTTTGCCGTTGAGCAGGATGCGCCAATCCCAAGGCAGGCGCTCGTGGGGTGGATGCTGCGTACGGATGCTCGTAGTGCAGTTGGTGGTGATGGCGTTATACCAGCGTGGTTTGTTCCGCAGAGCGTTGAGCGAATGGATGTATTCAAGGAAACGTTCGCGCGC
>Ga0193719_10001111_pt1 | contig 10565 bp, 4 predicted proteins | sample U2a2metaG_FD_160103 | JGI IMG/M metagenome (GOLD analysis project Ga0193719, IMG submission 160103) | Soil microbial communities from a riparian zone of the East river system, Colorado, United States - U2a2 | ecosystem: Environmental > Terrestrial > Soil > Riparian zone | place: USA: East River... | reverse complement strand
TGCAAAGTTAAAATCGAATCAAGTAGAAGCGCTGCACGTGCGCGCCGGAATGTCGGGCGTGTTGCAGCAATTGCCGGTTCAGATCGGACAGCGCGTGAAGGTTGGCGATAATCTCGCGCGGGTCGCGGATCCGACAAAGCTGAAAGCGCAAGTGAAGATCGCCGAAACGCAGGCGAAAGATATTCAGATTAAGCAACAAGCGGTGATCGATACACGGAACGGCACCGTGAAGGGGCACGTCACGCGCGTCGATCCGGCAGTCGAACAGGGAACTGTCACTGTCGATGTTGCGTTCGATGAAGCTTTGCCGAAAGGCGCCCGCCCCGATCTCAGCGTCGATGGAACAATCGAGCTCGAGCGTCTCGACAATGTGGTTTATGTCGGCCGTCCAGCGTTTGGCCAGGAGAACAATACCGTAGGAATGTTCAAACTCCTCAACGGCACCTCGGAGGCTCTCCGGATGCCGGTGAAACTGGGCAAGAGCTCAGTGAACACGATCGAGATCTTAAACGGTCTTCAGCCGGGGGATCAGGTGATTCTCTCCGATACCAGCGCATGGGACGCGCACGAACGCATCCGTCTCAACTAACACAAAACTGCTAAGCCAAAACTGACAGCTATGGATTCAACTCAACTAACTGCTCACCGAACAATGAAAACGCCAGCGACAAATGGTCCGACTCCTTTGATACGGCTAAACGGCGTCACAAAGGTCTTCCTGACCGATGAAGTAGAAACCCATGCCCTTTCCGGGATCCACCTCGATATTCGCACCGGCGAGTACGTTTCAATCGCTGGACCATCGGGCTGCGGCAAGACGACGCTGTTGTCGATCCTCGGCCTGCTCGATACGTCGTCCGATGGCAGCTATTCGTTGAAGGGCAGCGAAGTTGCCACTCTCTCTTTTCCGGAGCGCGCGCGCATTCGCAATCGCGAGATCGGTTTCATTTTCCAGAGTTTTAACTTAATTGGCGATCTGACGGTGTTTGAAAACGTCGAGTTGCCGCTCACCTATCGCGGAATGAGCGCAGGCGAACGCAAACCGTTTGCGACCGAGGCACTGGAGCGGGTCGGGATGGCTCATCGGGCCAAACATTTGCCGAGCCAGCTCTCGGGCGGACAACAACAGCGCGTCGCGGTCGCGCGCGCGCTTGCGGGCCGGCCGGCTATTTTGCTGGCCGACGAGCCGACCGGAAACCTCGATTCGCGAAATGGTGAAGCAGTGATGGATCTGCTCAAAGAACTGCACGCTGGTGGCGCGACCATCTGCATGGTTACGCACGACGAGCGTTTCGCGCAGCATGCTCAACGCACGGTGCATTTGTTTGATGGACGGGTCGTAGAAGATCGCATCGCCGCCTAACGGATACTACCAAATTCTCATGAATGATCTTCGGTTCGCTGTGCGGCAGCTCCGCAAATCGCCAGGATTCGACCGATGGCACAGCGATCGTGCAAGTTCAAAGCAACAACCCTAGTCACTAAACCGACATGTTTCTCGATTCGTTCCGTCAGGATGTGCGCGTCGGTCTCCGTGTTTTGTTGAAGGATAAGTCGTTTTGTTTTCTGGCCGTGCTCGTGCTTGGGCTTGGCATTGGCGGCGCGACCACGCAATTCACCATAGTCAATGCAATCGTGTTGCGCGGCTTCTCGTTTCCGCATCCCGAGCAGTTGATGAGCGTGGGCTTGATCGATCCCCAGGCCAGCGCCCAAAATAATAATTTCGGACTGGGCAATATTCCGACGGCTCAGGATTACGAGGATTTGCGCAATGCGCAGCAGTCGTTCGCGCAGATGGCTGGGTATTTGAGCGGATCGACAATCAACCTCAGCTACAAAAACAATCCGCAGCGTTACACCGGCGCCTACGTCACCGAGGACTTTTTCAAGATTATCGGCGTGTCGCCGATCATGGGCCGCGGTTTCACCGCCGATGACAACAAGCCCGGCGCGGAAAAGGTCACTATCCTCGGTCACGAAATCTGGCAGCGCGATTTCAACGGCGACCGCAACGTCGTCGGACAAAGTGTTCGGATTAATGGCAAGGCCGCCACGGTCATCGGCGTCATGCCGGCGAACTTCAAATTTCCGGTCGCCGAGCAACTCTGGGTTTCACTTTACAATGAGTTTCCTCCAAAACCGCGTGGCGAGCTGCTGATCGGGGCCAACAATCCCGCACCGGCGGTGATCGGCCGGCTCAAGCCGGGTGTGAGCATCGATCAGGTGAACGCGGAGTTCGTTGGTCTTGCCCGCCGTTTGGCGCAGGACAACCCGAAAACGAACGCCACATTCACTTCGGCGAGCGTGCAGCCGCTTCTGAACGCGATGACTGGTCCGCAACTGCGTCAGCAGGTTTGGGGAATGCTTGCCGCGGTCATCCTCGTTTTGCTCATCGCCTGCGTAAACGTGATGAACATGCAATTTGGCCGCGCCGCTTTGCGTGCGAAGGAAGTGGCGATTCGCGGCGCACTCGGCGCCACACGTTGGAGAATCGTGCGCCAAATGCTGACCGAAAGTTTCATCGTCGCCGCATTCGGAACTGTCGCAGGGGTGTTGCTGGCCTATTGGGCGGTCGACATGTTCGCTCGCGCGGCAAACGCGTTGCCGTTTCCTTTGCCTTACTGGATTCAATTCAAAATTGATGGGCCCGTTCTCGTATTCACGGTCGCCATCACTTTGGTCGCCACACTCGCTTCCGGTTTAATTCCGGCATTGCTCAGCGCCCGCGGCAACACCGCAGAGATCATGAAGGAAGGCGGACGCGGCAATAGCAGCCGTCTGGTGAACATCGTCACCCGCGTTCTCGTCGTCGGTCAAATTGCGTTGACGGCCGCACTCCTGATCGCGGCGACGCTCCAAATCAAATCGATCCGGAATCAGCTCACGCTCGCCTACGGTTACGATGAGAACGCCGTTTATACCGCGCGCATGGCTTTGATGGAAGGCGCTTACCCGACGCAGGATGCCCGGCGGGAATTTTTTCTTCGCGCGGTGCGTGCATTGCGTGCCAATCCCCAGTTCCAGTCTGCCGCCATGACCGATCGCTTTGAAATGACCTTTGCCGGCCAAGGTCAGTATGAAGTGGACGGCCAAAATTATGTGACGGACCGCGATCGACCGCGAGGAAACTTCGAATCTGTGTCGGATGATTATTTTGCGACCCTTGGCTTAAAGATCTTGGAAGGCCGCGACTTTACGATTGATGACGCAGACGCAAAACAGCCGGTGGCGATCGTAAACGCGAGTTTTTCTCGAAAGTATTACAGTCACGAAAGTCCGATTGGCCGGCGGATTCGAATTTTCAATCCCGGTCAGCCGCAGTCATGGCGAACCATTGTCGGGGTTGTTCCGGACACCCTGATGCAGGGTCCATTCGACCAGCAGACCGAGACCGCGGGCTTTTACATGCCGCTACTTGGCGCCGAGCCGGCCACTCAATTTTGCACGATCATTGTTCGTCCGCGTCCAGGACAGGGCGCTGATACCCTTGGTCCAGCGTTGAGTAAGGCCGTAGCGCAACTCGACGCGAATCTCCCAATTTATTTCGCGGGCACGCCGGCGCGGTTCCACGATGAAATTCTCGGAGCGAACCGCATTATCGCGACGCTCTTCGTCATCTTCGGCGCCGTCGCATTTATTCTGTCTGCGGTCGGCCTCTACGGTGTGATGAGTTTTTCGGTTAGCCAACGCACACAGGAATTCGGAATCCGCATGGCCCTGGGCGCGGACGCGGCGCGAATTTTCCGCATGGTGATGACACAAGGCGCATGGCAATTAATGATCGGGCTTGTTCTCGGCGCGGGCGCGGCCGCGTTGCTCCTCGGAGTTCTCGCCGCTGCCGCTTTGCAAAATATCCTCTTTAAGGTGAACGCGCTCGATCCGCTCATTTATTTTGCCGTCGCGGGGCTCCTTACGGTCGTCGCTGCGGCCTCCTGCTTCGTTCCTGCACGCCGCGCGACGCTAGTAAACCCGATCGAAGCGTTACGCACCGAATGATATGAACGATCTAAAGTTCGCTCTGCGCCAACTCCGCAAATCGCCCGGATTTACTGCTCTCGCAGTGATCACACTGGCGCTGGGCATCGGCGTTAACTCGGCCATTTTCGCACTAATCAACGGCGTGGTGCTGCATTCGACGATTCCACTACGGCCGGAGGAAGTGGTGAACGTTTTCACCGTGCGCCAGAACGCGAGCCACGATTATCGTCAGTTCTCGCACACCGAGTATCGCGAGCTGCGCGAGAACAGCGGTGATATTTTTGCCGATGTTGCCACGCTAGAGTTCGCGGTCGCGGGGATCGGTCAGGATCAAAATATGCGGCGGAGTTTTGCGTTCCTGACGTCGGAGAATTTTTTCTCGCTCATGGGCGTACGTCCGGTGATCGGCCGGTTTTACAATGCAGAGGAATGCCGACCGAACGCGAACGTGCCCGTGGTTGTAGCGAGCTACCCGTTCTGGAAACGCATGGGTGGACGGCGCGATTTTGTCGGGAGCAAGCTTCAGATCAACGGGCGGGCCTACACGGTGATCGGCATCACGCCGGATGGATTCAGCGGCGTGAGCGCGTTGGTCGCGCCTGATATCTGGCTGCCGCTCGGCGTCTATTCGCAGCTTGGGTCGGCGTTTAGCGATTCCGAGACTCTGCACGATTTGGCACAGCCGAAAAATTACGCGCTGAACGTCACGGCGCGTTTGCGGCCCGGGCTTAAGATCGATGTGGCGAAGTCGCGCCTGCCGGTGCTAGGACAACGTCTCACGGCCGTTCAACCGTCCGGCACCGAGGGCGCGCGCGAGGTGCAAATCCAAAAGCCGTCGCGGTTCAGCATGAGCACAACGCCAGCGGACGACGGCCCGGTCACGTTGATCGGGACGCTGCTCATGGGCATGGCTGGCGCCGTCCTGATCATCGCCAGCTTGAATCTGGCCAACATGTTGCTCGCCCGCGGCACCACCCGCGCGAAAGAAATCGCAGTCCGCCTCGCGCTCGGCGCCTCGCGCTGGCGGATCGTACGCCAATTACTTTGCGAAGGTTTGCTGCTCGCAATTTGCGGTGGCGTGGTCGGACTGGTCGTCAGCGTCTGGTTCAACGATCTGCTGCTGCATTCGCTCGCGCGGTTGCTCGGCTCGGTGAATTTCTCGCTCGTGGTGAATCTGCGCCCGGATGCAACAGTGCTCGCGGCGACCTTTCTGTTTTGTGTGCTCGCGACGTTGCTCTTCAGTCTTGGACCTGCGCTGAAAACGAGCAAGGCCGATCTCGTTCACGATCTCAAGCAACAGGTGGGCGAACCGACGCGCACAGGGCGTTTCAATCGTTTTTTCGCACCGCGGCACATATCGGTCATGGCGCAGATCGCGCTCTCGCTCATGTTGCTATTCAGCGCCGGATTATTTTTTCGTGGCGCATTGAAGGCGAGTGGTCTTAAACCTGGTTTCCAACCCGCGGGCGACCTTGTGACAGAGTTCGACTTCTCGCTTGTCAAAAAAGATCCGGTGGAAGCCAGGCGCTTGATGTTCGCCGTCGCACAACGTGCGCATGAACTACCTGGCGTCCAAGCCGCGGCGCTCGGCACGATGTTGCCTTACGGCAACTTCACAAGCACGCGTCGCGTCATGTCGGCGCGCGAAATGATGCCAACCGACTCGAAAGCGCCTGATCCGGGCGCAGGTGCGCTTTACACCGCGACGACGCCTGGGTACTTCGACGCAATCGGGGTCAAGCTTCTGCGCGGCCGCGATTTCACCCAGGCTGAAGCGGAGAACAAAAATATGCCGCGCGTCGCAATCATTGACGACGAGATGGCGAAAAAGCTTTTCCCGAATACAGACGCGATCGGGCAGCACATTCGTTATACGCAACCGCCAAAGGATGGCTCGCCCAACGACATGGAAGTCATTGGTGTCGTCAGCTCCCATCGCCATGATGTGCAAAACGACACGCTTAATCGCCGATTGTTCGTGCCGCTCGCGCAGGGCTATAACGGCAACGTCTACCTGCATGTCAGATTCGCCACGAAAGATCGATCTGCCCTCATCGCGCTAATCCCAACGCTACGCCAAACACTTCGGGAAATTGATCCCGATCTGCCAATACTCAGTATCGCGCCGTTCAGCGATTTGCTGGAGAAGAGTGTTGGACTTTGGATTGTGCGACTCGGCGCGGTACTCTTCGGCGTCTTTGGAGGAATTGCGCTGCTCCTCGCTGTCGTGGGCGTGTATGGGGTGAAAGCCTACGCGGTCGCTTGTCGCACGCGTGAGATCGGCATCCGCATGGCGCTCGGCGCACATCGCCGCGATGTTTTCGCGTTGATTATGCGGCAAGGCGCAATGCAGACCGCGCTGGCTGTTGCTGTCGGCCTTCTACTCTCATTAGCCGCGGGCCGCGTTCTTGCACAAATCTTGTACGAAGTCAGCCCAAGCGATCCGTTCGCCCTTCTCGTTTCAACCGTGATTCTGGCTGCCGCCGCACTCCTTGCCTGTTTTCTTCCGGCGCGCCGTGCCACGCGTGTTGATCCAATTCAAGCTTTGCGCACCGAATGATATGAACGACCTCCGCTTCGCTCTTCGCCAACTCCGCAAATCGCCAGGATTCACTTTCCTTGCCGTAATCACGCTCGCTCTCGGCATCGGGATGAACACGGCCATTTTCAGTTTGATGCATGATCTTTTCCTGCGCAGCCTGCCATTCGCCGATCCCGGACGCATCGTTTGCATCTACGGCGAAGCCAAGGAACGCGACTTGAAGCAAATGCCGTTTTCGGTGCCGAAGTTCTGGCATTATCGCGACGGGCAAACTGTTTTTTCCAGTATCGCGGCGGCTTGGGGGAATGGCTTCATCATGACCGGAATGGGAGAGCCGGTGCAATTACTCGGTGGCAACGTGACAGCAAACTATTTTGATCTGCTGGGAATCCATCCGATTCTCGGGCGCAATTTTCTTCCACAGGAAGAGATGAAAGCCGACGTCGCGCTGGTGACGGAAAGTTTCTGGCGCAAGCGTCTCAACTCAGACCCGATGGCGCTCGGTCGCAGCATCACGCTTAACGGCGTCGCCACAACCATCGTCGGTGTGTTGCCGAACCTGCCGATCTCATGGTTCGGACGCGACTCGGAGATTTACACGGTCAAGCCGTTCGACGCACCGGGTATAACTAAGGAGCGTCTGATGCGCGGCGTCAGTTTCATGCGCTGCATCGGCCGACTGAAACCTGGTGTCACGATTGAACAAGCGCAGGCGGCGATGCCGGCGCTGGTCCAGAGTTATCGCGAGCAACATCCGGAAACGGCCGACAACAGCTGGACGTCGATGTTGGTGCCGGCTGCGGAAGACGTGACGGGAAATTTACGTCCGGCTTTCGTGACGCTGCTGGCCGCCGTGAGTGCAGTGTTGTTGATCGCGTGCAGCAACGTCGCGAATCTTTTGCTGGTGCGTTTTATCGGACGCCGGCGCGAGATTGCGTTGCGCATGGCGCTCGGAGCGGAGCGAAGCGGCATCGTGCGGTTGTTCGTATTCGAAAGTACGCTGGTAAGCGTAATCGCAGGCGTGGTTGGACTGTGTCTGGCCCTCTGGACGGTGTCGGTCGTTCCGCAAGTGGCCGGTCAAAACATTCCGCTCGAAAGCGGTGTGACATTGCATTGGCCCGTGCTCGTTTTCACACTCGGATTGTCCCTCATCACCGGTCTGCTCATGGGTCTTTATCCGGCTTGGCAAAGTTCGCGCGCCGATCTGGTCGATGGACTCAAGGAAGGTGGGCGCGGAACGAGCGGCAGTCTGGGTCAACATCGTTTCCGTCGCGGTTTGGTGACGGCGCAAGTGGGATTATCGGTCGTGCTGTTGGCTTGTGCCGCGATGTTGGTTTCCAGTTTTGTCCGGCTCAGCCGGCAGGAAGCGGGATTTCGATCGGAACGCGTGTGGACTGGCGGAGTTGGCTTGCCACCTGCAAAATATCCCGATCCAGCATCGCGTGGCCGCTTCGCGGAACGATTGCAGACTGAATTACAGACCGCCCCGGGTGTCGAAGCCGTTGCGATCGTGGACTCCGTCCCACTCTCCGGAAATTCTTCGCGGTCGCCTTATGCGCGCGCGGATGGGAACCCCGTCCCAGTAAATCAGCGGCAACTCGGGCTGACTCGAAGTGTTTCGCCGGGATACTTTCGCACGCTCGGGATTCCGCTCCTTTCCGGACGCGATTTCACCGAGCAGGACAAAACGGATTCGCCCTTCGTGGTGATTTTGAGCAGCTCGACCGCGAAGAAGCTTTTCCCGAACGAGAATCCGATCGGTCATCAAATGCTTTTCGGCACCGAAAACGGCACCGGGCTTCAGGCGGAAGTCGTCGGCGTGGTCGGCGATGTTCGGTCCCAAGAACTCGCCAAAGCAAACGACGTCGAATTTTATCGACCGTGGCCACAGCGAAACAATCCGTTTCTCAATATTATGGTGCACAGCGGCACCAAACCTGAGGCGACGGCGGGAATCGTTCGCGCGGTCCTGAACAGGATCGACAACGGATTGCCGATTCTGCAACCGAACACGCTTGAAGCGATCGTGACGCAATCACTCGGGCAAGAACGATTGACGATGGCGTTGCTCGGTTCGTTTGCTGGCATCGCCTTACTCCTCGCACTGGTCGGAATTTATGGCGCTGTCGCCTACACCGTCGAACAGCGCACGGGCGAGATCGGGGTGCGCATGGCGCTGGGCGCGCAGACGCAGGATGTATTGCGCCTGGTCGTGCGACAGGGAATGAATCCGGTCATCCTCGGCCTGGTTATTGGTCTGGCCGGAACATTTGCCGTCGGTCGTTTGCTGGCGGCGCAGCTTTACCAGATTTCGCCGCACAATCCGCTGTTGCTCGGCGCGACCGCGATTGTGCTGGCGCTCGCGGCGCTGCTCGCGTGTCTGATTCCGGCGCGGCGCGCATCACGCGTCGATCCAATCGTCGCTCTTCGTTCGGAATAATTTATGCAAGACCTGCGTTATACTTTTCGTGTTCTTGCTAAGCAGCCGCTGTTCACGGCAATCGTCATCCTGACTTTTGCGCTTGGGATCGGCGCGAACACCGCCGTCTTCAGCGTGCTCAACGCGGTGCTGTTACGGCCACTTCCGTTTCGTGAACCGCACAATCTGGTCGCGTTGGGCGAGTACGATGTCCGCGAGAAAACCGATCCCGGAACAGAAATCGACAGCATTTCCTATCTCGATTACGTCGATTGGCGCGCGCAAAATCGTGTTTTCGAGGGTGTCGCTATTTATACGAACCAGAGCGTGAGCACGCTCACCGACGGAACGGAAGCCGCGCATGTGCAAGGCGAAGCAGTCTCGGCTGATTTGTTTGCGTTACTCGGTGTTCAACCTGTTCTTGGCCGCGCATTTTTGCCGAACGAAGACGAGCCGGGAAATCACGTTGTGATTTTAAGCCACGGGTTGTGGCAACGACGATTCGGAGCCAATCCCAATATCATCGGCAGGTCGGTCACGCTCGATGGCCAGCCATTTCAGGTGATCGGCGTCATGCCGCCGCGATTTACCTTCCCGATCAGCTCGGTGCCGCCCGAACTTTGGACGCCGATGTCGATCTTGCGCGAGTCGAAAGATGGCTCACAACCAATGACTGAGCAGCGCGAGAATAATTTTTTTCAGTGCATCGCACGATTGAAACCAAACGTCTCGATCCAGCAGGCGCAGGCAGACATCGACACGATTGCCGCGAGCTGGCGCCAGCAATATCCCGATTCGAAGGCGAATGTCGGAGCGAAAGTGTTGCCGCAGCTGAATGCCATGGTGGGTGACGCGCATTCTGCGTTGCTAATGTTGTGTGCGATGGCGAGCTGTGTTCTGCTCGTCGCCTGTGTCAACGTGGCGAATCTGGTCCTGGCCCGTTCGCTCTCGCGCAACAAGGAAATCAGCATTCGCGCCGCTCTTGGCGCTGGACGCTGGCACATCGTAAAACAATTACTCGCCGAAAGCGCGTTGTTGGGTGCACTCGGTGGACTTGCCGGCTTGGTAATCGCAGTCTGGGGCATCGATTCACTGAAGGCTTTTCTGCCGGGCATTCCGCGTATCGAGGAAATTTCACCTGACATTCGCGTCCTCGCGTTCACTGCAATCGTCAGTCTTGGGGTCGGAATTTTTGCCGGACTTTTGCCCGCCTGGCGCGCATCGCACCCGGATCTGGCTGGTTCGTTGAATGAAATGTCGCGCGCCTCGAGCGAAGGAGGGCGAGGGCACCGCACCCGAGCGATGCTGGTCGTTGTCGAGATCGTGCTCGCGCTTGTTCTCCTCGCGAGCGCGGGCTTGCTGGTCAAAAGTTTCGTCCGTCTGCAACGAGTCCAGGCCGGCTTCGATCCGACCAACGTGATGACGGCGCGAGTTGCACTTCCGAATGCGAATTACGGCCAGCCGCAACAAGCCGCCGACTTTTATAAAAAACTGATCGCGCGCATCTCGATCTTGCCTGGTGTGAATTCAGCCGCCGCCGCGTGGTGGATTCCGCTGAGCGGTAGCGAAATTAGCTTTAATTTCGATGTCCAGGAACATCCCGTTCCTCAAGGCCAGCAACCGATA
>Ga0193719_10001110_pt1 | contig 10566 bp, 11 predicted proteins | sample U2a2metaG_FD_160103 | JGI IMG/M metagenome (GOLD analysis project Ga0193719, IMG submission 160103) | Soil microbial communities from a riparian zone of the East river system, Colorado, United States - U2a2 | ecosystem: Environmental > Terrestrial > Soil > Riparian zone | place: USA: East... | reverse complement strand
CGCACGCCCTGTTCTGAGGTTGTCCCGCCGCGGGCGCTGAAAACCCTGACGGTTTGGCATCGAACGCAAACAGATGTGGGAATTCTGAGGTTCTCAGTAACGCGGCAAAAGGCGGTAAAAATGAAGCGTAAAAGTTTCCCGGGACGCGCAAAACCTACCCGGCCGGTAGGCAACAAGGTACGTGGCAGCAATAGGTTAGAGATGGCATCCTAGGTGCTTCTCTATAAACAGACGAAGTGGCGCGCAACGGGGTACTCGGAGAAAACTTCGGCCAGAGGTAGATCCGGGTGCCCCTTTGCAATACCGATTCGTTGATCAACACTCCGCTTCGTTTCCCGACAGCCTTCCCCCGATCATCCTTATCAAGACTGAAAGGGATGCGGGCGGGGTGTGGGCAAAAATCAGCCCTCACGCAGTCAGGCTACCTACCGGTAGGGGTCTCTCTCAGGCCAGTTTTCTTAGTTAAGTCAGGATTAGTTTGTCTTTCAGGTCGAGGCCGGCTTGCCGCAGTAGGCTGGCTACGGCGTCCTCGTTTAGACGGGAGGCGTCGAAGAGCACCCGCACGGAGTGATCCTTCTCGTTAAACTGCATGCGCTGGATGCCATAGACTTCACGCACGCTATCGAGGGCGCGCAGTTCCTTCTCTCCCGGCTGTGACTGATAGTGGAACGCTACCTCGAGGTACGTCATCTCATCTCTCCCTATAATGCAAGGTTCGCAATTTACCCTTTGAGTATCTAATAGGGAACGGATTCCGCCAAGAACGATCTGGCGCACAGAAGCAATGGACCACACTCATACAGAGAAATCGCAGAGCGTTGGGGCAGTGGATCCGGTGTGCGGAATGAACGTGGATCCTGCCAGTGCGAAATTCAAGACTCAGCACGATGGCAGGGACTACTTTTTCTGCTGTGCCGGATGCCTGACAAAGTTCCAGGCGGATCCAACGAAAGTTCTTTCTGCCCCTCCGAAGGCCATGGGATCACGCTTGGTGTCTTTGGGAGTAATGCAAGGCGAGGCTCCGCTGCGCGCCAAGACTGCTACAGGGACCGACGGGGCAGGGAAGAGTGGTGCGCGGGTCTATGTGTGTCCGATGTGCTCGGTGGTCAGGCAAGAAGGGCCGGGGCCGTGTCCGAAGTGCGGGATGGCGCTGGAGCCGGAATCGGTAGTGACCGCGACTCGGACCGAATGGACGTGCCCAATGCATCCGGAGATTGTCCGGTCCGGTCCGGGAAACTGTCCGATTTGCGGGATGGCGCTCGAGCCGCGGATGGTGAGTCTGGGCGAAGAGGAAAATCCCGAGCTTCGAGATATGACCCGACGGCTGTGGATCAGCGCCGTCCTGACTGTACCGCTGCTGGCTGTTGCAATGGGCAGCATGCTTTCGCCGCATTCTTTTATGTCGGGCTCGTTGGGCGAGAGGCTGCCGTGGGTTGAGTTTCTACTGGCTACGCCAGTAGTGCTCTGGGGTGGATGGCCATTCTTTGAGCGCGGATGGGCGTCGGTTGTTAATCGCAGCAGCAACATGTTCACGCTGATCGCAATGGGGACGGGCGTGGCGTACCTGTTCAGCGTGGTGGCTACGCTATTTCCGGGAATTTTTCCGGAGTCATTTCGAAGCATGGGCGGACGACCCGATGTGTATTTCGAAGCGGCGGCGGCAATCGTGACGCTGGTGTTGCTGGGGCAGGTATTGGAGTTGAGAGCACGCAGCCAGACTTCGAGCGCAATCCGGGCGCTGTTGGATTTAAGTCCGAAAATGGCGCGGGTGATTGGCAACGACGGGTCAGAGCTGGATGTTCCGCTCGAGCAGGTGAAGGCGGGCGACAAGCTACGTGTGCGACCGGGCGAAAAAGTTCCGGTTGATGGGGTAGTGCTCGAGGGATCGAGCGCCGTGGATGAGTCGATGATTACGGGCGAGTCGATTCCGGTGGAGAAGACGACGGGCTCACGGTTGATCGGCGCGACGGTAAACGGTCATGGATCGCTGGTCATGCACGCAGAACGGGTCGGCAGCGAGACGATGCTGGCGCAGATCGTCCAGTTGGTGAGTCAGGCCCAACGCACCCGCGCGCCGATTCAGCGACTGGCGGACCGGGTGGCCAGATGGTTTGTTCCGGCGGTGATTGCGATTGCCGTGCTGACATTTTTTGGGTGGGCTGTATTTGGGCCTGAGCCGCGGTTTGCGCATGCAATTGTCAATGCGGTGGCGGTCTTGATCATTGCCTGTCCGTGCGCGCTGGGGCTGGCGACGCCAATGGCGATTATGGTTGGAACGGGACGCGGGGCGCATGCCGGTGTGCTGATCAAGAATGCCGAAGCGCTGGAGACGATGGAGAAGGTAGATACGATCGTCATCGACAAAACCGGCACGCTGACGGAGGGTAAGCCGAAAGTTGTGGCGTTTAACGACGCCGAGGTGCTGCGTCTTGCGGCGAGTGTGGAACGGGCGAGTGAACATCCATTGGCGGCGGCAATCGTTGAGTCGGCGAGTCGGCAGAATCTGATGCTTTCGGAGGTATCCGGCTTCGAATACCTGGCTGGAAAGGGAGTGAAAGGAATAGTTGAAGGGAAGCGAGTGGCGGCAGGGAATTACGCGCTCATGACCGACCTCGGTGTATTCGGGACTGGCCGCAAGAATATTGGTTTCATCGGCACCGTGCCGGGTGCAACGCAAGTTTGTGTGGCCATCGATGGGCAGTACGCTGGAAACATCGCGATCACCGATCCGGTAAAAGCGAACGCTGGTGAAGCGTTGCTTGTTTTAAGGGCGCAGGGAATCCGTCTGGTGATGCTGACGGGCGACAATAAAAATACGGCGCAGGAGATGGCGCGCAGTGTCGGCATCGAAGATTTTCGGGCAGAGGTTCTGCCGGCGCAAAAGTCGGAGATCGTCGCTGCGCTGCAGAAAGAAGGTCGAGTTGTCGCCATGGCTGGCGATGGAATCAACGACGCTCCTGCACTGGCCCGGGCGGACGTGGGAATCGCGATGGGGACAGGCACGGATATCGCCCTGGAGAGCGCTGGGATTACGCTCCTTAAAGGAGACCTTGAAGGAATTCTAAGGGCGCGCAAGTTGAGTCAGGCGACGATGCGTAATATCCGGCAGAATTTGTTTTTTGCATTTATCTACAATTCGCTGGGTGTGCCGATCGCGGCGGGCGTGCTATATCCATTCTTCGGAGTTTTGCTCAGCCCGATCTTCGCGGCGGCGGCGATGAGTTTCAGTTCGGTCTCGGTGATTGCGAATTCGCTACGGCTAAGGAGTGTGCGGCTATGAGCACGGCGTCGAGTGTCGTCCCTTCGGGACTCGATTCTTTCCACTAAGGCTTTCCCGGCACTCCCGTGCCGGGCTTTCGCATATTGCCGCTACGCGGCTTCAGAGCGGATTTCAGCTCTCGGACGAAATCACAGTTTGGTTAGATAGTCCGTGATTTCGACGCTATTCCAGTTCACGGGGCCGATGAATTTGCGGCGGACGACTCCGCTACGGTCAATGATGTAGGTTTCGGGCCAGCCACGAGTTCCATACAGCCTCGCGCTTTTCTGCGCTTCGTCACGGACAGCGACGAAATTCACACCATAGTCTTTCAGGAACTTGTGATATGCCCCCTCATCGGCGTCGATGCTGACGCCTACCACGGTTACACCGTTCGTCTTAAGCTTGCCCTGCATCTGAATCAGTGAAGGCATCTCCTCGACGCAGGGCGCACACCAACTGGCCCAGAAATTGAGCACCACCACCTGACCTTTGAACTGGCTCAACGTGAGTTGATGGTCGGAGTCCTGCACGGTGAAGTCGGGGGCGTTCTGACCGATTCGCGGCGGACGGCTGCCGCTGTAGCATCCAGTCACGGCGGCGAGTAATCCAATAACGAGAAGCGTTCTTCTCACCCCGCTATAATAGCGGAAATCCTTATGGATATTGCGGTTCCAGCGAACCCCGAAGTTTCGATCATCGTGCCGGCGCGAAATGAAGAAGTCTGCCTCAGGGATTGTCTGCGATCGCTGGCGGCTCAGACTGGGGTGGCGTTCGAAATTATTGTTGTCGATGACGGCTCCACTGACCGGACGCGCGCGATTGCGGAGAGTGTTCGAGGCGTGAGGGTTGTTTCTCCGGGACCTCTCCCCGCAGGCTGGAGCGGAAAGAACAATGCGGTCGTCGCTGGAGCTAAGGAAGCGCGTGGGAATTGGTTGCTGTTCACGGATGCGGACACGGTGCATCTGCCGGGGTCGCTGGCTCGGGCGTTAACCGAGGCGAAGGAAAATCAGGCGGAGCTATTGTCGTATTCGCCGGAGCAGATCGCGGTGACATTCGCCGAAAAAGTCGTGATGCCGGTGATCTTCGCGGAGCTGGCCGCGCAGTATCCGCCGGAGAAGGTTCGGGATCAGAGTTCAGGAGTGGTTGCGGCGAACGGGCAGTACATTCTGGTTCGTCGGGATGCGTACGAGTCCGCGGGCGGGCACGCTGCGGTGGCCGATAAGATTCTGGAGGATGTCACTCTGGCGCGCGCTTTCCGGGCAGCGGGGTACAAGGTCTATTTTCGCTATAGCGCGGACGCCGTGCGCACGCGAATGTATCGCAATTGGAACGAACTGCGCGAGGGGTGGACGAAGAATCTGGCGTTATTGTTCCCGCATCCGGTACGACTGGCGATGGGGTTATTCGCGTGGTGGTTGACTCTGCCTTCTTTGATTACAGCCGCTGTTTTGTATTTGCGTGTGCGGAGAGCCAATTTTGGGAGCGGGACGACGCTGATAGCTACGGCTTTCGGGCCGCCGGTTGTAGGTTATTTGTTGCTGCGATCTGTGCGCACGCATGGGCGCGGTGAAGTGTCGTGGAAGGGACGAGTGTATTCCGAGCCGGGGTCAGCGATGGCGGTCAGTCGTCCCTCCGGGACTCGAATCGATCCAGCGCTGGAGTCCCGCCACTGAAGTGGCGGGCTATTATCGGTGTCCCTCCGGGACTTGGTCGGTGGGGGCGTTTTCCCAGCGCTGAAGCGCTGGGCTAAGTTGGGTCGCCCCTCCGGGGCTAGTGCGGGAATCGGATCGAAAGTTTGGCGCGGCTCGCCTAAAAATTGGGTCGTGCAAAGAGAAGTGGGTCGTGCCAAGAAGAATGCGCGGCAACAAACAGCGTTCTACTGGTAATTGGGTACCGGCAACTGGTAACTGATCTATGGTTTATCTGACACGCAAGGCTGAGTTTTCGGCGTCGCATTACTATCACAATCCGGAATTCACTCCGGACGAGAATGCGCGCATTTTTGGCAAGTGCAATAACCCTCACGGGCACGGGCACAATTACACCCTGGAAGTAACGGTCAAGGGGGCGGTCGATCCGAAGTCTGGATTTGTGGTGGACCTGAAACAGTTGAAGGAAATCATGAACAGGGAAGTGCTGGACGCGCTGGATCATCGTTTTCTCAATAAGGAAGTACCGGAATTCACGAACCGGATTCCAACCACGGAAAATATTGCGATTGCGATCTGGCAACGGCTGGCTCCAAAGCTGAAGGCGGCGCAGCTGCACCGGGTACGGGTTTACGAAACGCCGGACCTCTTCGTGGATTTTTACGGAGAAGCATGAAGGCTCATCTGACGCGGCGTTACATGTTCTCTGCTTCGCACCGGCTACACAGTGACGAGATGTCGGAGGAGCAGAATCGCGATGTTTATGGGAAATGCAACAATCCGTACGGACACGGACACAACTACATGATCGAAATCACCGTAAGCGGGCCGGTAGATCAGCGCACTGGCATGGTCTGCAACCTGGTTGATCTGGACGGTTTTGTGCATCAGAACGTACTTGAGCGCTACGACCATAAGAATCTGAACACGATTCAAGAGTTCACCGAACAGGTGCCCACCACAGAAAACTTGTGCATTGCAATCTACGAAATCGTGCACCGTGGCTTCGACAAGGCGCATCTGGAAAGAGTACGAATTGAAGAGACGATGAAGAATTCATTCGAGTATTCAGGAGAAGGTCGTTAGTCGTTGGTCGTTCGCGGGGACCCAGCTCTCCCAACGACCAACGACTATCGACCAACGACTACGAACCTATGAAATCAACCGCCCAGCCGACAACACTGACCAGTGCCAGTTACGAGGAACTCGTTCGGGAGATGCTTGTTCGCCTCGGGGAGGATCCTGATCGCGAGGGACTCGTTCGCACGCCGGAGCGCGTCCAGAAGGCGTATCAATTCCTTACGCGGGGCTACAAGGAAGATGCAGAAGCTCTGCTGCGCAAGGCCTTGTTTACTGTTACGTATGACGAGATGGTGATCGTAAAAGATGTTGAGATGTTCAGTTTGTGTGAGCACCACATGCTGCCGTTTTTCGGCAAGGTGCACGTGGCTTACATTCCGAATGGGAAGGTGATTGGTCTCAGCAAGATTCCTCGGCTGATTGAGATCTTCTCGCGACGGCTTCAGATTCAGGAGCGGCTGACGACGCAGATTGCCGAGACGATCCAGAAGACGATTGAGCCACAAGGTGTGGGCGTAGTCATTGAGGCGCGTCACCTGTGCATGATGATGCGAGGGGTCGAGAAGCAACACTCCGCGGCGGTCACTTCGTCGATGCTGGGCTGCTTCCGCAAGGAGCAGGAGACGCGGACGGAATTCCTTTCGCTTATCCGGCAGAGGCCGAACGGGACGTAGCGATGAGGCGGACGCCAGTCCGGCAAGTCTTGGGACTCACCTGAATGTTCGTGTCCTTGGTCTAAGAAGGAAATGCCAAAACCAGATCACAAGAAGCGTCGCATGCCCGGGACAGATGTGCGTTTTGTGGGGAAGCTTGCACTAGTCACGGGCGGGACCCGTGGCATCGGCTTCGCCATCGCGGGGGCGCTCGAGCGCGGCGGCTGCGATGTGATTATCACGGGCCGCGACTCGCGCAGCCTGCAGAAGGCGAGCAGGAAACTGGGCAAGCTCGGCGGATCTGTGCTCCCGCAGATCTGCGATGTGCGAGATCCAAATTCAGTAGACGGTCTTTTTAGAGAGGTGCGCGGACTTCGCCGGCGGCTCGAGTTCCTGATCAACAATGCCGGGATTGGGCATCCAAATAAGAGCGTGAGCGAGTTGCCACATTCGATGTGGACTGAGATTGTGGAAACCAATCTGACAGGAATGTTCTTGGTGACGCAGGCGGCGTTGCGGTTCATGAAGCGCGGCGGCACAATCGTGAACAATCTGTCGATTGCGGCGGAGCGCGTATTTCCGGGATCAGCGGCCTACGACGCGTCTAAGCATGGAGCGCTTGGTTTCACGGACACACTGCGGGAGGAGTTGCGCCCAAGAGGGATTCGGGTAATCGCACTCTTGCCGGGAGCGACCGACACCGCAATCTGGGAAACTCTGTGGCCGAAAGCGCCGCGGAAAAAGATGATGTCGGCGGAGACGGTCGCGGGTGTGGTGGTAAATGCATTGATGGTGCCCGAGAACAGCTCAGTCGAGAAAATCGTGATCATGCCCTCTGGCGGGGCATTGTGAGGTCTTTTAATTTGAAAAGAATGGGCCCGGTTTATGACGTGGATTGACAGTTTCAAATCGCTGAAATCTCCCGAGCACCGGTTGGCATGGATGGTGGCAATGGCCGCCGACGCTATCCAGATACTGGGTTTTCCACTGTTTGTGGAAGGGGCGATATCGCCCGCGAATTCGGTACTGGATTTGGTGGTGGGTATCGTCCTGGTTCGCCTGCTGGGATGGCATTGGGCATTCCTGCCGTCGCTCGGAGCTGAATTGATTCCGGGAATGGATCTGTTTCCGACCTGGACGGCGGCGGTGTGGTACGTGACTCGGCAACGAATGCATCCTGAGGAACCGGAGATTCTGCCCCCGGTTGGTCGTTAGTCGGTGGTCGCTCGTCGTTCGCGGGACCGTGTATGCCAACGACTATCGCCAAGGGTTGGAATCACCATGCTCCGTATCGATGCCGCTGCGGACGTTCAGAGAACAGGTTAATCATCAGCACACCGGCGACAAAGCCTCCCACGTGAGCCCAGAAGGCGACACCTCCCGTTGTTTCGGAGGTAACGGCGATTGAGCTGACGGTTCCGCTGAAGAACTGAACCAGGAACCAGTAGCCGAGCATGAGCCACGCAGGCACATGGAACAGAAAAATCGGGGGGAACCAGACGAGAACCCGCGCTTTGGGATAGAGGACAAAGTAGGCTCCCATCACACCGGCGATCGCGCCACTGGCACCAACGGTCGGAAGGGAAGAACTGGTATTGAGGAGAATTTGCGTTGTCGCAGCGGCGAGGCCGCTGCTCAGATAGAAAATCAGGTAGCGAAAGTGGCCGACATAGTCCTCGACGTTATCGCCAAAGATCCACAGAAAAAGCATGTTCCCGGCGAGATGGGCCCAGCCACCGTGCAAGAACATCGAAGTGAAAAGTGGAAGAATCGCGGTGGCTGGGCTGTCATAAGAATGTCCAGTGAGGACAGCAACGGTGTGCTGCGGCACCACTCCGAATACTGACATGAGAGCTTTCAATTGGGCCGGGCTCTGCACTCCGACGGAATATTCAAACAGGAAGACCAGGATATTCAATACGATCAGAAAATAGTTGATGAAGGGCGTGGAGAAGGTCGGCTGATCGTCGCGAAGGGGAATCATCTAGTTTGCAATCTGGTAGTTTGGAATAGGTAATTTGAAACCAGCTTCCAGAAGCCGAAGACCGCTCTCAGATTACCAACTACCCATCACAAATTACCAATGTCCATGAATGGCGTTCTGGTGATCGACAAACCGGCGGGGCTGACGTCGCATGACGTAGTGAATCGCGTGCGCCGGATTCTCGGCCAGAAGTCCGTCGGCCACCTGGGAACGCTTGATCCCTCCGCAACGGGAGTGCTGCCGGTCGTCACGGGCGGCCTGACCCGGCTGGCACAGTTCTACCTGCACTCCGAAAAGAGCTACGAAGGCACAATTCACTTCGGCTTTGCGACCGATACTTACGATGCAGATGGAGAAGCTACCACGCCGCAGCAGAAAGTCGAGCTCGATCTGGAGGAACTTCGGATGCGAGCGGCGGAATTTCGCGGGAACATTCAGCAGGTGCCACCGCCATTTTCAGCCAAGAAGATTGCGGGAGTCCGCGCTTACAAACTAGCGCGCAGGAAACAGGAAGTGGCGCTTCAGCCGGTTGAGGTCGAGATCAAGGAGTTCGCAATTCTCGGCGTGGAAGGTAACAACTGTAATTTTCGAGCGCGAGTGGCCTCTGGTACATATATGCGGTCGGTGGCGCACGACCTTGGGCAGAAGCTCGGATGTGGCGCCCACCTGAAATTACTGCGGCGCACCGCGGTCGCCGAATTCGGGATCGAGGATGCGCACACGCTGGAAGATCTCCAGGAGGCCACCCAGAAGGGAAGTGTTGGGGACGTGGCGGTCCATCCTCGAAAGCTGTTGCCGCAGTTCCCTTGCGTGACCGCCAACGACGAAAGCGCGGCGATGATCCGCAGCGGGCGAGCCGTGAATCTTCCGGAGCTGTCGCGTGAGCGGCTGGTGAAGGTGTTCTATGGGCAGCGGCAGCTGATTGCGATCGCGACGCGGATCGCGGGGACCTTATTTCATCCGGGCATGGTGTTCGTGGACTCCGGTTCATAGAGTGACTTGAAGCGAGTCGCGAATCGTCTTTCTGGGCTAACAAAACAATACCGCTTGAGATATAATTCGCGCCGCCTTCCCCGGCCAGCTCTGGCTCTGCTGCAAGCACAGGCAGAACGATTCGCACGGTATTCCCATTGGCGGAACTGGTCATCGTGCTGGTGGATATCGCCCCCAAGGTACGGAGACTCGTGAAACCGGCGGTAGCTCCCTGACGTCGGGTTGCGCGTTAGCGTGAGGTCGCCTCACTGCGTTTAGGAGGATGTGATGAAGTGTCCAAAGTGCAATGCGGAGGCAAGTGGTTCGGGGATGTTTTGCCGTAGTTGCGGGACTCCGTTAGGGGCCGGCAGCGAATCTGCGCAGGCAGGCAGCGTTTGTCCTTCGTGCGGAACGGCGGTGCAACCGGGTGCGAAGTTCTGCGCCACATGCGCCACGCCGTTGGGTCGAGTTCCTTCTTCGCCACCGGTCGTGGAGGCCATCTCAATTTGCGTGAATTGTGGCGCACAGGCGAAAGCAGGCACCAAGTTCTGCCAGTCATGCGGAAAGGCCATCCCATCCAGCGTGCCGGAGGCCACTCCGGACATGATGCCCACTGCGGTGATGTCTACACCAGGGGCCGCCGTTCAGTCGGCTCCGCCTCCGTTGGCGGCAGTACCAGCAAGGCCTATCGCAGCAGTGCCCCCGCCAAGAATGGCGCCGGCTGCGAGACCCGGACCATCTGCCATGGCGGAAGCGCCACGATCAAGCGGGAGCAATCGGCCCCTCGTCATCACTATAACGAGCGTGGTGGTACTCGCCTTAGTGGCGGGAGGACTGACGTATCGGTATGTGTTGCGGAAGCCCGCCGTCCAGAATCCGCCGGCCGCCGAGACGCCGGCAGCCGCGCAGCCGGAAACATCAGCGCCGGCGGAGACCAGTACCGAGCCAGCCAGTTCAGAACCCGAG
>Ga0193719_10001109_pt1 | contig 10575 bp, 9 predicted proteins | sample U2a2metaG_FD_160103 | JGI IMG/M metagenome (GOLD analysis project Ga0193719, IMG submission 160103) | Soil microbial communities from a riparian zone of the East river system, Colorado, United States - U2a2 | ecosystem: Environmental > Terrestrial > Soil > Riparian zone | place: USA: East River... | reverse complement strand
ATTCATTTTTGATTCTATAATTTCACAAATAAAAATATCCGGATTATTCATATCTTCTAGAACCCAGTTTATTAAGTCAATTCTTTTTTGAAGATCTCGTTTGTATGTAGAATCATCCTTTTCTATTTCAAACCATCTTTTAGATTCTTCAATTTCTTTTAGTAAAATTTGTTCGGTATACATAGACTAAATTAGTAATATTAGGATTTAATATGGCAAGTAACTATTAGGGTGGCAGACTGGTCTACTCTGTCTTGAAAAAAATTGAACGACATAAGCATAATTAAGTCAATATTCTATTATGTCTGAAGAAAGGATCGGAGATAAGTTTCTTCGGAAACTCTATGAAAAGACGGTAAATAATGGGATTGAAAGTATTGACAAAGATGAGATTGGAAAAGAACTCGGAATAATAGATGTGCAAATGGATAATCTATTAAACGAATTGACTTCTGAGGGTTATATAAAGAAAATAGGTCGGACTAAAATTTACTTAACCGATGATGGAAAAAAGAGAGTAGAAATTTAGATTATTTTACGATAGCCAAAGACATATCTTAAAGCTAAGATGCTAGCAATCGGTCATAAGGATCCTATTCAGCGTGATAGTCTGAAATATGCTTTGGGAGATCTTTTCGTCTAATCTCTTGGTTGCAGAATTTACATTTAGTTTTTTTATTTAGCAGAGCGGTGCATTCTTCACAATAATGACTATGAAAGTCTGATTTTTTGCTAAATTCTTCACTATGTATAACTTTTTCTCGTCCACAGTTGCTACATTTCAAGAGTTTGCCAATGTTGGATATGTCTGACAATTTCAATTATAATAGAAGTTAACGGGTAAATATTTTTTATTTAATATTATAACCCTTCAAACTAAGTCTAAGGGTATCTAGCAAATCATTATAGGAAGTTTGGGGGAGGGACAAATTAACAAGGTAATTACCACTTATAGGGACTTCCGAAACTCATTATTAATGGTTCAAAATAGAAATAGACTTAATAATCTGTGATGCATTCGAAAGGTTTTTGTAAAATGTCCTCTTACTTTCTGTGTACGTAAACACTAAAGAATCTTTGTCAGTTATTTTTGCAATGACAATTAACATTTTTCCTGGCTTTCCTTTAATCTTTTCGTAATCAATCATATCGCTTGCAGATTGATAGCCTTGGATTAAGTATTTGTGTGGAAATTTACCGGTACTGTTGAAGAACAAGTAGTCAACGCTAAGTTGCTCCTCGAGGTTTGTTAATGCCTTCGACGGGAGCACTGGCTTACCTGCGTTAGAGTCCAGTAACGAATCGTTTGGATCATAAATTACCGAAACTTTCGTTCTGGTTGAATTTGGATTCATAAGAATTACTTCCGTAAAACCAGTAATATCATTATGCGTACTATTAACGACCCAATTAGGAGGATATAAAAAAGTAAATTTCTGGCCAGGGTCGTAATACCTTTTCCAATTTTCAATCTGTGCATTGCCCAATTGTAAATGACTAATCGAATAAATAGAAAAAATCAAAATAGATATGGACAAAATCCTGCTGCCTGTCTTGAAAATCATTTAGATAAAATTACCACTTGGATAGTCACAAAGGACTAAAACAACGTCCTTTACTTGCATTGAATAGTACGGTACCATCTTAATCTAATGTGCTTAATCGTATAAATAGCCGTAAAAGTTCCTTAACATTTGCCTTTTTTATGTTACAACTTTATTACTTTTGTTGCTCTTTATGTTTCTGATGGTTCAAATCAAGATAAAAATGAATATTGGTGATTTATTTTTGGTCACGTTGTTGTCAGTCATTTTGGTAATAGTATATTCAGCGGAAAATAACTTATCCCAATTTTCTGCTAGTGCCTTGCCGGCTTATGATAAGGGTAAATATTTTGTAAATATACAAGATGATTATGAGAACGAACTGGGAGCACCCGCTTCCTCGCTCAGTCAAAACTCAACAACTGAGAGTACAAACCAAACTGTGAGCGGTCTAACGGATGAGAGCACTACAAATGGTGTAGTGAGTAATGATACGGGCGAAAACAATAGTCCACAGGGCCTTACAAACTCATTGGATGAGGGTACTACAAATGGTGCAGTGAGTAATGATACGGGCGAAAAGAATAGTGCACAAGGCCTTACAAACTCATTGGATGAGAGCACTACAAATGGTGCAGTGAGTAATGATACGGGCGAAGAAAATCTAAATCAAACTAGCGAATCATCTTCATCTACGTCAGCCGAGTCACAATCAAGCCAAAATGCCAGCCAGAGTGTAGAATCTCAAAACCAGCTCCAAGCCAATCAGAGTACGGAGATCCAAAATCAGATTCAAAATAACCCACAAATAAACATCAACAACACTCAAACTAACAATATCCAATTACAACAAAGGCTGGAAAGTTTAATTATAGAAAGGGAGGGTGAAAAGCCTATTCCACTGGAAGAGCAAAAAAGAATAGAAACTCGGGATGTAATTGTCATCAAGGAGCACAAAGCGCTGACAGGTACAAATTGCAGAACAGACAATGTCCTTAGTGGCGCCTCGAACGAAAAAGATCTTAGGGTCTTGAGCGAATGCCAAGATGTAATAGGAATAGTAAAGCACACCAAAAAGATGGACGACGGTGATTACAAGTTTTTCTTGGACGTAGATAAAAAATATGATTTCCTGCTCAACGACAAGAATAGAGAAAAAACAGATGGATTTTTGGTAGTCGAAATCGTGCCTAAAGACCAAAACATTGCAGGTGTATATCTTCCAAAATCAGGTGACCAGGTGCACATATGGGGTGCATGGGTAACTGACAAACCAAAAGGATGGCATGAAATACACCCAGCTTGGAAGTTCGTAAAGCAATAATAACATGGTGCAGAACTGTACATTTTTCGGTTCTGTTCTGTTTTTTGGGTTTTATAACTAAGTTTTAATTAAGCGTATCCGGATTGTGTTGCTTGTTTTGCCTATCTTCAACTTCTGGCAACTATGAATACCATCTTGTTTTACGAGACTATAGTCAAAGAGGCTGGAAAGAAAGTTACTAATCCTGATTCATGTACAGGTCCAGATGACAAAGATAAAAATAAAAAGGCCTAGCCGCAAGTAACGTTCTTATAGACAGGAAATGATTTAAACACAATTTATTTAATATTATTACCCTTCAAACTAAGTCTAAGGGCATCTAGCAAATCATTATAGGAAGTTTGTTCTTTATCAAGTGAGTATTCTTTGGCCTGGGCAGCTCTTAACGATATCATAAGTTTTTCATATTTTTCCTCAATTGCGATGTATCCCAATATCTGGAAGCATCATAAGAAAATTGCCTAAATGCGATCAGAATCTTGAATATAAAGAAGATACTAATATAAAGCAACGATTAAGTTATACTAATACCTATCGAGATTTGTTTTTTTAATTTATGGTATTCTTGGTTCTTTTATTGAAGTTTGTAGAAGCTCTACAATTTCGTTATGCAGCTTTAAGAGGTTCAATCCTTTTTCGGTAGTCTTGTAGCTTTGTGAACCTTCTAAATATTCCATTAAATTATTTTCAAGAAGTACAGAAAGATATTCCTTTAATTGAGCGTAGCTAAGAAAGGCTTTGTACATAATTCTTGTTTTAGTTGCGCCACCATTTGCTGCTTCTAAGATCATTGAGACTATTTCTGTTCTGCTTCTGTATTTCATATTAAGGATGTAATAAAATCTACTATTTTTACATATTGATACAATAATCTAGAATGAAACGAAATTCCACTTTACTCTAATTGAGAATGAATAGCTCTACATATTCAAATTTGGTAACTATATGAGGAGAAATGATTAGCGTGACTAACATAAAGAGTTCATTTTCTTAGCTTTAATTACCACTTCTTTATATATAATATTTATAATAATATTTTAGAAACATGTAAATTTTATATCAGGTTCGGTGGGACTGATAATGCTAGAATTACGATTTACGAACCCACTACTCTTTTATAGTTTCTGTAACTTCTGGAGATTCTGTTTTGTCACCTGTATTATAATTCGAATCTACATCTGTAGAAAAGAGCCTTTCTTCAAGTAGACACATTTATTGTACCATCTAGGTAGAATGCCCAAATCCGTAAATTTCTTTTCTCGCATTATCTTGATCTACGAATAAATGAAAAGCAGAATTACAAAATTCCGTCGTGGACTATCGTAATTTCTAAAGCCAATGATTACCATTCATTCCTGTATTTTTCTGTTTTAAATTTATGCACTACGTTCCCATCCAAAGATTTCAAAATGTTAATTTCTATCAATTGGAAATTCTTATTTGTGAGAGTATCCCATTACGATATTTGTGATGAAAAGTAAATCTCTCATGCCTGATAAGTTTCAAACATCACTGGTTCTACAGGGTGGTGGAGCACTTGCAGCATATGAGGCAGGTGTGTATGCAGCTCTGTACTTTTGGATAAAAAAGGACTTTGAACACGACGATAACAAAAATATCTTTGATATAATTGCTGGTACCTCTGGAGGAGCAATAAACGCAGCTATAATTGTGAGTCACGTACAGCGTAGAAGGGAGGAAGGTTTTAGTATAACAGACAGCTGGCAAGGTTCAATAAGGAAACTTTTAGATTTCTGGAACTATACTTCCTCAACACCAGATTTTACTATATGGCGTCCTTTCTACAGTTTCTTTTGGCCCTTATACAGAGATGAAAATTCATGGATCTCTGTCTGGAACCAATGGAATGCTATTAATAACAGAATAGCCACGGGCGAAGCTGCAAGAAGGTATTATACAGCAAAAGAGTTTCTGTATCAAGGAGCACCAAATGTCTTTTCAAATCCGTCCACAGAATATGATGATAGATTTTTTGATAACTTCTTTATCCCTACTAATATTTGGCAGCATTATGAAAATGAAGGATTGAGAAAAAGTATACAAAAATATACCGATTTTCCAATTGCGACCGCATATGATGGTCAAGGAGATAAGGAAAAACAACCCAGATTGTTAATAGTCGGTACAGATGTACGAGAAGGTGAAGCAGTAACATTTGACAGCTATGAAAAAAAGGGCGGAGGTAGAAGGTCAGAATACGGGGATTATATTAAAAATGGACATGGACAAAGACCAATAACGTACAATGAAGGTATCATGGTGGAGCACATTATAGCAAGCTCCTCTGTACCAGTACATTACCGGTACGCCATGGTTCCTATTAATTATGGACAAAATTTAGGCGATGGTACACGTGAATTTTGGGATGGAGGAATTTTAAGCAATACTCCGCTAAGAGAATTAATTCAATCGCATGAAGATTACTGGAAAGGGCGGAACGCCAACAATATTCCAGATTTAAAGGTCTATGTAGTTGATATCTGGCCCCATAAAGGAGGCGCTCCTTTAGACCACGATGGTGTCGTGAACAGGCGATACGACCTGACATTTCAAGAAAAGACACCGCATGAAGAAAAGATTGCCTATTTGATACATGATTACATTGAATTGGCGCAGACATTGATTGGAAAAGTTCCTCCATCCGAAAGAGATAAAATCCTACATCAAACAGGCCAAAGTAGACATCGTAATGGAGATCCTCGAAAATATCGAGAGCTTCTTCTTCAAAAAGTTCGAATAACTGATGTAGTTCGTCTCGAACGGAAACTGGATCTCAACGAAATTTCATTCAAATGGTGTGACTATTCGGCAGATACAGTAACTAGTATGATCAAAAATGGAATAGAGGAGACGTTAGCCAAAATGTCAGAGGTGAAAATAAATGGTAACAACAAGAAGAATGCATGTAACGAATTAAAAAACTTCATTAAAATAATAGATGATGAAAAAGGGAATGAACTGCTGACAGATAAACTAGACACAATTCTGAATCATACCGCGGCTTCAGATTTACTGATAGAGTCGGCAATAAGTACCAAAAGAGCATTAGATTGCGGTTAAGTAACTTTTCTATATTCGTCGCGATTTGGTTTGTTAATTTGAAATATGGATGAATTTAAATGATGCCAGCGCATTTCTTTTGATTTATCTCTAAGTAAGGTTTGGTATCGACATTTTCATAACTCTTGTTCTTAATATTATTGCTAGGGCTATTGAAGTAATTGAAAATAATACAGCAGTGAGGAAAATCATATTGAATGATTGATTATATAACAATCATCAGTTATAATTTATTATATTTTGAATACTTTCCGGGCTTTCTAGAAAAGATGCTCTTACAACCTTCACAACAAAAATAATATTTCTTTCCATTATACTCATAAATAGTGGCCAGGTCTTCATCCATTTCTATTCCACATACAGGATCAAAGGGCATTATGGTCTAGTAGATTTCATTTCTATTTATATTCTGTTTTTAAAAATATTGTCCTTTAAGTATATAATTAGACTTGCTCAAAAAGTAAAGATTCGGGGAAATAGCTACTGAATTTTGAATAATAGTAGATATTACATAGGTTTTTGTAATTATTTAAAATATCTAGTTAGAAAAGCATAAATAATTTATTGACATAAAATTTTTGTTGATAGGTGAAACGCAGCTCCGCGCTAGGAGAACGAGAATTAAGATACTGCAAGCTATAGTAGATAGCAATGGCGCAGCGCGGTTTTCTGAAATAAAATACGCAACAAATTTGTCTACTGGTTCAATCTACTATCATCTCGGGAGAATGGTTCGATATGTAATAAAAAAATCGAAGCAGTACCACATCACAAAGGAAGGTTTAGAGTTATTACGTGAACACGGTGGAACCTCCATAATGAAATAGATTTTTACCTTCATAGCCAAATTTTTATTTGTAATTTTCATACCTTCATATCATATTTTGTCATCATCGTATACAGACAGGCTTTTAAAGCGGAGGTTAAAAAAAATTGTCAGTAAATATCTTGATAATTCGTTACTTTTGTCTGGTGGTTTAGATAGTAGTATTTTATGCTATTTGATGAGGCCTAAATTAAGTATTGTAACATCCTTAGGTCCCAACTCATATGATCTAAAATTCGCTAAGAACATAGCAAAAAAATATAGTCATAATCATGTTGAATGCGTTGTTGATTTCGACGAGATCCTTGAAATAATCCCGAACATAATTAAGACGTTCAAGACCTTCGATCCAGTGGAAATAAGAAATTCTTCCGTTATTTTCTTTGGCATGAGGGAGGCCAAACATCATGGTTACAATGACATAGTCACTGGAGATGGTGCAGACGAATTATTTGCTGGATATAATTACCTTCAAAGATACTTTACAGACCTAAGAAAATTACAGGAAATTTTAATTGAACTTTGGAAAATAATGAGGTTTTCTTCAAGAAAGATAGGAGAGACACTGGGAATGACAGTCAATACACCATACTTAGAAAATCCACTTTATGATTTGGCAACTTCAATTGACATAAATGAAAAGGTGGGAGAATATAAGAGTAAAAAGTGGGGAAAATTCATTTTAAGGAAAGCCTTTGAAAAAGAACTTGGAGCAAATGTATGGAGAAATAAGATGGCTTTGGAAGAAGGTTCCGGGTTTGAAGAAATTTCAAATAAATTTGATCTCATCGACGATGAGGAATTTGAAAAGGAATCAAAAATTGTTGCTCTGGATAATGTAATAGTGAGAGACAAAGAACACCTTTATTATTATAAGCTTTATAGGTCATTTTTTGGGTGCCCTGCCAAAGAATCATGTGATTCACTTAGGTGTTCGTTCTGTAACTCTTGTTTATCGTATCCCAGGTATTGTTATACTTGCGGAGCTTTCCCACCTATCTGAATTCACTTATATTCTAATTGCATAAACCGTAAACGTCTAAATATCTTTTTTTTTAAGAAATAATTCATGGCTGGAATGGGAAACAATCCATTTAAGAAATGCATTAATCCTGCATGTAATCTTACTTACGAAATTAATAACAACATACTAGTTTGTAAATGCGGTTCATTTTTGGACATTATTTATAAAAATAATTTTTCTCGCGAACTAATCCAAGTTTTCTATCAACGTAGAAACCATGGGGGAAACATCTACAATGAGAGTGGAGTATGGAGATTTCGAGAACTAATTAACTTTGCCAACCTGGATACAGAAGATTTTGAACAATGCTCCAAAATACTAGTTTCACTTGATGGTTCGGAAGGTAGACAATCTAAACCTTACAAAATGAAAAGGGTTTCAGAATATTCTCTAATTGATAACGAACGCCTTCTATTACAACCTGAAGGCTACAATCCTAGTGGTTCATTTAAAGACAACGGAATGTCGACTGCAGTGACACATGCAAAAATGATAAATATGAATAAAATCATCTGTGCCTCAACAGGAAATACATCAGCATCTGCTGCAATGTATGCTGCAAATGAAAATATTGAATGTGAAGTGTTTGTTCCAAAAGGAGAAATAGCACCTGGCAAACTTGCTCAATCATTCCAATTTGGTGCACAAGTAATTGAGATTGATGGCAACTTTGATGACGCTCTAACGTATTCACTGAAAGAAGCTCGAGAACTAGGCGCGTACACTGTAAATTCTATTAACCCATTTAGGATAGAAGGGCAAAAAACAATAGTATACAGAGCTCTAGAATATTTGGACTGGAATCCACCGGATTGGATAGTATATCCTGGCGGTGCATTAGGGAATACTTCTAGTTGTGGGAAGGCCTTTATGGAACTTTACGACCTCGGATGGATAAAAAAAATTCCAAGATTACTTGTGGTAAATGCAGAAGGAGCAAATACTCTTTATGAATTAACCAATGGTTTCTTTGGAGGCAAGAAACTAGAATGGAATAATGGAAGACCTGATCTGACTCTAATTAAAGAATATTATGATCAAAAAGACAATAAAGGTATCAAGCCACGTACCAAAGCCACTGCAATACAGATAGGCAAACCTTCCAATTTGATTAAGGCATTAAGATCAATTGACTTTACTAACGGCATTGTTACACAGGTTTCCGATAAGGAAATGAGTGATGGGATGGCCTTAGTCGGTCTAAACGGATTTGATTGTGAAATGGCCTCGGGTGCCGTTCCTGCAGGAATAAGGAAGCTCAGGAAAGAGGAGATCATAAAAAAGGACGATGTTGTAGTAGGAATACTGACAGGCAAACAAAAAGATCCCAGAGTATCAATTGATTATCATTTAAATCAAAGCAACAGATTTTCCAAACCCCCAGTTGCAAAATAGCAATGTCTGAAGATCCTCTAAACTTAAACTACAACACAATCATTGACGAAGTTACAAGATTTATTACAGAACAAGTAAGATCGAGGAAGAAAAACGGTGTAGTTATGGGGCTTAGTGGCGGTCTTGATTCTTCCGTTTGCCTCGTATTAGCGTCAAGAGCCATTCAAAGAAATAGAATAATGGGTTTGATTATACCAGAAAGAGGAATTACTCCGAAAAAGGACATTGACAATGCTCGTGACCTGGCAAAGGAGATGAAAATTAAATACAAGGAAATTCATTTTGAACGTGCAAAAAAAATTTTGTTAAACAAATTACCAAAGGACAAACTATCCGGTGGAAATCTTTCTGCAAGACTGAGGATGGCATTTCTATACCATTATGCAGCTATCAGCAATCTTCTAGTTCTAGGAACCTCGGACAAGAGTGAATTGTTGATCGGATATTTTACTAAGTTCGGTGATGGCGCAGCTGATATACTCCCTCTTGGAGAACTGTACAAGAGCCAAGTCAAATTGTTAGGAAAGCAATTAGGACTCTCAGAACAAATTGTGAATCAAGCAAGCAGCCCTAGGTTTTGGAGAGGGCATGTAGCAGAAAAAGAAATCGGACTATCATATCACGAGATAGATACTATCTTGCAATGCTATCTAAAGAATGATTTGAATAACTGTAAACAAAGCAAGGTTAAGATAAAATTAGTAACTGACATGATAAAAAGATCTCAACATAAAAGGGAACAGATTCCAATATTCAATCCGCTATAGGTTAGACTCGACTTTTGATGAGTGAAAAGCAAGACAAAAAGAAAATAAACTCAATTTATTGCATAATTAGTTTGACTTTTATATTGATTAAAACCTTTGAATAAGGTTGCCAATATCAAGCAAACAGTTAAAGTTAATTTCTATAGTCGCAACAATTGTTGGGATTTATGGAATTGCGATTTTTATTCAGACTAATTCGCCAATTTTCTTATTCACTTCAGTGGCAAATTTAGGGCTTGCGGCTTTTTTTTGGTATAAATACTCTAATAAAAATAAACAGATGACTTTCAAAAAGGGCAAAGAACCATGATCTGAATCTATCTATCTATGGGAGGAACAGTATCAATAGGGCCATTGAAGCAAGTGAAGCAAGAAGTATAATCGTTGCCTTCCACATTGCCTTTGAAGCCTTTTCTCCAATATCCCACATACCTCCACCAACGTATGTGTTTTTAATACTAGTGTAGCTATAAACCTTTTCAAAATCTGCCGAAGGTGTCCAAGAAAAGTCATATTTTGGAGTATTCTTTTTAATAGTAATCGATTCATCATAGCTTTTCTTACCATTTGCATCAGATAATACTTCATACGCCTCGACGACTTTCATGAATCTT
>Ga0193719_10001108_pt1 | contig 10583 bp, 2 predicted proteins | sample U2a2metaG_FD_160103 | JGI IMG/M metagenome (GOLD analysis project Ga0193719, IMG submission 160103) | Soil microbial communities from a riparian zone of the East river system, Colorado, United States - U2a2 | ecosystem: Environmental > Terrestrial > Soil > Riparian zone | place: USA: East River... | reverse complement strand
GAATGCCGGCGCCGAAGTTCGAGATCTGCGTCACCGCCACGGTTTGGCCGCTCGTGTAGAACGCGGTCGCCCGCACGTCGCCGGCGGCGTAGAGGTCGTGGGCCGAGGCCTTCAGGCGCAGACCGTACCAGCAGCCGTCCACGCCGTAGTTGGACGAGTTCATCGAATTCCCACACGACGCGTGAATGAGGAAGTTCGTCGAGCCGTAGGTCTGGGTGCGGATGCCGTCCTCGGGAATCGCGAAAATCATTTCCGGGGAGGTGTTGTTGTCGGCTTGGAAGTTGTTGAAGTAGTTCGGCGCGAGCGTGTAGCCCGCTCCGATCACTGCGCTCGCCCTGGTCAGCGCGCCGGCGTAATTCGGCGTGCCGGTGTAGACGCCGGCGTTCAGATAGAGCTCTGCCAGGAGCATGTCCGCCGCCGGGCCAGTCGCGCGACCGTAGCTGCTGGCGCCGGGCAAAGGCAGCGAATCTCTGATCGCCGTAAGCTCGCTTACGACGAAGTTGTAGACGTCGGCGCGGGTGCTCTGCTGGGGGATGCTGCCGAGAGGGTCGTTTTCGGTGAGTAGCGGGATATCTCCGAAGAAATCGAGCCCATGCCAGAGCGACAGCGCCCGAAGGAACCGGGCTTCGGCGCGGTAGGTATGCACCTGGGCCAGCAGCGCTCCGCTTACGCTCCGCGATGCCAACTTCGCGTTGGTGGTCTCCCGCAGGAACTCGTTCACCATACCGACCTGGAAGAAGACACGGTAATACATCGCGTTGACGAAGGTGTTCGACGCATTCCATCCCTGGGTGTTCAACTCCGGCAGGGTCTGGTCGCCCCACGCGATGACGGCCTCGTCCGTCGGCAGCTCCTGCATCTCCCAGTACAGGCGCATGTACTGCGAGAATCCGCCGTCGATTCCTTGAATGTCGGTCGAGCCATCTCCCCCGTTCTGCCCGCCGACCGCAAGGCCGGCGTAGGCCTTCGCCAGGAACGCCCTGTAGGAGCCGGGATCGTTGAAGTAATTCGCGCCGGTAACCGTGCTCGTCGGCGCCACCGTCGGATCCGTGCACGCGGCCGCGACCAGTGCAATCAGGGTGACCGCGACTCCGGTCATGTTCCAGCGATGGTTGTGCATAAAGCCGCTCCAGCTGCGGGAGGTGCGACTCATAGTCGTCGTCTCAGAACTGTACATTGAGACCTCCCGTAATGATACGTGACCGAGGGTAGATGTTGTTGTCAATGCCGTTCACACCGGCAGTCGGATCGACTCCGCTATATCCGGTGATGGTAAACGCGTTCTGCACGTTGACATACGCGCGCAGTTGCTGGGCCTGCCACGGGAAGGTGTAGCCCACCGCGATGTTGTCCATCCGCAGAAACGACCCGTCTTCGACGTAGTAATTGGAGAGTAGTTGCTGGGTCATGAAGCGGGTAGCCAGCACCGAGCTGTGCAGGTTGTACGGCGAGCTGCCGGCGGTGAGTTCCCGGTAGTCGCCCAAGTTGGAGGCGACGTTGTTGTAGACGTAGTTGCCGAGCCACGCGCGGAGCGTGAAGCTCAGGTCGAAGTGACGATAGGTCATGTCTGACGTAAACCCGAACATCCAATGCGGCGCCGGGTCATGGAAGGCCCGGGTGTTCGAACCTCGGGCGCACGCGGTCGTGTCGGCACCCGCCAGCGTCTTGTACAAGCCCTCGGCCGGCTTTCCCGCGGTGTACGTCTGTTGACAGACGAAGAACGAGTTGATCGGCTGGCCCGGCTCGAGGACCTGGACGGTGCTCCCGACACCGCCCGCGATGGTTCCCGTAAGGATTCGGCTGCCCGTGATGCCGACCGCATTGGGATTGATGGTCAGGAGCGCATTGGTATTGTGAGACACGTTGAGGCTGGTCGTCCAGAAAAGGCCGCCGGTCGGCGACGTCTTGCGAAGAAGGGCGGTCAAGCTCAGATCGAAGCCCGTGTTCTTCACGCTCCCGATGTTCCTGGTGACGAAGTTCGAGAGGAACTGGCCGGCCGCGGCGACCTCGTTGAAGAGCAGGTCGACCGTATGCTTGTTGTACCAGTCGAACGACCCCGCGAGCCGCTGATCCAGAAGGGTGAAGTCCGCACCCACGTCCCAGGTGCGGGTGGACTCCCACTTGATGTTCGGATCGACGCCGCTGGGGCGCGCGGGGCAGACGAACTGGTTCCCGAACTGCACTTGGGCCTGCGAGTTGCAGAACTGATACGTCGGCACGTATAGGTAGTTGCCGAAGGCTTGATTTCCCGTCTTGCCCCACGAGGCCCGGAGCTTCAGGTCCGAGATGGCTGTGACGCCGCGCAGGAAGGGTTCCTGCGAGATTCGCCAGCCGACCGACACCGCGGGGAAATTCCCCCACTGGTGCCCGGCCCCGAAGCGCGACGACCCATCGCGCCGGATGCTGGCCGACACGAGGTAACGGTCGTTGACGTTGTATCCGGCGCGGCCGAAGAAGGAAATGAGCTTCGAGTCTTCGACGTCGAAGGAGGAGACAGGAGGACTCGCTGTCTGAGGGATCCCGGCGTCGCGCAGGAGATTGCTCTGGAGCTGGTTGGCGAAGATCGACGGATAGTTGGCGTGCGATTGGGAGTACGAATAGCCGGCCGTGAAATCGAGGGTGCCCGGCCCCACGCTCACCGGGGGCGCGTAGTCCACGTACGCGTCGAGCACCGTGTTCAGTTGCTGGTTCTGCGACCGAAAGTAGCTGCCGTTGGTGCCGTTCTTCGTTTGGAGGTGGATATTGTTCGGATAGAAGTTCACGCGGTCGGCATAGGTCACGTCGTAGCCCAGGTCGACCGTCCCATTGAGGCCGCGCAACGACAGGAACCTCGAGAAGTCGTACTTCGCTTGGAGGTTGCCGACGCTGCGGTAGGTCGTGCCATGATCCAAAGCGCCATTCAGGACTTCAACGGGGTTGTCAGGCGACGTGAGGGAATTGCCGGGCCAGTTGTAAAAACCAGTGGCGCTGGCCGGATCAAAGACGGGCTGGGTCGGCCCCATCTGAGCGGCGTTATAGAGGACGCCGTTGGGGGTGAACTCGTCGAACGCGCGTGAGCCTGTCAGGGTGGCCTTCAAGCCGAGGCGATCGTCGTACAGCCGCTGGTTGTAATTGACGTTCACTGCCACCCGCTTGGTGGACGACCCCTTGAGGATGCCGTTCTGGTCGAAATACCCGAGGGACAGGCGATAGTTGTTGGACGCTCCGGAACCCGACACCGCGACGTTGTGCTGCTGGCCGATCCCGGTCTGTGACACCAAGCCGAACCAATCGGTGTTGGCCGTCCCGAGCTGCGCGACGTCCGCAGTGTCGTACTGCGTCACGGCCGCGCGGAACTGCGTGGTGCTCAGCATCGAGGGACGCCGCGTGACCGAGGCGGCGGAGAAGCCGCTGCCGTACTCGACCCGTGTTCTCCCCTGACCGGATTTCGTCGTGATCAGCACCACGCCATTCGACGCATTGGTGCCGTAAATCGCCGCGGAGGCAGCGTCCTTGAGGACCGTGATGCTCGCGATGTCGTTCGGATTGAGGAAGTTCAGGGGATCGCGGCCCGCCGAGAGTCCCCCGCCCGATCCGGTGCCCAGCGGCACGCCGTCCACTATATAAAGGGGCTCACTCGAGGCCGTCACCGACGCGGTCCCGCGGACGCGGATGGAGAGCCCGCCCCCCGGCTCGTTGTTGTCCACCACCTGCACACCCGCGATCTTGTTTTCGATGAGCTGCTGCGCGCTGACGATGGTGCCGGTGTTGAAGTCCTTGGACGACACCTGCGTGACGGCGGTGGTGATGTCACCTGCACGCTGCGTGCCGTAGCCGACCACCACGACCTCCGACAGACGCACCGCCTGACCTGTCATCGAGAGATCAACGGTGACCGTGTCGCCCCCCGCGACGGTGACCTCCTGCGTCGCCGCTCCATACCCGATCATTCTCGCGCGCAACGTGTAGCTGCCCGCCGCCACCGCCGTGACGAGGTAGCGGCCGTCGCTTTGCGACAACGCGCTGCGGTTCGCGACGGTGATCGTGACGCCGGAGAGCGGTTGCTGCGTCGCCTGATCGGTGACGCGTCCGCGCACTGCGCCGGTTTCTTGCGCGCACAGCGGTGCCGCGCACAGCACCGCCAGGCCCGCAACGGACATGATCTCTAGGAGTGGTTTCATACGACACCCTCGTCAAACGGTTGGAGACTAGGGGGTTCTAGGTGGTGCCGATTCTGAACCGCGGATCGGGCGGCGTCAAGAGCCCGTGCGGGCTTACTGCAGCATTTGTAACCGGTCGCCGTTCTTGGCCACGACCACGAAGCGCGCGCCGCTTGGTCCCCTGGCCAGGGCCATGTGGCGTACCTGCCCATCGATCGTCACGCCACTCTTGTCGATATCGACCGGCACGAAGCCGCCCTTGCCGTCGCCCGAAAGCAGGAGCCCGTAGCTCGCGTCGTACCGTCCCTGGACCGGTGTCACGCCGTAGAAATTGCCGCCAAGCAGGAGATCGACGTGACCGTCGCGATCGAAGTCGGCCGCGACCGCGCCGTACACGGGTGCGAACTGCGCTTCAGCCGGGAGTGCGTGCAGCACGAATGTCCCGTTGCCTTGATCGAGCGCGATCGAGCTCGCGAAGTCGTGCGCCTCGAGCACCGTGGCGGCGGCCTCGATGCGGTTTGCGGCGAACGCCGCATACGTCGGGTAGTTGGCCCGCAGCTGCGGCATCACGCTGAGCAGCTCGTCGCGCCCCGGCAACGGATGGCTCACGCTGTGCTTGTAGAAGGTGAGGATCCCGTTGACGTCGAGCCGCGCCGGCTCTGACTGCGACGCCCGGATGTACGAGTTCAGCCCGAGGTTACCGAGGACGAGGTCCGAACGGCCGTCGCCGTTCAGATCGGCGACTGTCACGCTGTTCCACCACCCCTCTGTGCCGGCGAGACCCGCCTGCCGCGTGCGATCGACGAGGTGGCCCCCCTCGCTCCGGAAGACGCGCACCGGCATCCACTCGCCGACGACGATCAGATCCTTGCCGAGCCATGCGGCGGCGGTCACCATCCCGACAGACGCAAGGTCTGGGGCTTTTTCTGCGGTGACGTCGGTGAAATGCCCGGCGCCGTCGTTTTGGAGGAGATAGCTGCGCGGAGTAACGCCATACTTACGCGCGACGACTCGGCTACCGACGAAGAGATCGACATCGCCGTCCCCGTCGAAGTCGCCGGGCACCACGCACGAGCCGTTGTGGAAGAAGTCGGGAAGCGGTGCCCGCCGAAATCCGCCGCGTCCGTCATTGATGTACAGCCGGTCGCGGAGCGGCTCGGCGTCATCCCAGAACTCGTTGCCGCCGCTCACGACGTAGAGGTCGGCGTCGCCGTCGCCATCCGCATCGAAGAACGCGGCGCCGACATCCTCGGCCAGGCTGTCGGCCGCGATCGCGGGCTCTAGGGCGGCGCGAAAGCCGCCGGCCTGCTGAATGAAGAGCTGCCCCGGTTGCCACTTCGCGCCCCCGACGTAGAAATCGTCGAGCCCGTCGCGGTTGACGTCGCCGACGGCCAGGGCGGGACCCTCGGTCGAAAGCAGATGCGGGATCAACGGCTCGCGCGTCCAGTCGTAGAAGGTGTTCTCGTGGTGTTGGAAATCGATGCCGGCTCGGGATGTGATGTCGGTGAAGAGAGGCGGCGGAGGAACAGCGTCGGAGGTGAACCGACGGGTTGCGTCGGTCTGCGACAGCGTGATCGCCTGGTTGGCGGGGACGTCGGTCAGCACCTGGAAGCGCCTGTCAGGCCAGATCACGGTCAACGAGTCGATGCGGGTCGCAGCGCCCAGCCCGAAATGGAGGCGCGGATCCACTGACGACTGGAAGCCCCGGGTCGGCATCTGCTCGAGCAGCTGAGTCTTGCCACCCGCACGGACGATGACTTTGGCGCTGATGCCCGCGGTGTTGGCGCCGCTCCCCTTGAGCTGGACCTGCAGGTAGGCACCGCGCGCATGATTGCGGTAGATGGAGGCCGGCGCGTTGAGGTTGTTCACCACGAGGTCGAGCGCGCCGTCGTTATCGAGATCGACATACGCGGCGCCGTTCGAGAAGCCAGGCTCCCCGAGTCCCCAGGCGGCGGCCATATCCGTGAACGTGAGGTCGCCGTTGTTGTGGTAGGCGTAGTTGGCGATGGGGACGTGCGGCATCAGCGCGATGAGCGCTTTGTCGTCGAGCTGTGCCGGGCCCTGGGTAGAGATAGCAGCGATGTAGTCGAGGTTGTTGGGCCGGCGCCAGATGCCGTTCGTGACGAACAGGTCCTTGAAGCCGTCATTATCGAGGTCGGCGAAGAGGGGAGCCCAGCTCCAGTCGGTGGCGTAGACGCCCGCCAGGTACCCGATATCGCTGAAGTGTCCTCCCCCGCGGTTCAGTTGCAGTGTGTTGCGCGCGTACTGCGCGTGGTAGCCCGCCTGGAGCTTGAGATTGAAGACATCAAGGTGGTCGGCGCTAGCCGACGTCTTGAGAATGTCCTCGCGGTCGGGGAGCATATCGAGGACCATCAAGTCGATGCGCCCGTCGTTGTTAAAGTCGGCGGCATCGACGCCCATGGAGAATTCGCTGGTGTGCGGCGCGGCCCTGGCGATCGACTCCGTGAACGTGCCGTCGCCGTTGTTCCAGTAGAGAAAATCATTCTCCTGGAAGTCGTTGGCGATGTACAGGTCAGGACAGCCGTCGCCGTTCAGGTCGCTGGCGACGACGCCGAGCCCGTAGCCCTCCACCCCGCCGTAGATGTGGGCTCGGTCGCTCACGTCGATGAAGTGACCGCCGTCGTTCCGGAAGAGCCGGTCACCGGCGCGCGGATGCCGGGGCGTGCGCTGCGGATGCGCGCTGGGTTTGCGCTCCGTGTGGACCGAGCTGTTCAGCAGGTACATGTCGAGGTCGCCGTCGCCGTCGTAGTCGAAGAAGGCGGCCTGGGTGGAATAACCGGTATGCTCGAGCCCGTACTCGTGGGTGCGGTCGGTGAAGGTGCCGTCCCCGTTGTTGATGTAGAGGACATTGTGGCCGTGCATCTCGAGGTAGCTGACGGCGGAGACGTAGATGTCGAGTCGCCCATCTCCGTTGACGTCGGCCATCGTGACGCCGCTCTTCCAGCCGGGGGGACCGGCGACGCCAGCCCGCTCGGTGATGTCCTCGAACTGGAAGTTTCCCTTGTTGCGATAGAGCCGGTCGGACTCCAGGTTCGATGTGAAGTAGAGATCGACCAGGCCGTCGCCATCGACATCTCCCGCGGCGACGCCGCCTCCATTGTAGTAGTACAGGTAATTGAGGATGTTGAACGCGGTGGCACTGTCCTCGGGCAAGGTGTTGACGAATGCGACGCCGCTCGCCGCGGGCGGAACCGACTCGAACAGGGGCGCCCGGCGCTCGCCCTGGCAGCCCACAGACACCAGCACGGCAAGGACGATTCCCCGACGGATGAAAATCATGCCGCAGGATAGCGCCATAAAAGCCCTTCCGCTCGTCGCCGCGTTGCTCGGCGCGACGATGGCGACGGCGGGCTGTCGATCCAAACCGATCGACCGGCAGGCGCTCCTCACGGCGCACTACCTCGGCCTCGCCGACTTGGAGCGCGGGCTGCTCGCGGACGCCGAGACGCAATTCAAGACCGTCGTCGCCAACGCGCCCAAGGATCCCCTCGGGTACGCGAACCTGGGACTCACCTATCTCAGGGGCGGCCGCTTTGGGGAGGCCGAGGCGCAGCTGAAGCGCGCGCGGCGCCTCGATCCGACGAATCCCGAAGTCGCGCTGATTGCCGCCAAGTTGTACGCGCTCACCGGACGAGCGGCCGAAGCGCGCGCGACGCTCGAGGCCCTGCCGCGCGATGCCAAGGTGTTGTACGCGCTCGCGCGGCTCGACTCTCTGAATCCCGACCGGCTGCGTGACGTGCTCACCCTCGCGCCGGCGAATCTCGCCGTCCATCTCGAGCTGATCGACCTGTTCGCGCGTCGTGGCGACGCCGACAGCGCGCTCCGTCACCTGGAACAGGTGCGTCGGCTGCGCCCCGAATCGCCCCCCGAGGCCAAGCCCTATCTCGACCGGGCCGTCGATCTCCTGGCGCTCGGGTCCGGTCAGATCGACTCGGCGCGGGCGGCGATCGATCGTTTCGTGCACAGCGTGCAGCTGACTGCGCCCTACCAGGCGGCGCTGCGTGACGTCGCGTGGACCGAGGGACCGCTCGTGGGCAGGCCGGTCCTGGCGTTCAATCCGCAGACCCTGATCACCACGCGCGGTCTCCTGCGCACGGGCCGGCAGGCCGACGTGCAGTTCACGGATGTGACGGGTGAGGCGGGTCTGACGGCCCAGGGCACCGCATTGGTGTCAGGCGACTACGATGGGGACGGCGAGGACAACCTGTTTGTCGCGCCGGCGTCGTTCTACAGAGTGCGCGGCGGCTTCATCGCCAACGTCAGTCTGCAGGCGGGAGTCGCCGTTCCCGCCAGCACCACGGATGCCACGTTCGCCGACTTCGACAACGACGGCTGGCTCGATCTGTTCGCGCTCGGCGGGGACGGGCGCGGATATCTGTTCCGCAACGACGGGACCGGCCGGTTCACCGACGTCACGGCGACGGCACGCGTCGGCGAAACCGGTGATGCGCGCAAGGCGCTCTTCGTCGATCTCGATCACGACGGCGATCTCGACCTCCTGCTCGTGGGAGAGACGGCCACCCGCGTGTACCGGAACAACCTGGACGGGACGTTCACGCTCAGCGGGGGACTGGGCCGGGGTGAGGACGCTGCCTTCGGCGATTTCGACGGCGATGGACGCACCGACATCTTCGTGGGCGATACGCTCTATCACAATGTCGGCGCCCAAAGCTTCCGCGGTACTGCGGTCAGCCGCGGTTCAGACGTCGTCGCGGCCGGGGACTACGACAACGATGGCTCGCTGGACCTGTTCGTGCTGCCCGACCCGACGCTGTGGCACAATGGCGGGGACGGCACGTTCACGCGTGAAGCCCGCAGCGGTACGGCGTTCGACCGGCTGCGCGGCCCCGACGCGCATCTCGCCGAATTCATCGACTACGACAACGACGGCTGGCTCGATCTCGTGACCGCGGGAACGCACGGCGTATCCCTCTTTCACAACGACCACGCCGGCCGGTTCTCGGATCGCACCACCTTGCTCCCCGCCTCGGTGAGGTCGAGGAACGCCGTGGCGATTGTGGTGAGCGACGTGGACGGCGACGGAGACCAGGATCTGTTCGTGGCTGGTGCAACGGGCGTGCACCTGCTCCGCAACGACGGCGGCAACGCCAGTCTCGGGATGGACGTCCAGCTCACGGCGCTCCGCACGGGGAGCGGCAAGAACAACACCTTCGGCATTGGATCGCGGATCGAGGTACGCGCTGGCGAGATCTACCAGACACGCATCGCGACCGAGCGGGTCACCCACTTCGGCCTCGGCCCCCACCTGAAGGCCGACGTCCTGCGCGTCGAATGGACCAACGGGGTGCCGCAGACAGTCTTCTTCCCCGGGACTGATGCAGACGTGCTGGAGCTGGAGCAGCTCAAGGGCTCGTGCGCCTTCCTCTATACATGGGACGGGAAGCAGTTCCGGTTCATCACCGACGTCATGTGGCAGAGCGCCCTGGGGATGCCCGTCGGCATCATGGGGACCGGTGCCCGCGCCTACGCGCCCGCGGGGGCGTCGCGGGAGTACCTGCGCATTCCCGGTGACGCGCTCGAGCCGCGCCACGGCCGCTACGTCCTCCAGGTCACCGAGGAGCTGTGGGAGACGGCGTATCTCGACGAGGTCAAGCTCCTCGCCGTCGATCACCCCGACTCGGTCGACGTCTTCGTGGACGAGCGCTTTCCGCCGCCGGGTGGGTCCGGGCTGCGACCCTTCCAGGCGGTCGATCTCTGGCCTCCCGTCTCAGCGACCGACGAGCGCGGCACCGATCTGCTGCCGGCGCTGCGCCGTCACGACGACGCCTACGTCGCGAACCTTACGCCGACGCGGTATCAGGGGGTCGTCGAGCCTCATGACTTGATCCTGGATCTTGGCGATCCGGCAGGACGGCTGGGAGCGCTGCTCTTCCTGCGCGGCTGGATCTATCCCAGCGACGCCAGCATCAACGTCGCCTTGTCGCAGGCCGGCATCGTCACGCGGCCGCCCTCGCTCGAGGTGCGCGACGCGCACGGTCGCTGGGTCACCGCGATCCCGAACATCGGGTTCCCGTCGGGCAAGGACAAAACCGTCATTGTCGATCTCGCCGGCCGCTTTCCCACCAGTGATCACCACGTGCGTATTCGCACCAACCTGCAGATCTACTGGGATCAGGTGTTCGTGGCGCACGAAGCTCCCACGAGTCCGATGCACCTCACGACCCTGACGCCCGCCTCGGCCGACCTGCACTACCGCGGCTTCTCGCGGATGTATCGGCGCGGCGGCCGCTACGGACCGCACTGGTTCGCGTACGACGACGTCAGCAGGGAGTCGCCGTGGCGGACGATCGAAGGGGCGTTCACGCGCTTCGGCGACGTGCTGCCTCTCGCCGGCAAGCCGGACGACCGCTACGTGATCATGGCGCCGGGCGATGAAACGACCCTCGAGTTCACGGCGCCCGA
>Ga0193719_10001107_pt1 | contig 10584 bp, 14 predicted proteins | sample U2a2metaG_FD_160103 | JGI IMG/M metagenome (GOLD analysis project Ga0193719, IMG submission 160103) | Soil microbial communities from a riparian zone of the East river system, Colorado, United States - U2a2 | ecosystem: Environmental > Terrestrial > Soil > Riparian zone | place: USA: East... | reverse complement strand
CGTTGATCGTCGGCTGCCATTTGATGGCACTCCACCCAAAAGCAACTGTCACGAGCGGCGATCTTCCGTGTTGGCCACCGGCGGGAAAGGGGGCGCCCCATGCTTAGCCAACGTCTCCCCGACCGCGATCCCCTCAATCGGCTGGTCGAAGTCCCTGGGCCAAAAACCGTCGAAGTGATGATCTCGCGCGACGAGTGGAAGCGGCTCGATCCAGCAGACCGGTACATTCTCCACGTCGCCTGTTGTCGCCGTCGCTCCGATCTCACCGAAGTCGGCAGCCTCTACTATAAGCGGCACGATTGGGCCGAAGTGTTGCGGCTGCTCAACCTGGTGGCCGACGACCCGCTGTTCGCCTCGTTCCAAGCGTGGATGCAATTCGACCCGATCGACGACCCACCCATCGACCCGCCCGCGGGTCACCGGCTCGGCGGCGGCGGCCGCCGCGGCATCCCCGACTTTCCCCCACCGCCCCTGGGCGCCGATCGGAGCGGCGCCTAATGGCCAAACACCCGGCCGATCGCCGCACGCGCTTCACAAGGGCAGAAATCGACGAAAGCGATCGTCAGTTCGTGCGGGCTGACGATCGCCTTTTGTGGAACCGCCTCGCGCGGCTCCTCGGCGTCCGCGGCCGCGATCTCGCGGCCGCGTTCGGCCGGCTTATTGAAGGGCATCTCGATCGATTGCAGCCGCGTGGACCCTTCGTCAGCGAATTGCGGTTGCCGGCGGCAAGCCGGCTTCCGGCCCTAAAAACTCTCATTTTTGAACTCATCGCGGACGACATCGCCGAGACGTTCGCGATCCTCTCACAAGGAACCACCAATGACACCGGAAACCCGGAAGAAATTGCAGGAAGTCGCGAACCGAGTGCCGCGGAACACGAACGGCCAATGGAAGCCGGAGAAGACCAAGAAGGCGAAGACGCCGGCGGCGACGCCCGCGAATGAACCACCCCACAAGGCGCCCGACGCGATCGACGTGTATTACGACGCCGGCGCTAAAAGCTTCTGGGCGAAGAACGGCGCCGGCGAGTGGCAAGAAGTGAGTAAGGAGAATCTGGGCCTGATCCTGCGCGCGAGCTGGTATTCCACTTCGCTGAAGCTTACCAACAGCCTGACGATTCTTGAAAGCAAGCTCCTGGAAATCATCCAACATAACTGCGTGCATTTCGCGGGCAAGATCGCCGGCTGGAAGCCGGGCCTGGCCGCGATCTGCGGCGAAAACGTGCTCGTGACCCGCGGCCCGCGTATCGTGGCGCCGAAGCGCGGCCCGTTCCCCCTTATCAAGCGGTTCGTCGCGGAGTTGCTTCGCGACCAGGGCCTGTACTTCTACGCCTGGATGAAGTCGGCGTACAACGCGCTTCGCGAGGGCGCCCCCTTCGCCCCCGGTCAACTGCTCGCGATCGCCGGCCCGGTCGGCTCGGGGAAGTCGCTGATGCAAATGCTGGTTACGGAGATGCTCGGCGGCCGCATGTCGAAACCGTACCGCTACCTCTCCGGGCAAACCCCCTTCAACGGCGACATGATCGCGAGCGAGCATCTTTGCATCGAAGACGAATTCGCGAAGACGGACATCCGTACCCGCCGCTTTTTCGGCGCCGCCCTGAAGTCCCTACTCGTCAACAAATCGCAATCGGCCCACCCCAAGGGACGGCCGGCGTTCACAACCGAGCCTTTCTGGCGGGTCACGATGACCTTGAACGACGAACCGGAAGCGCTGATGATTTTGCCGCCGCTGGACGGCGACCTGGCCGATAAAGTGACCCTTTTGCAAGCGAGCGAAGCGAGTAAGCCGTACCCGTCGAAAGAACTGCCGACGATGGCGGCGTATTGGGCCGCTCTCAAAGCGGAAATCCCGGCCTACCTGGCCGCCCTGGCCCGCTGGGAGATTCCGAAAGAGATTCGCGACATCCGCTACGGCGTCGTCGCCTTTCACAACGCGGAGTTGCTGCGCAAGCTGACGAGCCTGTCGCCCGAGGTCAAGCTCTGGCAACTCATCTTGCAATGCGGCTTGCTCGACAACGCGATGATGGGATGGAGCGGTTCTAGCATCGACTTGGAAAAGGAATTGATCGAACGCGATCGCACCGGGCAACTAAAGGATTTGCTCTATTACCCGACGGCTTGCGGCTACTATTTGGCCCGTCTGGCGAAGTCGATGCCGGACAACGTAGAGAGGGAAGAACTTCGAGCGAATCAATTGATTTTTCATCTCGCCCGCAACGCCAAAACCACCTTAGGTATATAGTCTTTTTATTCTCCTGACAAAAACAAACAGACCCCTAACCCCTAACCATCCCTAGAAATAGGGATGGTTATGGGTGGGGGGGCTGTTTCTATTCTTCAGGCTCGCAGGAAATGTCACGCGTCCTCCCTTTCGGGAACTTCTTGCCGACGCCGACGAGGCTCTTGAGTTCCGCGGGGCAATCGCCGCCGAACAGCGTATCGATCACCTTTTTGATAGATTCCCTGGTAAATCCGCTGTTTGAGAGGATCGCTAGGGCGTCGGCGATCGACGCGAGCGTCAATCCTTTTTTCCGCCCGTCCTTGAAAATCGCCTCGGCGACTTCTTTGTCCTTGCCGGGCTTCGCGGCGTTGAGATGCTTTTCGCACGCCTTCGCGTCGTCTTTCTCGATCTTTTCCATTAGTGCAACTCCCTGTGAGGAAAGGTCTGGGTAAAGCGGTTCTGTGACCAAAACCACTGAATCGAGGTAGCCGGGTAGGACCCCGACGACGACGACCGGACCCTTGAAACCGGTCGAACTGAACATCACGAGTTGCTCATTTCGTTTGAGCAAAAGGTGACCGAGTTCCTTCGCGGTGAGCGGCATGGCTCACTCCGTTTCTTGGGCGGCGGCGACCAAGTCTTTTAATTCTTGGTCCGATGATCCGGCGACGGCTTTGGCGGTCGCTTCAACGCACTCATCCACACAAGAGAGTGGCACGCCTTCGGCCACGAGCCGGCGGCGAATGCGGATGAGAACGATCGGCCGTTGCACCTGATGCTTCAGGGTAGCCGGCGTTGGTTGCGTGCATCCGCCCAGGATCGCCGCGAGCGCGGCGAGGATGGCGGACCACGGAAATACACCCCCAGGGTGCACCGCCTTGAACTTGATCCCGAAATCGATCAAGGCCTTGTCGTTGCTGCTTTCCATAAGTGCTCCTTACGGTGAGATGGGTCCGATCAAATCGCGAAGCTCCTGCAATTTCCGCCCAGTGCCGATCGGGAAAAGCTCCCAGGCGGAAGTAACTCCGTTCACGGTCCACGTGACCGTATTGTGTCCGCCGATGGGCGGCGTTGGCCCCGGCCCCGGCCCCGGCCCCGGCCCCGGCCCCGGCGGCGGCGGCGGCGGCGGCGGATCTGTGCCCGGCGGCGGGAATGACGAGATGACGCTCTCCGCGATCGTCTTGCCCGTATCGGCTCGCCAGGCTTTGGCCAGTTCGGTGATATGCTGCCCGTTGGCCGCGTACCCGGCCGGATTGAACCAACGCGGCGAAAACGCGACCCATGCGGACGGCTGGCAAACGCGGACGCCGGCCGGCGTAATCCAAACGTAAGTTCCCCACGTTTGCAGCTTGTAGAAGCCGCGGGCATCGACGCCGTTGAAGATGACGGCGTGGCCGTTGTTGTTGGTCCGATAGCTCGGCGCGTCCCACAGGGCGCCCGTTCCCGAATTGTTGATCCAGGCGCCGGCCACGGAAAACGTGAAGACAACGACGCCATACTTCTGAACGGCAGCCTGGACCGCAGCGGCGTCGTTCGGGTCGATGTTTGCCCACGAGACGATTTTCGCGGCCGGCACGTCGGCCAAGTAGCGGTTCATCATCTCGCCTTGCATGTCCGGATCGTTCAAGCCGTTGTCGCCCCCCGACAGAGCAAAGTAACGGCTACGGATCGCCGACAGGGAAAACACCGATTCCGTTCCCGCGTTGCCCGTAAACGTGTTGTCCGTGTGGCAACCGGCCGCGTAGTAACAATCCCCATACTGATCGTTCAGATCCATGGGAAAAGACAAGTTCTTCGCCCAGTCGATCGGCAGCGTCACGGCCCGTTTGGCGTCCCCGTCCAGCTTGAAATGAATCGTCTGATCCTTGCCCCACATCGATTGCCGGTCGCGAAAGAAGACGGGATGCCCTTCATCGGGGGAGTGGGCGAGCGGCCGCCACAGGCGGATTGTCGAGAACGTCTTCTCGGGTCGATCGACTTTCGGCAGTTCGGGCGGCGCCGGCGCCGGGCCGGGTTGGGTCGCCGCGAAGGGCAGGGCAGAGGCGAACGCGAGCAAGGCGAGCAAACCAAGGCGCCATCGCATGGGGACACGTCCTTTCGTGGGGGATTGCGAACCATTCCCTATCAGTCGCGGGGCTTTTTGCCGGCGTCAACCGTTCCCTGCGCTTTTTCGTGGTCGGCAACCGCGGCCTCGGCTTGCTTGGCGATTTCCGCGTCTACGGGATCGTTCGAGAGGATCGCCAGGCGCTTGGCCGTGCCGGCGTGCAATTTGAGCTGCGTACCTTGGTTGGAATTCACCAAGGTATGCGTGTCGACTGCGACCTGCTCGACTTTGGCGACGACCGCTTGGGTGTGAACTTGCATCCAGCTGAGCGTGATCGTGACGACGGCGGCAACCAACATCTGCCACACGCCAATCGGCACGCCCAACCAACACGTTTTCGCGGCGGGAACTCCATTCAGCGGCATGGGCGAAACTCCGAGAAAGCCTAAGGGGTTGCTCCTTCCATGTTACACATTCTGGAATATTTCACAACTGTGAACCATTTTCGGGTAGACTACCCACGTCACCCGCGGCCGGAGATGCACGCGGGAAAAGCACCGATCACACTAAGGGGGGCAACGCCGATGAAACCGACGCGAGCATTGTTGGCCGCCGCGATAACTGCGTTGGCGGCACGCCTCGACAGCGAATCGGGAGGCGACGGCCTTTCCGTTTTTACGGTTGGCCATTCGTTCGTGCCAAGTCTCAATCTGACGCCGGGCGACTTGACAATCAATGCCTTTTCGGGATCGAATTCGATCGAGTTGAACAACGCCGCGACGATTTGGGGCTATGACCCTGGCACAAACGAATACCTCGTGTCGCTCGGCGGCATCGATGTCGGAATGGCCTTCAAAACGGGAGGTACCGACGTGTTCCAAATCTACGGCATCGCCTTAATGGACCCCGCGAAAACCATCCTCTATGGGACGCTGAAGTTACCCGACCCAAGCCTCTTCAACGGCCCCAGCCAAGTGATGCTTTGCCCGCCGGTGTCCTTTCGCATCCCCGATGATGCGTGGAAATAATGCCGGCGCCGGGCCTCACCAAAATTCTGCCGAGTGGCTGAGTGTTGTGTCTTAGTGTTATGTTCCAAAGGAGTTTTCCTCATGATCCCAAGTCGCGCCCTTGCTACGACCATTTCCGCCGCGCTCGCCGCCGACGCCGCGACGCTGGCCCATGCCACCTTGCCTATCAAGGTCGGGTTGATTATCGCCCCGTTCGTGCCGAGCCTCGACCGCGTCGCCGCGGACCTGACCCTAGGTTCGACGACCGGCCTAATTCCGATCGTCGGCTTGGTCGGGACTCAACTGGAGTCGGTGGACCCCGTCACCGGCGAGTTAATTGTCCAACTCAAACCCGCGGCCGGGGGCTGGTATTGGGAAACCCCGGTCGGCTTCACCGGCCCGATCACCGTGTACGGCTTCGCGGTCCTCAACAATGCCCTAACGGTTCTGTATGCGACGGAAACCCTCCCCGAGCCTATCCTGCTCAACACGGAAAACCAGTCGATCACGGCCGCCCCCCTCAAGTTCCGCATCGACCCCACGAAAATCCACTGAGGCCCGGCGCCGCGTAGGGCTAACGGCGACTCCGCCACCGCGTCAACGAACCCGGACCTTTTCGTTAAGTGCTCAAGAGTGACCATCCGTAATATGGAGTGAACGTCCCATGACAACCAAGTACACCCAGCTTTTTCAAGCCTCCACGGTCGATAGCGACGGCAATCCCGCCCGCAACGCGGGGTGGAGCGAGTCTCACTATACCGACCTGCCCCCGACCGGCACGGCGATCACCGCCGCGACGACCGCCCTCGACCAAAAACGCGCGGCCTTGATGCCGGCGAACACCAAGATCGTCGGCAGCCGAGTTCAGGAGGTCGATACCGAACTGAACGTCGGCCAGTCGCGCAGTTATGAGTCGAACATTCCCGGCAACGCCGGCACGCAAAACGACCTGCCGAGCATGTCGCTGGAATGGCGGGTCCGGTCCACCGAGGGCGCCAACGCCGCCGAGTTGCACATTCGCGGCGTTCCCGATGCGCGCGTCCTCAAGGGCGAATTCGACAAGGGCAGTTCGTCATTCAACCAAGCGCTGATCTCGTTTTTCAACGAACTCAAAAACGGCTGGAAGTTCCGCGGCCGCGTCCGCACCAACATTGTGAGCAAGATCGCCAACATCACCGTTGAAGGCACCGTTGCGACCCAAACCCCGCACGGCCTGGCCGAAGGCGATCTCGTGCGCTTGCTGCGGACCCGCAACGTCAGCGGCAAGCTCGTCAGCGGCGTGTACTTCGTGGCGTCCACGTCGAACGCCCTGACGTTCGTCCTCGCCAATTGGACGGGGAACGGCCAAGTGCTCAAGGGCAAGGTGCGGAAAGCGGGGTACGCTTTCTTCAACCTCACGATCCTCGATTCCGAAGTGCTCGACCCGCTCGCCGTCAACCGTAAAGTCGGCCGCCCTTTTCACCTGTTTCGTGGTCGCCGGACTGCGAAAAAGTAGTCGGCGAATGCTCGGTCTGCGGTTATGCCGTCGAGTGGGTCCGGTCCTGCAAGCGCTCCCAGTGGCGGCTCACGAAGGGAAGCGACCGCTTGCGGCCGGGCTACTACTACTTTTCCCCGAAGGGAACGCCGCACTATCCGGGGCTGCACAACCTCGGATCGAGGGATTGGACGAGGGGCGAACGCAATCCTTTCTTCGACATGCCCCTCGGGGAATATTCGGGTCCGACCGAATGGAAGAACGGCGAACCGCCCGCCCATCTCCCCTTGCCCGTCCTGGTCGGCTCGCCGGAGTGCATCCAATCCGGCGAGCGGCCAGGGCTGCCCATCATCACGAGCGCTTGCTCGGACTGCGCGCGGGTTCTGCCCGATCCGTGCTACCTCCCCCTGATCCTGCAAGACAAAACGAACGTGTTCGATTGCGTCTTCGGTTGGCAATGCGCTCGCATCGTCAATACTGCCTATACGGACCTGGCCACCGCCGCGGACCTGGTCGCCGATCTGCTCGGCGAGGAGGCAGTCATCAGCGCGTTCCCCGTCACTGACACCGTCTTGCCCGCGGGCGTCATTGCCGTGCTCGGCGACACCGCGTTCGTTTGGCTGACCGGGACGAGCAACTTTCAGCAATTGGCGATTCAAGGGCTTCTCTTCGGCGAAGGGCCGAACAACCAGGGCCTCTACGGCGCGTCCGACTTGTACGAGGCTGCGGCCCTGGCCGTCGGCGCCCGCATCACCGACGCCGGCGGCGGCACGTGTAAGCGTGTGGTTCTTTGCGGCCATAGCTACGGCGGCGCCGCGGCTTACGTGCTCGCGGCCAAGATGCGAGTGAACGACTTCACGCGCGCGATCGAGCTATTGACGTTCGGGATGCCGAAACCCGGCGACCAGCGCTTGCACGACATCGTCAACCCGTTGCGTCAACGCCACTACGTCAACCAAGACGACCCGATACCCTACGCGCCGCCGCGGCCGCTCGGGTTCGCCGACTTGCTCGCCATGATGGCGTTGGGCCTGCCTCTGCAATGGAGCCAGTTCGCCCGGCCGGGACACGTCACCGTAATAACGCACGACGGCGAATTGCAGCAGTCCGATACCGACCTAATTCCCGACGGGTTGCTGCAAGCGCTGCTCATCGCGCAAATCAACATCGCCGAGCCCCCCGCGTTCGGCGATCACTTTGCAGCGTCGTATTTACTCGCGTTGGGCGACGCCTGCCCGTGCGTCCCATCCGACGTGCCGACACGGTTCCGTTTCAGCTTGACGGCGACCTACACCGATCTAGACGCCAACGTCCAGACGTTCGACTATGTCGAGGAAGTGTTGCAAACGAGCATCGGCGAATGGTCGTGGGAAGCCCAAGGGCCGGGCTTTGTGTTGAGCGTGGCCGACGAGGTCTTTCCGCCGCGGCGTCCGAACTCGGCGGTGATGCAAATCCTGGCCCACAACGTGGCGCCTTTTCCGTTCGGTGACTTCCTCTTCGCGCTGCCGCTCTATTGGTATCACGGCGGCGCCGTGGCGGTGACGCCGGCGGGGAACGTCAGTTCGTTCCCCGACTTCGCAATTACGGCGTTGTTGATCGAGCCGTTGTAACGGCGGCGGTGGCGATCGGCGCCGGCGATCGCCGAACCTTGCGGCGAGGTTAAGGTGGAATCATGTCTAGCGGCCGGTCGGGGCGTGAGTTACCCCGGCCGGCCATCGTCCTTTTCGGAGGTAATCTCACCCGCCTCGATCAATCCGGCGAGCGCCTGAGCGATCCTAGGCGGTCGTTTTTGACCCTTCGCCCCTGTTTCCAGGCTGCAATGCGTTCCATCGCGTCCAAGAGATGATCGGGCCGAAGATGAACGTAACGCTGCGTCATGCGGATATCGGAATGGCCCATCAGCTCGGCGAGGGTGAATCCCTTGACGCCGGCGCCGACGGCGCCCGTCGCGGACGTATGGCGCAGGGAATAAGCGACGACGTTCTCACCGGCCAGGTCGGCAGCCAGGCCGGCCCGCACGCGCAGCCGGCGGAACTGGCAACGCACGGCGTTCTTCGTCCATGGCCTGTTACAAGTGTTGAGGAAAATGAAACAGGTGTCGGCCTGGCCGGCGCCCCACAAACGCACGAGCAAGCGGCCGAGCCGCGGCGAAATCGGAATGACGCGGACCGCGTACCGATCGCGGCGAAGTGTCTGTCCCTTGAATCGGTCGATCGAGAAGAACGCCCGGCCGGCGACCAGGTCGCCGACGGCGAATGAGGGTGAACCCGATGTCCGCACTTCCCCCCAACGCACTTCACGCATCTCCCGCGGCCGGGCGATGGTTTCGAGCATGGCCACGGCGAAGCGGCGGAACGCCGGCCGCGACGCGCGCAGCAAACGTGCCAGCTCGACCGGGTCGAGGATGCGGCGGCGATGCCCGTTGCGGACCCTGCGCATGCCGGCAATCGGATTTCTCCCTAGTATCCGCGCTTCGTTGGTTGCCCAGCTAAAAAGCCGCTGGACGACGCCGACGGGGTGGTATTTGACGCTGAACCGGAGCACGAATGCGGGGGTAACTTTGGCGAGCGGCGGATTCCCCGCAAACCGCTTGAAGCCGGCGAGGTAGTGTTTGTACAATTGCAGCGTGCTGGGGGAGACAGTGCCGCGGGCGGCGTCGAGGAACTGCTCGACGGCCTCGAAGAGTTGAACGTGCGACATGGGACCGAGCCTTTCTGGGGTGGGTTGGAAAAGAAATGCATGGGGCCCGCAAGTGTAGCTCTTGCGGCTTCCGACCCACGAATTCGGGACCAAGAGGTCGCTGGTTCGAATCCAGTCACCCCGACTGCCAGGCCGGACTGATTACCCGGCTTGGCTTGTCCGATAGTTGCAGCCCGTCGTTCCTGTCTTCAACCGGGAGCGGCGGGTTGCGCTTTTTCGTGAGAGCATTTCGGCCGGGCGACGTGCCGGGCGTGTAGGTGTTATTTGAAAATGCCTCTCGGCCGACCAGGCCAAACGTAAGCAAATTACTTATCGAGACAGTTTCGATCGACGGCCTATTGCACGTTGGCAACTGTTCACCATGCGAAAAAGTTGATCTTGCGTTCCGCGGGCCGGCTAGCGTAACATCGCTGCCACGTGATCCCCGCAAACCTTTGCCCCCTTAATCAAGGGGCGGGTTGCCGCCCCGCAAATCACTGGGCGAAGGGACGTTGTTGAAGGTCTCGGGTGTTGAAGCCGGCGAACGTCGTCGGAACCGAGCCGCGTCGCGATGGGTTGCGTGCATTGGTCACTTCTATGGCGTTCATCCGCCGCGGGAACATTTCGTTCCTGCACAAGCCCTCCGCCCGCATCATAGTTCATCGGTTCGACGGCACCGTAGTCAACCTCCTCCTTCGCGAAATCGGTTGCTACGAAGAGCACAAAATGCCGTGCGGTCACTTCGTCGTCTGCATCTATTGGGGCATCGCCTCAATGACGTGCGTCCGCGAAACCTTCCTCGAACTCGACTTCCTCCTGAAAAGTCAGGAGGTGCGCTATGCGCAGACCTGAGAACCACTTCATTTGCCTGCCTGGTTACAAACAGGTCAAAGAAAGCGCAATCTTCCACGTGACCGAACCGGATGGACGCAACTTCCACGTTGCGGGCGATTTGTTCACCTTGTCCGGCGTTCCGTTCGTTTGGCTGGCTGTTCACCATCGCTTCCCAGGCGATCCGTTGATCGTCGCTGGCCATTTGATGGCACTCCACCCAAAAGCAACTGTCACGAGCGGCGATCTTCCGTGTTGGCCACCGGCGGGAAAGGGGGCGCCCCATGCTTAGCCAACGTCTCCCCGACCGCGATCCCCTCAATCGG
>Ga0193719_10001103_pt1 | contig 10598 bp, 6 predicted proteins | sample U2a2metaG_FD_160103 | JGI IMG/M metagenome (GOLD analysis project Ga0193719, IMG submission 160103) | Soil microbial communities from a riparian zone of the East river system, Colorado, United States - U2a2 | ecosystem: Environmental > Terrestrial > Soil > Riparian zone | place: USA: East River... | reverse complement strand
CACACGCTCGCCTCCGCTTATAGCTGGACCGAACCTGAAATCCTATCGCTGAGTCCGGCTCGCCGCCGCGTCTATCTGGAGATGGCCACCGAATGAACGGTTTTCTTTCCAACCTGATGGAGCGCAGTTTCATCGATGCGCCGGTAATTCGGCCGCGGGTGCCGTCATTGTTTGAGCCAACGCCCATTCATTTTTCCGATGAGCAACAATCGTCCACGTCTGCACCCATTTCGGAATTGTCGCCGGTACAAGAGATCGCCACCGCGGACTCAATCGCGCCCGTAACCGCCATAGCGGAAGAACACCTGTCCAAGCCGCGCAGATCCAGACGTCAAGCGGTGTCAGCTGAAGTTTCGCCACAGGCTAAGCACGTCATCCTTCCGGTCGCCTCTTCCCAGGCTGAAGAAGGTCATCCAAGCAGCACCACGGAGGTGTTTGGAAATTTTTTAGAAACGCGTGCTTCCCAGCGGCGCCGAAAAGATTTTGCGCCAGTCGCAAAACCGTCTTCAAAATCAGCGCAAATCATTCGCGTGACGATCGGCCGCGTCGAAGTTCGCGCGGTTCATTCGCCAGCACCCGCGCCGAAGCCAGCGAAGAACGGGCCGCCGAAGCTTTCGCTCGAAGATTATCTGCGCAAACGGGAGAGAGGGTTGCGATGAGCAATTATCTCGCTGTAGCCACTGTGACCGCTACCCTGCAGCGGGAATTGCAATCAGCCATCGGCATTGACGTTCCCGGCGCGACAGCGACGACGGTGCGTCCCGACGCGCCCGGCCACGGCGTGCCGGAAGTCGGTGTGAATATTTTTCTTTATGAAATCGCACCGAACGCGGCGGTGCGAAACAGAGACCTGCCCACCCGTAGCGGCAATGGCCAGACCGCTGTTCAGCGTCCCGCGGTCGCGCTCGATTTGCATTACCTGCTGAGTTTTTACGGCGACGATGACCTCGGTGCGCAACGCGTGCTCGGCAGCGTTGCGCGCCATTTGCACAGCCAGCCGCTGCTCACCCGAAAAATGATTCAGGACGCCATCCAGGCGCATTCGTTTCTTGCGACTTCGAATCTGGCCGACGCTGTTGATTTTATTCGCTTCTCGCCGCTATCCCTTTCGTTGGAAGAGCTCTCAAAGCTATGGTCGGTCTTTTTTCAAACAACCTACGCGTTGTCTGCTGCGTATCGCGCATCGCTCGTATTCATCGAAGAGGAACTGGCGCCAGTCACCGCGCTGCCAGTGCGCGAGCGCCAGGTGTTCGTCGTTCCTTTCCAACAGCCGTTGATTGAAAATGTTGATCCTCAGATCATCCCCAGCGGCGCGATCCTGACGATCCACGGCCAAAACCTTCGTGGCGATGAAACGAAGCTCAAATTTGGCGATACACTTGTCACTCCAGCTAGCGCAGATGTAACGAACGAGCAAATCAAGGTCGCGCTCCCGCCCGCGTTGCGACCAGGGGTTCGCACCGCGCAAGTGATCCACGATTTCAAGTTCGGCACGACTCAAGACCATCGGGGCTTCGAGTCGAATGTCGCGCCATTTATTTTGCAGCCGAAAGTCACAACCGCACTGCCAATCAGCATCCCGCATGGCGCGACTTTGACGCTCGATTTTGCTCCGCCAATTGGCCGCAAACAGTCAGTCAGTTTGCTACTGAATAGCGATGCAAACAATTACTCGATCTCCTCGAAGACGCCGCCAAGCGACCCCGCTAACTCAATTGATTTTGAAATTCCTGCGTCGGCAGTGACCGGGAATTATTTCGTACGCGTGCGCGTGGATGGCGCGGAAAGCGCGCTCGACGTGGATCCCAACACACTCGAATTCACCGGCCCGAAGCTGACGATCACATGAACTGGATTGAAGCGAATCAGCGATGCCTGACCTCTGCGCTCGATGAGGTGCGCGCGAAGCTGGAAGGGCGTGCGGCGACTACGTCAGAAACCAAAGGTGCCAGCAACAGTCCTCTAAATGTCGAAGAGCGCGCGCTGGAGGTGAGCAGCTCTACTATTTCTCCGCCAGCCGCGTTGGAAACGTTGTGCAAACTGTTTGGGCTTTCCTCGTTCGAACGTGCAGTTCTGCTGATGTGTGCGGGAACCGAATTGGATTCGAAATTCGCAAACGTCTTTGCCAACGCTAGTGGCGATCCGCGCCGAGATTACCCGACGTTCAGCCTTGCTTTGGGAACTCTCCCGGACGCGCACTGGAGCGCGTTCTCGCCGGATGCACCGCTACGCCGGTGGCGACTAATTGAAATACGCTCTGGTTCTAATCTCACGCATAGTCCGCTGCACATTGACGAGCGCGTTCTGCACTTCTTAACCGGCGTCACACATTTGGACGAACGAATTGTCGGAATCGTCGAACCGCTGATGCCAGCGCGAGATTTGGTGGACTCGCAGCGTGCGGTCGCTGAACGGATCATGGCCATCCTGCGCAATGGGCCTCCATGGCCCGCGATACAATTGTGCGGCAGCGATGCCAGTGCCAAACGCGCCGTGGCTACGGCTGCGTGCGCGGCAGTGGGGATAAATGTGCACGCTTTGCCCGCGCAAGTGTTGCCGAACGATGCACGCGAACTCGAATCCTTCGTTCGCCTTTGGGAACGGGAAGCGGCGCTGGCCACGAGTGCGTTGTTCGTGGAATTCAATGAGACGGAAAACCAGTTCACGCCGATCCGCTTTGTCGAGCGTGTAGGTGGTATTTTGTTCATCTCCTCAGGCGAACCCGTTCGGCTGCGCCATCGACCATCGATCAGTTTTGATGTCGCCAAGCCTACGGCGGAAGAGCAAAAAGCGCTTTGGAGAGACGCTGGAGTCAACGGTCAGGTAGAGCTTCTCGCAACACAGTTCGACTTGAGCGCGGTAAGTATTCGCGCGGCGGCAGCTCAGGCCAAGTCGCCCGAAGAACTGTGGACTGCATGCCTCGCGCAAGCGCGACCGCACCTGGATGATCTGGCACAACGGATCGACGTCCGTGCGACTTGGAACGAGATCGTTTTGCCAGAAGCGCAGTTGACGATGTTACGAGAAATTGCGACGCACGTCCGTCAGCGCGCGAAGGTCTATCAGGAGTGGGGTTTTGCGCGGAAGTGTGCGCGTGGCCTCGGTATTAGCGCCTTGTTTGCAGGGGGGAGCGGGACTGGCAAAACGATGGCGGCCGAAGTGCTCGCCAACGAATTACGGCTGGATCTGTATCGAATCGATCTCAGCCAGGTCGTCAGCAAATACATCGGTGAGACGGAAAAAAATCTGCGCCGCGTTTTCGAAGGAGCGGAGGAAGGCGGCGCGATTTTGCTCTTCGATGAAGCCGATGCGCTGTTCGGGAAACGCGCCGAGGTCAAGGACAGCCTCGATCGTTACGCCAACATCGAAGTTAGCTATTTGTTGCAAAGGATGGAGGCATATCGCGGACTCGCGATTCTCACTACCAACATGAAAGAGGCGCTGGACCCGGCGTTTCTGCGCCGAATCCGCTTCGTGGTTCAATTTCCATTTCCTGACCTAACGGAGCGCCTCGAGATCTGGCGACGAATGTTTCCTGCGCAAACGCCCGTGGATGGATTGGACATCACAAAACTGGCGAGGCTGAACATTGCCGGTGGCAACATTCATAACATCGCGCTCAATGCCGCATTCCTCGCTGCCGACGCAAACGAGCCCGTACGGATGAATCACTTGTTATGCGCCGCCCGCACCGAATACAGGAAAATGGAAAAACCGCTGACCGACGCGGAGATCGGAGGATGGATGTGAAAATGACAGATTCAACATCCAACGCTCAACGCTCAACGCTCAACCCCGTAAAGGGGCGTGGCCCCAACGGGGCTTTACGCCCTCAACCTTCAGTCGAACTGCACATCGAGGAACTCGTTCTGCATGGGTTTGCGTCAGGGGATCGCTTTGCGGTTGGCGACGCTGTCGAGCGCGAGTTAGCGCGGCTGTTCGGCGAACAAGGCATTCCGGTCGCGCTGCGGTCGCAAAGTGCAACCGATGAAATGACAGGTGCAGTTTTCAATTCAACGCAGAACGCAAAACCGCGCGCGATTGGTGGGCAAATCGCGCAGGCGGTTTATCAGGGATTTGGCAAATGAACGCGCGCCTTTTAGCCCAAACAAAGCCTGCTGCTAAAAACGGAGCGCCGCCCGTATGCAGTAATCTGGTATTGCAACGTCGGGCCACCGATCGCGACCCGGTCACTGCGGTTCCTTCGATCGTCCATGAAGTGCTGAATTCGCCCGGGCAACAGCTCGATTCCGACACGCGAGCGTTCATGGAGCCGCGCTTCGGCCACGATTTCGGGCATGTCCGCGTGCATACCGATGCAAAGTCTGCTGAGTCAGCGCGCGACGTGCATGCGCACGCGTACACTGTGGGTCGGAACATTGTCTTCAGCGAAACCGAGTATGCGCCAACTACCTATGGAGGGCGCGAGCTTCTTGCGCATGAGCTCGCGCACACGATCCAACAACGCGACGCCAGAGGCGCGCTGGATTCTGTGGATTCGCAGGAGGTTTTCGAGAGCAATGCGAGTTCGGCAGCGCGGAATGTTGCTAACGGAGGAGTTGCTTCACGAACTTTTCCTGCCAGCAGCCTGAAAATTCAGTGTTCTCCAGACAGGGATCCTCGCTGGAAAAATAATATGAGAGCGGCGCGCTATCGCGGGCAGGTAATGGCGAACCGAATCAAAAAACACGGCATACTGTCACGAGAGGCGCGGGCGAAGATTAACGAGGAATTGGCTTATTTTGAAGGTGACGCCAAGGAAGCTTACCTTCGTGAAGTTAAGCCTGTTCTCTTTCAGACGGTGCCAATCGTCGAGAGGAAAGTTCCTCAGCCATCGATCACATCGTCACTGGTGCCGCCAGATCCCAATAGGATCTCGGACGAGCAAATCTATGCTCCGCTCATCGAGGCAAAGCGCAAGGAAGCGGAACAGCAAAGGGCCGGACCTGAATACGCACCGGCGCGTGAATACGGATCCGAAATAGCAAAGCAGCAAGCGGCATGGGAAGCAGAGCCAGAGCACACGGAGCAGGAGACCGAGCAAGAGGGGATGCGCGCCTATTATCTCTCTACGCGGCAGAGCCAACTGGAGCAGCTCGGAACCAGCCGCACTCAGTTGCGCAAAGACGTCTATCACATGACGCACAAGCAGATTCACGAGCAGTGGGAACAGGGCAGGCAGACATGGGTGGGCCTCGCGTCCTCACATGGTCACGGGTTAGGCCACTGGCAGTTTTTTCACATCTGGCTGGCGGACTGGGAGTATCGATACAACGCGGCGAAGAAGACGATTGATCAGATCCAGAAGGGCGAGGCAGCTCGTGATGAACAAGAATTCGCAAAAAAGATGAACCGATTCTGGTATACCGGATACAACGAGCGCGACGTGTTTGGGCCGGAGTATAGGAAAGCTGTCGAGTTAACTGAGGTCGGCGATGTAATGTTGCGCAATTCGTATGACGCGTTGGGCATTGCGTCGATGGCAGAGAGTAGCGGAAGGGACCTCACGCTCGAGGAATTCGACCAGATCGTGCTCGATCATGCCGCAATGGTGGAGGCCTTCACCAATATCGCAGGGGCATTTGCCGCCGCGTACGGGGGTTACGGCCCCGGTAAAGTGCCGTCGAAAGTGCCCAGTGTGGCCAGGCGGCCAACGCCGCCAACATCTGTTCGTCCGCCAACGCCAGAACCTGATGTAATCACGCCAAGCCGACCTGTCGCTGGATTAGGTCGAGACATAGCGCCCGCGCCGCAGCCGGTTCCCGCGCCTGACCCGTACGTAACGACGCAAATGCCGCGTGCGCGTGTGGTCCAAGGCAATCAGCCAACGGTCGGCAACATAAAGCCCGCCTTTGAAACCGAAGGGCAAGGACCGCCGCCCACGCCGAGCCGGCGGGTCCAGGGATTTCGACCGGCGCCCAAGGATGTCGCGGAGAAGCCGGGCTTGATCGAAGTCGAGACGGGTCCTCGCGAATACGTGAAAAAGGAATACTTGGGCGACGTGAACCCGCTGGGCGAGCAGCAGTCGCGTTACCACGTAAACGTGCAACTGGACAAGCACGGGATGATGGACGCCGATTTTGTATTGCGCGGGGGCGGCAAGCGGTCCGGCTCGCTTTTCGGAAAAGACGAGTTCGTCGCGGCAAAACAGCACTTCGAGCAGAAAAACGGTGCCGGCTCAGTCAAAGGTACGTACGGAAGATGGGGCGGTGGCGACAATCTCGACACGTTCAACACACGTTACGGCATATCGACAGGCAAAGGGCTGCCCCACGATGAGGCAATGATTGAGGCCGCTCGAAAAACAAAGACCGGCGAGTGGGCGAGGGCGGCCGGATTCAACAACGTGAAGATCACAAAAGCGGAAGGCTCGCCCGGCGCATACACAAACGTGGAAGTGGAATTCACGAAGTAAATCCGATGTCACACGTCGCCACAACGCAAGAGAAGGCTCCGCGCCAAAACGCGACGTCTTTTGCGCCGATCCATGGCGCATTGTTACAGCGTAAGTGCGCGTGCGGTGGAACGGCGGGACCGACAGGCGAATGCGAGGAATGCACGAAGAAGAAGCTGCGACTGCCGACAAAACTTCTCGTCAACGAGCCGGGTATCTACGAACAAGACGCGGACCGGATTTCCGAACAGGGGCCTTCATCCGGTACCAGTCTTGGTGAAGCCCCACTGCGGCGGGACACGGACCAGCGCTTTAGCTATGACTTTTCTGGTGTAGCCGTACACGCGGAGGCGATGTCGCCGTCGACGCCCCTGGGTCAGGCACGGAACGCGCTGATGGCCAGCCTTGGCGAGGGGGCGGGGCGGATCGCAATCGAGATCGCCTCCACTCAAACGAAAGGCGCCGAAGGCCTGACCGTTGGCCGTCGAGTTCACCTCGCGCCGGGACGCTTCGATACTCAGAGCTATGAGGGACGTGTGCGACTGGGGCACGAGGTGGCGCATGCCATTCAGCAGGAGCGTGGGGTCGGTCTGTCGTCAGGCGTCGCGCCCGCGCACCGGACAGCGCTGGAGATGGAGGCGGAGCGCGCGGGTCGCGCTTTTGCCGACGGTCGCCGATTTTCCGTTGCTGGTAAGGCCCCAACAAGAGCAGCGCTTTTCCGTGGTCCCGGGGAGGAACAGGAAGCGGAGGTTGATAGGGAGCTCGATGCCGCCATCCAAGCAGTCGTGGATAAGCACGTGGCTCGTGGCGTCGCGATTGCGAAAGACCGCAAAGAGCGACAAGACTACATCTTAGCTAACCTCGAATTTAGGGAGTACGACGTACCTGTCGATGATCGGCTGAGAAAGACGCCCGCGGCGCGGCAGCCGATGGAACTTTGGGTGCGGGTCCTGGAAATGGCATTCCCAGCCATCAGCCGCGAAGATGCCGCGGAAATCTTGCGGCGCACTCGCATGAACGCTGAGTCAGTTGAATCTGAATCGATCGCTGAACAGATACGCACGCGAGCCAAGATTCACTTCCGTACAAAGTACATGCGGCTCTTGGCGCAGGTTTACAACGAGATCACCGAGGACAGAGGGCGAGCATCGCTTTATGTGGACGAACTCCTCAATGCTGGCCCGGACATGGCTTTGGAAATGTTCAAGGATGTCGGCCGCGGCTATTACAACGGCGCTCTCAGCTTTGCTCAAGGTCTGGCCGACCTCCCTGTCGCACCGGTAAACTTGATCCAAAGCATCCGCGGTGGCGAGCAAGTACACACTGTCGATTTGAGCGGCCTTCGCGCCGGTTACCGCACGTCGTATGGTGTTCACTATGGCTCGAGTATCGAGTTGGGAACTGTGCTGGGACTTACGGTGGTCAGCGGCAAACTGCCTATAGGAGCGGGTGGCGGTACCAGCGCTGCGGTAAATACGGCTAGCCAGGCATCGCGCGCAGCGCGGCTGTTTTCAAGCTGGATGAAGATTAACGCGGTGACGGCCGGCGCCACGTCAGTCGTGGAGGCGGGGAAGGCGGTGCGTGATATTGCGCGTGGCTATGTGATCGAGGACGGCAAGAAGCGGCCGCTGACCGAAGACGAGATTCTTGCTCGCCTCGGCGGGATAGCGTTCGGTGCGCAGGCTGCCAAAATCGGCCTCCGAAGCACGCTGGGCAAATCGGGAAGAGGACCGTCTTCGACCACTTCGCCGACCGAAGGGGACGTGACCATCGAGCGTACAACGTCATCGAAGGTTCAAGTGTCGGTCCCCGGCGAACCTAACAAGCTGTTGATCGACGACTCCGGATGGCGCGTCGTTGGGGAGGACGGCAAGGTTTTGGCCCAAGGATCCGCAGATGAAGGTGCGCTATTGGCGTCCAAGCTGAATGAGACTCAAGCGGCAGAGCCCGTATCATCTGCCACGGTTCCCGCGGCGAATAATCCCAGCACGAGCTCTGGGCAAACCGGGCTCGCGGCGACCGCACCGCGCATGCCGTCACGAGTTGGGAAGATGTTGCAAAAACTCTGCCTGTCTGTGGGCATGACCGTTGACGAATTGATCCCGGAAAATCGGAATATTGCCGGTGGCAGTATCGGCAAGCAACCCACACCTGCGTTGGTGGAAAAGTCTCCGGTGAGGACAGGTCATGAGGAGGCGCCAACGCCTGCTCCTGCAGCGGAAGTGTCGGCAGTTCAGGCACCAGTTGAAACGCCGGCAGCAATAGTTGCGGAAGTCCCAGCAACTAACGTCACTTCCTCACCGACCATCGAGTCTCAGCCGGCGCCAGCGGCTCTCATTCCGTCAGCTGCGGCGCCGTTGCCCATTCCGCGGTCTCTCTCAACACCAGCGCCAGCACGTGCACAGTCCACTGCACCAGTGCCGTCGAACGTGTCAACGTCGATAGTTGCCGGAACCTCAGCGCCAACGCCAGCGGTTGTGCCGACGCCGGCTCCCGCTGCTACTGAGATCTCAGCGTCTCAGTACGGCCCGACCACCAGACCAGTGCAGATGCAACCGGCGCCGCCGTCAACTGCGCAACCTGCAAGTTCTGGACCCCGGCAGATCGCTGGATTCCGCCCTTCAGGTCAAACGCAGCCGACCCAGTCGACCGCTCCTGAACCACAAATACTCATCTCGATTACACCGAGCCGCCCGGTCTCCGGCTTTGCTCGACCGCTTGCGCCAAGGCCAGAGCCTGTTCCTCTGACTCCAGGTCAGACCGTGTTTACCGAAATGCCAAGAGCGAAGGTCGTTCAGGGTAATCAGCCGACCTACGGAAGCGTCGCGCCCGCAGTTGAAATACCGGGGCAAGCGCCAGTGACGGAGCCACCGAGTCTGCGCGTCCAGGGATTTAGACCAGCACCCAAGGATGTTGCCGAGAAAGGACATTACGTCGAACGCGAAATGAATCCCGACGAATACGTGGCGAAGGAACAGTTCGGCGACGTGAATAAGTTGTCAGGTGAGCCGGAGCCGCGCTACTACGTAAACGTCCAACTGGACGAGCACGGGATGATGAACTCCGATTTCGTCCTGCGCGAAGGCGGCCGGCGGTCCGGCTCGCTTTTTGGGAAAAACGAATTCCTGCAGGCCAAACAGTACTTCGAACAAAGCAACGGACCGGGCTCGGTCAAAGGCGCTTACGGAAAATGGGGCAGTGGCGACAATCTCGACACGTTCAACACGCGTTACAAAGTCGCGATAGACAAAGGGTTTTCCCACGATGAGGCAATGATTGAGGCCGCTCGAAAAACGAAGACTGGCGAGTGGGCGCGGGCCGCGGGCTTTAACAAAGTGAACGTCACGAAAGCGGAAGGACAGCCCGGTGCGTTTACCAACGTAGAAGTGGAGTTCACTACCGAAGTGCAGCCGACAACACCGGCCCCCGCTGCGCCCACTGGTATAGGACAATCTGCAGGATCCCCGTACACTCCTTCGCAGAGTGGTGCTCCAAGCTCGACAGCTGCCACGCAGATGCCGCCAGCCCAAGTGATCCCATCTTCGTCGGGTTCTACTACAGCGGTTGGCGCTCCGGGAACCACAGGTATAAGGCGCGATCAACCCTCGGTGGCGACAACTGGGAAAGGTCCGCCTGGTGGTGAACCGAAAACGAATGTCCCTTCCCCGGGGCAGCAGACGACTCAGCGTGTTCCCACTGAACTGGAACCGGTGCCGCAGCCGGTCGTGGACGCGCCAACCGCTCCAATTCCCGCAGGCCAAGCCCCTCCGGGAGAAGTGGTGGGAGACTATAGAATACAAGGTGAGGCGGGACTACAGGGCCAAACTTTCGTGCGCAGAATCCTGGGGATTACACGCATCGTACCCCCCACGGGGATACGCTTTAGGCCGCTTTTCGAGAGCTTTATCGCGCAAGCCAGGATCACTAGTGCGCAGACACTCCGGGTTACAATCGAAGCCATTGGGAATGAGAAAATTTTCAGAAACGTGGCCGAAATTCAGCCATGGATTCAGTCGTTAGGCGGGACGGTTACGCTCCCCGATCTGCAAACTGTGGATATCACCATCCCGCTGAGATGAAAATTCCGGAGCTTACAAATTTCGAGCGAAGATCATGAGCGGATTTCCAAATTCTCCACGGCTGATCAAAGGCGGCATCGTGCTGGTCGATCCGGATTCAGGCACGGTGCAGAAAATCATCCCCC
>Ga0193719_10001102_pt1 | contig 10601 bp, 12 predicted proteins | sample U2a2metaG_FD_160103 | JGI IMG/M metagenome (GOLD analysis project Ga0193719, IMG submission 160103) | Soil microbial communities from a riparian zone of the East river system, Colorado, United States - U2a2 | ecosystem: Environmental > Terrestrial > Soil > Riparian zone | place: USA: East... | reverse complement strand
GTTTGCTATGGACTCCCTCTTGAGAAGACTAAAAATGCTGCGACGATGCCGTATCTACATGGCTCCTACTATGACGACTTAGAGAACTGCAGCGGTCGAGGTTGCCAATCAATTTCTTAGAAACGTCCTAAGCCCAATCGATGCGCAAGCCCAATCTCATCGTGTTTCTGACGGACCAACAGCGCGCCGATACTATTATCGGCGAGACGAGTAGAACAGTTCATGCGCCAAGCCTGCGTAAGCTGGCTTCGAAATCGGTCATTTTCGAGCGCGCCTATGTTACCCACCCTTTGTGTGTGCCTTCGCGAGCGTCATTACTAACCGGGATGTGGCCACATCAAACGGGCTGCACCAAGAACGGCATTTCACTTGATCCCCGATTTCGAACCTTTGCCGAGCTGATTGGCGACGACAGCTACAATCCAGCTTATATGGGAAAGTGGCAGTTGGGGGATGAAGCGAAGCGGCAGCGTGGATTTCGAGATTGGATTTCGACCGAAGGCGTGAGTGACTACAGCCGGTTCCTGGGTTCGAAAGGTTATACGCCGGACAAGCCAAACGGATCTTTTTCCGAACGTCTGATTAGCCAACTTCCACTCGACATTTCGAAGCCCAGATTTCTAGAAGAGCATGCCTGCGAGTTCATCGAGAAGCATCGCCTCGATCCATTTCTTCTATTCGTTTCGTTTGTTGAACCTCATTCACCCTACAACGGCCCTCTAAACCTTGAGCACGCGCTCGAAGATATAGAACTTGATGCAACAGCGGTCGCGCCAGCAAATGATAATATCCCGCTGCGCTACAAACTAATGCGGGAATGGCAACAGGCCGAGGCGATCCTGGATCGGAAGCGATTACCCAATCTCTACTTCTTCGGAGTTACACCAGACGAGTATCGCGCGATGAAACAACGGTATCTTGGCCTCGTAACCATGGTTGACCAAAGCATCGGCGGAATTCTGTCGTGCCTCGAACGGGCTGAATTGTTGGATAAAACCATCGTTGCGCACACCAGCGACCACGGAGATATGCTCGGTGCGCATCATCTTTTCGGGAAGGAAGTCATGTTCGAAGAAGCGGTGCGCGTTCCCTATCTAATTCGGATGCCCGGCCGGGGGCAGAGCTTAAGAGTTGTTCAACCGGTGAGTCATATCGACTTCCTGCCTACTTTGCTCGATCTTCTGGGCGCGCCCAAACCAGGCCAATGCGCCGGCAAAAGCCTGACGCCTTTACTGCATGGCGAAACAATGCCGCCGGAAAACATATTTATAGAATGGTCTCCCAATCGGATTAAGGTAAAGAAAGGGACAAAGCTGGCGCCGCGCCGTGCAATCAAACGCGCAGTAAATGAATCTACCCGCGCCATAATCTTGCCGAACGGCTGGAAACTTTGCCTGAGAGATCACGATTTGAATGAGCTCTACAACTTGCAGACCGATCCGATCGAAGCGCACAATCGGTACTACGATAGTGATCATCGATCCATCATCGAGCGAGCGACGCGCGAGATCCATCGCTGGCAGGAAAGTGTTGGTGATTCCTTGAAGCTTTAGCACAGGCCAGCTACGCGCTTTTATGCAGAAGCTGCCAAAAGTAATTGCGACCTCGGTAGTTCGCTCTGCTCATCAGGGGGAAAGCCATGGAGGTGTCTACTTGATCGACCTCAGCTCCGGCGAATTCGAGCAGGTGATCGATTGGAACGACCAGAGTATTAACTGGGAGGGTAGAGGGGGCGACCGCGGTCTCAGGGGAATTGCATTTCACCGCAATCGAGTTTACCTCGCGGCCAGCGACGAGATTTTTGTTTACGACTTTGCTTTCAACCGCATCGAATCATTCCGCAATCAATACCTAAGACAATGTCATGAAATCGACACCGATAGCACTACGCTTTATCTTACATCCACCGGCTTGAACAGCGTGCTCGAGTTTGATTTAGCGAAAAATACTTTTTCGCGCGGATATACCATTACCCGTGACCAGCCCCGGAAGTGGCACTTGTTAAAACGCGTCGCCAATGCTGCATCGATCCCATTCAAGGTTAGCTTCTTCGATCCGAATGATACGAAAGGGCCCAAGGTTGGTCCAGGCAGCAGTAACCTGCATATTAACAACGTAAGTCGCCACGGCGACTCAGTCATGATTTCTGGAACCAGAATTGAAGGTTTGCTGGAGATGAAAAATGATACCCTGCGACAGCATGCGCCATTGCCGCAGAGAACCCACAATGCTGCAATCTACAGAGAAGGAATAATCTACAACGATACCGCTTCCAACAGGCTGGTTATTGCAGATAGAAAGAATCGAATTAATCAGTGTTTCGATGTTCCTGAATACGAGCCGGCAACGTTATCTAACGCGCATTTGCCGAACGATCACGCTCGCCAGGGATTTGCCCGAGGGCTCTGTTTATATGGCGATGATGTGATTATCGGCGGTTCATCTCCATCCACCCTTTCCGCCTATAGCCTCGCCGCGGGAAAGCGGATTAGCAGCATTAATATTTCAAAGGATATCCGCAACTGCATTCATGGCCTCGAGGTCTGGCCGGGATGAGTCACGTGTCATGCTGGGAGTGATTCCGGTTGGTTGGCGTGTTGCGGATTTCAGCTAAGCTGCTAACCAATATGCCGAACTATCTCGTGGTCAGTACGAGTGGAAATCCCGATAGCAATAGCCGGCGGATGGGACAAATGGCGTTTGACTGGCTCAAGAAAGCAAAGCTGAATTGCGAATGGCTCGATCTTAGCAAGCTCGATCTTCCCTTATGCGATGCCGACGCCTGCTATAATCATCCGGCTGCGCAAAATTTAGCTGCCGCCGTCGAAAAAGCCGATGGGATCATTGTCGCTACTCCCGTTTACAACTACGATGTGGCCGCCGCCGCCAAGAACATGGTCGAGCTAACCGGAAGTGCCTGGGAAGACAAAGTGGTCGGTTTTCTTTGTGCTGCCGGCGGGATGGGCAGCTACATGTCGGTCATGAGCTTTGCCAATAGTCTGATGCTCGATTTCCGTTGCCTCATCATTCCGCGATTTGTTTATGCTACCGGTGATTCTTTCGACGGCGACAAGCTAACGGATACCAAGGTTGCGAAACGACTCGAACAGGTCGTCGCGGAGCTTGTCCGGGTGACGAAGGGGGTGCGCAGCTAGTGAATAAGTGGATTGGCACTTCTGGATTCCAATACGCGGAATGGAAGGGAAGCTTTTACCCGGAGGATTTGCCGGCGGCGAAGATGCTTCCTTTTTACGCCGAACGATTCAATACCACGGAAGTTAATTACACCTTCCACCGGATTCCGGCACCGAAAACGATCACAAACTGGTGCCAGCTTACCCCGGAAACGTTTCGATTTACCTTAAAGGCGCCGCAAAAAGTCACGCATTTCGCGAGGCTGCGCGATTGCGGCGACACGGTTGATTACTTTTACGACGTTGTCAGCGGGCTGGGGTCACGGCTTGGCCCGGTGTTATTTCAACTTCCGCCAAATCTGAAGAAGGACGCCCCTCTGCTCGAGCATTTTACGGAATCGTTGCCGGCGAGTATGCGGGCGGCCTTCGAGTTTCGCCATGAATCATGGCTGGAGGCGGAAATATTCGCGCTGCTGCGAAAGCGAAATGTTTGCTTGTGCATCGCCGACACCGAAAAGCTGGAGACGCCACAGGTCGTGACCGCCGATTGGGGTTACCTGCGTTTACGACGTGAAGATTATCAAACGGACGATGTGAAGCGATGGGCAAATGTAATCAAAGAACATATCGGAGAATGGTCCGATGTTTTTGTTTACTTCAAGCATGAAGAAGCTGGCATTGGGCCGAAGTTAGCCACGAAAATGCGCGAACTTCTCGAACAGGTGTAGAGGCGCTTGTGCCAAGCGCCTGTAGCAAAGGCCGGCGTTTGACACAAACGCCATTGCCGAAACACGATCAGGCGGCGGCGCGGCGCTTCTGCTTGACCAGCGCAGTGGATGTTCGGCGGCCGTTGCGATTGGAACCGCGTTTTACCTTGACCGATTGATTGCGGTTCAGGCTTTCCTGCAAAACCTTAACCAGGTCGACCACATTGGTGGCTCGAGCCTTTACCTCGACCTTGGGCGCGAGCTCCTTCTTGTTAGCTTTTTGCTCGATCATCTCCATCACGGCATCCCGATATTCGTCCCGATATTTCTGTGGCTCCCACACGCTCGACATGCTTTCAATAAGGGCGTGCGCCATTTTTAGCTCCTTCTCGTTCAACTCGGTCTTGGGCCGGTTCAATTCCTCCGGCGTGAGCACTTCGCTGGCAAAATGCATGAGCTCGAGAATAAGAAACAGGCCATCGGGCTTGACCGCGGCCAAGTATTCACGATTGCTGATCACGACCTTGGCCACGCCGATCTTGCCGGTGCCACTCAGGGCCTTGTGCAGCAAAGCATAAGCTTTCTCGCCACCCTTCTGCGGTTCCAAAAAGTAAGGCTTATAAAAGAATTTTGGATCCACCTGCTCCAGCTCCACGAAGTCGGTAATATCGATGGAATGGGTGGATTCAATCCGCACCTTTTCAAAATCTTCGTCTTTCAAAACGATATAGCGTCCACGCTCGTATTCGAAGCCTTTAACGATTTGATCGGCTGAAACTTCTTTCATATCCGCCTCGGCCACTTTTTTGTATCGGATGGGGCTAAGGTCAGTCGCGCGCAGCTGGCGGAAACTTAATTTCTCCTCGCGAGTGGCGGGATAAACGGCGATCGGGATATAGACTAACCCGAAGCTGATGCTGCCTTTCCAAATAGGACGCATAATTTTCGAGGTCGCGCAGCTTAGAGAGATCGTCTCCTCTTGTCAATTGCGCGCTTCCCTTTATTGCGAGCAACAATCAAGCCATGCGAATGCACGCAAAGTACAACGGGGTTGACGTCGTTTGACAATTGCAGGGCGTCTGTGTCAGACGCGTTTCACTCACACCTTTTTGGCTCCCGAACTTGATTTGTCTACGGGGAGCGATTGTGCGCGGGCAGCGGCGCGCTCCGCGTCCTGGAGCCGCCCAACCGCTCGATATTCCTCGGCCAAATGTTGCCAGGGCAAACGGCGGTTCGGCGTGAGTTGCGTCGCTCTTTCAAAAGCTTTGACTGCGTCGCGATGGTTTCCTTTCTTTTGATAAGCTAAACCAAGATCTTCCCAAACTGGCCCATAGGTTGGCGCCAGACTTGCCCCTTTTCGGAGACAGGATATTCCAGAATCAACCTGTCCGGTTGTCATCAAACAATACCCTAGCTGTGATTGCACCAGATAATCTCGCGGGGCCAGACGCGCGGCGCGCTGCAGCGGAGCGATTGCTTGTGGAACTCGGTTCAGGTTAATATAGCTATAACCCACCAGGGCAAGCATGGAAGCGCTGTCGGGTGCTACTTCGGCAGCTTTGGCGATTGCATCCAAGGTCGCATCGCCATGACCGAGCGCCTTCTCCGCACGCGCGAGCTGGATCCAAGTAAACACGTTAGAAGGAGCCAAAGCCGCCGCTTTCTTCGCGTAATCCCGACTCTCTTGTTTGCGGCCAAGTCGCAGTGTGCAATCACTCAAGGCGTAGTAGGAAATAAATGCTTTTGGCTCTAACCGAGCAACTCGCTGAAGATATGGTATGGCTGCGGCATAGTGTCCCTGCGCTCCCTCTACATAGGCAAGACCGTAATGAGCGAGCGCGAACTTTGGTTGAATATTTGTCGCCGCCCGAAAGCAGGATGATGCTTCGCTGAATCGACGAAAATCCAATGCCAGCGAGCCGCGCAGACACTGCGAAGTGGCGCTGCGTGGATACCGTTTCGTCAGTTCTCGCGACAAGTTCAATGCCTGCGGGAAATTCTGCGTCACGAGAGCTTGGTCGAGCTGCCTTCCGATCGGGTCCTTCAAGGCAGGATCGGGCTGCTCTATTGCCCGCTTTGCCGATGGCTTAACCAGTTTTTCCGGCGGCGGCAGCTTATTCAACAGGCCATCAATCGAGGCATCCTGTGCCAGTGCAGCAGTCGGCCCGAGCAGTGCCAATGCAAACACCGCGATAATGTTCCGCCAGAACGAAGCCAAGGCGATCATCTTCCAGTTTTATCAAATTTTCGCGCGAATTCCAGGTAGAAATACGCTTGCAACTTGTCCGCCCTTTTAAGGGCTGCTAGAAAAGTAGTTAATGCTTTTTGTCTGCCGGGGATTGATTATTTCGGCGGTTCTGCTTTCGGTTGCGAGCCATGGCAGAGCCGCTTCGGTTTGGAAGGTTACCAGCGGGGCTGGAAATGTTCTTTACCTTGGTGGTTCCATCCATGCGTTAAAAAGTACCGATTATCCTTTGCCGTCGGCCTACAATCGTGCTTTCGATGCGTCCGACCGGCTCGTTTGCGAAGTAGATCCCAAAGCCCTGGACGAATCGAGCAAGGGCTTACTCAAGGCTGGCGAATATCCGAAGAGCGATAGCCTGAAAAATCATGTCGATCCGCGAACTTACGATTATTTGCGTCGCCTGTTTAAGCTGATGGACGTTCCGGAAACCAAGTTTGCGCGCTATCGGCCCTGGTTTCTTTCATTAATGCTGCAAGAACCCGCCTTAAACGGGATATCAGAGACGCTTGGGGTGGAAGAATTCCTGACGCGGCGCGCGCAGGCCAATTCCAAACCAGTGTTGGGCTTGGAGTCCGCTCGCGAGCATGCTGACATCTTCCTCGGCTTAAGTGATCGGCAAAGTGAAGCTATGTTGCTAATCATGTTCATCCCAGCGGAACGCGGCAGCGGCAGGGCCGGCAATGCTTTGGCCGATGCCTGGCGACGCGGAGACGCCGATACCGATACCCGTATTTTCATGGACGGCTTTCGCGATTATCCGTTACTTGCTGATCGGCTCCTGACAAATCGAAATCGCAAATGGATTCCGAAAATCGAAGGATACCTGCGCAGCGGAAGGACCTACTTCGTTGTCGCCGGCGCGGCGCATATGGGCGGACCCAACGGTGTCCTGGCTCTTCTGCGCCAGCGCGGCTATCGCATCGAACAACTTTAATCCTATGGCGGCCGACGCGGTCGAAGCCGAAAAGAACTAAGAGGGCGGATGCCGCGGCCCGACGATATCGGCCGCATTCAATTACGTGATGGCCAATTGGCCGGCAGCAAAGGATTGGCCGGTGGCCTGCGGCGGAATGTCTGGGGCTGCCAAAGATTCCGCGTTTCTCGCCGCGCATCTTGCCCGCGAGCTTCATCACATCATCGGCATGCTAATGATGGGATGTAATCAGGACATGGCACGGTAGCGTATCGCAAATCGGCGCCGCCTGGATTTCTCAGCGCAGCAGTCTTCCTCAGCAGCGGAAAATCGGACACGATCGCGACTTAGGGACAACACGAGTACGTAATGAACTCGCTCAAAGCTACCGGGTTCCACAAAGTTCGCCTGGAAGTTTTGCCGGTGGTCATGACATTTACCAACCGCGTATTAGCGAAGCTTACGGTTGTTCAGCGCGAACAACGCAAACATCATCGAGCCGATCAAACACTACCGTCTGTCATCCCGAATCGCGCAGACGATGAATGACCTCACAAATGGTAATTGATCACACAAGAGTCGCGCGCGGGAGGTTGTCGCGCGCGGCTAATCGCCCCCGCTAATCCGCCAGTGGCAGGAATCTTTCGTGCGCAATTTTGTCGTCTTTGACGGTGTAGATGCCCACCTCGGACATCTGCATTCGTTCCTTTGAATTCCTGTCAGTAGCGTCAATGTCAAATCGAACCACAAATGTATCACCTGCTACAAACGGACCGCTCACCTTCGAGTCATGCACCTCCATGTTCTTTTCCCACCAATCGGTTTTACCTCGTACTTGATCGATCCCTCGCATTTCCGCCGGCATGTTTTCCATCGCGCGTGGTTCAATGCTGACGATATCTTTCGCATAAAGATCGTCGATCGCCTTCTTCCAGTCCTTCCCCTTGCAAAGCTCCACCAATCTCATCGCAACGTCTTCCGTACTCATATTTCCTCCATTGTGTTGGTTTATTTCCGCTACAGAAACAGGTTCGTCAGTTTATTCGTTTGTGCAAATTCTGCTCACCGATGGCATGATCCTCTGTCGCCCGAACTATTTTGCTTCCGGATGTGGCTCTATCACTCCAAAGACGTTGCCTGCGGGATCTTCAGCGTAGGCCAACCAGCCAACACTGGGGATCTCCATCTTCGGCACACAAATCTTACCGCCGCGCTCCTCAATTTTCTTGATCGATTGATCGAGTGATGGGACTGCTATCGTGTTTATCGTACCGGGGCTCTGTCCTTCACGAGGACGCGCCAGACCGCCATTGATTCCCGGGTCCTTATCGTCGCCTGTTGTGACAACCCAGTAATCAATCGGACCACCTTCAAATTTCTTGAACTTCCAGCCGAAAACATCCTGGTAAAACGGGCAGACCGCTTCCGGATCGCGAGTGTAAATCTCGAAATGAATTACGCGCTGCATATTTCAATCCTTTCCTGAAAAATTCGTTTCGCACAATCTCCCATCGCTGTCCAGGCAACGTCGAGGGCACAATCAACAAATGTTTGCCACGAACGTGAGACAAAGATCCTCCCAATATGTGTTTTGTTCGTTGCGACTGGATTGGCCGCTTCTGAAATAATCGGCGAGCCGATTGGACGATTCGTCGCGCAATTGGAAAATTCGCCGGGACGTGCCGATCTTGGGTGAGATGAAGTCCGCGGAAAACTGTCCAGTCTTTTTCGCAGAACCGGTCACCTTTCGGGCGTGGCTGGAGAAACATCATCAGACAAAGCGCGAGCAGTGGGTAGGCTTTCACCGGAAAGCTTCCGGACGCCCCAGTATCACCTGGCCCGAAGCGGTGGATGAGGCGCTTTGCTTCGGTTGGATCGACGGTTTGCGCAAGACCATCGATGCCGGGAGCTACAAAATTCGTTTTACACCGCGTAGGTCGACCAGCAACTGGAGCGCGATCAACATTCGCCGGATGAAAGAGCTTATGCGCGAGCGTCGCGTTCGACCTGCTGGGATAAAGGCTTTTCAGAAACGAGTGCCGGAGAGATCGGGCATTTACAGTTATGAAAATCGGAAATCAGCGACGTTAAGTACGGCAGCGAGGAAACAGTTCCTCGCCGATATCGTAGCCTGGAAATTTTTCCAACAACAACCAGCGTCCTATCGGCAGACCACAATCTGGTGGGTCGCGAGCGCGAAACGCCCACAAACACAACAAGGTCGCCTACGCAAGTTAATCGCTTTCTCAAAAGCTGGCCGAAGATTATAAACTCTTCGCCACATGTCTCTGGAGCTAAATCTTCAGGCTGATTACCGACTTTCTTGCAATCGACCATCAACCATTAACCTTGCTCCATGACTCTTTCATCCCGCGCTCTCACCATCCTCCACGAATGGGTGCAATCGGAAAGTCTTCGAAAACATTGTTACGCGGTCGCTGATTCAATGAGGCATTTCGCGCAGTTGCGTGGTGAAGATGCGGATCTGTGGGAAGCCGTCGGGTTATTGCACGATATGGATTACGAGCGTCACCCGAATCTGGAACGGAGTTCGACCGAAGGACACCCGTTCGTCGGCGTAACCTGGTTGCGCGATCAAGGCTGGAGTGAAGAAATCTGCCGGGCAATTCTTTCGCACGCGGATTATTCGGGCGTCTCTCGCGAGACGCCGCTCGAGAAAACTCTGTATGCGGTTGATGAATTGAGCGGATTCGTCATTGCCGTGGCGCGGGTGCGGCCTTCGAAAAGCATTCATGAAGTGGAGGTCACGGCGGTAAAAAAGAAGATGAAAGACAAGGCGTTTGCCCGCGCTGTGAATCGCGATGACATCGTGCGCGGCGCGGAAGAACTTGCCATGCCTCTCGATAATGTAATCGCAGAAGTTATCACGGCCTTGAAGTCGGATGCCGAGCGGCTTGGACTTCAGGGAGTCGCCTTGTCGTCCTGAGCGGAGCGCAGTGAAGTCGAAGGATCTCTAACGATTCTTCCAGCGTCTATAAGCCATATCCCGAATAATCAACGGGCAAGATGCCCGTTGGCCCACAGCCAAGATGGCTGTGCTACGACCGCGGGCTCGCAGGCGCTCCCGTCCAAAAAATCTTCGACGGTCTTCTTGACCTTTTAGATGGTTTCCAGCAGTTCGCGGGTTTCAGCTACTCCTGTCCGCCAGATTTTCATCATCTCGTCGTCCTCCCGCTGATAGCGACCACCGTAATTACCATCCTTCAAGTAATCACGCAGTGACCGCGCATCTAGCTGACGCAAATACTCGAGATCACTCATCGGCTTCTGCTTATTGGGCATGGTTACGTTCGCGAGTCGCGTCCAGGGAAAATTTTCCATCCATGAGGCATGTGACGCGATAGGGTCGATCGCCAGCGCTTGCGCCCAGGTTTTGGGCGCATTCCACCAGTTGTGAAACTTGATTCGAGTCTCCGGGTGATCAGACATCCATTCACCGGCAAGTGATTGCGCAGGCGCATTGCCGCCATGCCCGTTGACAATCAGGATCCGCTTGAACCCCTGCTCCGCCATCGCGTCAAGAATGTCGCCGACCACGCGCAAGTAAGTATCCACCCGTAACGTAATCGAGCCGGGAAACG
>Ga0193719_10001101_pt1 | contig 10605 bp, 12 predicted proteins | sample U2a2metaG_FD_160103 | JGI IMG/M metagenome (GOLD analysis project Ga0193719, IMG submission 160103) | Soil microbial communities from a riparian zone of the East river system, Colorado, United States - U2a2 | ecosystem: Environmental > Terrestrial > Soil > Riparian zone | place: USA: East... | reverse complement strand
ACTAAATCTTCAACCAACGGTCGCCCTCCGCGAAGAGGCGCGCGACGCAGCCGAAACCGCGCTCGCTCTTCAGCCCAATCTCGGCGAGGCCGTGCTCGCCAAGGGATATTACCACTACGCCTGCCTCAAAGATTACGACACCGCGGTGCGTTACTTTGAGCAAGCGCGTCAGTTTCTGCCTAACAGCAGCCAGATTCCTGAATCGCTGGCCTATGTCGCGCGCCGACGAGGCCAGTGGGACCGGAGCGAGTCATACTTCAACGAGGCCGAGCGGCTCGATCCGCGCAACGTTAACCTACTCAGCGCACACGCAGCATCCTTCGTTGTACTGCGTCGTTTCCCCGAAGCGCAGCGAAAGCTTGATCAGGTTCTCGATATTATACCGGACGACGTGGATACCCTTGCGCAAAAGGCGGCTATTGCACAAGCGGAGGGCGATCTTCCGCGGGCTGCTGCACTACTCGCCCCGCTGCATCCGAACGCCGACGACACCCCCGCCTTGGGAACGCAAGTTTACCAAGCGATCCTGGAGCGCCGCCCTGCACAAATCATCTCTCGACTAAAGGAAATCTTGACTAAGCCTGATCCAGCATTGGGTTATTTCAATGGTCAACTGCGCGTTTGGTTAGGTTGGGCGCAAGAAGTCGCCGGCGATCATGCCGCCGCTCGAGAAAGTTGGCGACAGGCGCGCAGCGAACTGGAACCTTTCCTCAAAGAACAGCCGGAAAATTATGTCCTCATTGGAGACGTCGCGCTGACCAATATGGGACTCGGTGACAAAGCCGCCGCGTTGGCTCTGTCGGAGCGAGCGATGACCGTGGTCCCGATCGAAAAAGACGCGGTGGATGGCCCCTCTCCGATTGAGATTCTTGCCCGCGTGTCTGCGCAAATGGGCGAGCCCGACCGCGCCATAGCCGCGTTACAGAAAGTACTCTCGATACCGTATACAGGCCCACTGGCTTCAAACGTGCCGCTTACTCCCGCGCTGCTCCGGCTCGATCCGATGTTCGATCCGCTCCGAAACGATCCGCGCTTCCAGAAATTGATACTAGAATCTACCCCAAAACCTCTCTAAGTAACGAGATGGAATAAGCGAGATTTGAAGAAAGCCTTGGAATGCGAGCTAATATTCAAAGCAAACCGGCTCCAGCTTGCCGCGCGTTTATCACCCGCGTCGATCAATTCTTTTCGCTCAATGAGGCGGAACTTGTTGCTCGAAACTTCGCTTGAAATTCTGCAAGTCGTCAACACTGACGTCGGATACCGCCCAGTAAGTGAAGTCGCCGTCAGCCCAGTGGACCAGGTGATAGCCCTCGCGTTCCACCATCTTTTGCTCTTTGCTATCCCCGGGTGTCGTCGGCCAAATAAACAGATTAATGAAATGTTTGCGCCTCTGGTAAACGAGAGCCGCAGCCGAGTGGTTATCGAGGTAATCAAGGCGTCCGCCAACCAAAGGAAAACCGTCACCCGAGAGATCCAGGACGGGAGCTGCAAAATCAAGCTTGGTATCGAGCCATGGTTTAACAGTGTGTTGATCCGAGGATGCCACGTCGGTGAGATGATTGGCCATGAGCGAACGGACGTGACTGGCGATGAGTTGCGTCGCAAGGAATTGATCGGCGCCGGGTCGCTGCAATCGGGGCACAAAGGTAAAAGCAATGACTGCAGCGAAAATGATCGCAGCGGCAAGAGCCAGCCAATTCCAGGATGTCTCCCAAAGAATCGCGCGCGGCCGTGGTTGCCTTCTTGGGAACAGCGGCTGAGGCTCTCGCGAAATACTGCGCGTGGGCAGTTCGGCGATCTCGTCTCGCAACGACGATTGAATTCGCTCACGTAATTCCGCAGGCGCCTTGTAATAAGGAGTTGCGTTGCCAATTGCACGAATCAGCGAGCCATGGACTTTGTAAACTTGATTACATTTAGGACACTCCATCAAGTGCTGTTCGACTGTTTGGCTGGTGAGCGGATCGAGTTCGCCATCCAGATAGCCATCCATCAGTTTTGCCGCTTCTTCGCAGTTCATCTCACCTATCCTTACCGATGTGGGCCGCTAAATATTCCTTGAGTTTGGCGCGGGCGCGGGCGAGCCGCGACATAACTGTGCCCGGGGGAATCTGCGCGATCTCGGCTATTTCCTTGTAGGAGAGACCTTCCTGGTGTCGCAACGCCAGGATCTCACGAAATTCCGCAGGCAGTGCATCCATTGCTTCTCTAATCAGGTTCGCGTCTTCACCATGCTCCAGAATCGACGCGGGACTAGCGGACTCGTCCCCCGCCACATGTATTTCTTCGTCAAAAGTTGTGAAATCAGCCGCCTGGTTCTTTTTGAGCAAGGTATAGGACGTATTTCGGACAATGGTCAGCAGCCAGGCGCGGCCATTGGAACCATGGAATCCACCGAACGATTTGAACGCTCGCAGATACGCCTCCTGAACCACATCCTGCGCATCCTGTTCGTTGCGCAGCAGCCACCTGGCGAGGTTGTGGGCGGCATCCATGTGCGGCAGCATCATTGCTTCAAAAGACGCTAATTCGTGTTCCTGAGCGGCGCCCTGCTCTTCGTGCCTCTGAATTACGGCAAATTTCACACCCTTGGCTCTCGACTCGAGACCTTCAGCGCCAAAAGCATACTCGGCTTCGAGAGTTGCGGCCATAGAGTTTTATTTGGTTGTGCCTCGGATACAAACTGCATCTAGAACCGGCGCAAACTAAGCGCAATTGTCACTGCAATAACTCTAGTCATACACTTATCCTCCCATTTAATAATACCGACCTCGTCCTTTCTTTATTCCATTCTTTTTAACGAAACAGGCCTGGCAGATCGAACTTAGATCCCCAAAAGCCCACTAGGGGCAGCGTCGGACGATCAGTTTTTGGGAATATAACTCTGCCAATTCGGTATGAGTTGATTGAGCGCTGCACAACCTCGTTACGAAACAAACATATCGGAGATTTCTTTATGCTTATTACGATCGCCAGTATCATGAATCTTATGGGGCCGGACATGATGGTAATTCTTCTCATCGTGTTGCTCCTGTTCGGAGCTAAAAAGCTACCCGAACTCGCTCGTGGGATGGGTCGAGCGGTAAAAGAGTTCAGCGCAGCGCGAGATGAGATGGAGAACGGATTAAGTCAACCCGCTCCCGGTGGGATAGCGCCGGCCAAATTACTGGACACAAAAAGCGAGCTACCGTCTGCGCAGTCATAGCTTCTCATCGGCGGCTTCGTGACCGAAAAACTCGATGATCCATCGCTTAACACGCAAAACGCGCAGGAAACGAATAGTTATTCTCGGCGGCGGCTTCGGCGGAGTTTATGCTGCGATGCAGCTTGAGAAATTGCTCGCGGCCGATCGCGTGGCGGAGATCTCCCTGGTTAGCCACGATAACTTTTTCCTGTTCACGCCGATGCTTCACGAGATCGCGGCAAGCGATCTCGAGATCACGAACATCGTAAATCCCCTTCGGAAATTACTCCGCAAGGTTAACGTCGTGGTGGGTAAGGTGCACCATATCGAGCTAGCCGCTAAACGAGTTGTGATCTCGCGCGATTCCTCTGATTACCTGCAACAGATTGGCTACGATCATTTGGTTATAGCGCTGGGATCGGTCACCAACTTTCATGACCTGGCCGGTGTTGCGGAGTTGGCTGTGCCGATGAAATCCCTTTCTGACGCGGTTCGATTACGCGCTCAGGTCCTGCGCCATTTGGAGGAAGCAAACTCCGGATGTGATCACGCCAAGCGAGGGTCGTTACTTACTTTTGTCGTCGCAGGCGGCGGTTTCGCAGGTGTTGAAACGGTTGCAGCGTTAAACGACTTCGTACGAGAAGCACTGCCATTCTACCCTAGCCTGCGCGAAGAAATGCTGCGAATTATACTGGTTCATTCTGGTCCTGTAATACTGCCGGAACTCGGTGAAGATTTAGGACGATATACTTACAGGGTGCTCACAGAACGCGGCGTAGAAATCCGGGTGAACGCCCGAGTTAAGACCGTGACGCAAGAGAACCTATCTTTGGTTGATGGTGTCTCAATTCCAACCCGCAACTTGGTCTGGACCGCGGGGACCGCGCCGAGTCCCATCATCGCTATGCTCCCGTGTGTAAAGGCAGGAGGCCGATTACTCGTGGACCAATTCTTGCGAGTCCCCGATTGGCCCGATGTTTGGGCAGTCGGCGACTGTGCGTTTGTGCCGGACGTCAGAAATCCGGGGAAGTCTCATCCGCCAACCGCACAACATGCCATACGCGAGGGCCACGTTGTGGCACAGAATATCGTGGCTACTCTCGTGGATCGTCCTCTCAAATCATTTTCATTCAGGAGCATCGGGTTGTTGGCATCAATTGGTCGTCGGATGGGCGTCGCGCGTATTTTCGGTTTCAATTTCTCGGGCTTCTTCGCCTGGTGGCTTTGGCGGACGGTTTACCTGAGCAAGTTGCCCGGGCTGGACAAAAAGATTCGTGTCGCATTTGACTGGACACTGGATCTTCTCTTCCCAAAGGACGTTTGCGCGGTATATGACCTCGACCACGACGGTCGCAATTTCGGTTGGCCGGGCCAAGGCAAAAACACGACCAGAAATAAAGCCGACTACCAATCCGCGCGCAGCTTGCGCGTTGATCATCCTGTCAATGGCGCTTTTCAAAAGGACTCGCCCGGCGCGCAGCAACGCAATCGTTGACCAGGTGGTCGCGAATCGTGTGCGCTCACTTCTCGCCGCGCAGCTTGTCGATGTCGTGTCGCCGGATCAGCACACCGTCAAACCGTGGTTTGATGGCAAAATCGATTTCGCTCCGGCGGTGCGCGACTTGTCTGCCAATGGTTTTCCTCTCGTGGGCGGGCGACTCGATTATCTGGAGGGCAAAACGGTCGTCGCGCTTGTTTACCAACAAAACAAGCCCCCCATCAATCTGGTTCATCACGCCGGCACCCACGAGTCGGAGCACGTCGCCGACAGTGACGACCCTACGCGGCTACAACGTCTCTTCCTAGACCAATAACGGAATGAAGTACTGGGCGGTGTCGGATTTGAACCAGGCTGAACTACGCGAGTTTACGGAATTAGTTCGAGCGGTGAAGTAATGTGCGCTATCCCCAGATCATTGGGTTCGATTCGTTTCTCCGCTGTGACAGCGGACACTACAGCCACAATTTGCGGCTGTCACAGCCGCCACTACAGTCTTGGTGCTGTGAAACGTTGGTGGCCGATTGTCGTTATATTTCTCGTCTTGGTCGTTGCGGGCGGTGCGCTGTACGTTGATTGGACTTGGAAACGAAAACTGTCACCGCGCGGCGGGCGTCCGTTTCTAACTCGCGTCGAGTTGCCGGTGCCGTCGTTCCAGCAAGGAGACGACAAATGGCGCGACGATCCGTTAGGCGGCGTTCCCGAGAACGGGACGCTCGGCGGCGAAGGTTGCGCTGTGGCAGCCGCGGCGATGGTGTTCAAGTCTTACGGGATCGACGTCGATCCGCAGCAATTGAACTGGTTTCTAACTGCGACGGGCGGATTCACGGACCAAGGCTGGGTTTACTGGGATCGCGCGGCATGGATCGCACCCAATCGGGTGCGGCACGTTTACGAGGATTTGCCATCGTATCAGCTGATCGATTCGAACATCGCGCACGGAAATCCCGTGATCGTGCGCGTCCGGTTGGGTAGTGGCATCACGCATTTTGTCGTAATTGCAGGGAAAGACGGTTTCGATTATCTCGTGCGCGATCCCGGCGCGGGCTCCGCGAAAGGGCTTTATCCGTTGCGAGAACTCGGCAGCGACATCGAGGCGCTGCGATTTTATCAGCCGATCGCCAAGGTAAATTCGCCGCTCGCCGCGACGCGGTGAGCGCCACTCAATGCCGTCAGAATTTATCGCGAGTGAGTGGGAAACGGCGCTTACGTGAGTTCAGCCCTTATTCAATCTCGGCGGCCCAAACAGTTCCGGTATATTTTCCTACCCGGTACTTCACCTTAACCCGATCGTTCTCTCGCAATTTTTCCCATTTTGTTTGATCGGCCGGGACTTGGAATGTGCGGCCGTTGTCGAGCATTCGTACTTTCACGATCCACTGTTCGTGCTTCAACGCGCGCGGATCGCGACTCGTGCCGCGCGTCTCTGGCTTCATCACGTATCCATCAACTGCGATCTCATCATCCCCCATGGGACGAACCTGCTCATTCGGACTAGGCCCGGATTGAGCGTTCGGCGTTTCTGCAGTTGGCAACGCGGCATCTATATGCTCCTTCGATAGCACCACCGCTTCGCCACTATTCTTTTCGCAACCCGTGAAGCCAATCAACAACAAGGCAACGACATAGCCGAGCACGATTCGCTTTTTTCATTTCTGATTCATCCTTAGCGTTGCGACGGCGTCGATGGCAAGCCGCATGGAGGAATCCGTAGCGACACTTTTGACTGTTGTGTTGTCGTTAGGGTCCGACCGTGGTCCAGATGCGACCGTAGTGGGAGGGTACGTGTAGCGACGTTTCCTGCAGGGGTACAATTCCACTGAGATTAAGATCGCCGCCGTGGAGCTCTTCGAGGTAGTCGCCGCCGATTGGAAACCAAAATGGGACTGTCTGATCGACATCGCTGGTGTTGATCGCAACAAGAGTGTATGCGGGGCCGCTGTAACGGGCGAATAACAGCAGTCCTTTGGAAAGATGACGGTCCCAATCGTTGAAGAAGTAACATGCACCGCTGCGAAGCTGAGGACGGTTTCTTCTGATGCGCAAAAGTTTGCGCACCAATTTCACCAGACCCTGGCCAGCAGCGTCGTAGAAAAAATCCCAGCGCAAGGCGCGCAGTAGCGCCACGCGGCCCGCGCCGAACTCGGGAAGAAAATAGTTTTCGCCGAATTCCTCGCCTTGCCACAGCATCGGTTGACCTTTGGACATGAGGATGGCGATGAGATACGGCTGCACCATGAACCAGCGGCTGCGGTCGCCCTCGGCGAAAAGCGGATTGCCGGCTTCGTCAGGATTGTTGATACCAAAATTACAAATGAAGCGCTCGTGATCGTGGCTCTCGATGTATTGCAGCGCGGTTTTCGGAATCACGTCGCCGTTAGTGTTCTCTTCTTCGGGATAACCGAACAATCCCAGCGAAAGTCCAAAATCGGCGAGCCGCCCGCGATCGCCGCGCGCTACCGCCTTGGCAGCATCGAAGGTGCGGTTCTGCCACGTGCTGTTGGAGTACGTTGTGCGCAACACTTCTTCCGGCCCTTCCAATTGCTCGGCGCATTGAATCAATCTGATTGGCGAGCCCGCACCGGCGTCGAACCGATTCCAAAAGGTTTGGTTTTGGGCGATCTTGGTTTTGGCGAGCCGGTATGTTTCATATACGAGGTTGGCATAACCCACGCCGAGTGACCCATCCCAGTAATTGGGCACGCAATCATAGCGGAATCCGTCCACGTGATACACTTCGAGCCAGTGGTGGTTCGCCGTGAAAAAATAATCGCGCGTGAGTTGGCGATTGAAGTCGGTGCTCTTGCCGAAGTTACTGAAATAATCTTTCGCGAACGGACCCATGAATGGATTCTCGCGATACCTGAGGCGCGTATAAGCGTCGAAGTATGCAAAGTCCACACCAGTGTGGCCGTACACGACATCAACAATAACTGCGATTCCGTGTTGGTGGGCGACATCGACCATTTGTTGGAAGTCGGATCGCTTTCCGAACCTTTCATCTACGCCGAAATACCCGATTGGAAGATAGCCCCAGTCAACCGACGCGGCGACGTTAGAGAGCGGCATCACCTCGACAGCATTCACGCCGAGATCACTGAGATAAGCCATCAAGTTGCGGGTGCGCTCCAAGTCGCCGCCAAGCTCGGCTATGTTGACCTCATATAAGACTAAATCGGCGAGCGCTGGCGTCCGCCAGTTCGCTTCCGACGGGTCATTCCAAACATATTCCTTGTATCCGAGCGTGAACGCCGACTGCTTGCCGACACCAAACTCGCGCGCGCACGGATCGACGATCCAGTCGAGGCTGCCGACATTCGGGTTGTCGATGCGGTAACGATACAGGTAACGCCCCGGTGTGCCCCACGCGGAGCCTTGTATTGCCGGAGGCGTCCCAGCGATCGGCACCGGTGTCGACCAGAAATCGCCATAGGGATCGCGCACGCTGTGCGTCAATCGGAATTCGCGTGGCGGGATGTTTTGCAGGAACTGATCGTGCTCGTGGATGATTTTGACGTGGACGCTATTGCCGTCTGTATCTGATACCCACGGCAACCAGATGCCAAATGTCACAGTCCCATTGCTCTCGACTGCGCCCAGACTGCCGAGTGCCAGCAAATTCATCGCCATGGCTTAAAACGCCTTCCACTGAATGCGGCGGAACAACACCTGTCCGGTATGAGTTTGCAAGCCGATGAAGCGCGGCTGCTGTGGTGTAGAGGGCAGTCCGCGCTGCGGTGACTGCGCGTCTCCAGTAAAATGGAATTGATTAACAATCTGCCCGTTGAGAGCCACTGTGAAATCGGGTGGATCGACGGTGATTTCAAAGGAATTCCATTCGCCGAACGGGTGCACGTTGAGCGGCCCGTCGGTTGGTCCTTTGAAAGAGTAAATCGCGCCGCTGCGATGGATCAACGCGTTGTCCGGGCGCGCCAACTCATCGATCTGAATTTCGAATCCGAAATTAATTCCTACGTACGCAGTGTTGTCGTAGTTTTGCTGCTCCGGATCGGGAAAAGCTACAAAGACGCCCGAATTGTCGTCGGGCGCCGTCATCATCCATTCGAGTCGCAGCACGTAGCGCGCAGGTGACGGACGCGTCAGCCACAGCATCCCCAAATCCGTTCCGGGATGCGCTTCAAAGGCACCGCGACGAATGAGAAATATGCCCGGATTGTCGCGTCCCGGTTGGTTGCGGATCGTGGACATTCTCCAATCACCAAAAGTTTGACCATCGAAGAGCGCCTCGAAGCCGGGATCGGCGACAAACACAGCTGGCGTTATGATTTGATCGCCCGTGCGTCGCGCCACCGCAATGCCGGTGAGCATCGGATTAGGCGAGCCAATACTTGGAAATAGACATGGCCCTGCGGCATAGAGATTCTCGGTATGGTGGAAGCGACCATCGGGGTCCGTGACGCTTTTCGTCGGATCTGTGCCGATCCAAAGCGTACCGGTCTCATGATGCGTTGTACCGAGACCGGGCGCGACTGCGCTGGGCCTCCTTCTGGCTTTTATCGGAATCGCTTCAGTAATACCGCTCTGGCGCGGTCACACGCCTCAATATCCGTCGCCTGATTCCATCGCGGCGCTTGAGCAGATAACACTTGGTGGCTCACCGCAATGGGTCTTGATTCGTGGCGCGAATCGCAGCAATCCATTACTGTTATTCTTGCATGGCGGCCCGGGGATGCCGACGATGTATTTGGCGCATGACTTCCAACAAGAGCTCGAACAAAATTTCGTAGTCGTGCAGTGGGACCGCCGCGGTGCAGGCAAGTCGTTTGCCGGCCGTCTGTCTGGTCCGGAAATGACCGTTTCTCGCGAGATCGAGGATACGATTGAACTGATCGACCAATTACGCAGTCGTCTTCATCAAAAGAAGATTTACTTAGTTGGCTTTTCTTACGGCAGCTACCTCGGCATTCTTGTAGCCCAGCGCCATCCTGAACTTCTGCACGCATACATCGGTATCGGGCAGATGGCATGTTCGGATCAGGAAAGCCGAACGCTTCAAGATACATGGATTCGCGAGCAAGCGACACGGAGCGCGGATACCGATGCCCTCGATGAGCTCGATGGGAGGAAGCCGCTGGATCGTGAGAAATGGCTCTTCAAATACGGCGCGGAGATTCATTCCGCGCGCAATTGGTGGCCACTGTTATGGAGTGGGCTCCGCTCACCAGAGTACACCTTTCAAGACGTGTTCAACGTTAAGAGAGGCGTGGATTTTACCGCCAGTAAACTGCGATACGACGTCATCACGGGCTCTATCCTTGAAAACGTGTCGGCTCTGCAAATTCCAGTCTACTTTTTCACGGGTCGATTCGACTACACCGATCCAACACCATGCACCGTTCGGTTGTTCGACAAAATCAGAGCGCCCGCGAAGAAGATTATTTGGTTCGAGCATTCGGCCCATTTTGTCTTTCTGGACGAGCCAACTGCATTTGCCGCCGAAATGCGGCGCGTTGCCCAGGAAACGATGTCCCAATAACAGCGCGAGTTACGGTGCCGGGTTCAACAAAATCAAAGATTTCCTGTCGCGTCCCACATGGCGCGTTCTATGTCTTTCCAAATATCACAAAGACTGGATGGCCATCGAAAAAGCTCGCCGACGTGCTCCTCGAGGACGCAGGCGTCGCTGCATTGTCCGGCACCGCGTTCGGTGACTTCGGCGAAGGTTACCTTCGCTTTAGTGTGGCGAACTCGATCGAGAACATCGAAAAAGCGCTCGATCGCATCGACGCCTGTACGAAAAAACATCTGTAGGCTGTAGCGTCAGCCGGTCTGGACGCGCGAAAACTCGATCTGCGTGCGGTAGCGAACATCGAAATTTCGTCTTGTGGAGACACTCGGCATCCGTGTACCCTTCGAAGCTGACTCGGAAAGGAACCCAAAATTGATGAAACTAATCATC
>Ga0193719_10001099_pt1 | contig 10609 bp, 9 predicted proteins | sample U2a2metaG_FD_160103 | JGI IMG/M metagenome (GOLD analysis project Ga0193719, IMG submission 160103) | Soil microbial communities from a riparian zone of the East river system, Colorado, United States - U2a2 | ecosystem: Environmental > Terrestrial > Soil > Riparian zone | place: USA: East River... | reverse complement strand
TTCGTTCCCGGGTTAGCAATATTCGGATTGATTACCTCCACGGCATGCGTCAGGCGGTGCAGCATCTGGCGGCACTGCGCCATGAAAAGTACCTGCTTAAGACGAGTCTTGTGCTGCGCGAGTCGAGCAGCCTGCTTTCGTAAAGTTCTTCGTGAACGGAAAGACCGCCGCCGCGCAACTTCGGCTATGATGCGCGGCAATGTTTCTGCAAATTCCGTTAAAACAGTACTGCTGTGCTCATACTCACTTTCCTACATCTTCTACGCGAGTAATTGAATCAAGAACCCGCGAGTCAAATCGGTCCTTGATAGCGGCGCAGCCGGACCGCTGCGGCGAGAAATGCCGCGAAGACCGCCAGACCGATCCACAGACCCGAGCTGCTCAGGAATTGACCTAGCCTAAGGTGCATCAGCGGATCCATCGAGACGCTACCTGCTGTGAAGGGGGAACTGTCCGCGCCGCCTCCTAAGCGGTTCTCCAGCATGGCGGCAAAATACGAGGTGTTGAAGGCAATCTTCTCCACCACGCCGATCGCGACCAGCGGTAAGGCGGCCCATAGAAACGCCGCCCGCCGCGCCCATCCCGAGACCAGCAGGAGCCACCCGAAGAAGGGCGCAAACGCGAGCCCATGCACAGTCAGAAGGTGGTAAAGGAGCATCACCCACATCTGGATAAGCGTCAACTGTTTCCATAGGGTCGCAACACTCTGACCGCTCCCCAGCAGTACCACGGTGCTGAGCAGCAGCATGATCCAGTGTGTGGCAAAGATGACCGCGCACGTGAGCAGTGGGAGAACCACAATCGGGATGCTGGCCTTCGACAGCACGGTCGTGAGATCGGAAACCGGCAGCGACTTCCAGAACAGGATGCTGCGATCGCGACGTTCGCCGTGCAGCGCGTCGAGACAGTAGAACACGGCGACAATAAGAGTGGTCGCCATGATCAGACCCGACGCGACGTCGTACGGTGTGTTGATCGCGGCGTGCTGCTTCGCCGGGTCGAGCGCCGCCAGGGCGCGCATCTTAGCCGGCAGACGAATCGTACTGATCAAGAAGCCGAACAGGAATAAGGCGGCGACGGCCAGCGGCGCGACATAGATCGAACGGTATTCCCACAGTTCGCGTCGCACTGACCAGTACAGGCGCTGAGTCGCCGAGATGTCCGCGGGCACGATGACCTGCGATTCGTCTATCTGCGAGTCTTTTCTCTGCGAATCTTTTCTCTGCGAATCGCGGGAAGACTCGGGCATGGCGTTCGATTGAGTGTTCACCTGGCCCCTCCTTCATAATTACCCCGTGCCTGGCCGACCTGATTGCCCGGCACATTTTCCAATACGGCAACGAACAAGTCGGCGATGCTGGGCGTGCGCAGGTCTCCAAGCGCCGCGAGTTGCTGGCGATCGACAGCATCGCGCTTTAGATCGAACGACAGGACGCTGCGACCGATCCCCCGGCGCTCATGCATCGGTTTGAGCGCCCGTGCAGCTGCGACCTGCTCGGGATGCACCATTAATTCCACATAGCGCGACTCCAACTCTTCCATGCTGCAATCGAATACGATGCGACCGCGGTTGATGAACATGACATCGGTGAGGACATTCTGGATCTCCTCCACTTGATGGGTCGTCACGACGATGGTGCGGCTGCGATCGAAATAGTCATTCAGCAGTGAATCGTAGAACTGCTTGCGATACAGGATATCGAGGCCAAGCGTCGGCTCGTCCAGCACCAGCAACTTCGCGTCAATCGCCATAACCAGAGCCAGGTGCAGTTGCGTCACCATGCCCTTCGACAATTCCCTGATCTTGCTGGCGCTCCTGATGGTAGTCTTCGCAAGAAAACCTTCAGCCTTGGCACGATCGAATCGCGGATGCACGCCGGCGACGTAATCGAGCGCCTGCGACACCCGAATCCAGCGCGGCAGTACGGCAACATCGGCAATGAAGCAGACATCACGCATGAGCTGATCGCGCTCGGTCCAGGGGTCGCGGCCGAGAACCTTCAGTTCTCCCTGATATGACGTCAGGCCGAGAATCGCATTGAGCGCGGTGGTCTTGCCTGCGCCGTTGGGGCCGATGACCCCGAGGATGCGGCCCTCTTCGACACGCAAATTGACGCCGTCGAGCGCGATGGTTGTGCCGAAGGCCTTGCGCAACCCGCGTGCTTCTATGACTGTCATGGCTTCGGCTCCTTCTCTGCATCATCCGACGTCGACCGGCGGGTTGCGGCAGCCTCCAGCAGTTCTTTCGCTTTCAGACCGAGCCGCTCAATGGTCGCGTGCACCCTGGGCCACTCTTCCGCAAGAAACTTCTGGCGTTCACCCTGCAACAGCAGATGGCGCGCGCCGGCATTGATGAACATGCCGCGACCTCGCTTACTCTCGACCAGTTGCTCGTCGACCAGTTGCTGATAGCCCTTCAGAACCGTGAGCGGATTGACCCGATATTCGGCCGCGACAGTGCGCACCGAGGGCAGCGGATCGCCTTCTTTGAGCACGCCGTCGAGTATCATCGCGACGACACGGTCGCGAAGCTGGCGGTAAATCGGCTGACTGTCGTTCCACTCACGGTCCATCAGGTTTTCCAGATATCCCTTACCAGACCTTACCAGAGACAAGGCCCGCGTCAGTTTGCCCTATGCAGGTCGAAGTGCGCGTGGATCGGCTTGTCCTTCATCATGAACGTCCAATCCTCGGTGTGATGGTTGGCGTCGGCGATGGTGAACACCGAATGGTGCATGTGGTGCTCCGTGCTCCCACTGATGTCCTTGAGCTCGAACTCGATAGTCTTGCCGTCGGGCGACATCTTGCCGGTCATGCGCGGCCTGTTCCCCGCGTCGCAATAGTGAATCAGCGTGAGCTGGTCTCCGTCCACGTAGAGCATCGTGACCGGATGGTCGTACTTTGTCGCATCCAACGGCGTTCCTGCTTCTTGCAACTCGTGCACCAGCGCGTTCCCCCTCGAGGTGACGCGCATCGAGACGTGGAGGGGCTTGCCGCCTGACATCTCCGGCATCTCCGTGACGGTGACGGGGCCTTCCCACTCTCCCGCCAGGCTTTTCATGGTTGTGAAGGACTTCTGCGCCTCGGACGGCACAGCAGCCACCGAGGACTTTGGCGCGTCGGACTGGGCGAAAGCCATGGTGGAGAGCGACAGCAGAACAACGGAAAGCAGAAAACTAAGGGATTTCATGTTTCATTCTCCTTGATAAACTCATTTATTTGCTATTGGATAGGGGTCATTCGCTGGCGTGCTGAGTTGCGGGCTAGCAGCTCTATTGGCCCCTATCCACACTGATATAGTTAACTATAACACTAAAGCACATGTCAAGTTATTTCTTGTTTTCGCCCCCCGCAAAAAGGGAGGCTTCAAGGTCGGGGGACAAAACGCAGGGAAAATATGCGGCAGGACTCGAATAGGTGAGAACGCTTATGACTCGGACCAACTCGACACCCAGGCAAAGTTCTGCAGGGTCAAACTCATCTCTAAGCCGCGTCGAATTTTCGCCGTCTCATCGTCCGGGATGAACGTCACGCGGACCACTGAATTACGCTGTAAGAGCGCGCCGGGACTTCAAATTTCGCGCGGCCTCCCGTGATCGACGGTTTGTCCAGCGCTCGGGGAACAACGCGTTGGGGCGAGTCGAAGGTGTTCGAGGCTTTGAGGTCGTCCCCAGTCAGCAGGAAAGAGGACAGCACTCGCGCCGGCGCTTTGTCCTGCCAGTTCAACTCGATGGTGTGCGCCTTGGCTAAGTCGCGATTCAGAACGAAGACGGAAACCTTGCCATTCTCCGGTTCAATGGTCCCGGCTACGTCCAGGTAGGGGATTTGGCCCATTTCCTTAACTTCATAAGTCGCGGACTCCACCAGAAGGTTGAGTACCGAGCCGCGGGCAAACTGAAGCGCCCAACTGTACGGATAGTAAATCGTCTGCCGGAGCAAACCGTTCGCGTTAGTCATGATGGGCGCGATTACGTTGATCAGTTGAGCCAGGCAGGCCAGCTTCACCCGGTCTGCGTTGCGAATTGATAAGCCCGCCAACAAGCAGGGCGTCTTCGAGGTTGTATACCTCCTCCAGCAAGTGTGGCGCTTCGTGCTGGTGGCCGTTCGCCGCCTCTCCACCGCGAGCCCGATACCAGACGTTCCAAGTCGAGCAGGCGATACCGGCGGCAGCAGCTTGACCCAAGAAACGACGGCGGTTGGATGAAAACACGTTCTCATCTCCTCACGGGCTTTTGTGATATGAAAAACAACTCGAGTCGCGAAGCATGGTAAGCGCTGGCTGGATTTTGCGCCAGAGTTTATTGCGCGGGTGCGTGGCAACAGCCGTACCGCGGCCCCTTTCGGCGCCATTCATCAAGGCTAGTAGACGATTACTGTATGATCTGCGTCGTCGCTCTACTCCAATTCGAGGATGTCCGATGCGCTCTGCGATTTGCCGCTACGCGTGTGTGCTTGGACTGGCGCTCTCCGATGTTGTTTTCGCTCAAAACCAACTCGCGCCCGAAACAACAACAATCCAGGTCGATGCGAGAAAAACCTCAAGCTACAGCCTGCCACGGTCTATTTTCGGGACATTTCTGGAGCCCATCGGCAACTCCACATATAACGGGCTCTGGGCAGAACTCCTGCAGAACCCCAGCTTCGAAGACAGCCTCTGGGATGTGAAGCATGTCGCGGAGATGGTCAGAGACAATCCTGAACTCAGTCGAGCTTCAGAAATGGCCTTGCCTCTCCCCTGGGAACCGCTCCGGTATGCCCAGGGTTCTCGCTATGCTCCGCAGTGGAACGACGCGGCGAACTCCTATCGATCCCTGTTGCTGATGGCTTTGCCGGACAAAGATAGAGACGACAAAGATAAGGATAAAGATAAAGATAAAGATAAGCAGACTGGCATTCGACAGAAAGTTTACCTGCCAGTCCATCGCGTCTCACACTACGTCGGCAGCATTTATCTGAAGCTGGTGAGCGGCCCGGCAACCGTTGAAGTCTCTCTACGTGAGCGAAACCATCCGGATCAGATCCTTAGTAGCCGCGAGATACAGATCGACGCGCCTGGGTGGAAACGTTACGAATTTGCGCTGGACGTTTCTCCGCATCAGATTGAACCGCTCGAATCGGTAGACTTCGTCATCGCAGCCGGTAAGGAAACTCGCGTGCTGATCGATCAGGCTTCGCTGCTTCCGGGTGACAATATCGATGGCATGGACCCGGAAATGATCGCCATGTCTCGCGCACTGAAGACTCCTGTCGTGCGTTTCGGCGGAAATTTCACTTCAGCCTACCATTGGAAAGACGGCACTGGACCCCGCGACCAGCGCGTGAGCATGCTGAACACCGCCTGGGGCATTCCGGAGTACAACCAGTTCGGCACCGATGAATTCTTGCGCTTCTGTCAACTGATCGGAGCGGAACCGCAAATTGCCTTGAACCTCGGCACCGGCACGCCACGGGAAGCCGCCGACTGGGTACAATATGTCAACGCTCATTGGGGAGATCACTCCGGCGGCCTGCTGTGGGAACTGGGCAACGAACTCTGGGGCGATTTCCAGGTCGGATACCCCACTCTGCCTCGCGCCGCGGAGAGAACGAAGGCATTCAGCGAGGCCGTGCGAAAAGTAGATTCCAAGGCACGCATTATCGCTACCGGGGGCGACCCCGACACCTTTCACGACTGGAACGCCGCGCAATTAGCCAGCCCGTCCGATACTTTCAACTATCTTTCCACCCACTTCGTGGTGACCACGAACTCGGTCGAAACGCCTCATGCCTCGCCCGATTTCATCGCCAAAGCAACCTTCGCCTTGCCGATTGAGCTGGAGCGCCGGCTGCAGAGCATGCACCAGCAGTTTCAGGACTCTCCCGGGCGCACGGTGAATACCGCCTTCACGGAATGGCTTTTCTGGTCATCCGAAGACCAATTCTCTCCCCGCTACGACAATATGGGCGGAGCCATCGGGACTGCGGGCTTGCTGAACATGCTGCTGAGAAATTCGAATATTGTTCCAATTTCCGACATGACCGGGATCATCGAGTTTGGTGGAATCTGGAAGAAGCGCAGCCGGGTTTTTGCCGTCCCCGCGTATTGGGTTTTCCGCATGTATTCTAATGCCGACGCCGCCCGGCTGGTCGAGACCCACAGCACCGGAGAGAAATACGATGTAAAGCAGGGCTCCACTCGTCTGCCTAACATTGCCGATGTGCCCTATCTCGACGTGGTCGCGGCGTTGAACCGTTCCGGGAACACACTGACGTTGTTTTGCGTGAATCGGCACCTGACGCGTGACCTAGACACCAAAATCAACCTTACCGACTTCCGCCCCACCCGTGCTACGGCACATTCCATTTGGGCAGGAAGTATTTATGAGAAGAATGACGAGACCGAGCCAGAACACATTCATCCCCGGGATAGTTCTCTCTCCGTGGACTCCTCTGAATTTAACTACACCTTCAGACATGAGAGCGTGACCGTGATTGAGCTGGGAAGATAGGCGAAGGCTGGGGGACTGCCTTCAGCCTTTTAAGAGGTCGGTCGGGGCAGAATGACTCTCACCGTGCAGCCCTGCTCGTCGGCCCGGTTCGTGAGTTCCAGAGTGCCACCGTGTGCTTCGGCGATCTGCCGGGAAAGAACCAGACCGATGCCGCTACCGGAAGGTTTTGTGGTGTAAAAGGGAACAAACGCGTTGCTCGGATTCAGCAGGCCCGGGCCGTTGTCTTCGATGGTCAAGGCCACCGCTTTTTCGAGCAGCGACCAGCCAATGACCACCCGCGGCGGGCATCGCTGGGTTTGAGGCGGGCCGGCTTCCTCCGAGCTTTTTGGGGATGGCGGGGCCTCGAGCACGGCTTCTGCCGCATTGCGCACCAGATTGATGAGCATCTGTTCGAGTTGATCGGGATCTGCCATCACCGTCACCTCGGGTCCGGGAAGCACTTTGACTTCGATACGGGTTTCTAGTCCAGCCACCCGCGTCACCAGCGGCGACAGGGTCGATTTCTTGAGCATGGGCGGTGGCATTTGCGCCAGCTGGCGATAGGCCTGCAAGAAGCGGTTGAGCGAGGCGGCACGAGCTTCGATGATACCCAGCCCACGCTCGAAATCCTGGCGCTCGTCTGCGGCCAGCGTAGTACCGGAGAGGCGGGCATGCAGACTGCCAGCGATCGACTTGATCGGTGCCAACGAGTTATTCAACTCGTGACCCATCACCCGAATCAATCGCTGCCAAGCGAGCCGCTCTTCTTCCCGCAAAGCCCGGCTCACATCGGAAAGTACGACCAGGGTGTGCGGCACTCCCCGCTGCCGAAAGGAGCTTCGCCGCACAAACCAGCGCGCGTCGCGGTTGAAGTGCAGGGGGACGATCGACGCATTCTCGGCGGATAGACAGGCTTCGAGACCCAGATCCGCGGCGGTTTTGCCGAGCAGTCTGGGAGAAGCCTGTTGCAGAAGTCTTTCGCCGGCGGAGTTCACCAGTCGCAGGACTTGGTTCGGATCGAAGGCAAACAGCGGAATGTCCACCTCTTCGACGACACGCTGCAGCAGGGCGGTCGCTTCGATCGCTCCGGTGCGATGCTCGGCCAACAGGTCGGCCAGCAGGTTGACTTCGAGAGAGAGCTCTCCCAGAGCATCGTCGGGAAGCGCCATCCGCGCCCGAAAGGAATAATCCTGTTCTCGCAGGGCCCCGACCACATTAGCCAGAGTCTGCAGCGGACGAATAATTTGATCGTGAAGAGCGGCGGCGATCAATCCGCAGATGAGGAGCTCAGCCAGAAACAACGTCAACTTCGACTCGAGGGCCCAGTCTTGCAGCCAGATCAAGACACCGCTGATGACCAGACCCGGGACGGCGAGCCCCCACGAGGAACGAATAACGCGGCGCTCAAAAGGAGCTCGATGTCGTTTTTTGCGCTTGGACCTTTCCGTGTCGCGCGGGCTAAAGCCCATACTTTTCCATTCGGCGATACAGCGCACCCCGGCTCAGGCCGAGCGCTTCGGCGGCCTGGCTTACATTACCCTGGAAGCGCTGCAGCGCCTTCCGGATCAGGATACTCTCCACCGCTTCGAGGCTTAGTTCCTCCAGGTTCTGCGCCTGTGATCGCTGCAGACCCAAGCCCAGGTCGGCGGGCTGGAGTTGTTCGCTGCGGCACATGAGGACGGCCCGCTCCAGGGTGTGCTCCAGCTCGCGAACGTTGCCCGGCCAGGAATATTGCAACAGCGATTGCAAGGCTGAAGGGTCAAGCCCTCGGATGACCCGACGATAGCGGGAGGCGTAATGCGACAAGAAATGGAGGGCAAGGACAGGAATGTCCTCGCGGCGCTCGCGCAAGGACGGCAAATGGATTTCAACCGTGTTGAGGCGGAACAACAGGTCTTCACGAAATTGGTGGGCCTGACAGGCAGCTTGGAGATCTGAATTGGTGGCGGAGATGAGGCGTACGTCAACCCGCTTGGAGCGTGACGATCCTACCCGTTCGATTTCTCCCGACTCCAGCACACGCAGCAACTTGGATTGCTGGCGCACCGGCAGGTTGCCGATCTCGTCCAGAAAAATCGTGCCTCCGTCAGCCAGTTCGAAGCGGCCGATGCGATCCGTCCGGGCATCCGTGAAGGCGCCCTTCACGTGACCGAACAGTTCACTCTCAAAAACGCCTTCGGCCAGGCCGCCGGTGTTGACCGCGACCAGCTGGCGCGAAGCCCGCAGCGATAGGGCATGGATGGTCCGGGCGACCACCTCTTTGCCCGTCCCGTGTTCGCCGGTAATCAAGACATTCGCATCGGAGGGAGCGAAACGAGTGATGGATTCGAGTACGGGGACCATGGAGGGAGCGGTGGCAATAAATTCCGGCCGGCCCTGGACACTCAGAAGCCGATTTTCGGCGGCCAGCCGTTCGGCTCGCTGCAGCGCGCGATGAAGTTCGATTTGTGTCCGCAGAATGGCGAGCAGCCGCTCGTTTTCCCATGGCTTCTGAATAAAATCCCGTGCACCCCGGCGCATCGCTTCCACCGCTATTTCCACGCTGCCCCACGCCGTCATGACGATCACCGGCAGCGTACTGTCAATCGCAACAATTTCTGAAAGCAGATCCAGACCCTCCCGTCCCGATGTCGTATCTCGCGTGTAGTTGAGATCGATCAGCACGGCGTCGTAGGAGGAACTCGCGAGGGCCTCGCGTGCCAGCTCCGGAGAGCGCACCACGTCCACTTCGTAGCCCTGCGGCTTTAGCAGAAGTTCAATGGCCTCGAGAATATGCTGCTGGTCGTCGGCGGCTAGAATGCGAGGAAGTCTGGATGCGCTTTGCGCCAACGCAGCGGAAAGCCCACTCTCCCCCGGCTTGGTCGAGCTTGGCATGAGCTATGGACTCTGGCTGGCGATGGTGCCTTTTACGGCGTCCTGCACCTGTATTCCATTATGTTCCAAAGTGCTGCCGGTTGCACGGTCGAGCTCAACTCTGGCCTTTTCGTAGGTCGTCATGGCGGTGACCATATCCAGTTCCGCGACGGAAAGGTCTCTTTGGGCCGTCATGGTCTGGTAATTCGAACCCGCCCCGAGCGTCTGCTCCTTGCGCATGATCTCGAATGTGCGTTGCGCCAAGTCCCGCGCTTTTCGAGCCGCTCCAACCCGCGCCCCGGTCTGCTCCAGCGCATACTGCGCGTTGCGCACCTCGATGCGGATTTGCTTTCTCAGTTGCTCGCGGCGCAGCTCGGCCTGCCGATATTCCAACTCAGACCGGAATTGATCTGCCTTGGCCACTCGGTTCCGCAGGGGGATATTGAGATTTAACCCGATGTAATAATCAGGAGAGGAATTGTTGAACGCATTCTGCAGAGCACCCGGGTAGTCCCCCGGCACGTTCGAAGAATTCGGAACGGGGAGGTTATAGATCGGATTGAGCGGCCCGGCTAATCCCGAGCCTCCGTAGAAGCCGACCAAGGCAAGCGACGGCAATAACGCATTGCGCGCCGCCTTTCCGCTGATCTGCCGGCTGGCCAGATCCACATCAGACTCGGCAAGTTCGGGACGGTCGTGCAATGCCTGGGCAATGAGGTCCTGCACTGCCGCCGTGGTCTGGGGTTCGACCGAATCGAGGCGGTCGGTGGGAATGACCGGGATGGCCTCGAGCACCGGATCATCCAGGCTCTTGGTCAATGCGTTTTTGATAAGCAACTCTTGCAGTTGCAGGCCGGTACGTGCCACGGTCAAGTCCTGATCACGCTTGGACACTTCCGCCTCGGCGCGCATCACTTCCATGGCGGGCACGCTTTCGAGCCCCAGTTGCTTCTTCGCATTGTCCAGTGATTGCTGGGCAAATGCCAGCGACTGCTCGTTGACCTGGGCCTGTTCATAGGCGTTTACCAGATCCCAATAAATGTTCTTGATCTGCGTGATGGTCGCGATCACCTGATCTTTAAACCCGAGGTCAGAGATCTTCTTGTTGTTCTTTGCGATCAGGAGATAGCGCAGATTGGGTCCAAAGCCGAATCCCGCGAGCAACTGTTGCTGGAAAGAAAAGCGGTACATCGAATTCAAGACGGGAGACAAATTGAAAAACGGACTGTTGGTGGTCTGACGGCTATTGTTGAACTCGAAGGAAACGCTGGTCCCGGTGGGAAAGGCCT
>Ga0193719_10001098_pt1 | contig 10610 bp, 9 predicted proteins | sample U2a2metaG_FD_160103 | JGI IMG/M metagenome (GOLD analysis project Ga0193719, IMG submission 160103) | Soil microbial communities from a riparian zone of the East river system, Colorado, United States - U2a2 | ecosystem: Environmental > Terrestrial > Soil > Riparian zone | place: USA: East River... | reverse complement strand
AGTGCTCGTTGAATATCTTGAAAGAAGCCAAGAAATTGCGCGACGAGATGTTGACCAAGTCCGGTTTCATGCTTGGCGTCGGTGAGACTGCTGAAGAAGTCATGGCCACGCTGCGCGATCTGCGCGAAAACGACGTCGACATCGTCACCATCGGCCAATATCTGCAGCCGTCCAATCGTCAACTCAAAGTCGAACGCTATGTGACGCCGGAAGAGTTTCAGCAGTTCAAAGTGGCGGCCGAGGAATTGGGCTTTCGTCACGTCGAGTCAGGCCCGCTCGTGCGCAGCTCCTATCATGCTTGGAGCCACGTGGCTTGAGTGCGCGACGTTTTCCTCGCTCGCCGCGTCTATTTTTGAAATTGACTTCGCGCTACCATGTTCGCTATGTTCCCGAAGGCGACAATCGCTGGCAAATGCTCCTGGGGGACCGCTAAATTCGAGCCACATGGATCTTCGGACGTAACGAGGGAAAAGGAGGCAAGGCTATGGCGAAAAAAAGATTGACCCGACGCGATTTCATCAAAACGGCTGCGGCCGGAGCGCTCACTGCCGGTACAGGTGTGCCTTTGCTTTTGCCGGGGCGCGCCCACGGCGCCGCCGCAAAGAAGAGTTTAAAAATACTCCAGTGGGTGCACTTCGTGCCAGTTTTCGATAAATGGTTCAACGAGAAATACGTCAAGGAATGGGGCGAGAAAAATAACACCGAGGTGGCGGTGGACAACATCGGCATCGCGGGGCTTAGCGCCCGCGCGGCGGCCGAGGTGTCGGCGCAAAAAGGCCACGACCTATTTCTCTTCAATTGGCCGCCGCCGTTCTACGAAGAGCAGGTCGTGGATATGCGGGATGTCTACGCCGAGTGTGAGAAGAAGCACGGCAAGCCCATCGACTTGGCGGTCAAGAGCACGTTCAACCCCAAAACCAAAAAATACTTCGGCTTTTCTCCTTCATTCACTCCCGACCCGATCAACTGGCGCAAGGACCTGTGGGACGATGTCGGCGTGGTGCCCGATAGCTGGGACAAAATCCTCGACGGTGGGCGCAAGATCAAACAGAAGCACAACATTCCGGTTGGCCTTGGCTTGGCCCAAGAGATCGATACATCAATGGCGATGCGTACCATCATGTACTCCTTCGGCGCGCATGAGCAGGATGCCAATGGCAATCTGACCCTCAATTCGAAAAACACCGTCGAGACGGTGAAATTCGTCAAAGCGCTTTTTCAGGAGACGATGACGCCGGAAGTTTTCACTTGGGACGCTTCATCCAACAACCGCGCGATGCTCGCTGGCACCATCTCTCTAGCGCTAAACGCGATCTCGATCACGCGCCAGGGCGAAAAGGACAACCCGGAATTCACCGAGAAGATCCATCTGGCTAAGGCGGCCGCCGGCCCGGTGCGCCGCATGGGCCTCGAGCATGTGATGGACGTTTACGTGATCTGGAAGTTTGCAGAGAATATCGAGGGGGCCAAGAAATTCCTGGTTGACTATGTCGGCAATTTCCGCCAGGCCTTCGTCAATGGCGAATTCTACGACTTCCCTTGCTTCCAGCGCACTGTGCCGGACATAAAGCAACTGCTCGCCAACGACCCCAAGGCCAAACCGGCCGATAAGTATAAAGTTCTAGAGGACGTGCTGAGCTGGGCAACCAACATCGGCTACCCGGGGTACGCCAACGCGGCCATCGATGAGATTTACCAGAAGTGGATTATTCCCGTGATGTTCGCCAAAGCCGGGCAAGGCGTATTGAGCCCCGAGGACGCGGTCAAGGAAGCCGCCGATGAATCCAAACGCATCTGGGATAAGTGGCGCGAGCGCAAGCTGATTTAAATTCGCAGTCGCCCGCGAAGGCGGCACCGGGCCGCGCGGTGTTCATCAGAAAAGGAGACTCCGGAGTTCGGCGTCTCCTTTTCTTTGCATGGGTAACTAATCCACGAGGCAAACCAAAGTAGAGATTCAGAATCTCATGGCCACAGTCGAGACACGCGAAATCAGAAAATTTTTCGGCGACATTGCCGCGGTGAATGGGATTAACCTACTTACCAGAGACGGAGAATTCCTCGTGCTGCTCGGTCCGTCGGGCTGCGGCAAGAGCACGCTTCTGCGCATGATCGCAGGCTTTGAAAAGCCCACGGATGGCGAGCTGCTCATCGGCGGAACAGTGGTGAACGATTTGCCGCCGCGCGCGCGGAAAATCGCCATGGTGTTTCAGAGCTACGCCCTTTATCCCCACATGACTGTTTTTAAGAATATCGCCTTTCCATTGAAGGCGCAGCGGATGAGCAAAGCGCTGATTCCGCAAAAGGTAGATTGGGCGGCCTCACTGTTCGGCATCGGCCATCTGCTAGCGCGCAAGCCCCGCGAGCTTTCCGGCGGCGAGCGCCAGCGCGTCGCACTTGCCCGCGCGCTGGTGCGTGAGCCGTCGGTTTTCCTACTGGATGAACCGCTTTCCAATCTCGACGCTCAACTGCGCGCCTCGGCGCGCGACGAGCTGCAACAATTTCAGCGGCGCATCGGCACAACGACGATTTATGTGACCCACGATCAGGTGGAAGCCATGGGCTTGGGCGATCGCATCGTCGTAATGAAAGCCGGCACCGTGCGCCAGATCGGCACTCCCCAGGAAATCTATGCCGAGCCGGCTGATACCTTCGTTGCCGGCTTTGTCGGATCGCCGCCAATGAATATGGTGCGTCATCGCGACTACACTCTCGGCTTTCGGCCGGAAAATTTTCATCCTAAAATTTTGAACGGTAACACGAAAGTCGTCGGGTTCCGTTTCAGCGTGACCCGCGTCGAGTATCTCGGCGCCGATCGTCTAATTTACGGAACTTTAATCGGCGACTTTTCAGACCAGAAAGTCATTGCGCGCTTGCCCGCGACCGTAACGGTTAAGATCGAGCCCGCAACCAGCTATGATTTTACCGTGCCGGAAAGCGAGCTAAAGTTCTTCGATACTGCGACCGAGCTGCGCATCGCGCCGCGACCGGTCTGAGCGCGCCCATGAAATCCCCTGTTCCGATCGCGCCAGCGGCGCAACGCTCAATGAGCGACGAAAAACGTGGCTTTACTATTCTCGACAGCGAGCGTTGGCTTGGACCGCTCCTCATCGGCCCCGCGGTCCTCTACATCTTTCTGCTCGTCGGCGTGCCGTTTTTCATGGCGCTCTATTACAGCGTCAGCAACACGACCACCGGCGGCGGCACCATGGGCTTCGTCGGGCTGCGCAATTTCACTGCGGTCATCGGCACGCCCAAGTTTCAGACTGCCCTGAAGAACACGATTGTCTTCGGCTTAATCTCCCAGGCGGTGATCTTGGTGCTCAGCAACGCACTCGCGTTGGCCCTGCAGCATGAATTTCCCGGCAGACGGCTGATCCGATTTCTTATTCTTTTACCGTGGGTGGCGCCGATCTCCATCGGAACTATTGCTTGGCTGTGGATCTTCGACTCGACCTATAGCGTATTGAATTGGATGCTGCGGCTGGCGGGATTGATCCACGGGCAGGGTTATATGTGGTTGGGATTGCCGCACTTGGCAATGGGCTCCGTTATCGCCGTTCACGTGTGGCGCCAGCTCCCGCTGGCTACAGTGATTTTACTGGGAGGACTCAGCTCTATTCCGCAAGATATCCATGATGCGGCTGCGGTGGACGGCGCCGGCTTCTGGCGGCATTACTTTCAGATAACGCTGCCGCTGATCTTACCTATCACTTTGGTGGCGCTGCTTTTCGGCTTGATCTTCACGTTCACCGATATGGTCATCATTTACAATCTTACCCGGGGCGGGCCGTATGACAGCACGCAGGTGCTCGCCAGCTTGGCGTTCTATACCGGGATCGCGGGTGGCGACCTGGCGGAGGGCGCGGCCATTGCCCTGTTTCTCTTTCCCCTGCTCCTGGCCGTCGCCTTTGGCTTTTTAATCATCGCGCACCGGGCTGAGGTCACATAAAACGATGAACGAACGAATCAAAATCTGGGGCGCGCGCTCGACCCGTGTGAGCATCCTTGGCTTGCTCACTTTCTTCTTCGCTTTTCCGTTTGTCTGGATGCTCATCACGACGTTCAAGCGAACTTCCGACTTGTATGACCTTAAGCACAATCCGTTTCTATTCTACGAATGGCCGACATTCGAACATATCCATCGGTTGTTTTACGAAACGCTCTACGGCCAGTGGCTCATTAACACAGCTTTCGTCGGCGTCCTGGTGGTTCTGATTACACTTGTGCTCGCCGTTCCCGCTGGTTACGCCCTGACGCGGCTCACCGGCAATTGGGGCGCGAAACTGGGCATCGGTATCTTCCTCACCTACTTGGTTCCGCCGACGCTGCTGTTCATTCCACTGTCGCGCGTGGTGGTTAATTTACACTTGGACGATTCGCTTTGGTCTCTGGTGCTGGTCTATCCATCTTTTACCGTGCCGTTTTCCGCATGGCTGATGATGGGGTTTTTCAAGGCGATTCCAAAAGACGTCGAGGAAGCCGCCATGATCGACGGCTGCAGCCGTCTTGGCGCGTTCATCAAAGTTGTCGTGCCGATCTCGCTCTCCGGCATACTGACGGTGGCGATTTTCAGCTTCACGCTCGTGATGCAGGAATTTGTTTACGCCGTGACTTTTATTTCTTCCGTACGCAATATGACCGTTGGCGTCGGCGTGCCGACGTTTCTAGTTCATGGCGACGTTTATTTCTGGGGCTCGCTGATGGCCGGCTGCTTCATCGCCAGCGTGCCGATCGCGATTCTGTACAATTTCTTCGTCGATCGGTTTATCGCCGGCTTCACCATGGGCGCGGTCAAGTAGCCAGCGCTGCGGCGAACCATGTGCTCACGCAGCATAGAGATATTTTCTCACAAACAGTTTAGTTTAGGAGGTTGCGATGAAAGTATTGCGACTACGTTCATGGAACTTTCAAGCGCCAAACTTGGATGCCATGACGCGCTTCTATCAGCTCGCCTTGGGCGCGGAGCTTGGCGCGCAGCAGACCCTCGCCGGGGTCAAAGTCCATCGCTTGCGCGCCGGCGAAACCGGACTCGGCCTGTTCGACGCTTCGACAAAACAATTTCCCGGCGTGCCGCATCACACGTTTGACATCGAAGGCCCGAGCGATTCAAAAGAATTGATCAAAGAGCTCGAAGCCAAAGGGATCAAAGTCGAAGAGACGCGCGTACACGGCAAAGGCCCGGGCTATTCGGTTTACATCACCGATCCGAACGGCAATCGCATCGAGCTGTCGAAAGATTAGGATTTGCGGCGAAGCGCGGATCTGTAGGGGCGACCGGCGGTCGCCCTAAATCTTTCACCGTTATAACGATTCATGCCGCGGCCATCTTCGCCGCCAGCCAGCGCGCCGTGCGCAGCAGCCTCGCGTCCCCGTCACGCGGCCCAACAAGTTGCACGCCGATTGGTAAGCCGTCCGCGCTTTGAAGCAGCGGCAAGGTGACGCATGGCATGCCGCAGAGCGTCCATAGCGTGCACATCGATGGATCGCCGGTGGCGTCGAGCCCTTTCGGCGCGGCGCTTGGCGCCGCTGGCGTGAGAATCGCGTCGTAACGCTGCTCGAAAAGCTCGACGAAGCTTTCGTGTATCGGCGCAATCTGCCGGAGCGCTTGCTGATATTCGACGGCGCGCACTTCACGGCCGCGCTCAATCTGCAATCGCAGCTGCGCCGACAAACGATCACGGCTTTTTTCCCATTCGCGCTCGAGGTTGACCGCCATCTCCGTGCTCATAATTTTTTGATGCAGTTGCCAAGCGTCGAGCGAGGAGGGAAACAGCTCGACTTCTTCCGCTTGGCTGCCGAGATGCTCGATCAACTCCGCGAATCCTTTTTGAGTGTCATCATCGGCACGTTCCCATACGGGCGTCTTGATGAACGCAAACATCGGCGGGAGCGGCGGCTCTTCCGCGGCGATTTTCACGAATGAAGTGCGTGCCCGCGGCCGGGTATCGGGATCATTTTCGTCGTAGCCGATCAACGGCTCGGCGAGCAGCGCAATATCGTCGATTGAACGCGCGAACAGCCCGACATGATCGAGTGTACGCGACAGCGCGAACGCGCGATGGCGCGAGATCAATCCGTGCGTCGGCTTGAAACCGACGACACCGCAATAGGCTGCCGGGCGAATCGTTGAACCGTTGGTTTGGCTACCGATCGCGAGCGGCACCATGTCGGCGCCAACAGCGGCGGCCGATCCGCTCGACGAACCGCCGGGAGTATGCTCAGGGTTGTGCGGATTGCGGGTCTTGCCCGGGAAAAAATAGGCAAACTCGGTCGTAACTGTTTTGCCCAGGATCACCGCGCCGGCCGCACGCAACGATGAAACGACCGTCGCATCGCGTGACGGCGTGCGCCCGGCGTAAATCGGCGAGCCATATTCCGTCGGCATGTCTGCGGTATCGAAAATATCTTTGATCGCGACCGGCACGCCGTGCAGTGGACCGATCGGTTGACCGCTAAGACGCCGTTGGTCTGCCGAACGCGCTTGCTCAAGCGCGTAATCAGGATCGAGAAACGCCCACGCTTCAACCCGCGGATCGATGTCGCGGATACGCGTTAAACAAGCGTCGACGAGTTGTTCAGAGGTAATGATACGCTCACGAATGAAGCGAGCAGCGTCAGACGCAGATAATAAATGAAGCGTGGTCAAATCCATTACACCGACGTGAATGCGGGATCGCCGAGACTGGTTCCGCCAATACGGACAATTTAGTCACTCCCGACGATCTTGGGGAACCTATCCGATCTATTCCCCGTATAAATAACGCGGGAGCCAGAGTGTCATTTCCGGCCAGTACCAGGTGAGGAACAGCGTCAGAATCTGAATGGCCAGAAACGGGTACATGCCGTTGAAGATCTGATTTAACGTTATGTAGGAGGGCGCGATGCCCTTTAGATAGAACGCTGCCATCGCCACCGGAGGCGAGAGAAATGAGGTCTGCAGGTTGACCGCCACCATTACACCAAAGAGGATAGGATCGATCTCGAAGGTCTTGAGCAGCGGGAGAAAGATCGGAATGAAAATAACGATGATCTCTGTCCACTCAAGCGGCCATCCGAGCAGGAAAATAATCGCCTGTGAGACCCAGAGAAAGCCGGTGCTTCCCAAACCCATGCCGAGCACCCACTCCTCTAGCTTGGCCTGAGCGCCGAGACGTGCAAAAACAGCGGCAAAGAGACTCGCGCCGACGAAGAGCCAGCAGACCATCGCCGTCGTGCGTCCTGTAAGCCGTACCGATTCGGCGATCATGGTCCAATTTAGTTTTCCATAGCCCGCCGCGATGAGAAAAGCCAGAAAGGAGCCGATCGCCGCGGCTTCGGTCGCAGTGGTCCACCCGACAATGATCACGTACAGAACCACGAAGGTCAGGATGCCGATCGGGATCGAGGAGACCGCAACCTCCCAGGTGATGGTCGACCACGGAACATTGCGCTCCTCTTTCGGCAGCGGCGGACCCATCGACGGCTTAATGAGACAGATCACGAAGATGTAAAGGAGAAACAATCCTGACATGAGGAAGCCTGGCCCGAACGCCCCCGCGTAGACCTTTACGATCGATACTCCTGCTGTCGCGGCATAGACGATTAGCATAACGCTGGGCGGGATTAGAATACCGAGAGTCCCGGTGGACGTGATGGTTCCCGCGGCGAGTTCCACTGAGTAGCCGGCGCGCAACATGGGCGGCAACGCCAGCACGCCCATGAGGGTAACGCCGGCCCCCACGATGCCGCTGGCAATCCCAAAGATCGTGCCGACAAACATCGTCGCCAGCGCGATCGCACCTGGGAGCGGCCCGAATAGCAGCCGGTAGCTGTGGAACATCCGGTCCATGATTCCGGCCCGCTCCATGACGTAGCCCATCAGCATGAAGAGCGGCAGCGAGACAAGCACGTCGTTGTTCATCACGGCAAATGAGCGCTGGACCATCAGATCGAAGACCGTCCAGCCCATGCTCGGGAAACCGAAGAGAACTCCGAGCGCCATCAGCGTGAACGCCACCGGGAAGCCGATGAAGATCGCAAAGATCATGATGCACATCATGATGATGCCGAGAATCGGTTCGCTGATCATGGCGCCTCCTGTACGTCTTCGAACCGCTCGGGCCACTGGCCCGTTTTAAGCGCTACAATGCAACGCAGGACCTCGGCCACTCCTTGAAGCGCGATGAAAAAGCCGGCGACCGGGATGACCATCTTGAGAGGCCAGATGATCGGGCCTTCTGGCGACGATACCGAGTGCTCGTTGAACCGGTAAGACATCGCCGCAAAGTAGGTGCCTGCCCAGATCAGAGCGATAATGCCGGGATAAAAGAAAAGGAACCATAGGATAATATCGATGGTGGCTTGCATCCGTATGGGAAACTTCCGGTAGAACATGTCGGCTCGCACGTGATTGTTCTGGGCGAGCGTGTACGCGCCGACCATCATGAATGTGGTACCATAAAGGTAGAGCGCAGCATCGAACGCCCAGTCAGTCGGGGCACTGAAGAAAAACCGCATGGTCGGGTCATAGGTCATAATCAACATCAGTGGGATATTCAGCCACGAGAAGGGGATGCCGATCCAAGTGCTGATGGAGTCGATGATCTTGATCGCTTTATTCACGGTGAGGCGATTCCTTTCCCGATACAACGGGGGGTCTACCGCGGATGCCGCGGCAGACGCCCCTGGTACTTGAGTGAAGATCCCCGAGCTATGACTTCTTTTCGGCCGGCGCCGTATTGGCTGCCGGCTTAGCCGCCGGCGCGGCTGCCTTCTTAAAGAAGTGATTGTAAGCGAGTTCCTGGTCCACTACGATCTCCTGACGTAGCGGCACCACGCGGGCCGCCCACTTCTTCTGCGACTCAAGAACTTTTACAAAGAAGGGATTGTCCTTAGACTTTTCGGCGATTACCGTATCCCACGCTTTGAGCTGCGCCTCGAGAACTGATTTCGGAGTTTTCACGACTTGCACTTTCTGTTTCGTCTTCATCTCCTCGAGATCCACAGAGTTCCGGTCCATCATCTTCCAGGTGAAATCGGCCGACTCCGCCATCGCCGCGTATTTGATGATGGACTGGAGATCCTTTGGCAGTGCCTCGTACTTCTTTTTACTGATCAGCAGTTCGAGGCATTCCATCGGCTGGTGGTAACTTTGCGCCATCATGACCTTGCGGACGTCGGGAAAACCGAGCATCCGGTCAGACGTGGGGTTGTTGAACTCGGCGGCATCGATGAGGTTGCGGTCGAGGGCTGCGACGATCTCGCCGCCGGGAAGGATGACCACTGACGCTCCCATCGCCTTGAAAAGATCGGCCGAAAGCCCGACGGTCCGGTATTTCATCCCCTTGAACTGTTCCGGCCTGGTAATCGGTGTCTTGAACCACCCGAGCGGCTGGGTCGGCATCGGACCATGAAAGAAAGACACGACATCGAGCTTCAGGATTTGCTGGATCAGCTCGTTGTAAAGCTCCTGCCCGCCCCCATGGTAGATCCAGCCCAAAAGCACCTCGGCGTCGAAGCCGAACGCCGGGCCAGTCCCGAATAGGCTCGTCCCCACGTTCTTGCCAAACCAATAAGCGGCAACTCCATGGCCGCCGTCAAGCGTGCCGCTGTGAATCGCGTCCATCAGGCTGAAGGCAGGGACGACAGAACCGGAAGGAAGGATGTCGATCTTCAGCCGTCCGCCCGCCATTTCCTCAACCTTTTTACCCCACGCGACAAAGATGTCATGGAATATATCCTTCGTCGGCCAGGTGCTCTGCATCTTCAATGAGATTGTCTGCTGAGCAGAGGCGTGTCTGACCTTCGGCAAACCCATCAGCGCCGCGCCACCCGCGACGACTGCCGCTTTCAACGCTTTGCGCCGCGAAATTTTCTTATTGTCATTTTCCATAAGAGTTCCTCCTTGGTTATGAAATCGAGCCGGCCAGCATTCGCTCGCTTATATATAACCTTGTGGCTCGGCGTCAATGCTATTATTTCTCACGGTCCTGCTGTCTCTGATCGATCTGGCGCGGGCTTCGTTGCAAACGGTGCTGGTTGACACTATGTTTTGATCTCGGCTACGCTCCTTTCAGCATGAGTCAGGTATGTCGCGTAATGACAACCGCCAGGAGAATTGTCCCCAATGAGCCGAGAAGATCTCATCGGTGAATTGAAAAACATCGTAGGCGACCGATTTGTTCTTGTCGAGAAAGAAGACGTCATCGTCTATGAGCAGGACGGCTCGATCTTTCAAGTCATGCCGGAAATCGTCGTGCTGCCGAGTGACGTTGAACAGGTTTCTAACGTCGTAAAACTTGCCAAGCAAGCCGCCGTTCCGATCGTGCCGCGCGGTTCCGGCACGGGGCTCGCCGGCGGCGCCGTGCCCGCCGAGGGCGGCATCGTTCTCTCCCTTGCGCGACTCAATCGAATTTTAAAAATCGATCTTGAAAATCGCATCGCTATCGTCGAGCCCGGCGTTATCAACCTTGACGTAACCAAGGCCGTGGCGAAAGACGGCTTTTTTTACGCGCCGGATCCAAGCAGCCAGGCGGCATGTTCCATCGGCGGCAACGTGGCGAATAATTCCGGCGGGCCGCACACGCTCGCTTACGGCGTCACCACCAATCACGTTCTCGGTGTCGAACGCA
>Ga0193719_10001097_pt1 | contig 10611 bp, 9 predicted proteins | sample U2a2metaG_FD_160103 | JGI IMG/M metagenome (GOLD analysis project Ga0193719, IMG submission 160103) | Soil microbial communities from a riparian zone of the East river system, Colorado, United States - U2a2 | ecosystem: Environmental > Terrestrial > Soil > Riparian zone | place: USA: East River... | reverse complement strand
GCACGCCGATGGGCGGTTGCTGCACGGCATTGGCGGCTGGCAGAATTGTCTGGATGCGGGCTGTACCATTTTGGCGGTGCCGTCGTTCCGCGACCGCATTCCGGTGATTGTGGATGAAGTGACCACGCTGACCGGCCCGGGGGAGTTAATTGACGTAGTGGTGACGGAGCGCGGGGTTGCGATCAATCCGCGGCGACCGGATTTGATCGAGGCGGTGAAGGGATCGAGTTTGCCGATCCGGCCGATTCAGGACATCAAGGCGGAGGTGGAACGCATCTGCGGCGGCAAGCCGGCCCGACCAAAGCTGGGGGACAATCCCGTGGCGGTTGTGAAGTGGGTGGACGGGACAGTCTTGGATACGGTTTGGCAACTGGGCTAGCGGGTCATCTCAAAGAAAATTTGGCGATCGACCAGTTCGATCGAACCAGGTTTTCGATGCGGGAAAATTCACCAAGAAATTCCAAGCAGGGGCTGCCTTCAACCACAGAAGGCTCTAGCCGGCCGTTCTGTGGTCCCTGGGGGGAACTCAAGCCGACCATTGGTCGTTCGGTTAAAAAAAATCATGGCAAGGCTCCGCCCCTACTCGTTTTTCATCGCGTCGATCAACTGAAAAAGCTGGGTGCGATCTACCACTTCGACGAAGGGCTTGCCTTGGGTCTTGTTGCTGACCACGTAAATGGTTGGGGTGTGATTAATGCCGACGCGCTGGCCCAGGTTTTTGTCCTGAGTAATTCCTTCGGCTAGCTTACCTTGGGGATCCACCACAAAGGGAAGATCCACTTTGCGGTCGGTGGCAAATTTTTCCGCGAAAGCGCGCAGGGTTGGGGGCGTGATCTCGGGTTGATGCAGGAAGATGTAGTCGCGAAAGTCGATGCCCAGTTGTTTCGAACGGGTATCGAAATAGCGGGCGATGATGGCCGCGTCGTAAGACCAGTTGTGCATGGGCAGCGGGAAGTCGTGGCGGACCACGGGAATTTTGTAAGTCCTGGCAGCCTCCTCGACTAGGGGGGCGGCACGGCGACAGTCGGGACACTGCAGGTCTTCAAAGACAATGAGGGCGACCTGGGCGCCCTTGGGCGGCCTGAGGGCGGGGTCGACGGTCTGGGCCGAGGCCAGGGAAGCGACCAGCAGGAAACCCAGAGCAAACACGAGGCAGTGGTTGGTCATATTGGTTTAGATGCAGGTTTTGTGCCCAATTCTTTTTCTGCGAGTTCTATGGTAACTGAACCGGGTGGCCAGGCACACGCGAAAAGCGACACGAAGTCGCACCCAGGAAGGCTACAGGAGGCGGAGCTGGCGGCGTTCCAGGGCGAGTAGCTTTTCTTTGATCGGCAGGCCACCGCCGTAGCCGGTGAGTTTTCCATTGCTGCCGATTACGCGATGACAGGGGATCACGATGGGAAGCGGGTTCGCTCCGTTGGCCAAGCCGACCGCGCGCGAGGCGTTCGGGTTGCCGAGCCGTCGGGCGAGTTCGCCGTAGGAGATGGTTTCTCCATACGGGATTTCGCACAGACTGCGCCATACCGCGAGCTGGAACGATGTGCCGGCGGGGGCCAGCGGGAGATCGAAAGTCTCCAGCTCACCGGCGAAGTAGGCGCGAAGTTGTCGTGCGGGTTCCTGTAGGCGCTCGGGATCCTCGTGCCAGTCTGGATCGGGGTGCGCCGGCCGTCTTCCGTTCACAAACTCGATGCTGCGCAGGCCGGCGTCCTCGGCGGCGAGCAAGAGCGGTCCGATCGGACTTTCCATCAGGGTGAAGTTTGTAGTGGTCGTAGTGGTCAAGGGTTGGCGGGCGGAGAGCATGATACCAAGATTTAACCACATCCGAGGACACGGAAGACACCTCCAAAAATCGTGCCTCGTCCCGGCCGGGACGGTTGACAGTAAGCCGTAGGTTAACGCCGGATCGATTTAGATGCTGGCGGCTTGCTCGCGGCGTTTCGCCTGGATTTCGATGTAGACGTGTACCAGGGAGACTGCGGCGGGGGTGACACCGGGAATACGCGAGGCATGGCCTAGGGTACGGGGGCGGATCTTGATCAGTTTCTCCTGCATTTCCCGGGAAAGGCCGCTGACCGAGCCATAGTCGAACCATTGAGGAATGGTGTGTTGCTCGGCCTTTTTCAGGCGCTCGATGGCGCGTTGTTGCTGCAGAAGATAGCCTTCGTATTTGATTTCGGTTTCGATGGACTTGAGGTCGTTGCGGCAGGAGGAAGAGACGGAGGAAGAAACACTAGCGACCGATTCGCTCGCCTCTAGGTCGATTTCTTGCCTGGCGAAAAATTCGGGAACTGATTCGCGGAGCAGTGGGAACAGGTGCTCAATCGCAATCTCCGGGCGCTTGAGGAATTGGGCGAGGCTTTGGCCGACGGCGGACGTACAGTTGTGGGTCGCTGGTCCTTGCTCGTTGGCCGCTGCCGCGCTGGGCTCAGCCTGAACGGCTCGGAAAGCCGGACCTCCAGGTTCGGCGGCGGTGCGGGCGATCTGTTCTAGCATCGCGTTGGTCAGTCGGGTTCGTTCCAGCCACTGCTTCGTGGACGCGTGGCGCTCTTGCTTGGCCAGGAAGTCGGACCAGGCTGCAGCGGAAATCAGACCGACGCGGCGTCCGTGCGGGGTGAGGCGGCGGTCGGCATTGTCAATGCGCAGATGCAGGCGGAACTCGGCTCGCGAGGTGAACATGCGGTACGGCTCGTTGGTGCCTTTAGAGATCAGGTCATCAATGAGGATTGCGGTGTAGGCCTCGGTGCGATCGAGGACGAGCGGCGGGTCGTTCTTTACTTTCAGCGCCGCGTTGATGCCCGCCATCAGACCCTGGCAGGCCGCCTCTTCGTAGCCGCTGGTGCCGTTGATTTGACCAGCCAGGAAGAGGTTGGCGACCTTTTTCGTTTCGAGCGTGCGTTCGAGTTCGGTGGGGTCGATCGAATCATATTCGATGGCGTAACCGGGCCGCAGCATCTCTGCATTTTCCAGGCCCGGGATGGACTTCAAAATCTCAAGCTGCACCTCCACCGGCAATGATGTGCTCATGCCGTTGACGTAAATCTCGTGCGTATTCAGGCCCTCGGGTTCGAGGAAGAGCTGGTGGCTGGTCTTGTCAGGAAATTTGACGATCTTGTCTTCGATCGACGGGCAGTAGCGCGGGCCGATGGAATGGATCTGGCCGCTGTACATGGGCGAACGATGGACGTTTTCACGGATGATGCGCTGGGTTTCGAGCGTGGTCCAGGCGATGTAGCAAGGGACCTGCGAGTCATGGTGAGCCACTCTTCGGGTACGAAAGCTGAAAGGCGTGGGATCGGCGTCGCCGGGCTGTATCTCGAAGCGAGACCAGTCGATGGTCCGGCCATCGAGGCGCGGCGGAGTTCCGGTCTTGAGGCGACAGCCGCGCAGACCGAGTTGCTTGAGGGCTTCGCCCAGCAGGACTGCCGCTGGTTCGCCCGAGCGTCCCGCCGGGTATTGCTGTTCGCCGCAGTGGATTAGGCCGTTCAGGAAAGTGCCGGTTGTAATGATGACGGCCTGGGCCCCGACCGTGCGGCCATCGCGAAGTCGGACGCCGATGACGCGCTTGTGCTCACCGTCGTTGGCCGATGGGGTGCGAACCGCTGGTGGTTGAGGAAAGCAGTTTTCAGTTCTTGGTTCCTGGTTCTCCGTCGCGAGTGAGCCGGCTTGGGTGCTGTCCTGAACTATCAGATCCGCTACTTCCGCCTGCTTGATTTTCAGGTTGGGCTGCGATTCCAGCAGCTCGCGCATTTTCAGGCGGTAGGCCTGCTTGTCACACTGGGCGCGGGGGGACCATACGGCAGGGCCGCGGGAAGTGTTGAGCAAGCGGAACTGGATGCCGACCGCATCGGTGATTTCGCCCATGATCCCCCCCAGGGCGTCGACCTCGCGAACCAGATGCCCCTTGGCAATGCCGCCGATGGCCGGGTTGCAAGACATCTGGGCGATGAGATCGACGTTGAGAGTGTAGAGGGCGGCCTTCAGCCCCATGCGCGCTGCGGCCATGGCGGCCTCGCAGCCGGCGTGGCCGGCACCGACTACGACAACCTCGAATTGTTCGGTAAAGTGCGGCATAAGCTGCCTGGTTCTCATTCTAGCAACAGCCCGCTAAAATGCAGAGGGAGCGGCAGATTATATGGAAGCAGAAAAGCAAAAGGCGATGGCTGAGGCATTTCGCGCGATGCATCGCGCCGGGCCGATTCTCCTGCTCCCGAATGCCTGGGATGTGGCCAGTGCGCGGGTGTTTGAGGAAGCCGGATTTGGTGCGATTGCTACCACAAGCGCCGGTATTGCTTTCACCCTGGGATATCCCGATGGGCAGCATATCTCGCGCCAGGAAATGCTCGGAGTGGTGGGGCGCATCGCAGCGGCGGTCAGGGGACCGGTGACGGCGGACGTGGAGGCTGGATATGGCGATCGCCCGGAAGATGCGGCCCGGACCGCCGGCGACGTGGCTCGAGCCGGCGCGGTAGGGATGAATCTGGAGGATGCGACAGGGGACCCACGGCAGCCCTTGCTGGACCTTACCTTGCAGGTAGAAAGAGTGAAAGCGGTACGGGAGGCGATGGGGGAAGCGATGGTTCTGAACGCTCGGACCGATGTGTATCTGCTGCAGCTCGAAGTGCCGGAGAAGCGTTATGACGCGGCGCTCCGGCGACTGGCAGCGTTTCGCGATGCCGGGGCGGACTGCGTGTTTGTGCCTGGACTCCGAGATGCCGAGACCATCAGGCGGCTGGTGAAGGACCTGCAATGTCCAATCAACATCCTGGTTGGGCCCGGCCTTCCGGCGGTTCCGGAGCTGGAGAAGATGGGAGTGGCGCGGGTTAGCGTGGGCTCGGGTGCGATGCGGGCGACGCTGGGGCTGGTGCGCCGGATGGCCGGGGAATGGAAGAGGTCGGGAACGTATGAGACGCTCGAGGGGGCGATTTCTTACGCGGATCTAAACCGTATGATGGAATGATGCGGATCCAGGTGACGACCGCCGTGCGGCACCGAATATGCGGAGACTGCTCGAGCGCAGAAATCTGTGCATTCAAGGGACAGCCGAAAACGAGAACTGGAGAGACTATCTGGGAAAGTAGCCGGTGGCTCTGGGGGAGGTGCGGCGGATGTAACATTGGGCGTGGGTAGATTAGCCGAGAGCGTTCTCGAGTACGTTCGCCAGCAGGGCTTTCTCAAGGCAGGCGACCGGGCCGGAGTTGCGGTCTCGGGCGGAGCTGATTCGGTGGCTCTTCTGCACCTGCTGCTCGAGCTGCGTCAGGAAATGGGTGTCGTGCTCTCGGTAGTTCACTTCAACCACAATCTGCGCGGGTTGGAATCGGACGCGGACGAGCGGTTCGTCGCGCAATTGGCACAGCATCACGAACTGGAGTTGCACTGCGATCGCGGGGATGTGGCGAAGCATGCCGAGATCCGACACTTGAGCACCGAGGCTGCGGCCCGGCAACTGCGGTACCAATATTTTTTACGGACGATGGGGGATCAACGGCTGAACTGCGTGGCTACCGGGCATACTTTGGATGATCAGGCGGAGACGGTTTTGCTGAGAATGGTGCGCGGCGCAGGTACGCGAGGGCTGGCTGGAATCTATCCTACGTTAACCTACCCCAGATTGAGTGATTCCGAGCGATTGGTGAATGGTCCTCAGGTTTCGGTAATTCGGCCGCTGCTTCGTACTCGAAGAACCCAGCTGGAAGCTTACCTGAGCGAAATCGGGCAGGACTGGCGCGACGACTCAAGCAACCGCGATTTGCGCCACGCGCGCAACCGAGTACGGCACGGGATTTTGCCGCGACTGGAGCGCGCCCTCAATCCGAGGGTGAGAGAAGCTCTGGCGGAGACGGCAGAGATCGCGCGGTCCGAGGAGGAATACTGGCAAAAAGAGGTGGAACGGGTGCTGCGGGAAAAGTGGGAGGCAGGCACCCGGAACCTGACCGGACTGGCCGGTCTGTCTTTGGCTTTGCGGCGGCGGGTGGTTAGGGCGGCGGCCGAATCGGTTGGCTTGCGGCTGGAATTCCGGCATGTGGAGGAGATTCTTGGCCTGACACCCGCCTCGTCCGCGAGGTTGCCAGAAGGATGGATGGTCTCGCGAAGCAAGGGAGAAAAAGATAAGGATAAAGGCGGGTTGCAGTTTGAGCCGTGCCGCGGAGCGGAGCCGATTTCCGATTATCAGTACGTTTTGGCCGTGCCAGGGGTGGTTCAGGTTCCGGAGGCAGGATCCTGGTTTGAAGCGGCGGTAGTTACGGGGGATAGAGTGCCGAGTTATAATCCCGACCACATGTTTGATCCGGCGTTGCTGCGGACAGAGTTGACCGTGCGGAACTGGCGCGCGGGCGACCGGTTCTGGCCCGCGCACACCAAGTCTCTGAAAAAGGTCAAGGAGTTACTGCAGGAGCGTAAGCTGGCCGAGAGGGAACGCAAGCTCTGGCCGGTGGTGGTGAGCGGCCAGGAAATTGTGTGGGTTCGGGGTTTTCCGGCTCCGGCGCGATTGCGCCCTCGGGAGGACGCGAAACAGGCCCTGGTCATTCAGGAGTACGCCCAAGCATGAATCAGACTGTAAAAACAGAGCAGCCGCGTACCGTCATCCCTGCGGAGCAGATCCAGAAGCGGGTGCGGGAGATGGGTCGGCAGATCTCCGATGACTACCGCGGGCGATCCATCCACCTGCTGGCGCTGCTGGAGAATGGGTTCATCTTCATGGCGGATCTGGCGCGGGCGCTCGAGGTTCCGGTGATCTGCCAGTTCATCAAGCCCCGATATCATGAGGACAAGGCGGATGGCTCGGGCGGATTGTTGGAGATTTTCTTTAGCCACCAACCCGATATTCGCGGCCAGCACATCCTGGTGGTGGAGGGCCTGGTGCATTCCGGAATTACAACCGAATTTCTGATGAGCGACCTGAAGGCCAGGGGAGCGGCGTCGGTCAAGCTGGCGACGTTGCTGGACCGGCAGTCGGCTCGAAGAGTGCAGTTACAGCCCGATTATTTCGGTTTTCTCGTGGATGAAGCCTTCCTGGTGGGTTACGGATTAGGATCACCCGAGCAGACGAATCGAAACCTGCCCTACATAGGCGCTGCAAGTTGATGTGAGGTAGTGACTTAAGTCACCGGCAGAACGCCGATCTTTTTTTCCTCAGAACGGTTAGAATACGAGTTTAGCAACATGTAAGATCCGAAAGCCGCGGCGGGCATCTACTATAGATGAGAGGCCCAGCCTCATCTGGCTTTGTTCTGGAGCGTGTTTTCATTCTCAGGAGTCTTAGGTGAATTCTACAGTCAAGACGGTGGTGTTTTGGTTGGTGATCGTGCTTTCGGCTTTCCTGCTATGGCAGGTGATGAAGGCCGGAAGTGCAGGTCAGAAAGAAAAGGAAGTGAATTTTTCGCAATTCCTGTCGGACATCGACCAGGGAAATGTGAAAGAGGTCACCATCACTGGCATGGAAGTACGGGGCAAGTACCGCAGCGACAATTCCCCGTTCCATACCACCGCTCCGGTGAACTATCCCGACATTTACAAGATGCTGCGGGACAAGGGCGTCACCATGAACATCCGCGACATGAGCAGCGGCAGTTGGCCGCTCCAGTTGCTGGGAACATGGGCTCCCCTGATCTTGCTCGCCGCGCTTTGGTTTTTCATGATCCGGCAGATGCAAACCGGCGGGAACAAGGCGTTGTCGTTCGGCAAGAGCCGGGCCCGGCTGCTCTCCATGCAGCAGAAGAAGGTCACGTTCAAGGACGTGGCGGGTGTGGATGAAGCCAAGGAAGAGCTGAAGGAAATCATCGAATTCCTGCGCGAAGCGCAGAAATTCCAGAAGTTGGGCGGACGAATTCCAAAAGGAGTGTTGCTGGTCGGACCTCCGGGAACGGGAAAAACCCTACTGGCGCGAGCCGTGGCGGGTGAGGCGAATGTTCCGTTTTTCTCCATCTCGGGTTCGGACTTCGTTGAAATGTTTGTGGGCGTGGGAGCCAGCCGAGTCCGGGATCTGTTCGAGCAAGGGAAGAAGAACGCTCCTTGCATCATCTTTATTGACGAGATTGACGCAGTGGGACGCCATCGCGGCGCCGGTTTGGGCGGTGGTCACGATGAACGCGAGCAGACCCTGAACCAACTGCTGGTCGAGATGGACGGATTTGAGTCCAACGAAGGCGTAATTCTGATGGCCGCGACCAACCGGCCTGATGTGCTCGATCCGGCATTGCTGCGGCCGGGACGATTTGACCGGCGGGTGGTGGTAAGCCGTCCGGATGTGCGCGGACGCGAAGAGATTCTTCGTGTGCATACGCGCAAGATTCCTTTGGCGGACGACGTGGATCTGTCCGTGCTGGCCCGCGGAACACCGGGATTTTCAGGCGCGGACCTGGCAAACATGGTCAACGAAGCGGCTCTGGCGGCGGCGCGGCAGAACCGCAAGGCCGTGCTGATGTACGACTTCGAGCTGGCTAAGGACAAAGTGCTGATGGGCGTGGAGCGCAAGTCCATGCTCCTGTCGGATGATGAAAAGAAGAACACCGCCTATCACGAAGCCGGCCATGCACTGGTCGCGGCCTTGCTACCGCATTCCGACCCTTTGCACAAGGTGACGATTATTCCTCGCGGAATGGCGCTGGGAGTCACCATGCAATTGCCGATCGATGACCGGCACAACTACTATAAGAATTATCTCGAGACGTCGATTGCGATCCTGATGGGAGGGCGCATCGCGGAGGAGATATTCCTGAATTCGATGAGCACCGGAGCCGGGAACGACATTGAGCGTGCCACCGAAATGGCACGCAAGATGGTGTGCGAATGGGGCATGAGCGACCTGGGCCCGCTGACTTTTGGCAAGAAGGAAGAGCAGATCTTCCTGGGCCGCGAGATTGCCCAGCATCGCGACTACAGCGAGGCCACGGCCGTCAAGATCGACGCGGAAGTGCAGAAACTGGTGGGCAAAGGCTACAGCACAGCCAAAGATCTCTTGTCGTCGAACCGGGATGTGCTGGAGCGGATTGCACACGCGTTGATCGAGCGCGAAGTGCTGGATGCAGCGCAGATCAAGATGATCATCGAAGGGCAGGAGCTGCCCAAGATCGTTCCGCCGCCCAAAGCGGATGACGGAGTGCAGCAGGTGATCAAGCCAGACTTGCAGCCGGGACGGGCCAAGGGCGGGGAAAGACCCGCGCCAGCCTAGGCCGGCGCCCGATTGCGGCGTCAGATCTCGAACCTCAGTGGTTAGGCTTCGGTCCTCGGTCTTGAGCAAAACAAAAGGGTGGCTTCATGCCGCCCTTATTTTTTGCAATCCCGGCCCTGTCTTTTCTTACTGGTTTACCGCCTTCATCATTTGTTCGGTGTAGCGCAGGCCGGAGGCGGCTCCTTGGGGAAAGAATTCTGCTAAGCGGCGCAGGTCGTCCGCACTCAGCTCCAGCTCCAGGGCGGCGATGTTTTCCTCGAGATAGTTGCGGCGCTTGGTGCCGGGAATGGGCACGATATCATCGCCTTGCGCCAGCACCCAGGCCAGCGCCAGCTGTGACGGCTTGCAGCCTTTCTGCTTCGCGAGCTCTTCCACGCGGTGTACCAAGTCAAGATTTTTCTGGAAGTTCTCACCCTGAAAACGTGGGGACGACCGGCGGTAGTCGTCGGCGGGCAAGTCTTCTATGCGTTTGAACTGGCCGGTAAGGAATCCGCGGCCGAGAGGGCTGTAGGCGACGAAGCCGACGCCCAGGTCCCGGCACGCAGCCAGGATTTGCTCTTCTGGATCGCGTGTCCACAGCGAATATTCCGTTTGTAGCGCTGCAATGGGATGGACTTTGGCTGCACGGGACAGGGTTTTTACGCTGGCTTCGGAAAGACCCAAATAGCGGACCTTGCCCTCCTTCACCAGGTCCGCCATGGCCCGCACCGTGTCCTCGATGGGAGTATGGGGATCTACGCGGTGCTGGTAGTAGAGATCGATGGTCTCCAGTTGGAGACGACGCAGGCTGGCTTCGCAGGCCTGGCGGACGTATTCCGGTTTGCCATTCACCCCGCGGATGGTCGGGTCCTTGGGATCGCGGACGATGCCAAATTTGGTTGCCACCACGACCTGGTCACGCTTGCCTTTGAGGGCGCGTCCGACCAGTTCTTCATTCTTGTGGGGGCCGTACACGTCCGAGGTGTCGAGAAAGTTGATGCCGAGTTCCAGTGCGCGGTGAATGGTGGCGAGAGATTCGTTGTCGTCGCGTCCGCTGTAGAACTCCGACATACCCATGCAGCCCAAGCCCAGGGCGGAAACGGTTAGGCCGCTGCCGCCTAGTTTACGGATTTTCATGGCGTACTCCAGAGGAAAATTAGAAAAGCGGCTCCTACGATAGATGCCGGCCGCGCGCCGACGATTCCGGGAAAATCCCCTGGCTTAGGCCGTGATCGTGATCAACGGTTTGGTCGGCTCGAGAACTTCACCGATTTCGACGGCGGGGACACTGGCGGCCTGGAGAGCCTGAATCAGGTCCGGAGAATTTTCCGGCGCGACGGCGATGAGCAGGCCGCCTGCGGTTTGGGGATCAAAAAGCATGCTTCGGAGATCCTCGGGAATGTGGTCTGGGTAGCCGACCACGCATTCGGCAAAATCGCGATTGTTTTTTAATCCGCCCGGAATGT